>Ga0181516_10002510_pt1 | contig 12967 bp, 8 predicted proteins | sample PEATcosm2014_Bin_25_FD_121104 | JGI IMG/M metagenome (GOLD analysis project Ga0181516, IMG submission 121104) | Peatland microbial communities from MTU Mesocosm Facility, Houghton, MI, USA - PEATcosm2014_Bin01_10_metaG | ecosystem: Environmental > Terrestrial > Soil > Wetlands > Peat | place... | reverse complement strand
CTGACGGCAGCACGAGGACGTTAGTGCCGCGCTGGTGTCGGTCGGTGACGATCGTGACGCCGGAACTCGGTTCGAAGCGTCCCAGACCCTCAGGGCGAGCGAGATCACCGTGCACGATTGCTACGGAGTCGAATCGGGGCCCGAGGGCGCGATAAGCCAGTGAGACTGCTTCGTTGAGACTCGCCGCCGCCGAATGGAATACCTCCACGCCGAGTCGCCCCGCGAATTCACTGACCTCGTCGGACTCTGTGAGCACAATGACGTGGCGCGGCGCGCTGGCCAGAATGACGTTTTCGGCGAGTGATCGCGCGAGTTCGGTGACGTCACGCACACCACCGAGTCGAAGACGCTCCTTGGCGGCTCCGAATTGCTTTACGGGGATCAGTATTGCCAGTTCGGCCATACTCGTGCATGTTAGGTGGGTGCAGTCTCAGTACCCTAAAGACGTGAGTGAATCGGCCAACGACCTTCTCGAATTCGAGCGTCCGCTGCTCGAACGTGGTGAGGTCGTGGTCGGTCTCGATGAGGTGGGTAGGGGTGCACTGGCTGGACCGCTGACGGTGGGTGCAGTCGTTCTCACCTCGGTTCGCGAGCCACCCAAGGGTCTCACTGATTCGAAGTCGCTGAGCGCGCGACGCCGCGAGCGTCTCCAAGGGCCTCTTCGTGACTGGTGTGACGAGTGGTCGCTGGGCTCGGTGAGTCCCGGCGAGATTGACCAGTGGGGACTTCGCGTGGCCCTCGCGGTGGCGGCGACGAGGGCACTCGCGGGTCTGCAACGGCGACCGACGTACGCTCTGGTGGACGGCCCCTTCAACTTCCTGGGTGCCGGTTCGACGGTGATCGACGAGTCCGGCCCGATTCCCGAACTCTGCTTCACGGACCTTGCCTGCTCGGCACTCGTGGGGGGTGACCGGCGAAGCGCCACGATCGCAGCGGCGTCGGTCTTGGCCAAGGTGGCGCGCGACGAAGTTATGGTGAACTTGCACGAATCATCGGGGCTGTACGGGTGGTCGAGTAACAAGGGTTACGGAACCCCGCTGCACCTCGAAGCAATCTTGCGCCACGGTCCCCATGCTCAACATCGGCGATCCTGGCGGTTGCCCGAAGAAGGCCAGGTGGGCCTGGAGACTAAGATTTCCTAGTTATGGCTCCGCTGCTCGTCGTCGAAGATCTGAAGGTCCAATTCGCCGGACGGAGCATGCTCGCCACCGCGGTGAACGATTTCTCCTTGACGATCAATGCTGGTGAGAGCGTGGGGTTGGTCGGGGAGTCCGGGTGTGGCAAGACGACCACGGGTCTGTCAATCATGCGACTCCTTCCCACGAACGCCAGAATCGCGCAAGGCACGATCACCCTGGATGGCGTGGAGCTCACGTCACTGGCCGAAAAGGACATGCGTCAGTACCGGGGAAAGACCGTAGCCCTGATCCCTCAAGATCCGATGAGCTCGCTCAACCCGACGATGAGGATCGGCAAGCAGATCGGTGAGGGACTACGGATCCATGAGGGCGCCTCCGAGGAGCAGGCGCGCCTGAGGGCGCTGGAAGTCCTCGAAATGGTCGAAATGCCCCGCCCCAGCGAGCGGCTCGAGCAGTATCCCTTCGAATTGTCCGGTGGACTCCGCCAACGCGTGATCATCGCCATGGCACTCGTCTGTAAACCGAAACTTCTCATTGCGGACGAGCCAACCACGGCGCTCGACGTCACCATCCAGGCTCAGATCCTCGACATCATCGATCGCTTGCGTTCGGAGCTCAATATGGGCTTGCTCCTCATCACCCATGACATGGGGGTGATCGCGGGCCGAACGGACCGAGTCGTGGTCATGTACGCGGGCGAACAGGCGGAAGCGGCGACGACGACCGACCTCTTCAAGTCGATGCGCCATCCGTATTCGCAGGCGTTGCTTGGTTCAATGCCGAACCTGGAGAACACGACCAAACACGAACTGGCGTCGATCGCGGGCATGCCGCCCGACCTCACCAAGGAGATTGTGGGGTGCCCGTTCGCACCGCGCTGCTCGAGAGCACAGGAACGCTGTCACGCCGAAGATCCGACCCTCTCCTTTGAGGGCGACCATTCCTACGCGTGTTTCTTCCCAGTGAACGGGCCGGCAACATTGGAGGTCAAGCCCGAGTATTTCGATTCAAGGAGTAGATCCCTGAAAGAGATCATTCGGGTCGAAGGCCTCGTCAAGGAATTCCCGATCAAGGGTGGCTTAATCCGTCACAAAGTTGGTGCAATTCAAGCCGTCTCAGACGTGAATTTTTCCATCGCCGAAGGAGAGACCTTCGGACTGGTTGGTGAGTCGGGCTGTGGAAAGACGACGATTGGTCGCATGTTGGTGGGCATTGAAACACTCACTTCGGGGCAGATCTTCTTCGACGACCGTCTCGTCACTGGCGAAAAGATCAAGACGTCGAAGGAAGACTATCGACAACGACAGATGATGTTTCAGGATCCGTATTCCTCGTTGAATCCACGAATGAGCGTCAACGACATTCTCGGCGAACCACTGTTGGTGCAGCGTGAGGGTACCAAGTCAGAGCGGCAGCGTCGAATCTACGAGTTGTTGGACATCGTGGGCCTGAATCATCTCGCCGCCAATCGATACCCTCACGAATTCTCGGGTGGTCAACGCCAAAGAATCGGCCTGGCCCGAGCCCTAGCGCTCAATCCACGCCTCATCGTGGCCGATGAACCGGTATCAGCGTTGGATGTGTCGGTCCAGGCACAGATTCTCAATTTGATGAAGAATCTGCAGCGCGAGCAGAACCTCTCCTACGTCTTTGTGAGCCACGACCTCGCAGTGGTGTATTACATGGCCAACTCCATCGCGGTCATGTACCTGGGAAAGATCGTGGAAATTGGCGACGCCGAATCGGTGTTCCGGCGGCCCGTGCATCACTACACGCAGGGACTCCTGGACGCGGTACCAGTCCCCGATCCCGTCGAAGCTAGAAAGAAGCGGGGTCTGCAGGTTCGCGGCGAATTGCCCTCTCCGGTTAACCCACCTTCGGGATGTCGTTTCCGCACTCGGTGTCCGCGGGCGGAGGCGCTGTGCGCAGAACTTGAACCCAAGATGGCGAATTTTGGCGAACGTCATCAAGCCGCCTGCCATTTTCCGCTGCGGACCCCCGTCGAACTCTCAAAGCAGGGTTGAACGCTCGCGCCAGTTCGCGAGGTCGAACCCTAGCGCTCGAGGAGTCGCACTTCGAAGGCGTCGCGAAGTGCATCGCCGATGTAGTTGATTGATATGACCACGAGAATGAATATCACGGCGAGCGGCCAAATCTCCCACCAGAATCCGTTTTGAATCTGGTCGGCGCCAGATTGCAGCATCGTGCCCCAGTCCGTCTGCGGCGGTTCGATGCCGAGGCCGAGGAAGCCCAGTGCCGACAGGAAGAGGATGGCGTCCGCCACCGAAAATGTCGCCACCGTCACGATGTTGCTAATGGAATTGGGAACAACATGTCGACGGATTACGTGCAGCTTACTGGCGCCCATCGACGTCGAGGCTTTGGCGTAATCGAGATTTCGAATCAGGAGGGCGTCACCTCGGATTATTCGCGAATTGCCCCACCAGCCGGTGAAGCCGATGATGCAAATGAGGAACACCGTCGAGCGTCCGAAAATCGTGATCAAGGTGATGAGAAAGAAGATGTACGGAATTGACAGAAACGCGTCAATGAACCGCATCATCACCGTGTCCACGACACCACCCACGAAGCCCGCGATCATTCCATAGAGCGTGCCGACGACGATGGTGATGAATCCCGCCAGAATGCCAAGTGTCAATGAGTACTCGCCGCCAAAGAAGATCCTTCCGAGTTCGTCAAAGCCGTTGCTGTCCGTGCCCAACCAGTGGGCGCTCGATGGCGGCTCGTTTTGTGGCGTGTTGAAGGCAATGGCCTGATTTGTTTGATTAGTTGGGTGAAGGTGGGGCACGATGAAGCACGCCGCAGCGATAGCAACCAAGTAGATGCACGACGCAATGGCCAGCTTGTTCCCCATGAATACCTTGAGGCGCTGACGCCAGAGAGGAATAGGGATGTCCTGGTCGCCGAAGGCGGCTTCGTCGGTGGCAGTGGTCGCCGTCACTTGTCGGTTCCCTGGATGCGCAGGCGGGGGTCAATGACGCCAAGAGTCACGTCGGCGGCCAAGTTACCCAACAGCGTGAAGATGGAGACAAGGATCGTGATACCGAGCACGACGGGTACGTCAAATTGGAGAGCAGCATTCAGTGTTTGGAGTCCGATTCCGGAGTAGTTGAACACCGACTCGACGATGAGGGCTCCCCCAAAGAGGGCGGGTATCGAGAGACCAAGAATGGTCACAATGGGCCCGAGTGCATTGCGAAAACAGTGGCGCCAGAGCACCCGGCGTGCGCTGCACCCTTTGGCCTTGGCCGTGCGCACGTAGTCTTGGACTAGCACTTCGAGCACCGTGCCTCGCATGAAGCGGCTGATGCCGGCCACCCCTAGAAGCGTGAGACAACCCACGGGAAGGATGAAGGACTTGGGATCGGTGAAGATCGCCCACGGTGCGACGCCTTCGGGCGGGGAGATCGGAAGGTGCAGCGTATTGAAACCGAAGATCTCTATAGCCAGCAGGCAGAGCAGGAACGTCGGGATCGCGTACAGCAAGAAGGCTCCGCCGGTGGCGACGTAATCAATCGTGGTGTTGCGGCGTGAAGCCTGAAATATTCCGAGGGGCACGGCAATTATGAAAGTGAAAATGAGCGCACTCAATGCGAGCCACACGGTCCGCGGCACGTAGAGGCCAATAATCGTGCGCACCGCCAATTCCTGTTTGTAGGAGTAGCCCAAGTTGAAGTGAAAGACCAGCTGGAAGATGTAGTCGTACAGCCGAGTCCAGTAGGAGCCGAGGAGACCGTGCTGCGAGGCCCAGACGTGGACGTTGTAGGGAGTGCTCCGTGCTCCGAGCACCGAGTAGGCCGGCGCGAGAATGCCGTGGGGCTGGAAGTAGGGCAGCGTGAACGTGATCACGATCACGATGAACAAGACGATCGCCGACTGTCCTAATCGCCTCAATATGTACGAAAACACGGGGTTAGGCTACCATCCAGTCCGGTTGGTATCGAAAAGAGGGGTCCGTGTGGACCCCTCTTTTCGATACCAATTCTGTGTTCATTGATTCAGGAACCAAGTACTCCTAAAAGTGGAAGTACTCAGGCGTGAAGGTCTCCAGGACATCCTTGAAACCAATGCTGCTCTTGAGCGACTTGGCAACTTCGCTCGTGCTGGCGTTGATCGGGTCCCACAGCACTGGCAGGTTGTCGGCCGTGAACTGTGCGAAGGCGGTCAACTTGACATTGGTGGACAACGTCGCCTTGATGAGTGAGTCCATCGTCGGGTTCGAGTACTGCCCACTGTTGGATCCAGCGCCCGTCAAGTACAGGGGCTCACCAGATGGGTAGTAGTCGGGTGCGTACAACCAGCCACCGCCCCAGTTGCAGATGTCAAACGTCGTGGAGGCGTTGTAGGCCGACGGGCAGGAACCAGCGGTGTCGTTGAACGTGCCGGTGGTCTGGGTGATCCCGATGCCGAGGCTCGTCCAGTTCGCGATGACCGCGTTCATCTCAGTTGCGAGTGACGGAACACCACTGTAGTACTCGACGCTCAAGGTCAACTTCTGGCCTTGAGTAATGCCGGCGCCACACTGACCAGAAGCGGTACCGGGGCTCGTGCAGACGAGTTGACCGCTCTGGAGGGTCCAACCGTTCTTCGAGAAGTCAGCCGCCGCGGCCGCCATGTCGTAGGGATACGGCTGGGTCACCTTGCCGATTTCGCTCGAGGGCGTGTTCGGTGGCACGGCCGAGAACGATGGCACAGCGTAGTTCTTGTCCGCGCTCTTGATGATGGCCGCCTGGTCAATCGAAGACTCCAACGCTTGACGGACGTACAACTGGTTGAGGAACACCGCACCGGGGTTCTTGCCGAAGTTGAGGTTCATGTAGTTGTTGGAGAACGGGATCGTCGAGACGAGATTGAATTTCGACGCCAGCGGTGCAAAGTTGGCTCCAACCGCTCCCGGTGAGGGCGCTGGCGAGGTCAAGACCGAGGGGTCCACGTAACCAAGGTCGATGTTGCCGGCTTCGAGCTGGTTCTGCTCAGCCGTGGTCGACGTGAAGGCGACGAGCTTGACGTACTTGACGTAGGACTTCTGGGGACCAGAGTACGTGGGGTTCGCCTGGAACTCCGCGTTGCCCAAGTTGTCCATCTTGATCAACTTGTAGGGACCGTCGACTCCGCTCTGCCACAACTTGCCGGTGAATGTCGAAGTGTTCGCGGCCTGCTTGTTGAGGTACGCCTGGACGGCCTTGCACGCAGCAATCGTCGAAGCGGCACCGTACTTGCCCGATGCGCAGTCACTGGTCTTGGTCGCGCTCGTCATGTCCCAGGTGTTAGCCATGGGAGTGATAACGGCCAGTTCGTTGTCGGTGAACCACAGTGGGCTCACCGGGCTCTTCAGGTGGATGACCACCGTGTTGCCCGAGGCAGTGGCGCCTGCGACCTGGTCCGGAATACCGAGGCCACTGGTGTAGGTGCAGAAGCCCGACGGCACTGCGTCGTACATGTTCAAGAAGAACAAGACCGACTCGGCGTCAACCGTCTGGCCATCGGCGAACTTCCAACCCTTCATGTTGATCGTCACGGTCTTGTTGCCGTTCGAATAGACGGGCAGCTTTCCCGTGGACAGTGAGGGCTGGAGGGCAGCGCTGTCACCGAGACCGAAGAAGTAGAGCGGACGGTACATCATCAGTTGGAACTGCGAGGTGTTCGTCACCGTACAGTTCGCCGGAGGGTAGAAAGGCAAAATGTAGTTCGGTGTGGCATTCGCCCCTTCAGCGATTGTTATAACGTTCGGGGTTGACGCCGCACCACTGATCGTCGGCGTAATCAATCCGACGGCCGCGGCAGCTAAGGCCACCCCGATTGTTAGTGCTGCACGACTCTTAACTTTTCGAAACATATTGCCTCCCAGCGCCACCAAAGTGGTCACATAATTGTCTCGCCGGCTTCCGCCGGCGGTCTGGCACTCACTGTACCCGAGGGTAAGTGCCCTTACAAGCGCGACAAGGGTTGAAATAACATTCCCGAAATCTTCGGCGTCACGCGTCCGCGGCCCGAACGAGGCATGAATTGCTGCAACTCTTGCGCTTCGCAACGTTCCCGAATTTCGCTGCCCAATAGCGTCACGCAATCGTCATCGGGGACCAGAGCCGATTTAGGCGGATGTTTTCAATCATGAATCTCGAGTTCGTTGCGTCGTTTGCGACAGATGCGCCGAGGCGAACGGTTCGCGGTCGCGAGCGTCGTTCGCAGAGTGAAGCGACTTAGTTTGCTAGCACGATGAAGCAGCGGCATTGCGACAAAGTCTCTTCGCGTCGAGAACCCGTACTCGTCGAGTCTGAATCACTACGTCGACAGTGTCCGCCTGATAATGGCCGCCGTGTCAGGGTCATCGAAGGCGAATCCTTCCTCCGTCAAGACTCGAGGCAGGACCCGCTGCGAGGCCAGAACGGCTTCGTCGGTCAACTGGGATCCCAGGACGATATTGAGTGCGATGCGCGGTACTTGGACAATATGTGGTCGTTTCATCGCCCGGGCCAGCAGCACCGTAAGGTCGCCGTTCGAGATCGGTGTGGGGCAGGTGAGGTTGACCGGGCCGTCGACACCGTGATCGATGATCCAGATAATGGCCCGTACTTCGTCACGAAGCGAAATCGGACTCGTCCACTGACGGCCGTTCCCGAGGCTTCCCCCGAGTCCCCACTGGAAGAGCGGTAGCTGTCGCTTTAGTGATCCGCCGTAGCGGTCGAGCACGATGCCAGTTCGAAGGAGGGCGACCTTGGCGCCGCGCGCGCGAAGTGCAACTGCCGACTCTTCCCATTTTACGCACGTCGTCGCTAGGAATCCTTGACCCGAGGACGACGATTCATCCAACTCGTCGTCGCGTCGCGAACCGTAGAAACCAATAGCTGATCCGCTCGCGAGGAACGGTGTCGCGTCGAGCGACGAGAGCGCGTGGACCAGGAGTGACGTCGACTCGGTGCGTGAAGACTCAATCTCTCGTTTACGGGCTTCACTCCAACGTTTGTCCGCCAGTCCTGCTCCCGCGAGGTGAACCACCGCATCGAAAGAGCCCACTCGCTTGAGATCCGCGTCGTCAACGAGTTGACGCGACGGGTCCCAGCGCACGGTCGACTCCGTCGGCACCGATCCGGGACGGATGAAGCGCACCACGTCGTCCCCGCGCTCGACGAGTGACTGGACGAGAGCGGATCCGATGAAGCCCGACGAACCCGTTATTCCAATACGCATCGTTCTCTCCATGCACTGAGTATGAGGGCGGCCAGAAGATCAGGGTGCGAGAGGTGGGCACCGTGACCGACACCCGAGAGTTCACGGGTCTCGATGAGGGGACTCATTCGATGCAGATCATCGCTCAAGGCCCGGTAGTACTCGAGATGGTACGCGTCGCCGTAAGCGTAAAGAGCGGGAACCTCGAGTTGCGACAGGTCATAGGGCGTCGCCCCAGTGCGCAGGAGCGACAGGTCGTTGTAAAGTGCCGGTCCATCGAGTCGACGCGACTGCTGTTCGGAAGGGCTTAATCGGTCCCACGCCTTATTCGAGACCATGCGGCGGAAGAAGACTTCGGCCTCGTGTTCGGGATTGTCCGAGAGTTGTGAACGAGTGCTCTCGCGGTGGCGGATCCAGGGCAGCGGAGCCTCGAAGGCGATGACTTGGCGCACGCTCGCCGGTTCGCGTAGGGCCGCTCCAAGAGCGACGACACCCCCAAAACTGTGACCGAAGTAGATGACGGGGCCGTGCCCAGCTTCGCGCCGTGCGAGGGTGAGTAGATCGTCGATGTCGTTATCAAGTCCCAAGGGGCCCAGACTTCGAGAACCCTGGTAACCCCGTCGGTCATAGGCGATCAGATCGAACTGCTCCAGACGCCGGGCCAGGCGCGCGAACGATCCTCCGCGGTCCAGCCCCCCGTGCACGCAGATGACGCTCGCGAGCGGGTTCTCGACGCGACGCTCCGCGACCGCGAGGCCTACGACGGGTGAATCGGCGACGAAATGAAGGCCCTGGGGAAGTGCGTGGCCGGAACTCATACGCGAAACCTACCGGCTTTGCACCCGCCACCGTCCCATCGTCGCCACGTTGGCCGCCCCTAGGCTGGAGGGGTGACTACGCCTCCTGACTCAGTCGCTCCTCGCGCCGTAAAGGGTTCGTTCGGACCCAACGCGTGGCTGGTCGACGACATGTACGACCGTTTCCTGGCCGATCCGGACTCGGTCTCGCCGAGTTGGCGCGAATTCTTCGCTGACTACCAACGTTCGACCGTGCCCACGGTCGCCACCAACGTGGTTCATCCCACGGCGGTGAAGCCGAGCGCCACCATTGACGAGGAAGCGACGCCCCTGCGCGGCGCGGCGGCGCGAATTGTCACCAACATGAACGCGAGCCTCGCAGTGCCGACCGCCACCAGTGTTCGCACGGTGTCCGCGCGACTCTTAGAGATCAACCGCATCGCGCTCAATGAGTCACTCGCTCGCTCGAGCGGCGCCAAGGTGTCGTTCACGCACTTCATCGCCTTCGCCATTGTGAAGGGTCTGGGTCAGGTCCCGGCGCTCAACGCGACGTTCGTCGACGCCGTCGACGAGAAGGGCACGCCCGGTGTTCGTCGTCACGAACACGTGGGGCTCGGCCTCGCCGTGGACGTCGAGCGCCCTGATGGGACGCGCAATCTTCTCGTTCCAGTCATCCGCGATGCGGACACGCTGGACTTTCGAGAATTCCTCCTCGCCTACGAGAGCCTCGTGCGAAAGATCCACAGCGCGTCGTTCGGCGCCGACGACTTCGTGGGTGCGACGGTCTCGCTCACGAATCCCGGCACGCTCGGCACCGTCCAGTCGGTGCCCAGGCTGATGCCCGGCCAGGGCGCGATCTTTGGTGTCGGTGCTCTCAACTGGCCCGCGGGATTCGAAGCGGCTGATCCGCGCGCGCTCGCCGAGTTGGGAGTCGGCAAGGTGCTGACGCTCACCTCCACCTACGATCACCGAATCATCCAAGGCGCCGAGTCGGGGTTGTTCTTGAAGTTCGTGGCGGAGTGCTTGACTGGCGGTCACGAGTTCTACGAGGAAATCTTCACCGCGCTCGGCATCCCCTACGAACCCGCTCAGTGGTCGAACGACCGCAACCCCGCGGCAGGCGAGGGCGACGCCGAGCGGATCCTCAAGCAGATCCGCGTCCAAGAACTGATCAACATGTATCGCGTTCGCGGACACCTGAACGCGCACCTCGATCCGCTGTCCAGCGAGCCGCCGGCGCTGCACTCGGAGTTGGATCTGGCGACCTACGGGCTCACCATCTGGGATCTCCAACGGACGTTCGTGGTGGCGGGACTCGCGGGCAAGAAGGAGGCGACGCTCGAGGAAATACTCGCAATACTTCGCGACGCCTACTGTCGAACGATCGGCATCGAATACGGGCACATCATGGACCCCGAGCAGAAGCGCTGGATCCAAGAACGCGTCGAAGGCGTGAAGCAGACTATGTCGGTCGAACAACAACACCGGGTGCTCGAGGCGCTCAACGAGGCGGAGGTCTTCGAAAAGTTCTTGCACTCGCGCTACGTGGGTCAGAAGCGATTCGGCCTCGAGGGAGGCGAGTCGACGATCGTAGCGCTGCAGACAATCTTGGACGTGGCCGCCGACGAGGGACTGCGTGAGGCCGTCATCGGGATGGCCCACCGAGGTCGTCTGAACGTGCTCGCCAACATCGTGGGCAAGTCCTACAGCGACATCTTCTCGGAGTTCGAAGGCAATCTGGACCCCGAAAGCGTCCAGGGCAGTGGCGACGTGAAGTACCACAAGGGTGCGCGCGGTACCTTCAAGAACCCCCGCGGTGCCGCGATCGAAGTCTCGATGGCCTCGAACCCTTCGCACCTCGAAGCAGTGAGTCCGGTCGTCGAGGGAATCGTCCGCGCCAAACAGGACCTCGTGATCCGGCCCAGCGACGGCACGCAGTGGGACAAGATGGCCTCAGTCTTTCCCTTCTTGCCCATCCTCATCCACGGTGACGCCGCCTTCGCGGGCCAGGGAGTGGTCGCCGAGACCCTCAACATGTCCCAGCTCTCGGGTTACCGCGTGGGCGGAGCAATCCATATCGTCATCAACAACCAGGTGGGGTTCACGACCGCACCCGAGTCCGCGCGCACGAGCTACTACCCGACCGACGTCGCCAAGATGATCCAAGCGCCGATCTTCCACGTGAACGGTGACGACCCCGAAGCATGCGCGCGTGCGGCGCGACTGGCCTACGACTACCGCGAGACGTTCCATCGCGATGTCGTGCTGGACATTGTGTGTTACCGGCGTCACGGTCACAACGAGGGTGACGATCCGAGTTACACCCAGCCCCAGATGTACAAGATCATCGACCAGATGCGTTCGGTTCGAAAGATCTACACCGAGACGCTGGTGCGTCGTGGCGACATCTCGATCGAACAGGCCGAGGCCGAACTCGAACAGTTCAACGCTCGTCTGCAGACGGTCCTCGACGAGGTGCGCACGGTGCCCGTGCCGAGCCTGCAGGGCGTACCGGCCGCCGAGATCCCCGATGACGTTCCCGCGCCACCCACGGGCGTGGCGCGCGACACCTTGCTCGAGATCGCTCGGGTCACCATGAGCGCTCCGGAGGGATTCACGATCCACCCCAAGCTCGAGCGCCAATTCGCCCAGCGTCAAGCGTTGCTCGACACCGGTGAGGTCGACTGGGCGCTCGGTGAGGCGCTCGCCTTCGGCACGCTCGTCAAGGGCGGCTCGAACGTTCGGCTCATGGGTCAGGACTCGCGTCGCGGGACGTTCTCGCATCGTCACGCCGCACTGATCGACTACGAGAATGGCGCGCAGTACGTGCCACTGGCCAACCTTGACTCGACCGCGTTCTTCACGGTTCGTGACTCGTTTCTCAGTGAGTACGCGGCGTTGGGTTTCGACTACGGTTACTCGGTCGAGGCGACGAACACGCTGGTCGCCTGGGAGGCGCAGTTCGGCGACTTCGTGAACGGGGCCGAGATCATCATCGACAACTACCTCGTCGCCGCCGAGGACAAATGGGGCCAGCACGCGAGTCTCACGATGCTGCTGCCCCACGGCTACGAGGGCCAGGGACCCGAACACTCGAGCGGACGTATCGAGCGGTTCTTGTCGCTGTGCGCGCGCAACAACATTCGCGTTGCCCAACCCACCACGGCTGCCCAGTACTTCCACTTGCTGCGAAGTCAAGTGCTTCGTGAGAACATAACGCCCCTGATCGTCTTCACGCCAAAGTCGATGCTGCGCGCGGCCGCGACTCGTTCGCCGCTGGAGGAGTTCGAAAGCGGCTCGTTCCAGACGTTGCTCGATGACACGCTCGAGGACCGCGCCGCGGTTACTCGCGTCGTGCTGGCGTCGGGCAAGGTCGCTCACGAAGCAATTACCCGGCGCGACGAGAGCAACGCGCCGGTTGCGGTCGTGCGAGTGGAGCAGCTCTATCCCTGGCCGACCGAACGTCTCGAAGAGGTCCTGGCGTCCTATCCCAACGCCGACGAAGTGGTGTGGCTCCAGGAGGAACCCGAGAACATGGGGGCCTGGCCCTTCGTACACTTGCAGATGCACCATCAGTTGCGCGAGAAGAAGGTGCGCCACGTCGCGCGAGCCGAGTCGGCCAGTCCCGCGACGGGTAGTGGCCTCGTGCACGGCGCCGAGCAGGCCGATCTCCTCCAACGGTCCATCGGGTGAGTCCATCTCGATCCAGCCGCCTGCACGTCGTCGTTGACGGCTCGAACCTGGCGACCGAGGGTCGAACGGTACCGAGCCTGGTCCAACTCGACGAGGCCGTACGATCCTTCATGGAGGAGAATCCCCACACCGAGATCATCGTGGTGGTCG
>Ga0181516_10002509_pt1 | contig 12971 bp, 10 predicted proteins | sample PEATcosm2014_Bin_25_FD_121104 | JGI IMG/M metagenome (GOLD analysis project Ga0181516, IMG submission 121104) | Peatland microbial communities from MTU Mesocosm Facility, Houghton, MI, USA - PEATcosm2014_Bin01_10_metaG | ecosystem: Environmental > Terrestrial > Soil > Wetlands > Peat | place... | reverse complement strand
CCAAGTTCGGCGCCGGCGCCACGGTGATCAGCTATGAAGAGGAGATCGCCAACGAGTCCATCGAAGAGGTTCTGGAAGCCGAGAACACCGGCGAGCTGGAGGTTCCCCGCTCTCCTGTGGTCACGGTCATGGGCCACGTGGATCACGGCAAGACTTCATTGCTGGATGCGATTCGCGAAACGCATGTTGCAGAAGGCGAAGCCGGCGGCATCACGCAGCACATCGGCGCTTACAAGGTGCGCTTCAGCAAGGAAGGATCGCCGGCTTCCGGCCGCGAGATCGTCTTCCTCGATACCCCGGGCCACGAGGCGTTTACCCGCATGCGCGCACGCGGCGCCAAGGTGACGGATATCGTTGTCATCGTGGTGGCTGCCGACGACGGAGTGATGCCGCAGACCCTGGAGGCGATCGACCACGCCAAGGCTGCCGGCGTGCCCATCATCGTGGCTGTCAACAAGATCGATAAGCCCGAAGCCAACCCCGATCGCGTCAAGAAGCAGTTGGCCGATCGCGGGCTGATTCCGGAAGAGTGGGCAGCGGGCGCCGAGGGCACTGTCTTTGTCGAGGTTTCGGCAAAGAAGCGCATCAACCTGGACCTGCTGCTGGAAATGATCTGCCTGGTTTCGGACATCAAGGCTCCCAAGGCTACCCCGGGCCGCAAGGCTGTGGGTTCGGTCATCGAAGCCAAGTTGGATCGCGGCCGCGGCGCCGTGGCCACCGTGCTGGTTCAGGATGGAACGCTGCGGTTGAACGACAGCTACATTGTCGGCAACACCTTCGGCAAGGTCCGCGCCATGTTCGACGATCGCGGCAAACCGATTGAAGAAGCCGGCCCTTCGACACCGGTGGAAGTGCTGGGTCTTGAAGCCATGCCCGACTCCGGCGACACCTTCCTGGTTGTAGCCGATCGCGACAAGGCCAAGGGAATCGCCCAATACCGCAAGATGAAGGAACGCGACGCCCAACTGGCCAAGAGTTCCCGCGTCTCGCTGGAGGGCCTGGCGGAGCAGATTCGTACGGCCGGCGTCAAAGACCTGCCGCTCATCATCAAGGGCGACGTAACGGGCTCGGTGGAAGTGCTGGCCGACTCGCTTACCCGCATGTCAACCGAGAAGGTGCGCATCAAGGTTATCCACTCGGGCGTCGGCTCTATTACGGAGAGCGACGTTCTGCTGGCTACGGCCTCGAACACCATCATCATCGGCTTCAACGTGCGTCCTGAGCGTAAGGCCGCCGAACTCGCTCAACAGGAAGGCATCGAAATCCGCCTGCACTCCATCATTTACGAGTTGCAGGATGAAATCCGCCTGGCCATGATGGGCCTGCTCGACCCGACGTTCAAGGAGAACTACCTGGGCCGCGCAGAAGTCATCAACGTCTTCCGCATTCCCAAGGTCGGCACCATTGCCGGCTGCCGGGTGCTGGACGGCGTCATCCGCCGCGACGCGGAAGTGAAGGTGATGCGCGGAACCGAGCAGATTCACAAAGGCAAGGTCGGCTCGCTGAAGCGCTTCAAGGACGATGCCCGCGAAGTGACCAACGGCATGGAATGCGGTATCGGCCTCGGCGGCTACAGCGACCTGAAGGAAGGCGACTTGATCGAAGCCTTTACGACGGAGAAGCTGGCTGCCGACCTGGGCGCGCTGACTTCAGCCAAGGCATAGCTCGCAACCAGCCAGGCAAGAAAAGCCGGCCCGCTCTTCGACAGAAGAGCGGGCCGGTTTGTTTGGGCGGCGCGAAGCGGCGTGGACGCCCCTCCCATAAGCTGAAAGTTGGGAGAGGCAATTTGAAGGCAGGGTTGGGCGCATCGACGTGTCCGTACATAAAATCGCCTATCCGCCGCTCTGTTTATAATTCCTTGACGCGGGCGCGGGGGACTGTTGCGCTCTGAAGGGAAGACACGACGATGAACGGACGGCAGAGGATTGAGGCGGCACTGAAGGGCGAATGGCCCGACCGCACCCCCGTAATGCTCCACAACTTCATGATGGCGGCGCGCGAGGCCGGCGTGACCATGCGCCAGTTTCGCGAAGACCCGGTAACGATGGCGCGGGTCTTTGGCCAGGCTGCCGAGCGCTACGGACTCGACGGCATGATGATCGACGTGGACACGGTGACGCTCTCCGGCGCGGTGGGCGTCGAGGTGGATTATCCCGAGGACAACCCGGCGCGTTCGCATGGCGGCTTTATGAAGTCGCTGGAAGAAGTGCGCGACCTGAAGCCGGTGGACCTCTCCACCAATCCGCGCGTGCAGGTGTGGACCGAGGCGGTCGGCATCCTGGTGAAGGAGTACGGCAACGAGATCTTCATCCGCGGCAACTGCGATCAGTCGCCGTTTTCGCTGGCCAGTTCGATGCGCGGCATGGATCACTGGCTGATGGAGGTTGCGGCGCAGGAGGACGACGAGGCGGTGTTCGCGCTGCTCGACTACTGCACCGATGTCTGCTGCCAGTTCCTGAAGATCATGGCAACCAGCGGCTGTCACATGCTGTCGAACGGCGACAGCCCGGCCGGCCCGGATGTGCTTTCGCCGCGGCTCTACGGCAAGTACGCGCTGCCCTCCGAACGCAAGGTGGCCGACTGCTCGCACGCGCTGGGCAAACCGTACTTGCTGCATATCTGCGGCAAGACGGACCGCATTTTGCAGGCGATGACCGGGATCGGCGCGGAGGCCCTGGAAATCGACTACAAGACCAACGTGCAGGCGGCCCACGACGCCTTCAAGGACAAGATCACCTTTGTGGGCAACCTAGACCCCAGCGAAGTGCTGGCGCGCGGAACACCCGAGATTGTGACCCGCAAGACCGAGGAACTGCTGGATGTGTTTGCCGACACGCCGCGGTTCATTCTCAACAGCGGCTGCGCGCTGCCGGCAGACACGCCGGGGGCGAATATCCGGGCCATGTGCGCCTGCCTGCGCAGCCACGCCGTGGGCGCCTCGGCCTGAGCGGTCAGCTTTGCGGCTGGTTTTCCTGCGGCTTCATGGAGGAGCGCACGGCTACCACCTTATTCAGCAGGTCAAACCAGAACGGCGCGCCCATGGAGATGGCGACCGCCGTCAGAATCCAGCCCAGGGAGTGCTCCTCCAGCACCTCGAGCACGGCGGTGGCGGCGGCCTGTGCCGATTTGAGCCAGCGCTGCCACCAAGCGCCCTCGGGCGGCTTTTCCGCGGTCTTGGCCTCGGTGACCTGCTTGATCTCCCAACCAATGGGCAGGCCAAGACCGTTGAGGCTCTTCAGGTCGTCCTGAATCTGATCCTGCACTGCCTTGGAGTTTGCCCCGGGGGTAATGGGCTGGCCGGCCCTGGCTTGCGCCGTGGCCACGATCGCCTGGCGCAGGCTGGCGTCGTTGGCAATAGCTCGCGCAATCTTCACGGCATCCGCGTTGACGGCGATGGCCACGATGAGACCCAGGCTCACCAGGATCCATTGCGTGCGCCGTTTATACCAACCGGAAACGCGGTCCATGCCGCTGTTGTACCAGTCCTCGATCCCGGTCTGAAATACATCGAAGTTCCCCTTGGCCTTGGCCTGGATGTTTTTCAGAGCCGAATCCAGGTTTGGCGGCAGCTTCACCATGGTCGGCGGCGGGTTCTTCACCAGGTCCATGACGGCGAGCGCGAAGTTCTGCGCCGGGATATACGACGGCAGGTCGCCCTTGCTGTCGGGAGGGTAGCTGCCCTTGAAGAGCGAGTTGACCATGCCGTGGTTATAGAGGCTGTCAATGAATTTGGAGGTGTTTTCCGGATCGCCCAACAGCTCGGCGATGCCCTTTTCCAGGTCCTTGGCGCGGTTCTTGACCAGGGCCTCAATGAACTCGTTCACCGCCGAGCAGACCATGCTGAGCAGCAGGAAGGCGAAGATCATGCCGATGACGACTTCGAGAATATTCGAACCGAACATGCGAGTGGTCCCTCCAGTGGGGAATTGGATGAACTATACCGCGAAAGTCTGCCGCGTAACCAGCGGAAACAATTGGGGATGCGCAGAGGAAGGCAGGAGCGGCCGTTCGCGGCTCCGTTTGCCGGTCTGGCGGCGCAGCCAATCGGGTACTTTGCTTTGTGTTAGGCTGGCAGCGTAAACCGCACACGAGGGTATCTGCATGCAATTGCGCGTCTTGTTCGTTGCCGCACTGGCGGCTGCCGCTTTGCCGGTGAGTGTTTCCGGCCAATCTGCCACGGCCGGTCTGGCTGCCTCTGTCGAGCAGCAGCTGCCTGCGCTGACCGAGACCTACAAGCAACTGCACCGCGCCCCTGAACTGTCGCGCCATGAGGAAAAGACCTCGGCGTTTCTGGCGGCCGAGCTGCGCAAGCTGGGCTACACCGTCACCGAGCATGTGGGCAAGTACGACGATGGCACGCAGGCGTTCGGGGTGGCGGCGGTAATGGAGAATGGCGCCGGGCCGCGGCTGCTGCTGCGGACCGATATGGATGGCCTGCCCGTGGAGGAGAAAACGGGCCTCGACTACGCCTCCAAGGTGCGGACCACGAATGCGCAAGGCCAGGACGTGGGCGCGATGCACGCCTGCGGGCACGACCTGCACATGACGGTGTTGCTGGGCACGGCGCGCGAACTGGCGGCGCGCAAAAGCCAGTGGCACGGGACGGTTGTGTTGATCGGCCAACCCGCGGAGGAGGTTGTGCAGGGCGCGGCTGCGATGATGGCCGATCGTCTCTTCGATCGCTTTGGGCGGCCGGATTTTGTGGTTTCGGAGCACGACGACCCGGCTACGGCGGCGGGTTCGGTGGCAATCAAAGGCGGCCCGCTGCTGGCCAGCGCGAACACGATTACGGTGGTCATTCGCGGCGTGGGCGGGCACGGATCGGCTCCGCAGGCGGGCAAGGACCCGATTGTGCTGGCGGCCGAGTTCATCCTGGTGGCGCAGACCATTGTGAGCCGGCAGATCGATCCGCAGCAGCCGGCGGTGCTGACGGTGGGTACCATCCACGGCGGGACGAAGAACAACATTATTCCCGACGAGGTGACGCTGGGCATGACGCTGCGCACCTATTCGCCTGCCGTGCGCGACAAGATCATTGCGGCGGTGCAGCGTACGGCCAACGGGCTCGCCGAGGCGTACGGAGTCCCCGCCGATCGCATGCCGACGGTGACGCTGGGCGAGAGCACGCCGGCAACCCTGAACGACGCGGCGCTGGCCGAGCGGCTGCGCGGTGTTGCCGTGGCGGCCTTGGGCGCGGAGCGCGTCGAGGTGGGCGAGTCGGTGATGGGCTCGGAGGATGTGGGACTGTATTCGCTGGAGGGCAAGATTCCGGCGGTCATGTTCCGGCTGGGGGCGAGCGACCCGACGAAGCTGGCGGAGAGCAAGAAGTCCGGTGTGCCGTTGCCCGGGCTGCACTCGGCCTTGTTTGCGCCGGTGTATGCGCCGGCCATCACCACCGGGGTTACGGCGATGACGGCCATGGCGCTGGACCTGTTGAAGTAGCTACGCCACCTATTTTGCGGGGTCGATGAGGGCTTGGTCCACGACGGCGTGGCTCAGGTACTCGATGTGGTGGTTGTCGGGGCTGGCCATGCGCTGGATCATGGCCACAAAGACGATGTCGTTCGCGGGATCGACCCAGAACCAGGTTCCGGCCGCGCCATCCCAAAGGAAAGTGCCTTTGCCGTCGGAGAGGTTGGCCTCGAGCGGGTCAAAGACGACGGCGCAGTTCATGCCGTAGCCGAAGCCGGGGCGCATGACGTGCATGCCGCCGCCGAACTCGCCGGTGAGCAGGCTGGCGGGGACGTGGTTAGAGGTCATCAGCTTGACCGAAGACGGCGCCAGGATGCGCTTGCCGTCAAGTTCGCCCTGGTTGGCCAGCATCTGCGCAAAGCGGAAGTAATCCTCGGCGCTTGACACCATGCCGCCGCCGCCCGAAGGCATGGTCGGCTCGGTGGCGTAGTCGGAGGGCAGGTCGCCCACGGCGCCCACAACCGCCAGATGGCCGTCCGCATCGGGACGATAGTTGGTGGCGAAACGGGCGCGCTTTTCCGCTGGCACGTAGAAGCCGGCGTCGCGCATGCCCAGCGGCTTGAAGATGCGCTCGGCCATGATCTGCGGCAGAGGCTTGCCGGAGAGCTTCTCCACGATGTAGCCCTCGATATCCATGGAGACCGAGTAGACCCAGGCCTTGCCGGGCTGGTAGAGCAGCGGAATCTGGGCCAGCTTGTCGATCATGGCCTGGAGGTTGGGGGAGGCGAGGACATGCTGGTCGCGATACATCTGGTCGATGGGGGTGGCGCCGAAGCCGTAAGTAAACCCGGCGGTGTGCGACATGAGCTCGCGCATGGTGGGGGCGTGGTCGGGATCGACGAGGATCATCTTGCCGTTGGCGTCGTAACCCTTGAATACCTTGAGGTGCTCAAACTCGGGGATGAACCTTGAGATGGGATCGGCGGGCAGCCACTTGCCTTCTTCGTAGAGGGTCAGCATGGCCACGGCGGTCACCGGCTTGGTCATGGAGTAGTCGCGGAAGATAGCGTCCTTGCCCATGGCCGCTCCGCTCGCCAAATCGCGCTGGCCGTAGGTGCGGTAGTCCACCACCTTGCCGTGGCGGGCGAGGATGGTAACGATGCCGGCGATCTGCTTCTGGTCGACCTCCTGCTGCAACAGGGCATGGAGCCGCTCCAGGCGCTCGGTGGAGAAGCCGACGGTCTCCGGCTTGACCGGGGTGAGATCGAGTGGGTGGCCGGAAGGCGGTTGGGCGCTGGTTGGAGTGGGGGCCAAGGCAGCTGCGAGCATCAGCGCGGCCAGGGTTGAACGAAGAGCTTTCATGCGAATTCCTTTCTTCGCGGAACATGCCTAAGGGGCTGAAGCTCCCCGTTCTGTTGAGCCTCGTTGGCCCGAGTAAAATCGTGCCCTTGTAAGAAGCTACATTCTGGTTCGGCCGCCCCTCCGGGGCTTGAGCTTAATCCTGGGAACTTTCCCAGGGCTGCGCTGCGCTTGCCCTGGGCTACTATCGACGGGCCCCTCCGGGGCCGCTGGAGTCCAGGTTTGTCAGACGTTGAGCAGCCCCTGCCGCCGCGCGACTGTGGCGATGGTTTCGAGGGCCTGGTCGAGCTGCGCCCGGGTGTGTTCGCTGGTGAGGATGGCGCGGATGCGCGCCTTGCCTTCAGGGACCGTGGGGAAGGCGATGCCGGTGGCCATGACGCCCTGGTCGAAGAGGGCGCGGGAGAAGTCCATGGCGGCGCGGCCTTCGCCGACGATGATGGGCGTAATGGGCGTCTCCGTGGCGGGCGTGGTGACGCCGCCGATGTTGAAGCCGAGCCGCTTGAGTTCGCCCTGGAAGTAGCGGGTGTTGGTCCACAGGCGCTCGATGCGCTCCGGTTCCTGCTCCAGGATGTCGAAGGCCGCGATGCAGGTGGCGGCGACAGAGGGTGGATGCGAGGTGGAGAAGAGGAACGGGCGGGCACGATGGTAGAGGTAGTCAATGAGGTCGCGGCTGCCGCATACATAGCCACCGAGCGCGCCAATGGCCTTGGAGAGGGTGCCAACCTGCACGTCGACGCGGCCGTGCACGCCGAAATGATCGACGGAGCCGCGGCCGTTGCGGCCGAGAACGCCGGAGGCGTGGGCGTCGTCGACCATCATGATGGCGCCGTACTTCTCAGCCAGCGCGGCCAGCTTGTCCACGGGACCAATGTCACCGTCCATGGAGAAGACACCATCGGTAATGACGAGCTTTTTGCCGGGCTCTCCGGCTACTTCCTGCAGCAGTTGCTCGCAGTGGTCCACATCCTTATGGCGGAAGACCTTGATTTTGGCGCGCGACAGGCGGGCGCCGTCGATGATGCTGGCGTGGTTCAGCTCGTCGGAGAGGATAAAGTCTTCCTTGCCCAGGATGGAGCTCACGGCGCCGGCGTTGGCGGTGAAGCCGCTCTGGAAAACAACGCAGGCTTCTACATTCTTGAAGCGGGCGATCTTCTCTTCGAGTTCCATGTGGATGCGCATGGTGCCGGCGATGGTGCGGACCGCGCCCGAACCGACGCCAAAAGCCTTGGTGGCGGCGAGGGCGGCCTCAATCAGCTTGGGGTGGTTGGCCAGGCCAAGGTAATTGTTGCTGGCCAGGTTGATGACCTGCTTGCCGTCGTAGTGGCACACCGGCGCCTGCTGGTCGTCGAGGATGCGCAGCTTGAAGTGGGTCCCATTGGCGCGCAGTTCGTCGAGGATGGCGGTAAGGTGGGCAAGCTGCGGGCGTTGGGTGGCTTGAGTCATGGCAATGTTTCCTCAATCTGAGAGGATAGCGCGATTGGCCGGTCTTTATCTTGGCGGGAGAGGTGGAAAGAGGCGGACGCCCAACCGGCGGTGAAAGGGGACCGGGATGGCTATGGCCCGGTCTCGCCGGATACAATAGGGTTTTACGCTGCGTCAATTGGGCGAGACGAGACTTTGATTTTGGAGCAGGTGCACGTGAGAAGTTTGATCCGCCGCTGTCTGCGGCTTGAAATGGTTGCGGGACTGGGCTTTGCCATGTCGATGCCCGCGCTGGCTATCGCTGCGGAGAGCACGCAAAACCTGGCGACGCAGACCGCCTTGACTGCCGAGACGCGCGACCTGGGCGGACACACGAAGGCCACCGTAGCCGTCACTGTGACCGGCGAAGACGGGTTGGCCGTCAGTGGCGCAGTCGTGATCAAGGACCATGGCAAGGATTTTGCGGGCGTTGCGCTGAACGGCGAAGGGCAGGCCACGGCAGTGCTCGACCTGGCGGCCGGCGACCATCTGCTGCGCGCGGTCTACCTCGGCGACGCCACGCACCGCGTTTCGCAATCCCTGGCGGCTGGGGTACGCGCCCAGACAGCCAGCGGGACGGCGCCTGATTTTCAGATCAGCGTGAACCCGGCCTCGCTGTCATTGACTGCCGGGCAGACCGGTACCGTGCTTGCGTCCGTCACCCCCGTGAACGCCGCATCGTTGACTGGCCCGATGTTTGTCACCCTCTCCTGCTCCGGGCTTCCGGATCAGTCCGCCTGCACATTCACGCCGGAGAACATTGAGGTGCTGCCGACTACGACCGCGGCGCTGACCAGTTCAATGGTGATCACGACACAGAAGGCCTCCGCACGGCTGGCCGCACCGCCGGTGCATCAGGATGCGAGCCCGGTCGCGTGGGCTTTCCTGCTGCCGGGCGCGCTGGCGTTGGGCGGACTGGCGTGGGGAGGCCGGCGGCGCCGCTGGCTGAGCCGCCTTTCGCTGATCGCGCTGGTTGGACTAGTGGCTACACTGGGCGCCACGGCGTGCAACCCGCGCTACAACTATCTGAACCATGGGCCGCCGCCGAATCCTGCGACGCCGACGGGCACCTTTACGCTGAACGTGACCGCCCAGTCGAGCAATGGCGTGAGCGCCACCACGCATTCCACGCCCTTCGTATTGACGGTGAAATAGGACGCGCGGCAGGGCAGTTTGTATCCGGAACAAACAGGGCCTGCGGCTGACGCCGCGGGCCCTGTTTGTTTTGCATCGTCCCCAGCGCAATGGGAACGGCCCACGCCCACTTATAATGAACTGCGGAAGGGCGCGGACTATGTGCGCGGGTAGACGAGAGATATGCCGAATCTGCAGGGAAGAATTGCACTGGTAACAGGAGCTTCGCAAGGCATTGGCCGCGCCTGTGCGCTGGAACTGGCGAAAGCTGGGGCCACGGTGGCCCTGGCGGCGCGTAACCAGGGCAAACTCGACGAGGTGGCAGGCGAAATTGCCGCGGCGGGCGGGCAGGCCGCTACCTTTGCTCTTGACGTGGCCAGCGAAGAGTCGCTCAAAGCCGGCGCCAAGGCGGTGCTGGAGCGCTTCGGCAAGGTGGAGATCCTGGTGAATAACGCCGGCATTACGCGCGACGGCCTGATGATGCGCATGAAGCGCGCCGACTGGGACGATGTGCTGGGCACCAACCTTACCGGGGCTTTTCTGCTCACCCAGGCGCTTATCAGCCCGATGCTCAAGAATCGCTGGGGCCGCATCGTTAATATATCCAGCGTCGTGGGCCGCACCGGCCAGGCGGGGCAGGTGAACTATGCCGCCTCCAAAGCCGGTCTGCTCGGCATGACCCGCTCAATGGCGCGCGAAGTGGCCTCGCGCGGAATCACCGTGAACGCGGTGGCTCCCGGATATATCGAAACGCCGATGACTGCCGTCCTCGACGAAAAGCAGCGCGCCGCCATGATGGCGACCATACCCCTGGGACGCCCTGGCACGGACCAGGAGATTGCCAAGGCGGTCTGCTTTCTCGCCTCCGACGATGCTTCGTACATTACCGGGCACGTGCTCGACGTGAACGGCGGGATGTTCATGGGCGGGTGAGCGGCCGGGCGGCCAACTGACACAGTTCGTCAGGAGTGTGTGCTCTGGCCGGATGAGGGCGTTCCTCGAGTCTTTGGTTTCCCACATCTCAAAATCGAGATGTGGGGCACCCGGCATTACTCCTGTATGCATGGAATGCGGCGTGGACCGGGAGGCCGGCACTACACATAGACGGGAATATCTGCGCTACAGAGCTGCAAGGGCCTCCGTTTGGCTGGGGAAGAGGCCGGCGTACTTCGTAATGCCGACCATTGTGAAGACCTTGGTGAAGTGCGGCGAAAGTCCGAAGGCGTAGACTTTTTGGTCGGAGTTGGAAGCCTCGATCAGCATCTGGATCACCAGCGCAATGCCGCTCGAGTTGATGTAGTCCACCTTGGAAAAATCCAGCAGGACCAGCTTCGCGGTTTCCTTGGGCAGCGAGTGATAGGTGCCCAGCACCGCCTCCTTTGACGTGCTGGCAATGTCGCCTTCGAAACGCAGGACGGTCACCGGATGTCCGGCAGGGGAAGTAAGCTGGTCAACACGCGACTTGGTTTCGCTCTGCACGATCGATTGTCTCCGTATTCTTTTGGGGTTATTCCGCGACTTTGTCCAGCCGAATCACCAGCCGCACATAGCTGCTTTTGCCGTTGGCGGCCGCCACCCATTCCGCCTCGTCCACGAGTGCCTGAATGAGGAACATGCCCATGCCGCGCGGATCTTCTTCGCCGTGAATCTTGCGATCGATGTCGGGTTTTGGCTGCGGGCCTTTCATGCCCTTGCCGTCGTCAATCACTTTTACTTCCAGCGCGTCTTTGCCTGCCGAAAGAACGACGCCCACCGAGAGGCCTTCGTTCATTCGGTTGCCGTGCTCAATGGCGTTGATGCAGGCCTCCGCCACGGCTGTTTTCAGGTCTTCGACGCGGTCTTCGCGGAAACCCATCAGCTTGGCCACCGCGGCCGCCGTGCTCATGGCCACCTTTTCATAGCCGAGCCGCGACGGGAGCCGAACTTCCACGCTCGTGGATTTGATCTGGCTCATGCTGGCACCTCGGTCGAACTCGCCCACCGGCAAAGCGCCAATGCAGTCATGTCGTCCCCCTGCGGGCCTCCCCCGGAAAACTTCTCGATAGCTGCCCACAATGCATCGAGAATACCATCGGCTAACTTGGTCGGGCAGTTTAAAAACTCATCCAGCAGCCTTTCCGAGCCAAACTCCTCATCGCCTTTGAAGGTCTCCGTCAGGCCGTCGGTGTAGAACAGCAGCCTGGTGTCCGGTGTAAACCCGCATCGCTCGCTTTTGTAGCGCATGCCGGGCAGCAGGCCGAGTGGAGTGCCCGCGGCCTCAAAAAGGTGGGGTTCCGCGCCGGGTTTTACCAGGAACCCCGGGTTATGGCCGGCGTTCACTACCTCAATTTCGCCTGCTTCCGGGTGGAGGCGCAGAAAGATGGCCGTCACATAGCGCCGGCGGGCCTCCTCGCCTTCCATCCAGTGATGCTGGTTCATGCGCATTGCCAGCTCGTCCAGCGGCGGGCCGGTGACCGCCATGGCCCGGAAAGCGGCGCGGAAACTGGTGGACATGAGCGCCGATGCCAATCCTTTTCCCGCCACATCCGCCACTGCCATCAGCAGGCTGCCGTCCGGCTGCTCCACAATATCGAGATAGTCGCCGCCCACCTCGTAGCAGGTATCGGAACGGAAGGCGAGCGAGTAGCCGGGGATCGAGGGCAGTTTCTGCGGCAGCAGGGAGCGCTGAATGCCCCGCGCGGCATCCATGTCCTGCTGCACGCGGGCAAACTCGATGTTGCGCTTGTGATTGCGGGCATTCTCCAGGGCCACTGCGGCCTGCAGCGCAAGGCCTTCAATGAAGTCCGCCTCGTAGAGAGTGAGTTCGCGACTGTCGGGAGGAGCCACCACCAGCTTGGCCATCAGGTTGCCCTGCCGGTCTTCCAATGGATAAGTGGGCAGCGGACGGCAAGCGAGGGCGGCCTCGGCGTCTTTTGAGGCGCAGATGGCGTCGAGGATGGGTTCGTCGCCGTACACCAGGCCCGTCCCGGGAAAGGCAGCTCCGGCCATCTCCAGCTCGCGGACAACGATGTGCAGGACGCAACCCAGAACTTCCTCTTCGCGAATGGTGGAGTGGACCTGCCGCGAAGCCTCCAGCAGCGCCTGCAGACGGACCACCTGCTGCTGTAAACCGATCGTTTCGCCGTTGCCGGAAGGCGAATCTCCAGCCGCCATGTACTGCCTCCTGCAGTGAAACTTCACTCTACCATGATGGCGGCCAAGGAGGGTTTCCCCAGTCCGGCGGCTGCGATGCGCTATTGCGCTTGCAGCACGGCGCGGATATCGCGGGACTCGAGGATTCGCCTGGCATAGCCGGCGCGCGCCACAGCAAGCATCGCCTGACCCACATCCCGCGTAGAGAGCATCTGGTTGGGAAACACGCGGCGCAGCAGCGGGAATAGCGGCTTGCCGAGAGAGTAAAACACGCGGTAGGCGGGGGTCTTCGACTGGATGCCGTCCAAAGGCTGGATGAATCCTGGCCGAAACATGTAGGCCTTGAAGGGCAGCTTGAGCAGCGCGTTCTCGGTCCGGCCCTTGACGCGCGCCCAGTGCATCCATCCCTGTTCGCTGGAGTCGGTGCCGGAGCCCGAAACATAGATGAACGTCATCTCGGGGTTGAGCCGGCT
>Ga0181516_10002508_pt1 | contig 12972 bp, 10 predicted proteins | sample PEATcosm2014_Bin_25_FD_121104 | JGI IMG/M metagenome (GOLD analysis project Ga0181516, IMG submission 121104) | Peatland microbial communities from MTU Mesocosm Facility, Houghton, MI, USA - PEATcosm2014_Bin01_10_metaG | ecosystem: Environmental > Terrestrial > Soil > Wetlands > Peat | place... | reverse complement strand
TGGTTGTGGGGCGGTGCTCTAACACCGCCATGACCAAGGGGATCCTATTTTATCTATTTATTCAAGTTAAACGAACTCCCTGAATGGGACGAATTGTCCTCCGCGCGCAGCGCTTCGTCCAACCCCCGGATCTTCATGCTGTTTTCAGGGCACGGTGGCATGATGAGGAGGAAATGTTCCCCCCTTCCCCCCTCCCCGCAGGCGGCCCCTGGACCGTCCTCGGCCGCATGGCCGGCGCCCGCCGCGACGCGGTGCCGGGCAGCTGGGTGCCCGGGTGAGAACCGCCCGCTGGCTGGATCATCTCCCGCCGTGGCTGGGCTGGGGAGCCATCGCTTCCACCGGCGCCTACGCCCCGGGGCAGATGGTGGTCCTGGCCCTGCCCCTCCTGGCCGCGGCCCTGGCGGAATGGCGGGGCTGGTCCCTGGCCGCCTGGCGGCGCCGGCTGGAGCTGGCCGCCCTGGCCGCGCTCCTGCTCCAGCTCGTGCTGCGGGTGGAACTGCTGTCCATGGTGATGAACACGCTCGCGGTGCTGTGCGCGGTGCGCCTCTGCCTGCCCCGGGGCATCCCCCAGCGGCGCCAGATCCTGCTCATGGGGTTCCTGCTGTTCCTCACCACCGCCATCACCACCTCCGAACTGGACTTCCTCATCTGGTCCACCGCCTGGGTGGCCGGGAGCGCCGCGGTGCTGCTGCAGCTGAACTGGGAGAAGTCCGCCCAGCTGCGCCGGGGCGCCCTCCAGGCCCCGCCCTACGCCCGGGTCCTGGGCTGGACCGCGGGCGCGCTGGTCCTGGCCTCGGGCTTCTTCGTCATCCTGCCCCGGCTCCACGTGGGCTTCAGCCGCCTCCCGGCCGGGAACCAGGCCGGGAACGGGGCCCGGTCCGGCCTGAGCGACGTGCTGGACCTGGGCGGCGGCGGCCCGATCCTGGCCAGCCACGAGGTGGCGCTGCGCATCCTGCCCGCCACCAGCCTGTCCCAGGTGCAGCGGCAGCACTACCGCGAAACCCTCGGCCTGCTCCGGGGCTTCACCCTGGAGGCGCTGTACGGCCGGCGCTGGGAGATCAACCCCCTCTCGCCGCGCCGGGCCAGGCTCCAGTGGACCGGGCTCGGCACCTTCCTCCCGCCGGTCACCGCGGACTTCTATGTGAGCCCCGCGCTCAACGGCGTCATCCCGCTGCCCTACGGCGCCGCCGACCTGGACCTGCCCGCCGGCAGCCCCACCGTGCGCGCCGGCCCCGGCGGCAGCCTGGTCCGGACCTTCCAGGGCCAGCGCGCCATGGCCCTGCGCATCGCCCTCACCCCCGACCCGGTGGAACCGGAGCCGCCCCTCCGGGGCGGGCGCCTGGCCCTGCTCACCGCCACCGGCCAGGGCACCCCCAGCGCCCGGGACTGGAGCCTCCAGGCGGCCCCGGGCGCGGTCGCGCCCCGGGAGCTGGCGGAGCGCCTCGCCGGCGCCCTGCGCACCCGGTTCCGCTACACCCTGGACAACCCCTCGGGCACCGCCCCGGATCCCCTGGAGGATTTCCTGGAGCACAGCCACGCCGGCCACTGCGAATATTTCGCCTCGGCCCTGGCGCTCATGCTGCGCTACCGGGGCGTGCCCGCCCGGGTGGTCAACGGCTACCGGCTGGGGCCCTGGATCGAGGAGGGCGGGTATTTCCTGGTGACCCAGGCCGAGGCCCACAGCTGGGTGGAATACTACGACCCGGCCAGCGGCGGCTGGCGGGTGGCCGATCCGACCCCGCCCGCCCCGCCGTCGGCCTTCGCCGACGACACCCTGCTGTCCGCCCTGGCCCGCTGGGGCGATGCCGTCCGGTTCCGCTGGGACCGGGACGTGGTCCGGTTCTCGGACGAGGACCAGATGGCCGGGGCGTCCTGGGCCATGGACCGGATGGCGGCCCTGGGCCGCTGGCGTCCCGGGACCGGGACCGGGCTCCTGGCCGGGCTGGCGCTGCTGGGCGCCCTGGCCTGGTTCGGCCTCCGGCGCCGCCCGCTCCTCCCCGGGACCCTCCGGGCCCGGGGCGGGCCCGGCCGGATCCGGGAGCTGCGGCCGCTGGTGCGCAGGGCCCGGCGCACCCTGCCGCCCCTGGAGCACGAGACCGTCCGGGCCTGGCTGGGCCGCATGGCGGGCCTGCGCCCGCACCGGGCCGCCCAGCTGGAGCGCCTGGCCCGGGAAGCGGACGCGGCGGCCTACGGCCGCAAGCCGGCGGGGCAGCTCAAGGCCCTGGCCCGGGACGAGGCCCGGCACTGGAAGCGCTGACCACGCGGCTGGCAGGCGTTCCATTATTTCGATTATAGTGGAAGAATATTGGCCCATTGCCTGCCCCGTCTTATTTCGATATTATTGGAATCATATCGGAGGGCCGATGCCGAAGGCCGCCAAGCCCGACCCGCTGCGCCCGGATGCCGAGCGCTTCCAGGCGCTGGGGCACCCGCTCCGGCTCCGCATCCTCCGCATCATCATCCAGGGCGCGGAAGCGGGCACGCCGGCGGGCGCGATCCAGGAGCAGGTGGGCATACCCGCCTCCACCCTCAGCCACCACCTGGCTTGCCTGTCCGGAGCCGGCCTGGTCCAGGCGGTGCGGGAAGGCACCTTCCTGCGCTACCGTGCGGACTTCCCCGGCCTGCGTGACCTGGCGGACTACCTGTGGCACCAATGCCGGGCGGGCGGCACCGGCGTCCCGTCTGTCACGCCCCGGCCGGAACCCATCACCATGAATGCCCGGAAAGGCATCGGCTGACCGTCCAGGCTCCCGGGGCATTCCGCCCTGTTTTTTTTGATCCCATTTAAAAATAAACGACACATATTGATGCAGCGGGAAATTCTGCCCGCCCCTTTGCGGGTACCAACATGATCGTCAGACCATCCTGCACAACCTTGCAGTCCACCTTCCGCAGGCCTTCCCCGGGTCCGTGGCGACTGCGGGGCCTTCCGGTCCTGCTGGTCCTGGGACTCCTGCCGGTCTACGGAAGCGAGGACGGCTCCCGCGCTCCGGAGCCGTCCGCCCCGGCGTCCGCCACTTCGACCACGTCCACTCCGGCACCATCCACACCGGCGCCAACTGCTCCGGCACCTTCCGCCTCCGCACCGTCTGCCCCAGCACCGTCTGCTCCGGCACCATCCGCTCCAGAACCGTCCACCCCTGCGACCTCCGCTCCGACTCCGTCCGTCTCGGCGCCCTCCGCCTCGGCACCATCCACCCCGGCACCCTCCGCGCCAGCACTGGCCACTGCGGCACCTTCCGCTCCCGCACCGTCTGCCCCAGCACCGTCTGCTCCGGCACCGTCTGCTCCGGCACCATCCGCTCCGGCCCCCTCCGCCTCGGCACCATCCGCTCCGGCCCCCTCCGCCTCGGCACCGTCCACCCCGGCACCCTCCGCGCCGGCACTGGCCAGTGCTGCACCCTCCGCTCCGGCACCTTCCGCCCCTGCAGCGTCTGCCCCAGCACCATCCGCCCCAGCGCCGACCACTCCGGCACCTTCCGCCCCCGCACCGTCCGCCCCAGCACCGTCTGCTCCGGCACCATCCGCTCCGGCCCCCTCCGCCTCGGCACCGTCCGCCCCGGCACCCACCGCACCAGCACTGGCCAGTGCTGCACCCTCCGCTCCGGCACCTTCCGCCCCTGCAGCGTCTGCCCCAGCGACCTCTGCACCGGCACCTGCCACTCCGGCGCCATCCGCGCCAGAACGGTCCGCCCCTGCGGCCTCCGCCTCGGCTCCGTCCGTCTCGGCACCGTCCGCCACGGCTCCTGCCGCTCCGGCACCGTCCGCCCCGGCAGCGTCTGCCCCAGCGACGTCTGCGCCGGCACCTGCCACTCCGGCACCTTCCGCCCCTGCAGCCTCCGCCTCGGCTCCGTCCGTCTCGGCACCGTCCGCCACGGCTCCTGCCGCTCCGGCACCGTCCGCCCCTGCAGCGTCTGCCCCAGCGACGTCTGCGCCGGCATCGGCCACTCCGGCGCCATCCGCGCCAGAACCGCCCGCCTAGACTTCCCGCTCCAGCATCCCGAAGCGGGCCACGATGCGCTTCTCCCCGCCGGAGAAGCGGACCGTGTAGGTGAGCCCGTCCCCGCTGCCGGTGACGGCGGTGATGACGCCCCGGCCGAAGCGGGGGCTGAGCACCCGGCTGCCCTTGGGCCAGCTGCCGGCCTGGACCGGCTCATTGGGCTCATCAGGTTCACCGGGCTCCGCCAGCGCGGGCGGGGCCACGGCGGGCTCGGCCCCGGCCACCGCCTTCACCCGCTCGAAGAAGCCCCGGATCCGGTTGAGCTCCGTGGACACGGAGGTGCCGCCCCCGCCGCCGGTGAAGGCGCGGGGCGCCGGATGGGCCCCCTGCCCGGACTGGTACAGCTCGGTGCCCCAGCGGATGGGCGTCTCCAGGCCCTCCTGGGGCAGCTCCCGGAGGAACCGGCTGGGCATGCCCAGCACCTCCTGGCCCATCATGCGCCGGCGCCGGGCGGCGGTGAGGTACAGCTTCTGCTGGGCCCGGGTGATGGCCACGTAGAACAGCCGGCGCTCCTCCTCGATGCCGTCCTCGGTCTCCCGGGCGTTGCGGTTGGGGAACACCTCCTCCTCCATGCCCACCAGGAACACCACCGGGAATTCCAGCCCCTTGGCGCAGTGGATGGTCATGAGCGAAAGCAGGGCCGCCTCCTCCAGCTCGTCGCTGTCCGAGGCCAGGGTCACCCGGTCCAGGAACTCCGCCAGGCGCAGGCCCAGGGATTCCGCCTCGGCCGCGGCGGAGATGAACTCCTCCAGGTTGCGCAGCCGGGATTCCGCCTCCATGGTGGCTTCCTCCTCCAGCATCTGCACGTAGCCGGATTCCACCAGCACCCAGCGCACCAGGGCCGCCAGCCCCAGGCTCCGGGCCTCGCCCTCGGCCTTGCGGAACAGCTCCAGGTAGCGGCCCAGCTCCCGCTGGGCCCGGCCCTTGAGCTCGCCGTTGCGCAGCAGCGCCGCGATCCCTTCCAGGGCCATGCCCCCCTCGGGGATGGCCGCCTCGATGCGGGCCAGGGTGGAGGGGCCCACGCCCCGGGAGGGCGCGTTCACCGAGCGCCGGAAGCTCACCAGGTCGAAGGGATTGCTCACCAGCCGCAGGTAGGCCAGCAGGTCCTTCACTTCCTGGCGTTCGTAGAACTTGGTCCCGCCCACCAGCTTGTAGGGGATGTTCTCCGCCCGCAGGGCCTCTTCCATCTGCCGGGACTGCCAGTTGGCCCGGTACAGCACCGCCATGCGCGCCCCCGGGTACGTGTGCCGCTCCTCCCGGATCCGCTGGACCACGTACTCCGACTCCAGCCGGCCTTCGTCCAGGAGCTTGAAGGTGATGCTGTTGCCCACGCCCAGGTCGGTCCAGAGGGTCTTGCCCAGGCGCTGGGTGTTGTTGGCGATGACCGTGCTGGCGGCGTCCAGGATCTTCTGGGTGGAGCGGTAGTTCTGCTCCAGCTTGATCTGCACCGCCTCCGGGAAGTCCCGCTGGAAGTCCAGGATGTTGCGGATGTCGGCCCCGCGCCACCCATAAATGCTTTGATCTTCATCACCAACCACACATAAATTGTGATGGCGCCGCGCCAGGTGCTGCACCAGCAGATACTGGGCCTTGTTGGTGTCCTGGTACTCGTCCACCAGGATGTACCGGAACCGTTCGGCATAAGCCGCCTGTACCGCCTCGTCCCGGAACAGGCGCTCCGTGTGCAGCAGCAGGTCGTCGAAGTCGCAGGCGCGGTTCTGCTTGAGGCCCTTCTGGTAGCCGTCGTAGACGTCCAGCACCTTGCGGGTCCACGGGTCCTGGAAGCCCTCCCGGGCCTCGTCCGGCAGCAGGCAGCGGTTCTTGAAATCCGAAATGACCTCCAGCACCTTCTTGGGGTGGAACTGCTTCTCGGCCAGCTTCAGTTCCGCCAGCACCTGCTTGACCAGGCTGCGCTGGTCCGAGGGATCGAAGATGACGAAGTCCCGGCCCACCGGGGTGCGGTCGCCCTCCCGGCGCAGGATCCGGGTGCAGAAGCTGTGGAAGGTGCTCACCCACAACTGCCCCGCGGGCACGCTCACCAGCCGCTGCACCCGCTCCGCCATCTCCCCGGCGGCCTTGTTGGTGAAGGTCATGGCCAGGATGGCGGCGGGGCGCACCCCCTCCTCCTCGATGAGCCAGGCGATCCTGCGGGTGATCACCGTGGTCTTGCCGGAGCCCGCCCCGGCCAGGATCAGCAGGGGCCCGTCCACGTGGGTCACCGCGTCCCGCTGGGGACCGTTCAGGTTGCGCAGGAGGGGGTGTTCGGGATCGACAGGCGGCATGCTTCGAGTCTAGCCGGTCTGGTAGAATCCTGAATGCAGTGCTCGCATGGCGGAATGGCAGACGCAGCGGACTTAAAATCCGCCGGCCGAGAGGTCGTGAGGGTTCGAGTCCCTCTGCGAGCACCAGGTTTGGTCCAAAGTAAGCCATTGTCCGATCAAACTTCTCTGGATAGCATCCGAACCAGGGGTTGCGAATCCTTTGCGAACCCCGATGGTGGAGACGAGGCCCGTGGTGAGTTGGGAGCATCTGTCGGCCGTGGAGCTGACCGTGCTGGAACGCGTGTTCTGGTCCGAAAGCATGTCCCGCGGCGAGCTGGCGGCGCTGGCGGAATTCTCCAAGAGCAAGGCGAACACGGCCGTGGCCAGCCTGATCGGGCGCGGCGTGCTGGAGGAGCGGGGCACCCAGCCCTCCTCCGGCGGCCGGCGGCCCGAGACCCTGTGCCTCAGCAACGGGATGGGGGTGCTGGCCGGGGTGGACATCGGCGCGACCAGCGTGGAAGTGGCGCTGCTGGCGCCGGACATGACCGTGCTCGCCCGGCACGGGGAGGCGGCCGATGTCCGCACCGGACCGACCCAGGTGCTGGACCGGGTGCGCCAGGTGATCGGCGCGCTGCTGGAGCAGAACGGCCTGCGGCGCGACCAGGTGCTGGGCATCGGCCTGGGCGTGCCCGGGCCGGTGGCGTTCGACAGCGGCCTCCTGGTCAACCCGCCGCTGATGCCGGGCTGGGAGAGCTTCTCCATCCGTGACTTCCTGGGCGAACAGTACCTGGCGCCGGTGTTCGTGGACAACGACGTCAACGTCATGGCCCTGGGCACCCTGTGGCACCTGCGGCGCCGGCTGCGGAACTTCCTGGTGGTGAAGATCGGCACCGGCATCGGCTGCGGCATCGTCTGCCACGGCGCCGTCTACCGCGGCACCGACGGGTCCGCCGGGGACGTGGGCCACATCTGCGTGGATCTCAGCGGGCCCCGCTGCCATTGCGGCAACCTCGGCTGCGTGGAGGCCGTGGCCGCCGGCCCGGCCATCGCGCGCATGGCCGACGAGGCCGCGCGCAACGGCGAGAGCGTGCTGCTGGCGGAGCTGCTGGCGGCGAAGGGGGAGCTGACCCCCATCGACGTGGGCGCCGCCAGCCGCGCCGGCGACGTGGCCGCCAACGCCATCATCAAGCGCGCCGGCAGCCAGATCGGCCAGATGCTGGCGGCGGTGGTGAACTTCTTCAACCCGTCCCACGTGTTCATCGGCGGCGGCATCGCCCTCACCGGCCCGCTGTTCCTGGCCTCGATCCGGCAGAGCGTCTACCACCGCTCCCTGGCCCTGTCCACCCGGCACCTGGAGATCCAGTACGTCCCCCAGGCCCAGGACGCCGGCGTCATCGGCGCCGGCGTCCTGGCGCTGCAGGAGACCATGCTCATGGCGCGCACGCGCAGGAACTGAGGTCAGCCCAGGCCGCGGACGTGTTCCTCCCGTTCGCGGAAGCAGGCCACGGTCCTGGCCACCAGCTGGTCCATCACCTTCTCGTCGCAGGGGCCGTTGGCCAGCACGTACGGGTCGGGACAGGGCCCCAGGGGCTCGGGGGTCAGGAAGCGCCCCTCGCGGTTCATGCCGGCCAGGTACGCCGCCATGATGACGGTGTCCAGGTCCAGGCTGCCGGTGCCCAGGGCGTCGCGGTTGGTGTCGGCCAGGTGCAGGTTCGCCAGCCGGTCCCCGGCCCGCAGGATGGCCTCGCCCACGTGCGCCTCCTCCAGGCTCATGTGGTACACGTCGCCGTTGATGTGGCCGATGGCGGGGTGCCCCACCGCCTCCAGGTAGCGCAGCGCGTCCGCCACCGAATGCACCAGGCTCACCTCCGCGGCGCGGATGGGCTCCACCGCCGCCCGGATCCCGGTGCGGGCGAAGTCCTGGCCGCACTTGCGCAGGGTCTCGGCGGACCGGGCCTGCTCGGAGGCGTCCTGGGCGTCGGGCCGCCCCACCGCGGTGGGCGCCACGATGAGGTAGGTCCCGCCCAGCTCGGCGAGCAGGTCCACCTCCCGCCGCACGTAGTCGATGGCGTGCTGCCGGGAGAAGGCGCTGGTGCTGGACAGGTCGTTCTCGGTGGAGAACATGCCGCAGGCCCCCGACACCTGGATTCCCGCTCCCTCCAGGGCGGCGCGCAGGGTCCGGGTGGGCAGGCCGGAATCGGCGGTCCAGCGGTCGCCCTTGAGCTCCACGAAGCCCAGGCCGTGGCGGGCCAGGCGCTCCAGGCTCGCGCCCAGGGGTTCCAGCCCGAACATCCACACGCTCCAGGACAGGTCGATGCGGCGCTCGAAGCGGGCGGGGGCCGACCGCGCGGCCTCCAGGTACGCGGCCCGGATCGCCGCGCTCTTGCGTTCCCAGTTCTGCTGCGACATGGAGTGCCTCCTCAGGCGGCCGCGCGGCCGCGTTTCTGGCTCAGGGCGCTGACCGCCACCGACAGGATGATCAGCATCCCGAAGGTCACGTCCTGGAAGTAGGGGCTGACCTGGAGCATGTTCAGGGCGTTGGAGATCACGCCCATGAGCAGCACTCCGAAGAAGGTGCCGACGATGCGGCCCTTGCCGCCGTTCATGGGGGTCCCGCCGATGACCACGGCGCCGATGGCCTGGAGCTCGATGCCCGAGCCGGTGGCGGGCTGGGCCGCCCCGACCCGGGACAGCAGCATGGTGGCGGCGATGCCCACCAGCAGGCCGTCGATGGCGAAGAACAGCATCTTGTTGAAGTTGATGCCGATGCCCGCGAGGTAGGCGGCGCGCTCGTTGGACCCGATGGCGTAGACCCGGCGGCCCAGGCGGGAGTAGCGCAGCAGGAAGCCCACCGCGGCGTACACCGCCAGGCTGAGCACGAAGATCAGCGGCAGCACCCCGAAGAAGCGCATGGAGCCCAGGCCCTCGAACTTGCCGTAGATGGTCTGCAGGGTGGCCTGGGTCAGGAACAGGGCGATGCCCCGGAACACCCCGATGGCCGCCAGGGAGATGATGAAGGACGGCGCCCGGAACAGGATGGAGCTGGCGCCCACGAACAGGGAGCAGAGCAGCGCCACGGCGATCCCCGCGGCGATGGCCCAGGCGTACGGGGTGTCGGCCTTCATGAGCATGGCCATGACGCAGGCGGACAGGCCGATGCTGGCCCCCACCGAGATGTCGAAGTTGCCGGAGATGATGAGGATGGTGGCCCCCGAGGCCACCACGCCCAGGGTGGAGACCTGCTCCAGGATGTTGACGATGTTGTTGACCCGGAAGAAGCGCGGGTTGATCGCGCCGGTGCCGGCCGCGATGATCACCATGACGATGAGCAGCAGGAACCATTGGCTCCCCAGGATGCTCAACCCGGCCTTGCGTTCCCTGCCCATGTGCTCCCCTGCAGCTAAGAGATTCCGATGAATTCCTTGATCAGGAACTGCTCGGCGATGCCGGCGTTCTCCACCACCTTGACCATCCGCCCCGCCCGCATCACCCCGATCCGGTCGCTCATGGAGAGCAGTTCGGGCATGTCCGAAGAGATCATGAGCACGCACTTGCCGGCCCGGGCGAACTCGACCATGAGCTTGTAGATCTCCTCCTTGGCCCCCACGTCCACCCCCTTGGTGGGTTCGTCGAACAGGTACAGGTCGGCGTCCTCGATCATCCAGCGGGCGATGACCGCCTTCTGCTGGTTGCCCCCCGAGAGGGACTCGATGGCCTGGGCCGTGGAGGCCACCGCGATGTGCAGCTGCGCCACCAGCCGGTCCGTGATCCGGGCCTCCTCGGCCAGGGCCAGGACCGGGCCGCCGGAAAGCTCGTTGTGGACGATGGCCACGTTCTCGGTCACGCTCCGGGGCCCGAACATGGCGAACTTGCGGCGGTCTTCGGTGATCAGCCGGATCCCGCTGCGGATGGCCTCCTGGGGATTGCGCGGGGTGACCCGGCGGCCGTCGATGCACAGCTCGCCCGCGGCGCGCGGGTACATGCCGTACAGGAGTCCCGCCAGCTCGGTGCGCCCGGAACCCACCAGGCCGCCGATGCCGAAGATCTCGCCGGCATGGATCTCGAAGCTGACATCCTCCACCACCCCCGGCCAGAGCATGCCCTTCACCTCCACCCGGACCGCGCCCAGCGCCACCTTCTCGCGCCGGTAGAACAGCGAGGCGTCCCGGCCGACCATGCTGCGGATCACGAAGTCCACGTCCACCTCGTCCCGCCGCCAGGTGCCGACCCGCTCTCCGTCCTTGAGGATGAGGATGGTGTCGCCGATCTCGAACACCTCCTCCAGGTAGTGGGAGATGTAGATCACCGCGATGCCCCGGCCCTTGAGCTCCTTCACCAGGGCCATGAGGGAGCGCTTCTCCTCGTAGCCCAGGGAGCTGGTGGGCTCGTCCATGATCAGCACCCGGGCCTCCTGGTGCAGGGCCTTGACGATCTGCAGGTTCTGCTTCTGCGCCGAGGACAGCGTCTCCACCAGGGCGGAGGGGTCGATGTCGATGTGCAGCTGCTCCAGGTGCCGCCGGGCCTCGGCCTCCTGGGCCCGGGCGTCGACCATGAAGCCCGCGGCCGCGGGCCGTTCGGCTCCCAGGAAGATGTTGTCCGCCACCGTGAGCGAATCGATCAGCTCCACGTCCTGGTAGATGGTGGCCACGCCCAGGGCCATGGCCTGCCGGGGCACCAGGGCGGAGAAGGTGGCCCCCCGGAGGGTCATGGAACCCGCCCCTGGGGCCACCGCGCCGGACAGCAGCTTGATGAGCGTCGACTTGCCCGCACCGTTCTCGCCCACCACGCACAGCACCTCGCCCGCCCGCAGCTCGAAGGACACCTCCGAGAGGGCGGGGCGCTGCGCGCCGTAGGACTTGGTCAGGCCGGAAACGGCCAGGACGACTTCACTGGGCATGAATTCAATACGTCCCGTTGTACTGGGGGAAGTGGGTATGGGTCAGGGTCAGCCACACCGGGTTCACGTCCCAGGGCACCACCTTGGTCGCATCGTTGATGGTGGCGGCGGTGATGGGGGTGATGGGCAGCACGATCTGCTGGTTCTTGGTCTTGATCTTGCCGGTGGTGTAGGCGTTGAGCGCCAGGGCGGAGATCATGCCCTCCCATCCGGGGGACGAGGAGATGGAGTACTTGATGCTGCCTTCCCGGATCAGGTCCAGGCCGTAGGGGGCGCCGTTCTGCGCGACCACCTTGATGGGGTTGTTGAGCAGGTTGCGGGCCTTCAGGGAGCGGACCACCGCGGCGGCCATCTCCTCGTTGAACACGAACAGCACCGAGAACTTGGTCCCGGACTGGACGAGATCCTCCACCTGGTTGACCGCGACGCTGGGATCGTACTTGCCGTCGCGGATGGCGACGATCTTGTTCTTGCCCAGGCCGGCGATGCCCGGCTCGAAGGTGGCGCGGAACATCTGCACCGGCACATGCTCGAACATGCCGGTGATCATGGCCACGTTCTCGCCGGGGTAGTTCTTGGCGATGTACTGGGACATGTCCTTGCCCATGGCGCCCCAGTCGAAATCGATGGCGGCGACCACGTCGAAGCCGGACTTGAGCACCTTGCCCACGTCGTCGGTCACCACCAGCGGCACGCCGGCGGCGGCGCACTTCTTGGCGGCGATGTTGGCGCCGTTCTGGTTGAAGGTGAACACGCACATGCCGTCCACGCCCTGGTTGATGAGGGAATCGATGTTGGCGATCTCCTTCTCGGGGTCGTAGGCGGAATTGAGCACGATGACCTTGGCCCCGGTCTTCTCGGCGGCGTAGACGAAGCCGTCCACGTCCTTCTTGTACCAGGTGTCAGGCCCCGGCGTGACGTAGCCGTAGACCATCTGCTTGGGCGCCGCCGCGGCGGGGGTGCCCCCGCCGACCAGCGTGAACACGGCGAGCGCGCCGCTGATTAGGAAATTCTTCATGACGGACCTCCTCGGGCTGAACGATCAGCGCCCGGTTTCCCGTGCGGCTGAACCTGGGTTGTGACAAACGGCCGACGGCCGACACTGTGGGTGAATACTTTGGAGTATACGACCAACAGTTCAGCCTGATAGGATTTAGCTTAAATTTAATTTAGGCCGAAGTTGCAGCCTTGAAGGCTCTATTTCAGGGTCTTCCGGACCGAGTATTTGGGTTTGCGCTTCTCCAGGAAGGCCCGTTTGCCCTCGCTGTAGTCGCCGCTCTGGTAGACTGTGCGCCGCAGGCCCTGGATCCGTTCCTGGGTCTCGGGGCTCATGGAATAGGAGTTGCCCAGCACCCGCAGCTGCTCCTTGAGCACGCTGATGGCCAGGGGCGAGTTCTCGATGATCCTGGAGACCAGGTCGAGGGTGAAGGCCTCCAGCTCCTCCGCCGCCACCAGGTGGTTCAGCACCCCCAGCTCCCGGGCCCGGGCCGCGGGGATGGGCTGGGCGGTGAAGAACAGCTCCTTGACGATGTGCATGGGCATGGCCCCGATGAAGCGCATGAGCCCGGTGGTGGTGTAGGGCACGCCCAGCTTGGCGGGGGTGATGGCGAAGGTGGCGGACGGGGTGCCGATGGCCAGGTCGCAGGTCACCGCCAGGTCGCAGGCGCCGCCCCACACCGAGCCCTCGATCATGGCGATCACCGGCACCGGGCAGTTCTGCACCGCCCGCAGGGCCACGGCCAGGTCGTCGTTGTAGCCCAGGGGGTCGGTGCCCGGATCGGGCAGTTCGTGGATGTCGAACCCGGCGCTCCAGA
>Ga0181516_10002506_pt1 | contig 12974 bp, 10 predicted proteins | sample PEATcosm2014_Bin_25_FD_121104 | JGI IMG/M metagenome (GOLD analysis project Ga0181516, IMG submission 121104) | Peatland microbial communities from MTU Mesocosm Facility, Houghton, MI, USA - PEATcosm2014_Bin01_10_metaG | ecosystem: Environmental > Terrestrial > Soil > Wetlands > Peat | place... | reverse complement strand
TTCTGCCAAACGAGGATGCAATGACGCTGGAAGAATTGCGAGACCAAATCGATGTTCTGGACCGCCAGCTTGTGGAACTGTTGAGCGAACGAGCGCGCGCGGCCATCATGGTGGGCCACTTGAAGGCTGAGACTTCGCTGCCGGTGTACGAGCCGGTGCGCGAAAAGGTCGTCTACGCCAACGTGCGCGCGGCCAACAAGGGGCCGCTGCCAGACGCCGAATTGACGCATATCTACGAGCGCATCATCGACGTGATGCGGGCATTGCAGAGGAACGAGTTGGCATCGGAGAGGAATGCCCGGGCGGTTGCCCCGGGCCCGGACAGCGGCGCTCGAGCGCCCGAGACAGGGATAAAGCAATGATCGTAGCCATGCAGGAGAAGGCGACCGAGGAACAGATCGACGCCGTGATTGAAGTAATGGAAGAGGCCGGTGTGAATGTGCACCGAACTACCGGAGCGACGCAGACCATTCTGGCCGCCGTCGGCCCCACCTCAACCCTGGACCTGAGCAAGTTTGAAGTGCTGCCGGGCGTGCTGGAAGTGCACCGCATCAGCTCGCCTTACAAGCTGGCCGGCCGCGCCTTCCGCCCCGAAGGCACCGTGATCGAGTTCCCCAACGGCGCGAAAATTGGCGGCAAGCAGGTGGCCATCATCGCCGGGCCCTGCGCCATTGAAAATCGCGAGCAGATCTTTGCGGTGGCCGCGTGCGTCAAGGCCGCCGGCGGCAAATTCCTGCGCGGCGGCGCCTTCAAGCCGCGCAGTTCGCCCTACGCCTTCCAGGGGCTCGGCATTCCGGGCCTCAAGCTGATGCACGAGGCGGCGCAGGAGCACGGCCTTTGCACGGTCAGCGAGGTCATGGAGATTTCGCAGATCGAGCCCATGCTGCCCTACACCGACTGTTTCCAGGTAGGCGCGCGCAACATGCAGAACTTCAACCTGCTGCGCGAACTCGGCCTGGTGCGCAAGCCGGTGCTGCTCAAGCGCGGCATCGCGGCCACCATCGAGGAGTTGCTGCTGTCGAGCGAGTACATCATGTCCGGCGGCAACTACGACGTCATCCTGTGCGAGCGCGGCATCCGCACCTACGAGACCGCCACGCGCAACACGATGGACATCGCTGCCATCCCCGTCGTCCATAAGTTGTCGCACCTGCCGATTGTGGGCGATCCCTCGCACGGCACGGGCCGGCGCGACATGGTGCCGGCGATGGCCAAGGCCGCCGTGGCCGCGGGCGCGGACGCGATTCTGGTAGAGATCCACCCCAACGCCGACAAGGCCGCCTCCGACGCCGCGCAAACCCTTTTTCTGGGGCAATTCGAGCAGTTGATGGGTGAGTTGCGCGTCATCGCCGAAGCAGTAGGGAGAATGTTGTAGCAGAGCATTGAACGAGTTGTTGCTTTGAAAGGGCACGGCTTGAGCCGTGCCGCAACTTTGACCTTGTGAAGGGTACGGGCTTTAGCCCGTACGTCAAACAGGCAAAAGGAGCGTGGGCTTTAGCCGCAGAGGGATCGTGCAAGATCGCATTCCCTCACAGCTAAAGCGTCATTTTTTGTTGGCTCATGAAGGCGGGCAGAGCGGCATGATCGAACGCATCGCAATTCTAGGCACGGGCTTGCTGGGCACGTCGGTGGGTCTGGCGCTGCGGGCGGCCGGTTTCACCGGTTCTATCGTGGGCTGGAATCGCGGCGCCCCGGGCGCCCAACGGGCGCTTGCCATGGGTGCAATCGATTCGATCGCGGCAGACCCGCTGCAGGCTGCGCTCGCCAGCCAAGTCACCCTGCTGGCCGTGCCCATTTACTCCACGCTCGACTTCATTGAAAAGCTCGCCCCCATTCTCGGTCCCGAGCATCTCGTCACCGACGTCGGCAGCACCAAACGTACGATTACCGAGGCCGGGACGCGCCTCTACAACACACCGGAGCGCGCCGCCTTTCTGCCAGGCCACCCCATGGCGGGCAAGGAGCGCGGAGGCGCGGAACTCGGCGATGCCGACCTGTTCCGCGGCGCGGTATGGCTCTTCACTGACGACCCGGAGGCCAAGCGGTCCCCACAATCGGCGGCGCTGGTCAAGGGCTGGCGGGAACTGGTCGCAGCCATGGGCTCCAAGACCCTCGATCTCGACCCCGCGCGCCACGACGAACTCGTGGCCTGGGTCAGCCATCTGCCGCAATTCGTCGCGACCGCTCTGAGCGCGTTGCTGCAGGAGGAAGTGGGCGACGCGCCGGAACTGAAAGATGTGGGAGGCCGCGCCCTGCGCGAGATGACGCGGCTGGGGGCGAGCCCCTACTCCATGTGGCGCGACATTGCCGCTACCAACACCGAGGCGGTCGAAAGAGCCCTGGACGCCCTTGAACAGCGCCTTGCGCATCTCAGGGAGAATCTGCGTACGCCGGCGCTGCGCGACGAGTTCGATGTGGCCAACCGCTTTCGCCGGGAGTAAGGCAGACTCCTCGCCCGCAAAGGACTCGCGCCATGACCATGACCCTCCAGGAACAATTCGGGCAGATCGATATCTATCTCTTCGATCAGATTCTGCGCGGCAACATCGCCCCCGGCATGGTCGTTCTCGATGCCGGATGCGGCTACGGCCGCAACCTCGTCCATCTGCTCCGCGAGGGTTGCGAAGTCTTCGCCCTCGACGCCGACGCCGCCGGCGTGGATCACGTCCGCCAGTTAGCCGCCTCGCTCGGCGCGAGTCTCCCTGCAACCAACTTCCAGGTCGGCTCCATCGAGAACATGCCCTTCCCGGACGAGTTCGCGGATGTCGTCATCTCCAGCGCAGTTCTCCACTTTGCCCGCGACGACCGGCATTTCCTCGCCATGCTCAAGGAAATGTGGCGGGTTCTCAAGCCCGGCGGCTTGCTCTTCTGCCGCCTCGGCTCGCGCATCGGCATGGACTTTGAACACCTCCGCGGCCACATCTTCGTGGTTGGCGACGGCTCCGAGTGGTTCCTCGTGGATGAGTCGATGCTGCTGCGCTTGACCGACGAACTGAATGCCGTGCTCGTCGATCCCCTGAAGACCACGATCGTGCAGGACTACCGCTGCATGACCACGTGGGTTCTCCGCAAGCGAAGACAGCGGCCCGAGCCGACGCGCAAGTAGAACGAAGGCGCGTGGCGCCAAGCTGCATTGTGCGCGATGCACGGCACAGGCTTGCCGGCTCCGCTTGCTTCGGCGATCTACGCGGGTTCTTTGGCGGGATCGAGGGCGTGAAAGCCTTCTGACCTGGCAGCCTCAAGCAAATGCTGCGAGGCGGAGACGAAGATGATCTCGGTGCCTTGGAACATCTCCCGGGCCACCAGCGCGGCTCCCAGTTGCAAGGCGTCGGGCCAGCGCAGGGTGGTGCGGTCAAGGAGCTGGCGAGCGGCCTCAAGCACTGCCGGATTCAGCGGTTCCTGCACCATGCGCGCCGCTTCCATGCGCAGGATTTCGAGGGCGGCCGTGGCATCGTCCGCAGAAATGTCCCCGGCGCGCTCGCGCCGTCGCACGGCGGCGTAGACCTCCAGCGGCGCCGAGGCGGAGATGAGCTTGCGATTGTCCTCGACGGCTTCCATCAGCTTGATGAGAGCGTCGGTTCCGGTTTCCTGCACAAAGAGTTTGGCAAAGGCCGTGGACTCAAGGAAATAGCAGCTCAAAGGTTCCCCCGTTCCTCTTCAATGGCCTCCGAGATCGAATCGCCGTGCAGGGACACTGGGTGGAAACGCTGGGCTTCGTCGGGAATGCCGGCCTCTGCCCGGTTGAGCCGGATCGTGGTCGTCGGGTACGCGGGCGTCTTGGGGTTGGCAATCTTGCTGGTCAGCACAACGCCGCGCTGAATGGCCTCGGCCAGTACCGCCTGGCGGGGCTCCGGATGCTGATTCCAGCGGAAGGCCTTGCGCGGCAAAAAGGAGTCGCGGAACCACTTCAGCGCGATGAATGCATGGCCGCCCCGCTCGGCTTCGGCCAGGGCTGCGCACAGTTCCTTCACGCGGGCATCCAGGTCGGCGGGAATCACGGCTTCCTGGCTGTCGTCCTCATCCTCGAAGGCCAGTTGCTGACTGGCGCGGGAAACGCGGGGGCTGCGCGGAGCCACTTCGTCCCCGTCGATGCGCTCGAAGTAGATGCGGACCTCGTCTTCCTCCGGCGACCAGGAGTCTGCCGCGGCGTTGCGCCGTTTGCTGCGGCCGTTTTCGCCGCACAACTCCACGATCGCCTGATATCCCGGAGGCGCGAGAAAATAGAGGGCGCGCGCCATGCCCGGGTCGGTGGAATCCCCGAGATCGTTCAGGGCTTCTTCAATCACTTCTTCCGCATCGGGAATGCTCAAGTTGCTCAAATCTACTCCGCCCCTGGCGGCTTTGGTGGACTTCATTTCTTCTTCTCCGTAGGTCGTGCCTCTTGCCTGCCACACCGGCAACCGGTTCCGCGCGAGCATTCAGCGGCAGCGGAGTGTGATTGCGCCACGCGTAGCGGGCAGGAGCGTGAAGTCGTTTGCTCTAAATCCAAACCATAAAACCGAACCCGGGCGGGATGAGATCGCAAACTCTGGATGCAATGCCAAAATCCGGATCGAATCCTGCCGATGGCCGCGCTTCTTTTAGATTGATTTGTCGGGCAGTTTTCTATCCAGCATTTACGCAGCCCGCAGCGTTCCCGAATAAAATGTAAGGCGATTCATGGTATCCATACGGCTCTTAACCCATGAGCCAACTTCCACTTGTCTCTTTTACTCCCCACAAGTACTCGAGAACTGTCCCCCAGCTAATCTCTCTGTTAGAAGCTATACACAGAACAGTGTAATCGATAATACATCGGCTGGGCTGCGGAAGTCAGGCCTTTTCCCAGGGCAATCGCATTTGGATTCTCATTGTCGACAGGGGCAGCCTTGAAAGGGCGCGGCTTCAGCCGTGCCGAAACATCGCGCGAAAAACGGATCGGCTTTAGCCGCCGGGGGATGTTTTTGGGATGAATACCATCCCGCAGGGCCCCAAGGCCGGCAACTCGGACGGGGATTCGTCTGCGGCCGAGCGGAAGCTGTGCCCTTTCAAGACAGAATCATCTCGCAATCTGCAATGCGATCGCCCTGGGCCTTTTCCGCAATTGAGCCGCAGAGCGATCCCTTGGCCGAACCAAGAGCACAATCGCTCAGCGTGGGCGGCGGCCCGGCTTCGTACAATAGACCCATGCGTTCTTTTCTGCAGTTCCTGTTGCTCTGCAGTGTTTTTTCCACTCTGGCGCGTGCCGACAATCCGGCGTTCGACCTGACCGGGCCCAAGGTCGATGTGCGCGTCAAGCGCGGCGAGTCCACTCTGCGCATTGCGGAAGTTCCCAACTTGCTGGCGGGCGACCGGTTGTGGATCCATCCCGATCTGCCGGAGAGCCAGTCGACGCATTTTGTGCTGATCGTCGCATTCCTGCGCGGAGCCACCAATCCGCCCCCGCCGGAGTGGTTTACGCGGGTGGAGACCTGGACGCGTCCGGCGCGCACAGAAGGCGTCTTTGTCACCGTTCCGGAAGAGGCGCAGCAGGCCCTCATCTTTCTGGCTCCGGAAACGGGCGGCGACTTCAGCACGCTGCGCGCGGCCGTGCGCGGCAGGCCGGGAGCATTTGTTCGCGCCACCCAGGACCTGCAGGCCGCCAGCCTTGACCGCATGCGCCTGGACGCCTACCTCTCCGAGGTCAAGATCACTTCGCAGACCGATCCAAAATCGCTGAAGGGCCGGGCGGAACTGGCGGCGCGCAGCCTTGGAATCAAGCTTGAACAACAGTGCTTCGACAAGCCCACCGACCAGCAGGCCCCATGCCTCGTCCAGCACACCGACGGGCTGGTGCTCGACGACACCAACGCGCAAACCCTGGTGTCGCAGTTGGCGAACGGCAATACGGCCGACCTGATGAACCAGCTCAGCTACTCAAGCATGGCCAAGGGCGGCGCTTACAGCCCCTACGTGGGCGCAATCGTGGATACGGCGCGAATCCTCTCCAGCCTGCATACGGCGCATTTTCAATACATCCCGGCGCTCGCCCTCCCCACCGACGACACCCTGAATCTGCGGCTGAACGTGCCCCCGTCGTTTCGCGACCCCAAATCGGTCGTCGTGGTGGCGCTGCCGCCGGTGGGCGCGGTCAAGCCGCCCCCGCTGCATCCCGTGAACCCGAGCGAGAGCGTTTGCGCGCAAAAGCCCGGCCTGGTGCTGGCCGCAGAGGGCGCGCCGCTGGTCTTTGCCACCCAATTGGCGCATTCCCTGGTGCTGCACGTGGAGTCCCGCCAGGGAGCCAAGACCGTGCCGGTTGACCTGCCCGTGAAAACCGACCCCTCGCTGGGCGGACTCGTGCTGGATCATCCGGCTCCGCCGCTTTCCGAGGGCGAACTCACCGGCGTATTGCGCGGCAAGTGGGGCTTTGACGATTGGGAAGGGCCCAAGTTCTTCCTGCGCGCGGCAGCGCCCATCAAGTGGACGCTGGCCGCGAGCGACCAGTCGGCAGTGGTCGTGGGCCGGGAAGACACGCTGCATCTGGACGGCGACAGCTCCCTCTGCGTCGAAAAGGTGACGCACCAGACCGCCGGCGCCGAGCCAAAGCTGGAGTGGAAATCCCCCAAGCCTGAGGTGCTGGAAGTTGCCGTGCCCTTGAAGGACGCAGCTCCCGGCCCGGTCACGCTGGCGGTCTACCAGTACGGCATGGAAAAGCCGGACAAGGTGGAGTTGAACGCCTACGCCGAGGCGGCCTCGCTCGATCGCATGACTCTGAACGCGGGCGACCCGGGAGCCGCGCTCAAAGGCACGCGCCTCGACGAAGTGGCAGCGGTCGAGTTGGAAGGGATCAAATGGGCGCCGGCGGGGCTCAGCCGGGTCAAGGACTTTGACCAGCTTGCGCTCACCGCCGAAGGACCGACCAATAGCCTGGAAGCCGGCAAAAGTTACTTGGCATCCGTCACCCTGCGGGACGGGCGCAAGCTCAAGGTCCCGGCCAACGTGGACGCACCCCGCCCGCAGGTGACGCTGCTCAGCAAAGGCGTTCAGGACGATTCCAGCGCCGGAGCTTCCACCATGCACTTCGGAACGCCCGACGATCTGCCCCTCTCGGGCCGCCTGGTGTTCTTTCTCAAGTCCCGCGTGCCCGCCAACTTTCAGCGCAACGAGCGGGTAGAAGTGGCGGCCGAGGACGGCAGCTTCCGCACCCTGCTGGGTTTGTCGGACGGCAGCCTGATGCTGGAAGACGCCAAAACCGCCATGGGCGTCGTCGATCCGCTGGCGCGTTTCGGCTCCTCGGCCTTCGGGCCCATCCGGGCGCGGGTCCTGTCCGGCGACGGCATTGCCGGCGACTGGCTGCCTTTGGGCACCCTGGTGCGCGTCCCGGCCTTCAAGGAACTGCGCTGCCCCAAGGCCGCCGCCAAGCCCTGCACGCTCACCGGGACAAACCTGTTTCTGGCCGCGTCCATCGGCTCCACGCCGGCGCTGGACAACGGCGTGGATGTCCTGGCCGACTTCACCGGGACGCAGCTCACCGTCCCCCATGCCGCCGGCGGCGTGCTCTACCTCAAGCTGCGCGACGATCCCGCCATCGTGCAAACGCTCACGCTGCCCATGACGCTGCTGCCCGCCTCGGCCGTTCCCGCCGAACGCCCTGCGGATGCGAAACCGGAGCCCCCGCCCGAGCCCGCACCCGGCCCGCAGCCCGCCGGCAAGGACGCGCCGCAACTCCCCCCGAATCAAAGCGAAAAACTCTCCAACTCCGGGGTCTTGTAACAGGGCACGACTTCGGTCGTGCCGATAACCCGAATAAAATCAGCAGGCTCCAAATGCGCCGGAAAACTCAATTTAGCCGCCGCTTTTGAAAGGGCACGAATTCAGTCGTGCCGCTAAGCCCATTAAAATGAATGGGCTTTAGCCCCTGCGGGATGTCCCTCGGCCCCTCTTCACGGTCAAGACGCCTTTTTCCGCAGCCTGTTTAGCCCCTGAGGAGACGGGCTTCTGAAGGGTACGGGCTTCAGCCCGTACAGAAATAGCCAGGAATCAGTGGGGCTTTAGCCCCTGAGGGACGATCTTTCTGAATCTGCTCCGAGAGATCGCGCCTTCTTCCGCAGTCCATTCACGCCCGGGTCTCTGCACCTCTCCCAACGATGCAAACCTGCCAGCCCGCGCTCGTACAAGGGCGTGCACCACCCCCAACGCCAACCCCTTCTGCGAAACGGCCCACGGTAGGGGAAGAGCTGGCCATTATCCGCTCAGAATGCCCCATCCGCCACAAATTAGCCATTCCCCAAGCCGTGTCATTCTGAACGCAGTGAAGAATCTGCGGTTGCCTTTGGAAGCCTCAAACGGGCGTCACTGCCGAAGTGGCGACAATTCGACCGGAACTCGTTGCAAGGGGGACCGCGTACAGTTCTTTGGGGCGATTTCACTGCTCAAAATCACTGAGGGCGATAGGATTGTCCCATGAAAGAGAACCACATCAAACTCGGGCTCGCGCTGGCTGTGTGCGTCGGTCAAGTCTCGTTTGCATCGGATTGTGGCACCCCCGGCAAGAAAGTAGATTTTACCCATGGTGAAGCCAGGGTCTTGGTCCCATCACCAGATCACCGTTGGGAATTCATTAGCGCGGGATCAGTGACTTGGGAGCACAGTGCAGGGCTGGTGATTCTCAATTACGAAACCAAGAAGCGATGGAATATCGGATCGCTCGATCGAAACGGCACAGTCTTATGGAGCTATGACAGCAAGAGACTGATTCTCAGAGACGAGTACGCTGCGGATGACACCAGACTTCGTGTCTTCGATCTGACAGGCTCGGGGCCTCAGGAGCTACATGGCCTTGATCGCAGCATCAAGAGAGTTGTCTCCACACACACTCCCCGAACCGAGGAGTCGCTCTGGATTACTTACCCGCAGGTCTGCTTCTCCGATGGGAACTCTTCGCTGGTTCTCCTGACGGTTGATGCGCCCCATGCCCCCAGGAGCGGCGGAAGCGGTAAGAACTTCCGACTCCGATTAAGCATTGATCTCACAACGCAGTTGGTTCAACAGTACGAAGATCGCTAGAAGTAGCTGGGTCCGAGTTCCGGCCGAATCACCGCCAACCCGGCAGTTACGATTTCGTTTCCTTCGTTCGGACATGGACAAGCAGCCGCAGATCCTTCCGCTCCGCGGCAGGATGACAACGCCGAGGTCACCGTTTGACCTGGGAGGTTGATCGCCGACTCGCACAGAACTTGAAAAGGGCAAGTCCCGGGCCGGCTCCGCTGTCCCACTTCAGCCTCCGGCCACCCCCCGCCGCGCCCCCCGAAACCCTCCACCGCAATTGCAGAGAATTAGCCTCCCATGGCGCATAGTGGGTACAGCGATCGAGGAGCAAAGGAAGAACAACTGCGCACAGAAAATTACAATAAATTCAACCTAACCAGCATGGATTGAGCAATTTAAGTGGAAAAACACAAAAATCGCATTTCCCGGATTTTCAGAAAACACTGCATATTCTTAATAGAATCAACAGGTTACAGCAACGCTCCAAGAAATAGAAAATATTAAACAGTTGATTATAGATAACTTATTTTGCCGTTCCCGGATCTGAAATTTTCCACAGATGCATAAATATACATTCCACCGCCGCTCGCCTCATCGCCAAATCGATCCCCTGAAGACAAAAATCCGCACAGCAGCCGGGCAGTCAACCTGCCGCCGCCATGCGGATTTGTCTCTGGAATCTTACCGGCATCCGGAGATGCGCCGAAGAGCAAGCGCCTTAGTTGAAATAGGCCTTGTTCTTGGCCGCGAATTCGGCCTTGTCGGCGGGCAATTCATCTTCTGCAAAGATGGCGTTCTGCTCGCAAACCGATGCGCAGTTGCCGCAGTCGATGCACTCGTCGGGGTTGATGTAAACCTGGGAGACGGTCCCGGCGGCCGCGTCGGCTGCCTGGGGCGCGATGGCCGCGGTGGAACACTCGGAAACGCAGACGAAGTCCTTGGTGCAGGCATCTGTAACTACGTAAGCCATATGAAAAACTCCTTCATTCATTTAGCGCGCGAGGTGCACTGCGCCATCTATCCCAGCCTAGTTGGCCGGGGACGGTCCGCTCCGTGACAAGGATCACAGCAAGGGCCGATTCCCCATCTCGGTTCTCCCGTTGCCGGGTCGCTTATGCTGAGAGCATGATGAGATTGAGCTTCCCCGCCCTCTCCGCACTCTCTGCTCTTGTCCTTGCCGCCGCCGCGTCCAGCCTCGCGGCCCAGTCTTCCTCTACGTGGACTTTTGCCGTTTCCGGCGACAGCCGCAACTGCGGCGACTTTGTCATGCCGGCCATCGCGGCCAAGGTCAAGGCCGAGAAGGACCAGTTCTACTGGCATCTGGGCGACTTCCGCGCCATCTACACCCAGGACGACGACGTGCTGGCGATGCAGCCGGCCGGCACAACACTCTCCAAGGCCGATTATCAGCAGATGGCCTGGGACGACTTCATCGCCCACCAGATGGCTTCGTTCGGAACGCTGCCCGTCTTCCTGGGCCGCGGCAACCACGAAGATATTGCGCCCATGACGCGCGATGGGTACATTGCCAAGTTTTCGAGCTTTCTGAATCGTGAGGAGATTGCCGCCCAGCGCAAGAGCGACGGAGGGCCCGATGCCGTGCAGCCGTGGTTTCACTGGATCAGGGACGGCGTCGACTTTATCACCCTGGACAACTCGAGCCAGGACGAGTTTACCGATGTGCAACTGAAGTGGCTGCGCTCTGTGCTGGATCGCGATCTGGCAGCAGGATCGGGGATCCGCACGATCGTGGCCGGCATGCACGAGGCGCTGCCGCAGTCTACCGGCTCGATTCATGCCATGGACGACTGGCCTTTGGGCGTCAAGACGGGCGAGCAGGTGTACGGCTGGCTTTACGGCGCACAGGCGGCTGGGAAGCACGTATATGTAATTGCCAGCCACTCGCATTACTATTCGCCGAATGTCTTCAACACGCCCTACTGGAGCCAGAAAAAACAGGTCCTGCCGGGATGGATCATCGGGCTCGGCGGAGCGTTCCGCTACAAGCTGCCGGCGGGCGCGGACAAGGCGTCGCGGGCCCACGTCTACGGATACATGCAGGGCACGGTCGCCCCGGATGGGTCAATCGAGTTCGCTCTGCACACGCTGACGGAAAACGACATGACGGCGAACAAGTGGCCCAATGCGCCTGCCGCGGCCATTCACACCTGTTTCGCCGCAAACTACGATACGAGCGCTGCGGCGACCAAGTAATCAGGCGGGCCCGCCGGAGAACTCCACGGTAACCACCGTGATGTCGTCAAGCTGGCCGAAGGCGCGGGCGGTTTCCGCAATGTGGGTGGCCGGCTCCAGGCTGATGGCGAGCGTGCGCTCGAAGCCAAACATCTCTCCGGACTTTAGCTGGGCTTCGATGACGCCGTCGGAGACGAAGGTGAGGCGGTCGCCGGGGCACAGGCGCAACGAGATGGATTCGTAGCGGGCTCCGGGAATGATGCCGAGGGGCAGCGACGGGGGGATGGCCAGTTCGCGCCCATTGAGATAGGGCGGCAGATGGCCGGCATTGGCCAGGGTGAGCAGGCCGTCGGACGCAATGTGCACGGCCAGGCAGGTTGTAAAGCCGCCCTGGGAGCGGCCCATGGTGCGATCGTTGAGCGAGGCCAGCATTTCCGGCGGGCTGGCGCCGTGCGCCGCCTCAGCCCGGATGGCCCCCACCAGTACGGACACCATCAGGGCGGCAGGCAAGCCTTTCCCGCTGACGTCGCCGACCACGATCGACATGCCGCCTTTGTCGTCGCCGATCTGCTGGAAGAAGTCGCCGCCCACCTGCTCGGCGGGCTGGTAGATGCATTCGACATGGAAGCCGGCGCACTGGTCGAGCCAATCGGGGAGAAGAACTTTCTGCACCTGGCGGGCGGCCTCAAACTCGCCTTCCATGCGCTCTTCGCGGCGTCGGGCCAGGGTAAACCGGCGGATGAGGAAAACCAGCAGGGCAAGCAGGAAAAACAGATGGAACAGGATGCCGGTTTGCACCGTGAAGGGCGGCAGCGGCAGCGGCACCTCCAGCACGCGCGGCATGCGGGTCCAGCCCGCCTGGTTCAGGACGATGGCCACGTTGTCGGCCACGTAATAGCCGAGATCGAGAACCACCGGTAACAGAAGCAGGCGCGCGTCGAGGTTGCCGCGGACGGCGCGGTCGACAAGCACGCAGAGAATCCAGACCACGCCGGGGAGCAGACACGCCATCTGCAGCGAGGCGGAGACCGGTGCGGAGAACCAGCCGGGCCAGTAGAAAACAGCGGGCAGCGGGCTGAAGGCGACCAGGGTGAGGAAGACGCGGCCGAAGCGGCCGATCCCGGCGCGCAGCAAGCGGGAAAAGAAGCAGAACGCGGCGAAGATGTTGATGGCCGCCAGCGTACCGTCCAGCAGGTCGTAGATGGGCACCGGCGGCTGCGAGTAGATTTGCTGGCCGACAAACAGGGCATTGTCCAGGGCCTGCGCGAGCAGCATCACGGCGAACCACAGGTATTCGCGCTCGTCGGGTCGGATGAGGAAGAGGCAGAGGATGGCCAGGCCGATCAGCGCCGCGGAGATGCTGTAGGCGTAGCTGTCCACGTAGTGGACATTGCGGACCATCTGCTGGTGGCGCTGCTCCACCAGCAGCAGGCGGGGATCGCCGGCGAGGCTGCCGCCGCGATAAGGCCCTCCGCCGACGTAGGCGGCCCAGATGGGCGAGTGCCATACGCGCACGGCGATGTGGACCACGCGGGCAGAGGATTCGCCCTCCTGGGTCAGAGGAAAGATGTGGTAGCTCCACTGCGTGGAAGGGATGCGGGTGGGAGGCATCTCTCCCGAGCCGCCGGCGAGCTTGCCGTCGACGTAGACCTGGTAGGCGGTGACGATGGGGGCCAGCAGCAGCGAGGTGGGGCCGTCGCCGGCTGGAACGTTCACCGAGAAGCGGTACCACCCGTAACCGCTCAAGACGGGGTAGCCCTGCGCGGACCAGGAGC
>Ga0181516_10002505_pt1 | contig 12975 bp, 8 predicted proteins | sample PEATcosm2014_Bin_25_FD_121104 | JGI IMG/M metagenome (GOLD analysis project Ga0181516, IMG submission 121104) | Peatland microbial communities from MTU Mesocosm Facility, Houghton, MI, USA - PEATcosm2014_Bin01_10_metaG | ecosystem: Environmental > Terrestrial > Soil > Wetlands > Peat | place... | reverse complement strand
TGAACGAATTGAACATCACGCCGTTGCTCGACCTCGTGTTCGTGCTGCTCGTCATTTTCATCATCACCACGCCCCAGATGATGAATAATCTGGAAATCAATCTGCCGTCTGGCAAACCGCCGGTGCAAAAGCCAAAAATCCAGCCGACGCGCATCGAAGTCAGCGCGCAGGGACAAATCACTTTGGACAATGTGCCCGTCACGCCGGCGCGGCTCAGAGAAAAACTGGCCGTGCTCAAAGCCGCCGACCCGGACCTCGGCGTCGTGGTCAAAGGCGCGGACGAGACGGATTATCAAATCATGGTTTCGGTGCTCGACACCCTCCGTCAACTCGACATCACGAAAATGGGCATGGCAACTGAATAGAACGGCACATGAAAATTTTTGAAAGATTATGAATCACCTGCCAACAATTGCGAAACACGGTTCGACCAGTTCTGCTTCCCCAAATGACGGAATTGAAGCAGCCACTTTCGTCGAAAAACCCTATGACCAGTTTGTGCCCGCACTGCTCGCGTCCTATGCGGCGGTCGGCGGATTGAACAATCGCGACGCGCACAATATGCCGTCCACGCGCGCGGTCGGGCAGATTTGCGAAGACCTGTTGCAATTGTTGTTTCCTGGTTTCCATGACGACGATGCGGTGCATCACGGAACGCTGGCGGAACTCACCGGTGAAAGACTCTCCAAAGTCGCATTGCGCTTGGAAGATCAAGTTCGCAAAAGCGTCCGCATCGGCGATCCAAAAAAACCGACTGGCCGCACGCCGCCAATTTTACGTTCGTTTCTTGGCTCGCTTTCAGACGTGCGCGAACTTCTGCGCACGGACATCGAGGCGGCTTACGAAGGCGATCCCGCCGCGCTTTACAGCGAGGAAATTATTTTGTCATACCCATTCATCGAGGCCATCGCCATCCAGCGGCTGGCCCACGTTTTGTATCTGGCGGGTGCGCCGATCATTCCGCGCATGATGACGGAATGGGCGCACAGCCGCACGGGAATAGATATTCATCCGGGCGCGCGGATTGGCTCGCACTTTTTCATAGACCACGGCACGGGCGTGGTCATCGGCGAGACGTGCCGCATCGGGAAAAATGTGAAACTTTACCACGGCGTGACGCTCGGTGCGCGAAGTTTTGCCAAAGATGAGGCCGGCCATATCGTCAAAGGCGGCAAACGTCACCCCAACGTCGAGGACAACGTGACGATTTATCCGAACTCAACAATTCTTGGCGGCGAAACAGTCATCGGTGCGAACTCAACTATCGGCGCAAATGTGTTTCTGATGCACAGTGTCCCGCCAGATTCGCTGGTGGTTTATGAGGAAAAGCAACTCGTCATCCGCGACAAATCCACACGGAAAAAGGAAGCCGCCCTTGACTGGATTATTTGAACGCATCTGCATTGACAAGTCATCCACGACATTTAGCATTTGTCTCACAGCAGGCGACCAACGCCACTCCCGAAAACAACAAATCTCACGGCGCTCACCGGTCAACTGGAGGCTTCCATGAAAGCGAAAGTGTATTCATGTCGAGTTGTGTCCAGATTCCGGCGCGACCGGAAGTAGTAGTTTCTGCTTCGGCGTTTTCACGCGCGAAGATTCTGTCCATTTTTCCGGCGCTCAACTCGCGTTGAAATTTTCCATTCACCACCAACAAATTAAATTATGAGCAAAGAAACAATCGAACCGCACTTGAGCTTGAGTGCCACCGCTGCGCGCAACCTCGCCACCGCCACCGTCACTGTTCCGCAGATGACGGAAATCACGCCGCGCTGGCTGAACAAATTGCTGCCGTGGGTGGATGTGGACGGCGGCGTCTATCGCGTCAACCGCGTCGCCAAGGCCGCGAAAGGAAAACCTGCGAACGAATTCGGCGAGGGCAAAGTGGATTTGCTCACCGTGGACGGCGGTGAACCGAAATTGCCGACGACCTTCGTGGATTACGACGAAGACCCGCGCGAGTATCACTTGAGCACAATTCAAACCGTGCTGCGCACACACACGCGTGTGACTGATCTTTACAGCAATAAAATTGACCAGCTCCGCGAACAAATCCGTCTCACCGTCGAGGCCGTGAAGGAACGCGAAGAATGGGAACTCATCAATCATCCTGATCTCGGTTTGCTAAAGGAAGTGGATTCGTCGCAAACCATCAAGACGCGCAAAGGTTCGCCGACGCCGGATGATTTGGATGAACTGCTCGGCCTCGTCTGGAAAAAGCCCGCGTTTTTTCTCGCGCATCCCAAAGCCATCATCGCCTTTGGCCGTGAAGCCACAAAACGCGGAGTTCCGCCGCCGACCGTTCATCTTTTTGGAACGCCATTCATCACCTGGCGCGGCGTGCCGCTGATTCCAAGCAACAAGCTCGACGTGAAAAATAATTCCACGAGCATTTTGCTCCTGCGCGTCGGCGAAGCGGAACAAGGCGTCGTCGGCCTGCAAAAAACCGGCGTGACCGGCGAAGTCGAACCCGGCCTGTCCGTCCGCTACATGGGCACGAACGAAAACTCCATCGCGTCACATTTGGTCACGCGCTATTTCTCGGCCAGTGTGCTGACCACCGATGCCATCGCCCGTTTGGATAATGTCGTTGTGAACAATTACTATGACTACGGTTCCAAATAGCGAACCGGCTTCCGTCGTCCCTGAACCGGCGGCGGGCGAAGTGGCGCACAGCGATCTTGTCGCCAAGCTGGTAGCCGAGGCATTTTCGGGTTTCAGTCGCGGCACGAAGCCGACCACAAGGCCCGCTACTCCGTCGGAAATTCCAAGTGCTGTAAAATTGCCCGACCTTTCCACAAAGGACGCGAGTTCCGCCGTGCCGCCGGTGCATCCAAGCGCGCAGCCCGCCGCGCCAAAATTATCCGAACCTGAAAAAACTCCGTCCGGCGCGCACGCGCCGGATTCCGGCGACAGCTACGCGTTCGGCGAACCGCGCTGCAATGGCGATTATCGCCCGAAAGGAAAAAAGTCGGACACAAAAACCGCGAACGGAAATCCACTGCTCGGTTTGCCCGAAGCGGAATCGGTCGCCACGCCGGAATATTATTTTTTGCGCGGCGGCAATCCTTCCGGCAAATCGCCGCTCGCCTGCCAGTCGTATCCGAAAAACGCCGCGCCGATTCCGAAATTTGACATCGAAGGTGTGCGTCGTGATTTTCCCGCGCTGCACCAGCTCGTCAACGGCAAGCCGCTCATCTGGCTCGACAACGCCGCCACGACGCACAAGCCGCAGGCGGTCATTGACGCGACCTCGCACTTTTACAGCCGCGACAATTCCAACATTCATCGCGCCGCGCACGCACTCGCTGCGCGCTCGACGGAATTATTTGAAGCGGGACGCGAGAAGGTTCGCAAATTTCTCGGCGCGGCAGATGCGAAAGAAATTGTTTTTGTCCGTGGCACGACCGAGGCGATCAATCTCGTTGCGCAAAGTTACGGCCGCAAAAATATCGGCACAGGCGATGAGATCATCGTCAGCGAACTGGAACATCACGCGAACATCGTGCCGTGGCAGTTGCTCGCGGAACAAGTCGGCGCGACCGTGCGCGTCATTCCCATCAATGATCGCGGCGAATTGGTGATGGAGGAATACGTCAAACTGCTGAACGGAAAAACCAAGTTCGTATCTGTCGCGCACGTTTCCAATTCGCTCGGCACAATTAATCCCGTCGAACAAATCATCGCGCTTGCGCATGGATTTGGCGTGCCCGTTTTGATTGACGGCGCACAATCCACGCCGCATTTGCCGGTGAATGTTTCTGCGCTCGACGCGGATTTTTACGTTTTTTCCGGCCACAAAATTTTCGCTCCGACCGGCATCGGCGCGCTTTATGGCAAAGCGCCATTGCTCGAAGCGATGCCGCCGTGGCAAGGCGGCGGCCACATGATCAAAGACGTTCGTTTCGAGAAAACTGTTTATCAAAACGCGCCGGAAAAATTTGAAGCCGGCACGCCGGACATCGCGGGCGTCGTCGGACTTGGCGCGGCGATTGATTATTTGTTCAAGGTCGGCATTCCCGGAATCGCCGCTTACGAACACGCGCTGCTCGAATACGCGACGCAGGCTCTGGCGACAATTCCCGGCTTGCGTCCCTTTGGAACGGCGATGACCAAGGCGAGTGTTTTGTCCTTCGTCATTCCCGGCGTGCCGAACGAAAGTGTCGCGCGCCATCTTGACAAGAATGGCATTGCCGTCCGCGCCGGACATCACTGCGCGCTGCCGGCCATCCGGCATTTCGGATTGGAAAGTAGCGTCCGCCCGTCGCTCGCGTTTTACAACACGCGCGAAGAAGTGGACGCACTGGTGCTGGCATTACGTTCGTTGAAGCGGAGTTGATAAACTAGAAGTATGAAAATGATTTCGCCTGTCGAACTGCAAAAAATTCTCGCGGCTCAACCGTCATCGGCGGTCATTGACGTGCGCACGCCGATAGAGTTCGCGGAGGTTCATGTTCCGCAGGCGCAGAATATTCCACTGGACGAACTGAAACCAAGTTCGCTGCAACTTCGGAAAGACCAGCCGGTTTATTTGCTTTGCCGCAGCGGCCAGCGTGCGACCAAAGCAGCCGAGAAATTTTCGCGTGAAGGTTTTTCACAGTCAATCATTGTCGAAGGCGGAACGCTCGCATGGATTGAAGCGAATCTGCCGGTGACGCGTAGTTCCGTCAAAATCATCAGCCTCGAACGGCAAGTGCGAATCGTGGCCGGATCACTGGTGTTGATTGGCGTATTGCTCGGTTGGTTCGTGCATCGCGGATTTTTCGGCCTGTCGGCATTTGTCGGGGCCGGTTTGATTTTCGCGGGCATCACAGACTTTTGCGGCATGGGTTTGCTGCTCGCCAAACTTCCGTGGAATAAACGCAAGGTGTAGCCGTCTTATTATATACCAACTCCTCTGGGTTGCTTTTGACGAACATTTTGCCTTTGCAACCGTCCACGCTTTTCAGAAATTTCCCTTTGGCCATTTTTAACCGCCACCGACTGCGACGGTGTTGCTGCCGGTTCCTTGACCGATTCAGAAATTTCCTTCTTTACCAAATCCATCGCCGAAGGCCGGTGCGACGATTTGCAGACGGCATTGAGCAATTCATGTTTGTCATCCGTGTAAATTGTCAGAGCCTCCTTGAACCGGCTTGCTGACACATAAAATTGCTCGCGGCCAGCGGCACGGAATGATTCGGAACTTTCGGCTACGAACACGCAGTCCACGCCCTTGCTTTGCGAACTGTAAGACGTGAGACAGTAACCGTGCGTCAGATTGCCATAATTTTTTGAAACCACCCACCCGTTGACCAGTTTGATGTTGCCGTCTTTGGTGAATCCTTTCACCTGTCTCAAATCGCCATTGTTGAGTCGTCGTTTGTCGTTTGTGAAACCGTTCTGCGTAATCCGAATCATGTCACCGGCAGCGAGAGCGATTTTGCGGGATTCATAAATTTGGAAATGCGCCGCCATGTTCAATGTGAGCAATCCAGTTTCGCCATTCATTCGCGCGACCGAAACGCCATGCTCATCGCGGGTTTTGACCGTGACCCGCTCGCCACGCCGGAAGCCGGGGACGTTTTGATGAAACTGAATCACCATGCCGGTTTGATAATTCCTGGCATCGGCGCGCTGCGCTTGCGTCCATTGCAAATTTTTGAGTTGAACTAGCTCACGTTCATCCGTGCCGAGTTTCTTCACTGCTTTCAATTTCTCGCGGATTTCTCGCGTGACACGCTCGCCTTCCGCGTGCGTCGGCGAAATGACCAACGCTGATTTGTGTGCTTTCACCGCCGCAGCGTAATCAATTGCCAACGCTTCATGCCGTTTATCGGCGTCCATTTCACGCAACATTCCAAGTTTGTCCAATCGCTTGAAAGCGTTCTCTAAATCGTCACTTCGTAAATCAGCTACCACGGCTTTATGCGAGTCAGCCTTTTGCCGCCAGATTTCTTTCAGTTCGGCAGCTTGAAGATTGGCGTGCTTTTCCAAAATGCGCAGCGCATCGCCGCGCTCGACGGCGCGATGTTGCGCCGTATCGCCGGACAGAACAATCCGGCAGTTTTGTTTTTCAGCGAAATCGGCCACGCGCGCCAGCGTGCGAATGCTCAAAAGTCCGGCCTCATCAATCCAAATCACCTGCCCGCGAACCTGCGCTTGCAGTTTTTCATTTTGCAAAAGAGCCTCGACCGTTTCCGCGTTGGCAAACCCCGCATCCGACCGAAGAACGCCCCGCGACGCTTCCGCCGACGGCGCGAACGTGAAAACTTTCGCGCCATTGGATTCAATCGCAGCCACGGCCTCGCGCATCATCGTTGTTTTGCCAGTTCCCGCGCCACCGCGAATGGCCGTGACGCGATCCGTGCTTTGCAGAACGTGCCGGACGGCGTTGCGTTGCTCATCGGAAAGTTTAGGATTTTGAAATTGGTATTTGTCCGAACCGAGCGGCTTGAACTTATTTTTCCCATCCGCGACGAAATCAATCAGCCGTTTTTCTTCCGCCAAAACATCTTTTGTGGTGAGCCATTGCCGACCGTCCACGTTTTCCTTAATCAGTTCATCCCGCAAAAGCTGGCGTTGGGTTTGCGCCACGTCCACATCGCCCATGCCGAAGCGCAGCGCGTGCCGGAGCAGTTCCTTATCCGTCACGATGGAGGCGCGTTCGTAACAATGCTGCATGGCAAAATCCATCGCCTTCATTTCCGAAATTTTGGGCGTGGCAGAAACTTGATTGCGGAGGTTGTTTTGAATTTCCGTTCGCTCATCTGCCGAAATGCGCTCATTCCACCGTTCTCTTAATTCCGGCTTGGAAAATTGCTTTTGCTTTCGTTCGCGGGTAAGTGCCGCCAGTCCGTCTTTTCCTTTGGCCGATGTAATGCCCAATTCTTTGGCCTTTTGTTCGACCTGTTCCGTGCGCCGTGAAAATTCATCCAGCACCCGTTGCGGGACACCGGCCATTTCCCACCCTTTGGCCGTCCGCTCGATGCGATAACCCAAATCCGCCAGTTGCCTCGAAAACCGCGCATGAAAGGCCGCTTCAAAATACGGCGCATCGGCTTTCAAATCCCGGAACTGCCCGGCCTTCCATTTCTTTTCATCATCGTCCCAAGTGGTGTTGAAGGCGTAGCAATGGGCATGCAAATGCGGATCAGGAACGCCATTCACAGGCCGCGCCGTGAAGTGAACGAACTCCGCCCAAACCATGTTGCCCGTTTGACGATTTTCATTCGCTCCATTTTTCCGAACCCGCGTTTTAATTTCCGATTCAATTTCGCGCATGGTTTGGTTCACCGACATTTTGAACGCACCTAAAATCCGTTCATCGTGTGTGAACTCATAAGCGACCGAAACCGATTTTGGACAATGGAAATTGAAATCATAGCCGACCGTCCGATTGCTTTTGTTCCGTTGCGTCAGCCGTTCCTTTGTCCCCGGCTTTTCATTGTCGCACAGGGATTCAAAAGCGGCCGTTGTTACCGCGCCTGAAAGTCGCAAGCGTTCAGCAGCCAGCCCGTTCCAATCGCCGCTGACTTCCTGCCCTTCGCTGTAATAATCTTCACGCTTCAAAGATTCAGCAAAGTATTCTTTGGCATTCCGACTCGCTATGACTCTTAACATAGAGGCCACTTTAACTGGAATTTATCTCTCGTCATCCCCTTGAAGGCACTATTCGCACCAATCCAGTCATAATCCGCCCACTACTCGGTAAGCTAAATCGCTTCAATGGTTTTATCTTCATGGCAACGGTAACACACAGCTATGAAGACCATTTCAAACACCAATAATTCCGTCAGACATCTTCCCTTAGCACAGCTAGAGGGACTCGCCGCGTGGAGCGGCGTTGCGCAAATTTTCCGCAAAATTTGCGCAAACGTCTGACGGAATTATTAGCGCAGAAAAAACAAAAAAATGAATTTACAGCCACAAGCGGAAATTGAGCCTGCGCGCCGGACGCGCAGCAAACTAGAAGCGCACCGCGAGGCCATCTTTGCGTTGCGCCGCAAGCATTGGACTTACAAACAAATCGCCGCATGGCTCAATGAGCGCGGCGTCGAGACGACATTCACTTCCGTTTATCGTTTTTGCGAGCGGGCGATTGCCCGCCGACCGCGCAACAATAATGCGTTTGAAATTGAACAAGAAAAGCCGAATTTCGTTCCAAAACCACAACCAACAACCAACCAAACGCCGGTGCAAAAACACCGGTTCAACCTCGACATATGAAAACAACCAAACATCGCCTGATATTGCCCATTCAGGCCAAAGGAAACATAGGCAAAAGCATCGAAGCCACCGCGCGCGCGTGTTGGCTGAACCAACGTAGCATCCCGTGGCAGGGATTTGATCTGGACGGTGACAACCGCACCTTGTCCCGATTGTTCCCCACCCAGGTGAAACTCACGCCGTTAAGCGGCCAAGCCGAAGATTTGGACGAAATGATTTCCATTCTGCGGAAGACCACGGCCAAGGCCGTGACGCTGGTTGACCCGCGCGCACATTTGGACGGCCAGTTGATGAAGGCACTTTCCGCCACGCACTTTTTTGACATCGCCGGCCAGCAGAATATCGGCATCACGCTCATGGTTTTTCCGTTCGATGATTTGGACGTGATGACCAACCTTGACGCGGTTTGCCAGTTCTGCGGCAAGCAGGTGGATTACGTCATTGTCCGTAATCCGGCCCGTGCACCCAAAACCCGGATGTTCGACGGCAGCCCGCTGGAAAAGGAATTACTCGATTGCGGCGCAGTCACCATCACCGTGCCGGTGCTGTCGGAATTTGTGAAGCTCCGGCTGGCGAAACTTGAGGCCGAGCAGCAGCGCGGAATTCCGTTCAATGAGGCCATCGGCAACGACACGCTTGGCTTGGACATCATGGCTCGCGGCGTCTTGCAGGACTGGCTCGCTACCATGTTCAACCAATACGACCAGATCGCCGGAAAAATCTTGCCAGCCGTTGAAGCGGCTGGCATCAAACCAAAAATCGTTCCGCCTATCGGCGAACCGTTTGCCGCCAAGCGCGGCGCAAAGGCAAATCTCGCAGTTTGAAAGGAATCATTATGAATGAGCCGAACTTTTTTGAAGAAATGCTCGCCACTTATCCCGCCGAAAAGCGGGAGCTGGCGCGTGAGGTTTATCACCGTTTCGCCGACGGTGACAGCACGCAGTTTTTCACCCAGCTTTTGCTCGTGCTGGACGTGTATGCCCGCTATGTCGAGCGCATTCCCAAGGCTGCGGTAGAAGCGAATCAGGATTCATTTGCCATCTTGCAGGATGCGCGCGAGGAAATCGGCATGATTGCCAAGACGATTGAAGCCCGCGATTTGAACATCACCAACTCTGCCGTCAAGACGGACGAGCTTTGCAAAATCACGCAGGCCAAATGCAACGAGACGATTGCCAGCGTTGAATTGATGGTGAAAAATCTCGGTTCGCAAGTGGACACCAAGGCGATTATTCAAAAAATCGAAGACGCGATTAAAAGTATCATCCTGCCGCTTCAAATTCGGGCGGACAAACTTTCCAATACCATTGAGCCGACTTTTGAAAAACTTAATGCCGCCAGCGAACGCGCCGCGCAACTGTGGCCGCAGCGCATTTGGAAAACAGCGTTGACGGCGGGCGTGATTGTCGGTTTATCCGTCGCCATTCTTGGAATCAGCGCGGCGTATTGGCAGATGAAACGCCACTTTGACAAAACGCTGGCCGATGAAATCCGTGCAGAAAAATACACGCTTAAAAACAACATGGAAGCATTTCAACAATTGGCCACCGCCGCCGCTCCAGTTTATGTCGCGCGCGCTTCTGATTCCAATGGCGTTCCCATTCCCAGCGGTTATTGCCTGTATATTCCAAACGCGCAGGGCGCGGACATGAAGGACGGCAACGGAAGAATTTTCTTCGTCAGTTCACGTCCTGAAGCGGAATTGAAGCAGTTGCTTGATGTTCAGCAGCAGCAATGAAATGACTGTCGGCTTCGTGAATTCCGCCGCGATTATATTGCGCCGTTGCGCTTGGCAAGGATGCTACGGGTCGGCTCAAACAAAAACTCGCCGCTTCCGTTCCTCGCTTGCCAATGCTCACGTCGCAAGTTGCGGCTGGTTAGGAATTCACGAAGTAGGTCTGCAAGCCTTCGGTTTTCCAGTAAACAGGGGCGCAAAAGCGGTTGTCTAATAAGTTGACTTATGGTTGTCTCATCGGATAATTTAAGGCCGTGAGTTATCAGCCGAAATTCATTGTCACACCGGCATTGCTGGCGCGGGTGGAACAAATCGCCGCCCTGCGCGAGCGGATTCTGGCCGCCACCGTGGAAGTGCCGTGGATTCCCGCGTTGCAAAAGGATACGCGCACACGCAACACTCATTCTTCAACGGCCATTGAAGGCAATCCGCTCACGTTGGAACAGGTGCGCGCCGTGGAGGAAGGCCGTGAAATTCCCGCCGTTGCCACCCGCGCCAAGCGGGAAGTGGTCAATTATTTTGCCGCGCTGCGGTTCGTGGAAAAGAACGCCGCCAAAAAGACGATCTCGCATGAGGAAATTTTGCGGCTGCATAAAATCATGGCCGGTGACGTGATGGATCAAGGAACAGCCGGGCGCTATCGCACCATCGCCGTGCGCGTTGGCCGGTATATGCCACCGCCACCAGAGGACGTTTCGGGTTTGATGTTTGAATTGCTGGCATGGTGGAACAAGGAATCCGCCAAAATGTCGCCTGTGTTAAGTTCTGCAATCGTCCATTATCGGTTTGAATCAATTCATCCATTCGCCGACGGCAACGGGCGGACAGGCCGCGCGCTGGCATTGTGGGAATTATACCGGCGTGGATTTGACACGCACCACATTTTTTCCGTGGACGAATTTTATTGGGAAGATCGTCCGCGTTATTATGCGGCGCTGGATGCCGTGCGGCGCGAAGGCGAAGATTTGAGCGGCTGGCTGGAATATGCCGCCGAGGGTTTGCAACTCACTTTGGAGCGTGTCTGGACGCGGGTGCAGAAATTGTCAGCCGGTTCAACGCGAACGAAACTGGTGTTGCGTCCGAAGCAGGAACAATTGTTGCAACTGTTACGGGATCATAAAAGCATGACGCCGCAGGAAATTTGGGACGCGCTGGGCGTTACAAAGCAGGGCGCAATCAAGCTGATGCAGCCGTTGCTGGATGCCGGTCTGGTGCGGCGTGTTGGCACACGAAAATCAGGGCGTTACATTCTGGCATGAAGCAAAAGTGTGTAGTAAAACGTGTAGTAAAAGTAGTAAAAGAGTAGTGGCGGAGTAAGTGTTGATTTTGACGAATTAGCTTGATTCTAAACGCGGAAATGCTACAATTTAACTCGAAATGAATAGGTAAAAGTCTCCGAGTCCTTCCTCTGGAGCCAATCCGCGTCATAGAAAGAACCTCGTTTCTGCGGGTTTCGCCAAACCCATGTGCTATGGTATAATTCCTTCGAACCAAAATTGCTATGAAACCCGGATTATCGCGCTGTCATCTTACTTTTAGTGCTCCACTTTTGTCGGCGGCGATGGGATTTTTTGCGGCGGTCACAAGTGTGTCGGCGACACCGGTGCTGCCGAGCATCAACATCAACAACGTTGTCAACATCGTGAACTTCGGCGCGGTGGGCGACGGCGTGACGACGAACACGACGGCGATTCAAAACGCGATCAATTCGGCGGCGACGACCAATGGCGGTTGCACGGTGGAAATTCCGGCGGGCGTTTTTTTAAGCGGACCGTTTGCGTTGAAGAGCAAGATCAACCTGCAGTTGGACAGCGGCGCAATTTTGCGGATGCTGCCGTTCGGACAGTATCCCGTCACATGGTTCACCAACGGCGGCACCAACGTTTATTTCACAGCGAACAATTTCATTTCCGGCACCAGCCTGACGGATATTGAAATCAGTGGTTCAGGCGCGATTGACGGGCAGGGTTTGCCGTGGTGGCCATGGGCGAACACCAACAACGCCGTCCGGCCGCTCATGATCCGGCTGTCAGGCTGCAACCGCGAGTTGATCCAGAATGTGACGCTTTCAAATTCTCCGGAGTATCACATTTCCATCAGCGGCAACGCGGGAAACACCACCGTTCAAGGCGTCACCGTCCGCGCAAACTCATCAGACGACCCGGTCAATCCCGGGCATAACACGGACGCTTGTGATGTGGCCGGAACAAACATACTGGTTCAAAATTGCAACATCAGCGTGGGCGACGATGATTTCGCGGCCAGCGGCGGCACGTCGGATGTTCTCGTCACCAACAATACCTACGGCAACGGTCACGGTATTTCCATCGGCAGTTACACCGATGGCGGCGGCGTTTCCAACATCACCGTCATCAACTGCACAATGAACGGGGCGGACAACGGCCTCCGCATCAAATCGGATAATGATCGCGGCGGAGTCGTCCAAAACATTTCCTATTATAACATCGGCATGACCAACGTGGGTTTTCCCATTCTGATTTATGCCTATTACAAGGAAATCGGCACGCCCAGCAGCATCTCGCCGTATTATGCCGCGACGCAGGCCGTCGCCGCCGTGACCAGCACCACGCCGATTTATCGTAACATTACCTTCAGCAACATCATCGCCACTTCCGTCAGCGGCTATCCCGTGGGCATCATCTGGGCGCGCACGGAAATGCCCGCGACGAACATTGTCTTCGACAAAGTCAACATAACCGGCGACAGAAATTTCTGCCTCTACAACGTGAGCGGCGCGAAGTTCATTGATTCAAAAATCACCGTTTCGGCCACCAGCAACACGTTCGCGCTGTTCAACTCGCAGTTCATCATCACCAACAGCGTACCGACGAACACACTGTTCACCTTCGACGGTCTGACGACCAACGGCTACGGCAACAGTTTCTCTTTTTACAACGCGCAGGGTTCGTTGAAAAACACCAACGTCTTCAACACCGGGCCGCTCACCATCAGCGCCAGCACGCTGGCCGTCAGCAACAACCTCAAGTTGTTTCCCTCGACCGTTTTGA
>Ga0181516_10002502_pt1 | contig 12997 bp, 4 predicted proteins | sample PEATcosm2014_Bin_25_FD_121104 | JGI IMG/M metagenome (GOLD analysis project Ga0181516, IMG submission 121104) | Peatland microbial communities from MTU Mesocosm Facility, Houghton, MI, USA - PEATcosm2014_Bin01_10_metaG | ecosystem: Environmental > Terrestrial > Soil > Wetlands > Peat | place... | reverse complement strand
GTGGTGCCGCGCGGCGAGCCGCCGCCGCCATGCGACCTTACGGTGGCGCTGGCCGAGTTGCCCGATCTGGCGGCGCAAGGCGCCTGGCGCGATGCGCTGGCAGACCGCGTGAAAGCGGCCGGCGCGGTGGTGGTCGATCCCATTGTTATTCCAGGACTGAACGAGCTTCAAAAGAGTCGGGCAGGGGATCCCGGAGTTTCAGAAAAGGCCCTTGAGGCCTGGCTCGCGCGCAACCCGAATTCTCCGTTCCATACGCGTGCCGACATCGCGAACTCGCCCGATATCGATAAGGCGTTTCCTCCGTCAAAGTCGGCGCAATGGAAGAGGCCTGCGCAACAGAGCGATCTGAAGAAGTATGGTGAATATCTGGTGGCCCGCCAGCAACTGATGATCAATATTCTGAAGGTGATGGCCGACAACCACCTCGATGCCATCGTGTATCGTACCGTCGAGCACTCCCCGACCCTGATTTCCATTGGCACCCAGCCGCCATATCCAAGCAACAAAGGTGTACCCATCCTGAATACGTTTCTGGTGTACGTGCCGGTCATTACGGTGCCCTCGGGATTTACGCCAGATCACCTGCCGACAGGAATCACATTCATGGGACGGCCATACAGTGATGCGCAAATGATCGCGCTCGCGTATGCCTACGAACAGGCGACGCACCATCGTATGCCGCCCAAGAGCACTCCACCGCTGCTGAGCCCGTAGAGCCTTGGCGGAGTTCATGCGGCGCGGACAAACCCGCACCGTAATGCACGACAGAAACTCGCGAATGAAATTTCGGCTATTTGAAACACCGCAGCAGACCCCAATTTTGATGCAGGGAATTGAAACCCCGCCCGAAGAACGGTGAATGGATCATGTTGACAGAGCCTTCAGTGGAATCGGTCGAATTCGAGCACCCAGTGTCATCCGCGAGCACGGTCGAGCCTGGTTCCCTGGGCACGCCGCCACGCAAAGCTCTATTGCGGAAGATTATTGTTGCTTTGGTCATTGCCGGAGCTGCGGGATTCGCGGCATGGAAGATTCACCAGAACATGACGGAAGCCACTCCAACCGGCCGCAGAGGTGGTGACAGCGCCGATCGAGCGGTTCCGATTCGGGTTGCCGCCGTTCAGCAAAAAGAAATGCCCATCTACCTCACCGCTCCGGGAACCGTGACGGCCTATTACGCGGTCACAATCCGCACTCGCGTCGACGGGCAATTGCTGTCGGTAAATATTCGCGAAGGACAGTCTGTCAAGAAGGGGCAGCTGCTGGCGGAGATCGATCCCGCGCCCTATCAGGCGGCTCTTGCGCAGGCTGAGGGCCAACTGGCCAGGGATCAAGCGGCGGCGGTTTACGCTACCGCTGCAGCCGAGCGATACAAGACGCTCTATGACACCGGCGTGGTGTCAAAGGATCGGGAACAAACGCAAACTGCTGCCGCCGGGCAGGCCGATGGTGCCGTCGTGGCTGACAAAGCAGCAATTCAGGCGGCCAAAGTCAATCTTGCCTTCACGCGTATCACTTCACCGATCAACGGCGTGGTTGGCCTGCGCCAGGTGGATCCTGGAAACATCGTCCATGCCGCCGATGCCACAGGGCTAATGCTCGTCACTCAGCTGCAGCCGATCGCCGCGATCTTTACTCTGCCTGAAGATCAGCTTCCCGAGGTGCAAAAGGCGTTGCGCGATGGAGGCAGTCTTGCAGTGGAAGCCTACGACCATGGGGATACAACTCTGCTGGGAAATGGAAAGCTTCTCACTCTCGACAATCAGATCGATACAACCACGGGAACGGATCGAGTGAAAGCCGTCTTCGACAATAAGGATGGCTCACTCTTCCCAAATCAGTTTGTCAATGCCCGCCTCATCCTGAAGAAGGAACCGAATGCGCTCGTCATTCCCGCCGCGGCGGTGCAGACAGGCTCTTCTGGAACCTTCGTCTACGTGATCAAGCACGGCGATCCACCGAAAGGCGGCGGCTCTAGGCCGGGAGGCGATGCGTCCAAGTCCGGGCACGAGGATGGTTCTAAGGGCGATAAGCCAAAAGCCGACGGTGCCTCGTTGCAGGCAGGGGCCGACAACGGAGGAAAAGGCCACGGGGAAGGGAAGTTCTACGTAGCAGTCCGGCCTATTGTCGTGAACGTAATCCAAGGCTCGCAGGTGATCGTAGAGAGCGGGCTCGCCGCTGGAGAGCAGGTGGTCATTGACGGGTTGGAGAAACTCAAAGATGGGAGCGTCGTTACGCCCCGGCAGAACGGCGAGCACAACGGTTCAGGGTCCGGCAAACACAAATCCTCTGACAGCGGCGGAGCGGATAAGAGCGGAGATGCCCAGGGGTCTGCGCGGCAGCAACCGCAGTCTTCGGCGGACAGCGGAAAGGGAAGCGGCAAGCATGGACATTCCGGGCACGGAAAGCAGTCATGAGCATATCCAGGCCCTTCATTCTGCGCCCCGTGGCCACATCTCTAATGATGGTCGCCATTCTGCTGGCCGGCGCAGTCGCATATTTTCAGTTGCCGGTGTCCGCGCTACCGCAGGTCGATTACCCAATCATCCAAGTGCAAACGTTTTATCCTGGCGCAAGCCCTGAGGTCATGGTAAGTTCCGTGACCGCTCCGCTGGAGCGCCAATTCGGAGAAATCCCCGGTCTTACACAGATGACATCGACAAGCTCCGGTGGAAGCAGCACCATTACGCTGCAATTCACCCTGGCCGAGTCGATCGATATTGCCCAGCAGGATGTGCAGGCGGCCATCAATGCCGCTTATACTTACCTTCCTTCCGACCTGCCGAATCCGCCTGTCTATAGCAAAGTGAACCCGGCGGATGCGCCTATTATGACCCTCGCCCTGAGCAGCCCCACCATGGCGTTGAGTAAAGTGGAAGACCTTGCCGATACCATGCTGGCGCAGAAGATATCCCAGCTCTCCGGCGTCGGGCTGGTCTCTATCAAGGGCGGAGAGAAACCGGCCGTGCGGATTCGGGCCAATCCGGCCCAATTGGCGGCGTACGGCCTAAGTCTTGAGGATGTGCGTACCGCGCTTGCCTCGGCAAACGTCGATCAGGCAAAGGGTAATCTCTACGGGGCCAGACAGGCTTATACCATCGGCGCAAATGACCAGTTGCTCACTGGGGCCCAGTACAACCAGGTCATCGTTGCGTATAGGAATGGATCGCCAGTACGGCTCTCCGATGTCGCCACTGCGGACGACGGCGCGGAAAACGCTTACCAGGCGGCTTGGATGAGTACCACTGACCCAAAAGGAACCAAAGGCGATGCGCAGCTCAAGCCCGCGGTGATCATGAATATCCAGCGTCAGCCGGGCGCCAACATTATCGGAGTTGTTAATTCTGTTCAGAGGTTGTTGCCGCAACTCCGTTCTTCACTTCCAGCAGCGGTGACGCTTGAGGTTGTCGCTGACCGGACAACGACAATCCGGGCTTCAGTCAAAGACGTTCAGTTTGAACTGATGTTGACCGTCGCTTTGGTCGTCATGGTGATGTTTCTTTTTCTCAGATCGGTGTCCGCCACCATCATTCCGTCGATCGCTGTTCCGCTCTCAATCGTCGGAACTTTCTGCGTAATGTATCTGCTCGGCTACAGCCTCAACAACCTGAGTTTGATGGCGCTCACCATCTCCACCGGCTTCGTTGTGGATGACGCCATCGTGATGACCGAGAATATATCCCGCTATATCGAGGAAGGCTACAGCCCTTTGGACGCTGGACTGAAGGGCTCAGCCCAGATCGGATTCACCATCCTGTCGTTGACTGTCAGCCTGATCGCGGTGCTGATCCCGCTTCTGTTCATGGGCGACATTGTCGGACGCCTCTTTCGCGAGTTCGCCGTGACCCTGGCAGTCACGATCCTCGTGTCTGCTTTAGTCTCCCTTACGCTGACGCCGATGATGTCGGCTCGGCTGCTCAAGCACAAACCGGAGTCTGGCCAGAATGTGATCCACCGCAAGACGGAGCAGTTCTTCGATTCCGTGATTGCGGGCTATGGGGTCGGCGTCCGCTGGGTGTTGAAGCACCAGACGTTTACGCTCATCGTCACGGCCGCTACATTCTTCCTTACCGTTTACCTCTATATCGTCGTGCCCAAGGGCTTCTTTCCGGTGCAGGATACAGGCGAGCTGTTGGGCATCACTGAGGCGCCGCAGACTATCAGCTTCATTGCCATGTCAGAGAGGCAGCAGCAGGTGGCGCGCATCATTGAGCAGGACCCGGATGTCGAAAGCCTGGTTTCATTCATCGGCATAGACGGAACGAACGCAACACTCAACACCGGCCGAATTCAAATCAACCTGAAGAGCCGCGAGCTGCGCTCTGACTCCGCTCCAAAGATTATTCGCCGTCTCCAGGCGCAGCTTGCCAAGGTAGATGGCATTCAATGTTTCCTGCAGCCTCTGCAAGATCTAAAAGTGGAAGATCGCGTCAGCAGGACGCAGTACCAGTACACGGTTGAAGACGCCCACGAGGATGAACTTGCTCTGTACTCCGGTCAGTTGCTTGATGCCTTCCGCAGGCAGCCCGAACTGGTGGACGTGGCAAGCGACCAGCAGTTGCAGGGGGTCCAGGCGGAACTGGATATCGATCGCGACACCGCTGCGCGGCTCGGTATCACTCCGCAGAATATCGATGACACACTCGACGATGCATTTGGCCAGCGCCAGGTTTCCACCATCTTCACTCAGTTGAGCCAGTACCACGTGGTGCTTGAAGTTGCCAGGAGGTTTCAACAGGATCCCACGGCGCTCGACACGATTTTTGTCAAAAGCTCGAACGGAACTCAGGTTCCGCTTTCGACGTTCACGCACCTAGTTGTGAAACCCGACGCGCTGGCCTTCAATCATCAGGGTCAGTTCCCCGTTGTGACGATCTCTTTCAATGTGGCGCCCGGCAAATCGATCGGAGATGCGGTCTCCGCCGTCAACCGGGTAAGTAAGGAATTGCGGCTTCCGGCCAGCGTGAATGCGCAGTTTCAGGGATCCACTGCGGCTTTTGTTGCCTCGCTGAGCAACGAACCGATATTAATTCTGGCTGCACTGATCGTCGTCTACATCGTGCTCGGAGTGCTTTATGAGAGCTATATTCATCCCGTAACGATTCTCTCCACGTTGCCTTCCGCCGGTGTCGGCGCAATTCTGGCCCTCCAGATCTTTCATATCGATCTGAGCGTGATCGCGTTGATTGGAATCATTCTGCTCATCGGGATCGTGAAGAAGAACGCAATCATGATGATCGACTTTGCACTGGAGGCCGAACGCAGTCAAGGATTGGAGCCGACGGAGGCGATATACCAGGCGTGCCTGCTTCGTTTCCGCCCCATCATGATGACGACCATGGCCGCGCTGCTGGGCGCTATTCCGCTGGCTCTGGGCTCGGGCACAGGAAGCGAATTGCGCCAGCCCCTCGGCATCACCATCATCGGAGGCCTGATCGTCTCCCAGGTCCTTACGCTCTTCACCACGCCGGTGGTTTACCTCTTCTTTGACAGAATTGGCCGCCGGTATCTGCGCGCCAAGACCTCCCCGCGCAAACCGCAAAGCCGAATCCCCTGGCCTGAAGCTCAAACGGTCGCCGGAGATTGAAGACAGCATGATGAGGCAGGAATCGAATTCCGCGTACGAATCGCTGCTGGCGGCCGGTGGTGTCTCGGGTGCGGCCTCCGCACCGCCCTCGCAAAACCTGCGTGGGAGGACCTTTAATGTTTCCGCGCCGTTTATTGCCCGGCCTGTGGCTACGATGCTGCTTTCGGTTGCCGTCATTCTTGCCGGAATTGCAGGCTACTCTTCGCTCGCTGTCTCCAGCCTGCCCCAGGTTGAATTTGCCGCAATTAATGTATCGGCATCCCTACCCGGCGCCGATCCTGAGACCATGGCCTCGGCTGTAGCCACGCCGCTTGAGCGGCAATTCAGCCGCATTGCCGGCATCAACGAGATGACTTCGACATCCTCGACTGGCAATGTGTCGATCGCCCTGCAGTTCGATCTTGGCCGCGACACAAACGGCGCGGCGCGCGATGTGCAGGCAGGCATCAATGCGGCCCGGAGCCAATTGCCTTCCAATTTGCCCCAGAATCCGAGCTATCGCAAGGTCAATCCAGGCGAAGCGGCAAGTTTGACGATCGCCCTCACTTCCGACACGATGACTCAAGCTCAGCTCTACGATCAGGCCGACTCGGTGATCGCGCAGAAAATATCGCAAGTGAGCGGCGTGGGCCAGGTCTCTGTCGGCGGCAGTGCAAAACCCGCCGTCCGCATTGAAGCGAATCCCTTGTTGCTGGCCCACTCAGGCCTCGGGCTTGAAGCATTGCGCTCCGTGCTCGGCGCCGTCAACGTGAATAAGCCCAAGGGGTATGTTGGAAACGATGCGACACGCTACAGCATAGCCGCGACAGACCAGTTGTTCGGCGCCGCGGCCTATGCTCCGCTCTTCGCCTCGACCATCAACGGTCCGGTTACCTCCGCGGCTGCAAGTTCGGGAGTCCCTGCCAATGTCGCATCCGCTTTGGCTGCGGCCGCGCCCAGCAGCGCTGCCGGGAGTACGGCCTCTGCGCCTCGACTCGCCGGCGCGCAGCCTGGAGTCACCCGCATCCGAGATATAGGCCGAGTCGTAGATGGCGTCGAAGATGTCAATACCTATGGGAGCTTCAACGGAAAGCCCGCGATCCTTGTCAATGTCATGAAGGCGCCGGGAGCCAACGTGATCGCACTGGTCGATCAGGTTCGCAAACTCCTCCCCATGCTCCGTGCCTCTGTTCCACCGGCGGTCAAGCTCGATGTGGCGTTGGATCGCACTGTCGCTATCCGCGAGTCGGTGCGGGAGGTGACCCGTACCCTTGTGATTTCGATTCTCCTGGTGGTCGTGGTCGTCTTCCTCTTCCTGGGCGATGTTCGGTCCACGTTGATTCCCAGCGTGTCGGTCCCTTTGAGTCTCTTTGGAACTTTCGCCGTCATGTATTTGCTCAACTACACGCTGGACAATCTTTCCCTGATGGCGCTCACCATCTCCACCGGTTTCGTCGTCGACGACGCGATTGTCGTGATGGAAAACATCGTTCGGCATCTTGAGGCCGGAATGACCCCCTGGGATGCGGCCATGCTTGGTTCGAGAGAAATCGGATTCACCGTTGTCTCGATGAGTCTTGCCCTCATCGCAGTGTTCATTCCGATTCTATTAATGGAAGGAATCGTTGGACGGCTCTTTCGCGAGTTTGCCATCACGCTGTCGGTTTCGATCCTCGTTTCGCTGATCGTCTCCCTGACCACGACGCCGATGTTGAGCGCGAAATTTCTTAAATCCACCCGAGAAGGGAAACATGGATGGTTCCACCGCTTGAGCGAAGGTGGATTGAATTGGCTGATTCGCGAATACGAAATGGGCCTGGATTGGGTGCTGCGCCATCAAAAATTCACCTTGTGCGTCACACTCCTGACCATCGCATTCAACATCTACCTCTACACAATCGTGCCGAAAGGATTCTTTCCGGAGATGGATTCAGGCCGGCTTATCGGGCAGATTCGGGGCCAGCAGGACGTGAGCTTCGGCACTTTGTTGCAGAAGTCCAAAGGCCTGGCTGCAACGCTCGAGAAGATTCCCGGAATCCAGAACGTGATGTTGACGATCGGAGGAGGCGGCGGAGGCAGCGGCATCATTTCCAATCTGAGTGTCTTTCTGCAGCCCTCCGAAGAACGAGAGAAGAACGGCGACACCGCTCCAGCCATCCTGGAGCGGGTACGAAAGCTCACCGGTGGCGTTCCTGGCGCGTCGCTCGTGCTGCAATCCTCTCAGGAGTTGAGGATCGGCGCGCGGACTGCGGCAAGCTTATATCAATACACACTCACCAGCGACAACCTGGCGGAACTCAACGAGTGGGCGCCCAAGCTGATGGCCGCGATGCAACCGATTCCGATCTTGAAGGATATTTCGACCGACCAGCAGGATAAAGGCCTGCGCGCTCAACTCGTCATCGATCGGGATACCGCGTCGAGATTAGGCGTTTCTGCATTGGCCATTGACAATACACTCGCCGACGCCTTCAGCCAGCGTCAGGTTGCAACTACCTACATGCCCATCAACCAATATCACGTGGTCATGGAGGTGGCTCCCGAGTTTCGCGACAATCCGGACTCCCTGAAAAACATATTCCTCAAGAGTTCGACGGGAACCATGGTCCCTCTCTCCGATCTGACCCACTTCGTGGAACAGCGGATACCACTTGCGGTGAATCACCAGTCGCAATCTCCCGCTGCTACGCTGAGCTTCAACCTGGCGGAAGGCGCAAGTCTGAGTCAGGCCACTCAGGCCATTGAAGACGCGCGTACTCGAATCGGCATGCCATCGGGCATCCACGGAGGATTTCAAGGGACGGCGCTGGCGTTTAAAGATTCGCTCTCCAGTGAGCCGGTGCTCATCCTCCTGGCGCTTTTAACTGTTTACATTGTCCTCGGCATTCTCTATGAGAATCTGATTCATCCGCTCACCATTCTTTCCACGCTCCCTTCGGCTGGTGTAGGAGCGATTCTGGCGCTGCTGCTGTTCAAAACGGAGCTGAGTGTGATTGCCATGATCGGAATCATTCTCCTCATCGGCATCGTCAAGAAAAACGCGATCATGATGATCGACTTTGCGCTTGAGGCTGAACGCAAAGAGGGTAAGACGCCTCAGGAGGCGATCCACGAGGCATGCCTTTTACGCTTTCGGCCCATCATGATGACCACCATGGCGGCTCTTCTTGGCGGCGTTCCGCTCGCGCTGGGCACCGGCCCCGGAAGCGAACTGCGCCGCCCCCTGGGGATAACGATCATCGGCGGCCTGATCGTCTCGCAGATCATGACCCTGTTTACAACGCCGGTCGTTTATCTGTTCTTCGACCGTCTCCGGGCCCGCATTGAGACAAGGCTCGCCAGGAGCCGGGTGCGGCGTGCTGGCGTTGCCGGGTTCCCCGAACCCAATCCGGCGCCTCTCACGGATACTTCGCCGTATTGAGTGCTTTGTTTCGCCCATTTCAAGCCGTCGTGTTGAAACCGATTTCAAGGAAGGCGGAGAACGCAAGGTGAGATCAGGAAATCTTCAGGCTATTGCTGTCGCCTGTCTGGCGTTGATGACCGGAGGACAAAACCCGTGCCTCGCCCAGCAGGCCTCGGCAAAAGTAGCGTTGCAGCAAGCTGGAGGTTCCACGCCGAATCCAGCGCAATCCGCTTCGTCAGCTGGTCTGCCCGCGGCGCCGCAGCCCAACTTCACGCACCCATTGTTTCTCCGTAGCTCTGCGATCGACTATAGCAAGCTGGCAAACTATTTTCTCCATCCATTGGCGCCTTACACTTCGCGGACCGTGGATATGCCGCGGCTCGGCAATACGCCTCTGCTGAAGGATTTGCTCAAGGACGGCAAAATCTATTTGAGCCTGAGCGATGCGGTAACCCTGGCCATCGAGAACAACACCGACATCGCAATCGCGCGATACAACCTCGACATCGCGGATACCGATCTGCTTCGCGCTCGCGCGGGTTCATCCTTGCGCGGCGTCTCCACCGGCATTGTGAACAACACTCTGGGCGGATCCACCTCCACTATCAGTACCGGCGGCGGTCCCGGCGGAACCTCCTCGGGCTCTGGCGGTTCAGGTACTGGATCTTCGGGACTTGTGTTGAGCACGAACGGCGCTGGCCCAACTCCAGAGCCCCTGGACCCGGCGTTGACGGGCATGTTGCAGGTCGAGCGGGCGAACACACCGGAGTCCACCGAAGTGTTGAACGGCACAAACTTTCTCAACCAGAATACAAACCAGTTCAACTTCGGCTACACTCAGGGATTTTTGCCTGGTACAGCTCTGACGGCCACCTTTAACAATGAGCGCATCGCCAGCAATAGCCAGAAGACTCTTTACAGCCCGCTTCTTCAATCCTATTTTCAGGCAAGGCTGCAGCAGCATTTGCTACAGGGCTTCAGCGCGCGCCTGAATGGCCGGTTCATCGTTCAAGCGAAAAACGACCGCCAGATCACGGACTCATCTTTCCGGCAGCAGTTACTGTACACAATCAACCAGGTCGAGAATATCTACTGGGCTCTGGTCAGCGCATGGGAAGATGAGCAGTCCAAGGAGCGCGCGCTCAATCAATCGAAGCAATTGGCTTCCGATAACCGCAAGCAACTGGAGGTTGGCACGCTTGCGAGGCTCGATGTCATGAATGCTGACAGTCAGGTGGCCAGCGATCAACAAGCCCTCATCACCGCGCAGAACAATCTCGAGTATCAGCAATTGCTGATGAAGCAGGCCCTCGCGCGCGACCTCGAGGATCCCGATTTATCCGGCGCCTCGGTGATTCCTACTGACCGGGTCAGCCTGGAGGCGACAACCGAAGAGCAGATGCCTCTTGAGGCTCTGATTCACCAGGCTTATGCCAATAGCCCCGAGGCCGAGCAGGGCGTGCTCACCATCAAGAACGACGAGATAACTTTGAAGGCGCTGAAGAACGGGTTGCTCCCGACAGTGGATATTTACGGCTTCTATAGCGCCAACGCTTTGGGCGGAACGCAGAATCCTGCCTTGAATTGCGGTTCGTCGTCGGGCCTCGTCGTTGCCTGCCCGGCGGGAACCGTTACCAATACCGGCTATGGCGGCACTGTCGGCAATTTGTTTAACGGTACAGGGCCGGATAAAGCCGTGGGCATCAGCGCAACCATTCCCATCCGCAACCGCACGGCGCAGGCGGATCAGGTTCGCTCGCAGTTGGAGTATCGTCAGGCGCAACTGCGCCTGCAGCAGATCTATACCCAGATTCGCATACAAGTTATTAACGGCCGTTATGCGCTTGCCAATGATCGTGCTCAGGTTCAATCGGCACTATCGGCACAACAATATGCGGCGGAAAGTCTCGATGCAGAGAAAGAGAGATTCAAAATTGGCGATTCAGCCACCGCCGACGTGTTGCAGGCCGAGCGTGCTCTGGCGATCGCAGAGGACAACTTGATCTCCGCGAACGCGGCATATGCCAGGGATCGCGCCGCGCTCTACCAGGCCTCTGCCAGCACTTTGGACCATTACGGGATTAGCCTGGTCGCTGCTACCACAGGTGCTCTTCCTCAGCCACCCGTCATTCCCAGCCTTGCAAATTCGGTCGAACAAAGGCCCTCGGCGCCATAGGTATTAAGCAGCTTGCGAGCTCACCTTATTTGGAGGATATGCGATGTTGCAAAATCTGCGGATGGCGGCCATTGTTGCTTCTATCGGATTGCTCTCGTTTGCGCTCGCCCCGGCGCAGACCAACACCGCGTCCGATGGCAAATTCCATCTTGAAGAGGCAACCATCGACCAGGTGCATGCGGCCATCAAGTCTGGCCAGATTACCTGCCAGGGATTGGTGCAGGCGTATATCAACCGCGCGAGAGCCTACAACGGTTGGGGCACTGAACTGCTTAACGAGGAAATGGCGCCTCGGTACTTTCCCGACTACGACAAATACAAGGCGGCCGTGGCAGCAACGGCAGATCTGCCAATTGGCGATCCGAGAAAGACGGTTCCTATGGAGTTTGGACGTTGGGAAGCGACCGCGACCGATCCGACGGTAAAAAGTCAGTTCGGATGGATTGTGGGAATCCCGAACTCCCCACGAACCAGTGCGCTGGCTACGCTGAATCTCCGCGGTGAGCGATCCGTTACATGCAAAGGCGATTTTGATAAGAAGGAAGGCCGTCCTGTCGGCGCGCCTGCCGTCTGCGAACATATTTCGCAGTATCCCGACGCGCTTGAGCAGGCAGCCATGTACGACCAGCAATTCGGCACGCGCCCCGATCTGGCAAAGATGCCCATGTATTGCATTCCGATATCGTTCAAGGACTCATTCGACACCAAGGATATGCATAGCAATGCGGGAGCAGACGCCCGCTATGACATCGATGTTCCCGCTCGCGACGCAACCCTGGTCGATGTCCTAAGGAGGAAAGGCGCCATCATTTATGCGAAATCGGTGACGTCGGAGTACAACGGCCGTGGGCCCAACGATCCAGGCGGAAAGAACTACGAGACCGAGCATGTAAACGTAGAAAATTATTCGCGCAGCACGTGGGCCGGCAATCCGAGCAACCCATACGATGCAACTCGCGCGCCGTCGTTGGGCTCGAGCTCCGGGGCGGCGGTCTCGGTGAGCATCAACCTCGAGATGTGCGGCATTTGCGAAGAGACAGGGCAATCGTGCCGCGGACCGGCCAACCACAACTCCATTGCATTGATCTTGCCGCACAAGGAACTGATCTCATTTCTGGGTGGCGGCATCGGTTCCGATATCTACCATGACCGCTCCGGTATTCACTGCCGTTCCATCGTCGACGCGATTAAGGTGCTGGATGCAATGAAAGACCCGGTGAACGGCTATTACGATCCTCGCGATCCTTTCACCACGGTTGGGCGGACCACCGTGTCCGATGAACCATACAGCGATTTCGTTGTCGAAGGCAAGCCTGGCGCGCTGCGCGGAATGCGTATCGGCATCGTGAGGGAGTTCCAAACAAAATTCACGGCGGCGGACGATCCGGTGGTCGATGCGGTCGAGCAGCAGTTTAAAGATGTGATCGGCGGCCAGCTGGGCGCAACACTGGTTGAGTCGATTCCGCCAGGCTGGAAGGACGATCCCTCGATTGAGAACATGACGACCAGCTTCGAAGATGGCCTGCGTGAGCTTGTCCCCATTCTGTATCCGGATCTCCTATTTCATCTCACACCGGATGGCAGGCCTATGTTCCCCGAGTTTGCGGCCAAAATCAAGCGGACGGAATTCGCCCCCGGCGTTTTCTTCGGGTCGGGCGCCATGTCCCCAGCCGAGTGGATGGTCCGCTGGTCGAATGGATTGGAGCCCACGCCACGCAGTATGAATCTACGCACCATCTTGTCGCTGGGCAAGACGAATACATTCCGCTTTCATATTGAGAAGTATCTGCAACAGAGAGCGGCGGATTGGCAAGCGCTGGGTTATAGGGAAACTGTAGTCAACTGGGCGATG
>Ga0181516_10002501_pt1 | contig 12997 bp, 14 predicted proteins | sample PEATcosm2014_Bin_25_FD_121104 | JGI IMG/M metagenome (GOLD analysis project Ga0181516, IMG submission 121104) | Peatland microbial communities from MTU Mesocosm Facility, Houghton, MI, USA - PEATcosm2014_Bin01_10_metaG | ecosystem: Environmental > Terrestrial > Soil > Wetlands > Peat | place... | reverse complement strand
TTTTTCTTCAAACCAGTTCCATCCGTTGGGGGTCAGGATTTGGAGCGGCTGGAAGCGGGATTTATAAGACATTTTGCGAGACAAGGCGATCCAATAACCCAAATACACGAACGGCCAATGACGCTCTTGTGCCGCTGCGATGAGCGACAAAATCAAAGCCGTGCCAAGACTGCGGCGCGGCATCTCGGGAGAGAAGAAGCTGTAGACGGCGGAAATTCCGTCGCCAACATGATCGGCGATCATGCAGCCTTGCAAAACATTATCGCCGTCGCGCAGGCAATAGAGATGCGTGTCGGCGCAGCCTTCTTCCAGCATGGCGGCAAAATCTTTGGCGGTCATGTGCGCCATGTCGCTGTCGCCATGGCGGGCTTGTTGATACGCGGAAAAAAGGGAGAAAAGTTCGGCGCTGGGGCGGGGCGGCAGGCAATCCACATGCAAATCGCGGTTATGCGCGGCCACGCGCCGGAGCGAACGTGAGGGCGAGAAAACAGCAACAGGAATGCGCACGGGGACACAGGCATTGCAAGCACCGCAGGCAGGGCGGTAAAGGATGTCGTGACTGCGCCGAAATCCCGCGCGGCACAAAGCGCCGTTGATGTCGGCATTGGGTTGCGGATCGTCGGGGTTCAGGCGCGTGAAGAGTTTCCGTTCGACCTGCGCCGGAAGATAGGGGCACGGTAACGGCCCCGACAAATAAAATTGCAGGTTCAGCGCAATCCCGGGTGGAATAATCGACATGAGTCAATATTAACGCATTTACGGAGGTTGGGGAAGTGCGGGATGGGTTTAAAGCCGCCAGCCTTCGTGGATGACCGCGATTCCTCCGGTCAGATTGGTCCATTTGACACCATCGAAACCGGCTTTCTTCATGCGTTCAGCCAAGGCTTCTTGCGGCGGGAATTTCAGGATGCTTTCGGCAAGATATTGATAGGCGTCGCGGTCCTGCGCGACAAATTCACCCAAAAGCGGCAAGACGTTGACGCAATATTTTTCGTAAAGAGGTTTCAGTGGTGTGATCACCCCCGGGCTGAATTCGAGGCAGAAGAAGCGACCTCCCGGTTTCAAAACCCGCGCTGCTTCGCGTAAGGCCTCATCGATGCGCGTGACGTTGCGCAGGCCGAAGGCTATCGAATATCTGTCGACGCTACGGTTGGGAAAAGGAAGAGCTTCGGCATTGCCTGTGACCCAGGTCATGCCTTTGATGATGCCTTGATCTAAAGCTTTGTTTTTACCTTGCGCCAGCATTGCGGGATTGATATCGCAAACAATGATATTGGCTTGGCCTTTAGTCTGGCGGTGCAGGCGCAGGGCGATGTCGCCCGTGCCGCCCGCGACATCGAGGAGCGTCATGCCTGCCTGCGGATTCATGCGGCGGATGAGCGCGTCTTTCCACAGACGATGCAGGCCGCCCGACATCAGATCATTCATCAGGTCATAATGGTCTGCGACCGAGGTAAAAACCCGCCCGACAAGACCGGCTTTTTCTTCCGCCGCGACGCGGCGAAAGCCGAACCATTCTGATTCTGGATTAGCAGCAGGCATGAAAGGCCCCTTGGGAAAGTTATCTGACAAAGGGCATCATAAAGCATGTCGCGGCGCACACAAGGCGCGATGCGAGGGAAAACGTAGCCGCGGCTCTCTAGCTGCTTGATACCGCCGTGCCTGACGTCGCCGCAGGCAAGGTTGTCGAGGAATAAACGCCGGTTACGTCGGTGGATAGGAGGCTCAGCGGCCCCGAATCCAAAGTCAATGTACCGTTGCTGTTGGACTGCACACCGGAGACATAGAAGAGCGCCGTCGGGTTGGTGCTGGTGATGGCATTGCCGCTGCTATCGAGCGCGTTAACGACAAAGGTATAAGCGCCATCGGGCGCCGTGCTACCACTGGTTTCCGCGCCGTTCCATGTCACATAATTGTCGCCGGAGGCCGTGCCGCCATTGATGGTCGCAACCACGGTGCCGCTGGAATCTTCAATATTGATCGTTGTGCTGGTTGCGGCTTCGGGCAACGTATAGCCGATTTCCGCCGCGCTGCCGATCAGTGAGAATTCTCCTGAAGATGTATCGGCGCGGACATAGCCACCGATATACATGACGCCGGTCGCCAAACCATTTGCCGTTGTCGCATTGGTCAAGGATTGCAGGTCGGTGTTGTTGGTAATCTGCGATTGGACCTGTTCCATCTCGATCAGTTCTTGCGTGAACTGGTTGGGATCAGTGGCATTGGTCGGATCTTGATTTTGTAATTGGGTCGTCAGAATTTTAAGATAAGTCGTAAAATCAAGACTTAGCGTTGATTGGGCGCTCGTCGATGAACTTGCCGACGAGCTGGCGCTGGAGGCCGCAGAGGCAATGCTGGTGAGGCTGCTGATGGCTCCGACTGACATGTTTGTTCTCCTGTTATCCCTTAAACGCTGATATTCACGCCTGTGGGCGTGAGATAATAGGTTTCAGCCAATGTACCGATATCAACGAGCCCGTTATCTGCTGTATCACTTGCAGATTGCGTGCCAGCTCCTGCCGCAGCGCCGGAATTATTGCCGTTATTGGCCGTTTGTCCGGCACCGTTCTGGTTGCCTTGCTTGCTAAGGCTGAATTGCAAGCTACCCTGGTCGGCGCGCAGACCTGCATCCTGCAGCGCGCGCTCGAGGCTTCTAGAATCCTTCTGAAGCATGTCTAGCGTCTTGGGATTATCAGCGGTGACGGTGCCTTGGACTTTGCCGTCCGCGCCAACATCAAGTTTGACCGTGATTTTACCCAAGTCGCCGGGTTGGAGTTGTACCGAGATCTGGCTATCGCCGTTCTTAACGCCGCGATTGAGTTGCAACACAACTTGCTCGACAGCGGACGGCAATCCCGTCGTGCCGCCATTGGCCGCACGAAAGGCCGATAAGGTGCTGGCAAAATTGTAGGTTCCCGTCGCCTGCGCGCCTTCGGCCGAAAGGCCGGAAGTTGAATTCGTGATCGTATCGGCAGCAAAGGAAGATGAATGTTCGCCGTTCGATTTTCCGTTTGCGCTACTGTCGGAATCGCTGCCGGTTCCGGCATTGGCGGTTGTTGCCGCAACGGTGATGTTGGTCGAAGCTGGTTGGGCTGTCGTCGGGGCCGCCGTTGCCGTCGCGGATGATGCGGCAGGCGCGGCGGCGGAAAGAGTTTGCGTATCCGTAAGCGCGGCGGTTCTATCAGATGTATTGGGGGTTGGAGTGTTTTTTGTCGTCGGTACGTCGGGGGTGACTGAAGCGACCGTTTGTGCCGTATTGGTGGAGGCTTTGGCCTCCGTTCCGTTTTGTGTCTGAGATTGTAGAGCGACGATCGCGCCCTTAAGGGCCGCATCGAATTGAGCGAGCTGCGCCACCATATCCGTAACGACCGGGGCGACGGGTGTCACACTCGCGGTATTTGTGGACGAGGTCGCGGTCGAGGCAGCTTGCATATCGGGCGCAAGCAGCTTCTGCACGTCTTTTTCGATCGTTTCTAATATTTTGATAAGGGGGACGGCAGTTGCGGTGGTGACAACCAACGCAGCCGTTGGATCGGCTGCTTCCGGTAGGACGGCGGCTGTGTCAGGTGCGGCTGCGGGTGCCGTGGCATCGGTCGCGGTTTCTATGGTTGTGGCCAAGTCGCTTGCCGCTGTGGTTGCGGCAGCGGCTGCCGCAACTTGCGTTGCGGTTTGAATTGGGGCGCTATTTGTTGCGACACCGCCGCTGGTCGTTTGGGTTTGCGGCAATTTTTGAACGACAAGCTGGAGCAAGGCCAAAAGTTCGGCAATAACTTCGGTAAGAGCTTTCTTTGTATTGTCAATCGGCGCCGTGTCCACGCCTGGTGTGTCGCCCGTTGTGGACGCAGGAGCACCTGTGGTCATGATGGGTGTCGTTGCTGTCGTCGTCGTTGAGGCTGGAGTTGATGTAGCAGTATCGTTATCGTTGCTGTTACCGGAAGAAGCTTTGCTGCTTTCATGACGCAGGAGCACAAGAGCTTTGTTCAAAGCCGTTGCAATATCTATCGCGGTTTTCAGATTTGCGCTTGAAGGAGTCTGAGAAGAAGACCCAAAAGAGAAAGAATTGTCCGATGAAGTTTGCAACGAAGAGGAAGAAGGCGTTGGCGTGGAGGAAGTGGACGCCGCCGTTGTTTCATGCGCCGTTTGCGTTTGGTTCCCCAGTTCGCTTTGAACTGTGTTGATTTCCGCTGCGAAGCTGGAAAACAGATTGCTTTGCGCCGAGCCGCTTCCATAGGCGTCGCTCATTTGCGCCAAAAGTCCGCTGAGCAGAGACGAGCTGTTCGAAAGCGCGCTGGAAAGGGAACTGGTTTGATCCATGGCAAAACAACCTTAATTTCTAAACGGTTCGACTGACAGCGACGGGTCGGCATTTGGGGCTGTAATGCCCCAGTTCCATATGCGCTATAGCGTGATTTTTGTAGGCGTTGCGCGGCAGTGCCTCGCTTTTGACCATCGCCATAATGTTCTGAATAAGCTGCCGCGTTGCGGACACTGCCGCGCGCAACATGCAGGCATTGGCGTCTACGGCGCTGGCCAGACGTTTAGCCATCGTCCGGACGGCGTCTTTGGCGGCGTCCGACAGTTTCTTAAGAATGTCGGGCTGCGCCGCGAGCGCCTTCATGTTGGAGCGGTAATCGATGGCGAGGCGTTGCTTGTGTTTCAGAAGAAGGGGGTGTTCTTTCATTCTGCGTTTTGTGACGAGATCAATTTCGGCGGTCAAGACCCGCGCCAATTCTTCCATCAGGGCGACGGTGGCAATCACCAATTTGGGCGCGCCTTCGAGGGCGCGGGCTATCTTTTTATCAATGGGAGACATAGTCCGCATCCTGTGTTGTTGCATTGGCGTAGGCGCCGCGAATCTTGGATGGCAGAACGCCACGACCGCGACCGTTTTCGCGCGCACTTTCTTGCGCACGTAACATTTCGGCTTTGACCGGCGCGGCAATGCCAAGACGTCCTGTCCTGGCGATCATTTTGCCGTATTCCTGAAGCAAGAAGGAACGCATCACTTCCTCGCCATGGCCGCCGCCAAAGGTATCGTTGACATGGACTGTGTCGAACATGGGCTGCAGCAATTGGGTCGCGAACATGGCTTCGAAATCCTGCGCGGCTTTATCGACGTTGGAATCTGTGCCCATGCCCGCCGAAAGTGTTGGCAATGTGCTTATCGTCGTCATATCGCCGAGGGATGAAAGGGCGTCCGTCATTATAAGATCTCCAGGTCGGCTTGAAGGGCTCCGGCGGCTTTGATCGACTGCAAAATTTGAATCATGTCGCGGGGGCCGATGCCGAGCGCATTGAGGCTTTGCACCAGATCTTGAAGGCTGACGCCGGTTTGCAACATCGCCAGTTTGTTGCCTTTACCTTCATCAACGCTGACGTCCGAACGTTGGACAACCTGCGTCGTTCCGCCTTCCGACAAGGGGCCGGGTTGCGAAACTTGCGGCGTTTCGGATATTTTGATGGTCAGGTTGCCCTGCGCGATGGCGACGGTATTGATGTGTACGCTTTCGCCCATCACGATGACGCCTGATTGTTCGTCGATCACGACACGTGCGATTTCATCCGGCACGACTTTTAATTGTTCGATATCCGTCATGAAGCCGACGATGTCGGCGCGACGCGCTTCTGGTACTTGCACTTTCACCGTGGCGGAATCGACAGCGATAGCGGCCGATGCCTTCATATGTTCGTTGATCACGTCGGCGACGCGCTTGGCGGTCGTAAAATCGGGGTTACGCAGCGCCAGGCGCATGGTACCAAGATCAGCCAGACGGAAATTGACTTCGCGTTCGACAATCGCCCCGTCGGCTATGCGTCCTGATGTCGGCACGCCTTTGGTAATGCTCGTTCCGCTGGCGCCCGAGGCGCTGAAACCGGAAGAAATGGAGCCTTGCGCCACGGCGTAAACTTCGCCATCGGCCCCTTGAAGAGGCGTGACCAGAAGAGTGCCCCCCTGCAGGCTCTTGGCGTCGCCCATTGTTGAAACGACGACGTCGATCCGCGCGCCTTGCGACGCAAAAGGCGGCAAGGTTGCCGTGACCATGACGGCGGCAATGTTTTTCGTCTTGATGGTGGTGAAATCGCCGCTGGAATTAATGCCAAGGCGCTCGAGCATGCCGATCAAGCTGCGTTCGGTGAAAGGCGCATTGGTCAGTGAGTCGCCGGTTCCGTTCAGCCCGACCGCAAGCCCATAGCCGACCAGCATATTATCGCGTACACCTTCAAAATTGACGACATCCTTAAGACGCGAGGCTGCCTGCACCGCCGTCAGGGGCAAAAAGACCAGAATCGCCGCGATCGCTGCCGTTCTAAGCAGAGAGAGTGAAAAAAGTGAAGATAGGTTTTTAGACAACATGGCAGCCTCTGATCCTCTAGCGCTTCTGTCATGCGAGAGTCGTGCCAACCCTTCGGCCTACGGATGCCTTTTTATAATCTATTGTTATGCCGCAATAATTTCTAATGTTCCTTGCGCTGCTTTTGGGCTAGGCTATATTCCTTCTAAGGCACAAATTGCCCATTCGAGTTAAGAGGGTATGCGTGATCGATAAAATTGACGGTTTAGGCGGCGTGCGAACGACAGCGCCGGTGAGACGCGCCACCAAATCGGGTGGCAGCGGCAGCACGAGTTTTGCCAAAGAGCTGGACGAAAGCGATGATGTGGGCGCGTCCGGCAGTATTGCCAGCGCCAATAATATTTCCGGTATTCTCGGCGTTCAGGAAGTGGAGGATGCTTTGGCGCACGCCTCGCGAGGCAAAGTGCGTGCGGAAGATATCCTCGACCGTCTCGATGATTTGCGCCTGGAGTTGTTGGCGGGTGGCATTTCGCGCGAGCGGTTGTTGCAATTGAGCCGCATCGTTAATGCAAGGCGGTCACAAATAACCGACCCGCGTCTGGCCGAGATTCTCGACGCTATCGATTTGCGCGCGCAGGTCGAGTTGGCGAAATATTCGCCGGTTTGAAGGGGATGGAGTGTAGGTTGGTTCAGCATCAACCAAAAGGGATAACAAAAAATTGATAGAATAGATTTCGAGTACCCCCCAAGGTGTGGGTATTCTAATATGATGAAAAGCTTGATTGATCATTCACAACTTTTAAGGAGCACGGCCTATGAATGAGGATGGTATTAAAGATATGTATATTCTTGGGCACCTGCAAAAATGCGGCTTTCTGGGACAACCGCTACTTAATCTTGTGGCCGGCACCCCCCTGCCAGTATCGGATGTTCTCGCCTCTCTCCTAAGACTCCAACGGAAGAAGTTCATTAAACTTAAGGGGCCTGCTACGCTTGCTGGACTGCAGCACCTAATTGCTTGCGCGGAACCGATCTCTCCACCGGTCTTTTCTTCGGATAGCTGTTGGCACTCAGCTAACGACACTGTATTTAAGGCCGCGGACAACGATGGCGCTGATTTTTTCAATACCGCTGTTCGTGTAACGCTTCGTGGATATGCATTGCTTTTGTCTGTCCGCAAAAAGCCGACAACACGAGATGTCTTTGCAACGACATCTCGATTGGCCAGCCCCCACCGATACACCGAATCTCTGGGCATTAAATAAGAGAATTCATAATTCCGCCTCCATCAGTACCGCATCGACCGGGTGTCCTTCGCGTTTGTAGTAGCGGTGGCGTTTGCCGGTGATGCGGAAACCGGTTTTGTTGTAGAGCGCGAGCGCGGCGGCGTTATCGACGGCGACTTCCAAAAATATACGATGGGCCTTTTGCTGCTTTGCGGCGGCCAGGACGGCGTTCAATAAATCTGTTCCTATACCCCTGCCCCGCGCCGCAGGGTGCACACAGAAGGTGAGAATTTCGGCCTCGTCCCCGACGATTTGGCACAAGATAAATCCTTGCGCCCTGCCCCCCTCAAACGCGACTAGAGCCAGCGCGGTATCGAGTGCGAGGCTGCCGGCGAATTGAGATTCGGTCCAGCGCGCCGCGCCGAAACTTGCTTCGTGCAGTTCGGCAAAGATGGCGGCATCTTCGCGCGAGGCTAGGCGCGTTTCCATAGCGGGTCTTTAAGTTGGGTGAGAAATTCTTCATGCGCGGCGATTTCTTCTTCGCTGGCGGTGTGTTCGCGTGCGACGCGGTGTTCGCGCGCGCGCGCCTCATTGATATCGGTTGTGACGCCGTCAATGGCGGCTATCGCGAGATCGGGTTGCCTGCCGCCGCGCAATTCCAAGTAAACTTCGGCCAGCAATTGCGCATCCAGTAGCGCCCCGTGAATTTTGCGGCCCGAGGCATCGACGCCGAAACGTTTGCATAGGGCGTCGAGCGAGGCCGGAGCGCCCGGAAACATGCGGCGCGCCATCGCTACAGTATCGGTCGAGCGATCCATCGGCAGGCGTTTGTACCCGACGCGCGTCAATTCCGCGTTGAGGAAATTCATATCGAACGACGCGTTATGGATGACCAGCATCGAGTCGCCGATGAAGGTCAGAAAATCATCGACTTTTTCTGCAAAGACAGGCTTGTCGGCCAGAAATTCCGAGGTCAGGCCATGCACCATGGCCGCTTCGGACGGCATGTCGCGTTCGGGGTTCAGATAGATTTGGAAGGTCTTGCCGGTCGGCATATGGTTGTCGAGTTCGACACAGCCGATTTCGACAATGCGATCCCCCTTAAGGGGGTCGAGGCCGGTGGTTTCGGTATCCAGAACAATTTCGCGCATCTTTGACTCTTTCGCTTTCGGCGCATATTAGCATGAGGCGTTAAATATGGTAGAGATTCGGTCGAAATGTTTCCATGAGAGAACAAAAGTGACCCCTGAAAAAGAACATATTTTGGTCATCCGCCTGGGTGCTCTGGGCGATTTGGTCTTTTGTTTTCAGGCGTTTCATGAAATCCGGCGGGCGCATCCGGAGGCCGAGATCGCGCTTCTGACCCGCGCGAATTTTGCCGATTTTGCCCGCTCTTTGCCGTGGTTTGACCGCGTTATTATCGATACACATCCGACATTTACCCAACCTTTGGCGTGGATCAAGCTGCGGCGGGAAATCGTTGATTTTGCCCCAACCCGCATTTACGATTTGCAGGGGAAGAACCGGCAGACGGTTTTATATGCGCTGTTAGGCGGGCCGCTCGGTCCTGATTGGTCGGGAGCGGCCCCTCTGTGTAAATTTCCGCGTCCATGGCCGCCCGCACCGAACATGCATTTCACCGATTTTTTGGCGGCACAATTGCGGGCAGCGGGCGTTCCTCAGGCAGCTGCGCCGGATTTGGCTTGGCTGGATGCACCGTTGGAAAGATTCGCCTTACCCGAGAATTACGCCGTTCTTATTCCCGGCTGTTCGCCCGATGCGCCGCATAAACGCTGGCCGCCGAAATGTTTTGCAGAGGTGGCGCATCGCTTGCACACCAGAAATTTATCCTGCATCGTGGTCGGTACGGCCGCCGACGCCGAGGCTGTCGCCGCGATTAAAGTTATCGCGCCAGAGATCGTAGATTTATGCGGACAAACGAGTCTGTTCGAATTGGCGGGGATCTTGCGCCGCGCGGCTTGTGTCATCGGCAACGATACAGGGCCTGTACATATGGCCGCTGTGGTTGGCGCGCCGACGCTTGCGCTGTTTTCGGGGTTATCAAATCCGGTTTGGTCGAAGCCACCAGGGAAGCGGGTATCGTGGCGGCAAAGTCCTGCTTTGGCCGATCTACGCGTGGACGAGGTGTTCTTTGCGTTCCAGCTGTTGCTGCAACATGCCAAGAACGCAGGCCGATAGCGCGAACGCCGCCCATAAAGCATCCGTCCAGAAATCAAAACCGAACATGCTGACAGTCACGGCGGCGGCAAAGCCACCCAGCGCAAAGGGGCGCAGCGACGGATGCAGTGTCCAAATGCGGCGCAAGATCAAAAGCAGAAAAGCCAATCCCAAGGCCAGCCCGGGGAAGCCCGTTTCGACCCACAATTCAACGATGAAATTATGCGCATGGGGCGCGGGATTGATCGCGTAGAGGTAAAGCTCGCCATGCGGCCGGGTAAAATCGAGCAGATGCGTCGTGCCCAATCCCCAACCGAAAATCGGGCGCTCGGTGATGCGATAGGAAAGAAAATCCCAAATCTCTATGCGGTGCCGGAAGGAATTGTGTAATTTGGCGATCGTGTCGGGAAAGGCCAGAAAAAGACGTTGGGCATAGAAAGGCCAGCCTGCAATGACGAGCGTTGCCACGGTTAAAAGACGGCGCGTTACCAGCGGACGATAAAAGGCCAACGCTGTGCAAGCCGCGCCGACGACAAGGGCGAGCTTGGCGGTGTGCGATTCTGTCAATTCTGCTGGGAAAAGAAGGACAAGGCCCAGCGCCGCTGCGGCTTTCCTTTTGCCCGTGATCCATAAACCGGCGAATAAGGGGAAGGATAGAATCACCATATGCGCCATGCCGCGATTATATTCGGTTAAGGCAGCGCCAGGTTTTTTCAAGGCGTGGATGAGAAATCCGCCGCTTTGCAATTCCAAGCCCAAAGCCACCGCACCGACAGCCATTGCAACCGCCACCGCCGGAATGAAGGAGCGCGAAAATGCCGCAACTTGTAACCGGGGCGAGGTCAGCAAGAGCAACGGCAAGAAGATGGATGCCAATTGCAGCCAGACCTTAAGGGACACGGCAAAATGCGAAGACAGCGGTAATTCTGCACCAAGCACCCACAGCGTCGTAAGGGTAAAAAAGGAGAAATTTTTAGGCGGCAGAGGCATCGTTTTATCGACGGCCCACAGCCCAAAAAATAAAAGAACGGCCCCTCCTATGCCCAAGCTCGCCCATGCGCCGCCCGTGAAAGCGCCAAGGGTGACAGCGAGGATGTAAATGAGGGTGCAGAAAACGGGGAAGAATTTTGGGATCTTAGGCATGATGCCGTCCTGCGGGGAAAAGGCGCGCCGCCCGATGAATGATGCTAGAACCGAGAATGGGTTTGCACAGCATGTCGGCAATATTTATTGCGCAGCAGACTAACCAATTCACAGTACCCAGATTGCGCATGTTATAGGCGAGGCGTTTGAACATATAATTATGATCGCCGCGCATAATGCGTTCGCGGCGCGAGCTGATGCCTTTGTCGAAACGCCCAGCTTCAATCGCATCGATGGTCGATTTCAAGACGCCCGCCTTGACAGGGGGCGGGACGATACCGAAAGTTTCCATATGATGAAACCACGGGCGGCGCAGATCGTCATCAAAGGTCAATCCGCGCACGCCGCGTTGCAGAAATTTCTGCGCGCCTGCGGGCGTGACAAGATACGCGCCCGCGCTGTTGGGGATTTTGGAGTAGCGCACCAGAAAACGCGATGTACCGAGCTGCGTGATGGGTACATAGGCGCGACGCGGCGGGCAGGACAGCCGGATAATATCCCATGGGACGGGGGTAAGGCGTTGGGCTTTGGCGATGATATCGGTCAGATCTGGAGCGATCTCGAGATCGTCCTCCATGATCAAAACCGCTTCGCCCAACGCCCCGCTGGCGACGTGCTGAAGGGCACGCAGATGGCTGGCATAACAACCGATTTCGCCGCGTTTCATTGTAGTTTTAGGACAGCCGGTGTCGTCGTAAAAAAAGGGACGCAGATCGTCGGGAACACCATCACCCAGAATACCGGATTGGCGCGTAAAAGATATGTTCGCTTGGGCTAGTTGTTGTTGCATGTGCTTAAGCCGCGTCGTGTCGCGGTCGAGATTGAGCAAAAGGACGGAGAAGTTTTGCACGGTCATGACAGTTTTATTATTTCCGCCGTTTTCATTATCTTGGCAAACATAACGCCCTGAACCGCACAAGCGTATTGGTGAAGCTCTTCTTCAGTTAAGCCACTGAAGGCAAACTCGCCGATGGCGTCTTCGGCAAAAACAACGTCATAACCGCGATGAAAGGCCTCCCGGCTGGTTGAATCGCAGCAAAGGAAAGACGAGAACCCGCAGACAATAAGCTGCGTGTATCCTTTGTTCTTGAGGGTTGCCTTGAAAGACGGGGCGCTGAACGCGCTGGGTAGCGCTTTTGTAAAGACGCTTTCGTTCTCATGCGGCTCAAATCCGGCAGCGAACGCGATACCCGGTGTTCCGGCGCGAAAATCTGCGTCGTCAAGGTCGGTGCTTATGTGACGAACATGCAGAATATCGGCATTTCCTGTCCGCGCCCAAGCAAGAAGCCGGAGAATATTGGTTCCGGCTTTATCAAAGCCACTTATGGCTAAAGCCCCTCCGGCTTGATATTCCTTTTGAACATCGATGACAATAAGCGCGGTCTTCATCTTGTTTGCCTTACGGTGGGGTCGTTTTTTGAATTAAAAGCCACGCTCAATCTAGCCTTTTTCTAAAAGACATGGTAGCGATATTGCTTATGTCTGTTGCTACTTATCACCTTTATCATCATCCGCTGAACCCCGGCGCGCGGCGCGTTCGGTTGGCGCTGGCGGAAAAGAATGTGGCTTGCGCTTTGGTGCTGGAAAAACCGTGGGATCCCAGCCCCGTTCTGCGCGCCCTTAATCCCGCCGCCGATGTGCCGGTTTTGGTGATCGAGCAAGACGGTGACAAGCAAGTTATCACCGAGGCGCAGGCGATTTGCGAATATCTGGATGAAACCCACACAGGGACGCTGCTCGGCAAGACGCCGCTGGAACGTGCCGAGACGCGGCGGTTGATCGGCTGGTTCGATCGCAAGATGCAAGCCGAGGTGACCGATTTGCTGGTCGGCGAGAAAGCCTTGAAACGTTTGTGCGGATTCGGTGAGCCTGACAGTTCATTGATCCGCGCCGGATGCGCCAATATCCGCGGGCATTTGCAATATATCGGCTGGCTGACCGAGCGCCGCAATTGGCTGGCGGGTGAAGAATTGACGCTGGCCGATCTGGCTGCCGGGGCGCATTTGTCGGTTATAGATTATATGGGCGATGTGCCGTGGAACGCGTTTCCGCTGGCCAAGGAATGGTATGCGCGCTTGAAATCGCGGCCATCGTTCCGCAGCCTGCTTGGCGACCATATTCCGGGCTTTCCGCCGCCGAGCCATTATGCGGATTTGG
>Ga0181516_10002499_pt1 | contig 13000 bp, 10 predicted proteins | sample PEATcosm2014_Bin_25_FD_121104 | JGI IMG/M metagenome (GOLD analysis project Ga0181516, IMG submission 121104) | Peatland microbial communities from MTU Mesocosm Facility, Houghton, MI, USA - PEATcosm2014_Bin01_10_metaG | ecosystem: Environmental > Terrestrial > Soil > Wetlands > Peat | place... | reverse complement strand
TGTCCTGCTCATCGGCTACCTGCTTGAATTGGGCAATCACTTCCGTTCGGACATCCATGTAGAGAATCACCGGCCTTCCAGAGCGCAGTCGTAATCGGATCGAATAACTGAGAACGGTCCAGCAGGCCGACGGGAGTTGCCCCGCAGGAGGGGCCCGAGCACCTTAGCGTCAATCACTTCGCGCGTGCCAGTGGCCTGCTGCATGAGTCTCTATCTTATTAGAGTCGAAGCGGCCCCGACAATCCAAGCTTAGTGCGAGCAAACAACCATGAGAAACCCTTGAGGTCGTCGCATCCCGCCGATCCTCTCTTGGCCGGCTGGGGCCTTGGCCAATCGAGCTGTCTCTTTGCCGAGCCGGGGGATATCGTGACACCTCATTGAGTTGGCTAAGATGCCGCTTCCGCCGCAGGGCCTTGAATCATGTTCTTGATCAGTGCGCTGAGAAGTTCCACGCCCTCATAAATATTTGTCTCCGGCTTCACCGGGTTGCTTGCCAATTCGATCGAAACTGCGCGAAAGAGTTCCTGCGAATGCACAACGTCGCAAACGCCATGCACGTCGGTGTACTCCATTTCAGAGGAACCCCGTGCCGCGGCCAGAGCCGCCAGGAAGGGCATGAACCTCTGAATCCAGCTCTCGAAGAAGGCCATGCTTACCAGCGATGGCACTCCCTGCAGCTTGCCCAGGAACAGGCGCATCCTGGTCAGATTAGCATCCACCGCGAACGCATCGGCGTCGGTGGGGAATGCGTGAGCCGCAATGGCGAACCGGCGCATCATCGCCGGGTGAGAGTCGCGGCACTCCTCGAAGAGGTTCTCAAGCAGAATCGGGTGCGCTTCCTTCGACTTGACAGCCAGGAAAGTCGCGGTCATCCAATAAATGAAATTGCCTTCCAGAACGGCAGCGTATCTCGCGATAATTCCTCGCCGCTCTTCGCCGGTGAGCCGATCGGGGTTGGGAAGCTGAGCCATTAGCTCATCGACAATGGCAGCGATCCTCTGCTGGATCGGGTCTCCGGACAACTCATTCTGAACGTGCCGAGCGAGAAGCGTTGAGCTCATGTTTTCACCCTGGTTGAATTCTGATCGCGAGAACATAGGCCGAAGCGATGCTTTGCCAATACTGGTACCTACACGGCAATACTAGCTACCGGTTGGCAAAGGGTAAATACAACAATTGTCGCAAGCTATCAATCAGCCCCAAAGTCCAATCAGGACTCTAGCATACCAATGATTCTGCAAACCGGCGCCGTTGAGATGTGGTTTGGATAGACCAGACAGTAACCAGCGACGAGATTACATCTCTTCACGGTAACCATTACTTAAGGTATTTTACCCCAATGCTTGTTTCTTTGAAAATTCATAACGACGAGCCGCAAAGACAAGCTGTGTCAACTTAATGCACTTTCGCGCGGGACGGCCAGCAAAGCGCCCCAGTTCAATCCAGATCCAAACGCGGAGAAAATCAGCGGGCCGGAAAGCACGCCAGGTCGTCCGCGATGCCACTCGTCGGCGGCAATCAGCAGCGATGCCGACGAGGTGTTTCCATAGCGGGCAATGTTGGTGAAGAACCGGTCTAGGGGAGTTTTGAGCGCTCCTGCGACGCGCGCAATCAGATTCAGATTGGCTTGGTGCAGCAGGAACGCCTCCACCTGAGCAGCGGCAAGGTGGTTGCGGGCGAGCAGTTCATTGATGGCCCGCGGCATCTTGCGCGAGGCATGAAGGATAACCGCCGATCCATCCATGTGAAACTGGCCGTCGTCGACGAAAAGAACCTCCGCCGAAGCGCCATCGGTGTAGAGGCAGGAGTCCGCGATGCGGGCAAAGCCGGTCTCTTTATCCACCACGGCCGCGCCCGCGCCGTCCCCGAATAGGATTGCGGTGTTCTTGCCTTCGGGGTTAAGAGTGACGCGGCGCGACATGATTTCCGCGCCCACCACCAACACTCGGCCCGCTGCGGGCGCAAGCTGTGCAGCCAGGATAAGTCCGATCAGCGATCCCGCCGAGGACACGGGAATGTCGAGGGCAGGCGTTGACGCAAGCCCGAGTCCGGCGGCGATCTGGCTGGCTGGTCCGGGGCAGAAGCGGTCGCTCGACCCGCTTGCTACCAGAATCATACCCAGTTCGGCGGCGGTTGCACCGGCCTTTTCCAGGCAATCTTGCGCGGCTAGAAGGCCGATTCCAGCGACCGTGTCCGTTTCGGCCGCGTAGCGGCGCTCTTCGATGCCTGTAACTTCAAGGATCCATTCCGGGGTTGCATCCACCAGCGGCGCAAGCTCCCGATTGCTGACGCAGCGCGGCGGAAGCCACGATCCGAAGGCGCGCAGAAAGGCCATTGATTATCTCTTAGCGGCTAGGTAAGCATCTACCTTGTTGATGGTGTCGAATTTGCGCGCCGATAAGTCGGAGTCGGGAATAGTTACCCCAAACTCCTCTTCGAGGCCGGTAACAAAATCGGTGAGTGCAAAGGAGTCGAGTAACCCGGAGACAAAAAGCGACTCATCGGCGCCGGGGCTGATCTCCTTCCCGCTAACTTTATGAAGAACATTAAGGATTCGAGCTTGAGTTTCCAATTGCTACTCCTTGAGCCGTAGTTACAATGCCGTCAGCGTGGTGTTGTTTGTACGCTTGATAACCGGTCACAAGGTCGGCCATCAGCGCATCGGCCAGCGCCCGGTACCCTTCTCCGGTGAAGTGAGTGTGGTCCGGCTGCGCCCAGCCTGCGTAAACCCACTGCTGCATGGCGCCGAATCCGCCCATGCGCTTGCGCTGGTCCCAGTATGCGCACCCGTGTGTGCGGCAAACGGCTCGCTGTGCCTGGATGATGCGATCGGTTCCGGCGAAAGGATGCCATGCGCGGCGCTGAGTTACCGAACGGTCAGCGGGGCCTATAACCAGGATCGACGACTCCGGGACATATTGGTGCAAGTTATCGATGATAGATGCGAAGGCTTGCTCATAACTTTCCTCGTCCCAGAAAGTGCTTGCCGCTTCGTTCGTTCCATAAGCCAAGACAATCAGGGCTGGCGAGTTATCTTTGAGATACTGCGAGAAAAGCGGCTGGTTCCATTTGAGTATTAACGGAGCTTCCGCTCCGTTGATGCCGATCGACTCCCATGTTACTCCGGGCTGTGTAGCTACCCAGCCCAACAGAGTTACCGGCGCGCTTTGCTCCGTGGTCACTTGGAAACGGTGATCTCCCGGCGTGCAGAAGTAGGTATAGGTGCCGGGACCGGTAGCCACGGCGTCGGTTTGTATCTCAGCCGTATCTACGCCGTTGTCCGAGAAGCGCAAGCTGCCGCCGCCGGGCTGCTGCAGATATTGAAGCTCGAGGGTAGCGCAGGGCGCGTCAAGCGTGACCCATTCGCCGGCGCGCTCGGTTGAGATACTGATGCCGCCGAGACCCGTCTGCCCGTCGCCGAGCTGAAGAAACTTGTTGCCCTGCGTCTTCCATCCCGTCGACTGCGACCGCTCGGAGCCTATGATCCTATAGCCCGCAAACGGATGGCCGGCGTAGGAGTAGCCGATGCCCCCATTGCCGAACTGCTCCTGGAAGACGCGCCTGGCTTCGCCGGTGAACATGTCGGCCGCGGTGTGGGAGTCGCCATATTGCATCACGCGCACCGTGCTGGTCAGCGGTCCGGTGTCGTGAAGCTCGGATTCATGGGATTCAAGCTGGGCATAGAAGCCGTCTAGCGCCGAGCCGTAAGCGATCGCCTGGGCGGGCGGGTCCTTCAGCTGCGTGCCGATCTCCTCGATCAGCGCGGCTTTGCGCGCGGGGTCAAGGCGGGGTCCGGCTAGGTAGCGTACACGGATACGCTTGTGAGATTGACCGGCCTTGCCTGACTTTCCCCGTGCCGATGCGCTCTGTGCGGGCGCGATACGCGACGCCCGGTGCGGCTTGGCCGTCGAATGACTTGCCGCCGGAGCATGGTGCTTCTTTTTGGCTGAGGTGGCCGAGAGCGCGGCGGAGCCCACAAGCGCTATCAGCAGAGCGACGGCGATCCCGATTAGAGAAAAAGAGCGAATCGAAGAGGAGTTTCCGGACGAGCATCCCGCAGGGGCTAAAGCCCCGATTGATTCTGCTGACGCTATACCAGGGATAAATCCCTGGCCTACCGGCCGAGAGGAGATACCCGGGGCTAAAGCCCGGGTTGATTGCGATGGCTTTATGCGGGGGTTGAAACCCCCGCCTCCCTCCGCACATAATCTGTTCGCGGCCTTTGCGGCAACACTCATCCAGATTGAAAATGGCTGGATTCCGAAGCGCCGGGTTGGAAGCCGCCAGCTCATTGTTTTCTGGCCTTCTTTCCGGCGTGTATCGCGGCAGATTCGGAGTTTGATTTCGCCTTGGAGTTTGTGTTCACAGCGGCCTTTGGTGCTTCAGCCTTGGGGGTGGTGGTGGGGCTTGCGGCCGGCAGGGCAATTCCGTGTTGCATCTTCCATCGATTGTATCCCAGGTCCAACTGATCGATGAACAGCCCAGCCACAATGGTCGCTCCCTGCGGCGTGGGATGCAGCAGGTCTGCCGTCACCAGCCTGGGACTGGCGGCATACCAGCGGGCCATTGTGCCGTCGCCGCCCATCGCATTGAACGTGTCAAAGAAGGCGACGTGGGCCTCCGCAGCCGCTTGGCGCTGAATAGCGACAATCTCGGGAATGGTGTCCATAGTCTTGACGTCGTCCAATCCGCTGCGTTCCCCTCGATCCATCGGGCTCATGATCAAAATAGACGCGCCAGGGGCGTTATCGCGTACACGTTGTATCGCAAGACGTAACTCGTTTGCATACCCCTTGTGAACGTAGGCTCCAAAGCTGCTCTCGTTTGAGCCGTAGTTGACGATCACCAGCGCCGGAGCCGCATGATCCAGCTCCTGCTTCCATAGGAAAGGCTGCAAAACCCGCGCTAGAACCGATGTGGTTGCGCCATTCAGGCCAAGGCTATCGTAGAGCAGGCCAGTCGTCCCGCGGCGGAAGTCGGCTCCAAATAAGGTCACGCTTCCCGATGTGGGCCGGATGGCGACAGTCTTAGTCCCAATGGGAAGCGCCACGTGGACCGAAGCCGCCGCCAGCGTTTCGGAGTCGGTGGTCTGCTCTATGATTTGCTCATCGTCCGCCTCGACGGCAAAGGCGCCGCCGCCGGGTTTAGCCAGGTACTCCACTTCTACGGAGGATTGAGGCGATTCGATGAGACGAAACTTGCTCCAAGCGCCGGGCTGCCCCTCAAAGGCCGCGCCGCCCAGCCCATAGATTCCCTCGCGCATCAGGCCCACCCCGGTACGAATCTTCCAGCCGTGGTCGCTGATCTCAACGCCGCGGTGGCCATACCAAGCCCACGGCTTGGCGATGAGCGTGTAGCCTCGGCCGGCGTCGCCAAACCTGTCTTGCAGCCGCGCACGGACGTCGCCGGTGATCATGTCGGCGGTAGTGGGCGAGTCGCCATAATGCAGAATCGTGACTACGTCGTTTGATTGCCCTTGGTCTTGTTTAGCTTTTTCAAGGCCCCAAAGCGCTGCATAAAACGAGTCCAGGTTGTTGGCGTCATCGACAAACGCGGGCGAGATCTGCGGCAGCTTTCCGTTGCCTTTCGATTGAACGGTCGGTGCTTTGGGAACAACTGGGGCGGGCGGCCGTGGCCAGTGCAGCCCGAATGTCTCCGCAAATATTCCTGGGTCCAGGCCCTTGCTGCGATCCACAACCCAGTGCCAACCCATCAGCGCGCCCACCAGCACAGCGATGGCAAGGGCGGTCTTGAACGGAAAGCGCCAGCCGCCGCCGGCCGGCTTGGTGGCGGGCTCGCTTTGACCGGACTGGCCGGGTTCGGGATCGTTGAAGTTAAAAATTGCCATAGACAAAGGGAGCGGAACCGCGGCCCGCCAGCGTTTGAATCAGCAGAATCAGGCCGGCCATAGCCAGTCCCTGCACCCAGAAGGGCGCGCGAGCAGCCACCCCCGCTGAGAAATCAAACCAGCTCGGAGGCAGCGAGTGAAGGATGGCGGCAAGCACCATTACGCCCATCACAAGCGGCGTCAGATTGTCCGTGGACCAGGTGAGCGAGCCCAGGCTGCGCAGGATGGCCAGCGCGTTTTCAAGCGAGCTGGCGCGAAAAAAGATCCAGGTAAAGCAAACGAAGTTGAACGTGATCAGGCCGCCGAGCAGCTTGGCCCACCAGTGCGGCGAGGGTAGCCTGCGCCAGAGCTTCCACGCGAAAACCACACCCAGCGCCAGCCCGTGCAGCACACCCCAGATGAGAAAGGTCCAGGAGATTCCGTGCCACAACCCGCCCAGAATGAATGTAATCAGGAAAGCGTAGCTGTAAGAGGCGAGTGGATGCTTGCGCCGCTTGGGCAGCGCGTCAAAGAGGTAATCGCGCAGCCAGTTTGAAAAGGTGATGTGCCAGCGCCGCCAGAAATCGGCAATGTTGACCGCCAGATACGGCCTACGGAAGTTCTCCGGCAACTGAATGCCGAGCAGTAGCGCCGCGCCGATGGCAATGTCTGTGTAACCGGAGAAGTCAAAGAACAGTTGCAGCGCGTAGGCGTAGACGCCGGCCAGCGTCTCCACGCTCGAATAGAGCGCCGGAGTGTCGAAGACCCGGCCCACCAAGTTGTTGGCCAGGTAGTCGGCAATCAGCAGCTTTTTGACCAACCCGATGCCGATCAGCAGCTGCGCCCGCCCGCCGTCTTCAGCGGTGAAGGTAAATGGCTTGGAGAGCTGGCCCAGCAGCTTGCCCTGGCGCGGAATCGGCCCCGCCGTCATTGACGGGAAGAACAAGGCTGAAGCCAGATAAGCCAGGTAGCTCCGCGCTGGCTGGATTTCTTCTCGATAAAGATCGATTGTGTAGGTAAGTGATTGAAAACAATAGAACGATAGGCTCAGAGTAAAGAGCCATCCGAAGCGGCCCGCAGTCAAGAGCGGGACCAGCTTGAGCCCAGCAAGCAAACCCAAGTTGATGGCCAGAGAAATGCCAAGCAGCAGCCTCCGGAGCGCAGGCTTTGAGGTTTGCGCGAAGCCAAGGCCGACCAGAAAATCCGCGCTTGCGGCCAGGGGCAGGGCCAAATAGATCAGGCTGAAGCGGGCCAGAAAGAAAAGGTTGGCCGCTACCAGGATCGCCAACTGAAGCCGACGTGATCCGGCAGCGGCCCAGTAGAGCAAGCACACCGCAACCAAAAAGACAAAGAAAGGCGCCGCGCTGACCAGCATGTAAAGAACCCAGACAATAGTCCATGACCCGCGTAGGGCAGGTCAACCGCACCCCCAACGCAGCCAGGTACTGTGTTCATGGTGAAGGCTTTCTAGCGTTGCTCGATCGGATGGCCAAGAAGAAAGCTGCTTTATGAACCCACTTCATCACCTCGTTTGATCTCCAAGAATCGTAGATCGGAGAGACGCGGCAGACGCTTCCTGGTTCACGGGCAGTTTTTGCACTACTTTCGGTAGAAAATTACAAGCTACAGATTACTAAAGGCTTATAGAGGCATCTGGACGAACGCGTTGCCATTTCCACAGAAAAAAGAGGTGTATCTCTTGCCAATAGTTGGGCAAAGGGGGTGTCGATTTAGTAAAATCGGGGGATGGTTATTCGAAGGAAATCACGCAACATGAGCTTGAAGACTCCGCTGGGGATTTGGATCCTGGCTGGAGCTTCATCGGTTGCGCTGGCCGCTGTGGTGGTAGTTCTCTCCACGCAGCCAGTGCATGCGGATGCGCGGCTTCCCCAACCCGCTTCAACCCCGTCGCCGGCTTCTCCTGTTTTTAGTGCAACCCCGGCAATGCAAACGGCCAAGAAGACCCCCGAGGCCGAAAGGGCAGATAAACTCCACGGAATTGCCTCCTGGTACGGCGCCGTTCTCGACGGCCATCTAACTGCAAGTGGCGAACGGTTTGACATGTACGCCATGACGGCCTGCCACCCCACCCTGCCCTTCGGTACCCTGGTGCGCGTGGTCGACAAAAACACAAAGAGGTCGGTGGTGGTGCGCATCAATGATCGCGGCATCCTTTCCGAGGGGCGCATTATCGACCTCTCCTACGCCGCCGCCCAACAACTGAAAATCGTCAAATCCGGTCTTGCTTCAGTGGATGTCGAGGTCATCTCGCTCGGCCGGCCCCGCCATCACAAGCAATAAGCTGCCTTGCACAGCATAAGAACGGTCAGCCTTCGGGCTGGCCGTTTCTACTTGGCGGCGCGCTTGCTTGCGGGTGTCCTGTCGCACGGGTTAGTATGGCCCACGAACGGGAGATCTTATGAATCGCCGCGAATTCTCCGCATTGCTGCCGCTGCTGGTTGCCGCTCCGAGCCTCGCACCCAAGGCTCAGGCTCAGGCTACCCCCGCCGTCCCGCCCACCCACGCTCCGGCGCAGTTGCCCACCCTTACATCGGGCGTGTACCAAGGCGATGTGGTTCCCGACCCTAAGTCGCCGCACGTGATGCACCACTACATTCTGGGCTTGCTCCCGGACAACATCCGGCTGGAGGCGCATGGTTCGATTCTGGCGCCGGGCGCGCCTCACGAGAAGGTTGGCCATCACAAGCACACGGAGATTTGGTTTCTCCGCGAGGGCAAGGCCACGCTCATGACCGCCGGCGTTGAACGCGAGCTGAAGCCCGGCGACATGGGCGTTTGCATCGCCGGCGACGAGCACTGGATCGGGAACGCCAGCACCACGGCCCCGGTGTCCTACTTCGTGCTTACCGTCGGGCCGCCGGAGTAAGGCTCTTTCCGATGAGGAGAGCTCGCGGCGGTTACGACGGAGGGAGCAGGGGCCTTCAGGCCCCTGAATCAAACGCAAAAACGATAGGCTTTAGCCACGGGCATTCTGTCTGCGGTCGAAAACAGTGCCCGCGCCTGAAGGCCCTCCACTCCGTAGGCCGTGTTCAGGGGTCTGAAGACCCCTGCTCCCTCCGAGGACTCATTTCTCCATCGATTCCAAATCAAGAAATTCGTTCATGGGCAAGGCAAAACTGGCTTAGCCTTGATTCCGAAGATCTTTCCCTTGACAATCGACAAGAGTCAATATAAATCTATTGTCGAATGACGAGGGGAACGAGATGCCGCCTTCCACTGACTTGTTGCAGGGAACGCTGGATTTGCTGATTCTGCAAACGCTCGCGCTGGCGCCGATGCATGGCTGGGGAGTTGCGCAGCGGATTCAGCAAGTCTCGAACGAGGTGCTGCAAATTGGGCAGGGGTCGCTTTACCCGGCCCTTCACCGGCTTGAGTACAAGGGGTGGATCAAGGCGGATTGGGGCAATTCTGAGAATAATCGCCGGGCGAAATTCTACTCACTGACCGCGACCGGCAGGCGGCAATTGGAGGCTGAGCTCGAGACCTGGGAGCGGCTTTCATCGGCGATCGGTCTGGTGCTGAGCAGGGTTCCGGAGGCATCGGCATGATCAAAGACAAATTTATGGAATGGCTGACGCGGCTGCGCTTTCTGGTGAAGCGCTCAAAGCCGGTCGATCTGTACGATGAACTCCAGTTTCATGTGGAGCAATCGACGGCGACCAATGTTGCGGCGGGCATGACGGCGGAAGAGGCGCGGCGGCGGGCGCTGATCGAGTTTAGCGGCGTGGAGCGCGCGCGGGAGCAGACCTTTGAGCAGCGGCCCGGTTGGTGGCTGGGCACGGTAGCGCAAGATGTGCGCTATGCGCTGCGGCTGCTCGTCAAGTCGCCCGGCTTTGCCGCGGTCACAGTTCTGACGATGGCCCTCGGGGTTGGGGCGACGACAGCCATTTTCAGCGTCGTGGATGCCACCCTGCTGCACCCGTTGTCCTACCCACAGCCGCAACAATTGGTGCGCATCGAGGACGACCTTCCCGGCACGGGGGCGCAGGATGTTGGGATCTCGATTCCGGAGTGGAAGGATCTGCAGCGCTCCGGAATCTTCGAACACGTTTCGGTGGTGGGGGGCGGGTCTGTGAACCTCACCGGCACATCGCAGCCTGCGCGAATTGCATTCTTGGCCGTTTCGCCGAATTACCTGGCGTTGCTGGGGGTGAGGCCGGAGTTGGGCCGCTGGTTCGATCCCCAAGATCAAACCCCAGGGTTCAACCTTGATGTGGTGATTAGCGACGGATTGTGGAAGCGAGCCTTTGGGACGGACCCGCATATTCTGGGTAGAAGTTTGCGCCTGGACAACGATGAATATCGCGTGGTTGGTGTGATGCCATCCGGATTTCACGATCCGGGAAGAACAACGGAGCAACGGAATACCGAACTGTGGGCTGCATCCGGTTTTGCCGCCGCACCGGCTCCGCCCCCCCTGCGCAGTTCACGGATCCTTCCGGACGCCATTGCGCGGCTGAAGCCAGGACTGACGATTGCGGCAGCGCAGAGCCAACTGGATGCGCTCGTTGCAACTTTGCAGAAGCAATATCCGGCAGATTATCCGGCCGAGAGTGCATGGAGAGTGCGGTTGGTCCCGCTGAAAGAAAGTGTGGTTGGCAACGTTCGCCAGTCATTGATGCTGTTGCTGGGCGCGGTGGGTTCGGTCTTGCTGATCGGCTATGTGAATGTGGCGAATCTGCTGCTGGCGCGTGCCAGCGCGAGAGGCCGGGAGATGGCCGTCCGCCAGGCGTTGGGAGCGGCTCGAACTCGACTGGTCAGGCAGTTGCTCACCGAGAGCCTCATTCTTTCGCTGCTCGGCGGCTTGGCCGGCGTGGCAATTCTGTTTTCCGCCAGAGGATTTTTGCTGCGCATGGTTCCGGAGAGCCTGCCGCGAGTCAGTGACATTTCGATTAGCTGGGGTGTCTTGCTGTTCGCGCTCGGTGTGTCGATTGCAGCCGGCATGATCTTTGGCCTCGCTCCAGCGTTACATGCCGGCCGGCTGGATTTGGTTCACACGCTCAAGGGTGAAGGGCGCGGCACAACAGGGACTGGGGAGCAAGCTCGAACCCGCCGCATTCTTGTGGTCGTCGAATTTGCGCTCTCCCTGGTGCTGATGATTGCCGCCGGCCTTCTGCTGCGCAGCTTCTGGGATTTGCTCACGGTGCGGCTGGGATTCGATCCGCAAAACGTCATGGCCGTCCGCTTCTGGCTGCCTGTGCCGAACGATCCAGCTACCGATATTTACGGAACCACCGCGCAAGAGGCGACCTTCATACGCGAAGTACTTCGCCGCGCGCGGACGCTGCCTGGAGTGAAAGAGATCGCCGTCGGAAACCTACAGTCCATCCCATTGAATCACATTCGAAACTTGGCTCCATTCACCGTGGAAGGGCGGGATGTTCGCAGCAACGAGCCCTCCTTGGTCGAAAGTTCATCCGTGACGCCGGAGTATTTTCACTTGATGGGGATTCCGCTGCTACATGGCCGTTTCTTCAGTGATCTCGACAACGATAAAACGCCCCAAGTGGTGGTGATCAATGAGGCATTTGCGCGGACCTACTGGCCCAACGACAACCCGCTGGGCAAGCGCTTGGTGATTGGCCGGGCACGACGTTCCACGACCTCAGCCCCTGCCTGGAGCACTGTGGTTGGCGTGATCGAGAATGCCCGTACCGAGTCGTTGGAGCAAGCAGGCGTCCCGCAAGTTTACCGCAGCCTGTACCAGAGAGGAGATAAAGAGCTGGCGGTATTCCTGCGCGGCCAACTGAATCCAGCCGCCATTCCTGGAGAGGTGCGCGAACAGGTGCAGTCCATCAACCCTGAGCTTCCTGTTTTCGGAGCGGCGGCGCTCACTCAGGTGGTTTCAGAGTCTCTCTCGCAGAGGCGATTCTCGATGGAGATGGTTCTGTTGTTCGCGCTGGCGGCGCTGTTGCTCGCTGGACTTGGCATCTATGGAACGATTTCGTATCTTGTCAGCGAGCGAACGCACGAGATTGGCATTCGCCTCGCGCTGGGTGCGAAGAAGGGGAAGATTCTGCAAATGATCCTGCGCCAGGGCTTGGAGCTTGCCATTGCCGGCGCCGCGCTGGGGCTGGTTGGCGCACTGATTGTGTCGCACTTGATGGCTGGGCTGCTTTACGGCGTCTCACCCACCGATCCCCTCACGTTTGTGGGGGTCACCGTTGTGCTCACGGCTGTGGCGCTGGCGGCCTCATATATTCCCGCCAAGCGGGCGATGCGTGTCGACCCGCTGGTTGCGCTGCGCTACGAATGAGGCCGCTGCCATGCGGGCTTGCCTCTTGTCCTGCAATTTGCGTCACAATCTTCAATTTATGGAACGCGGTAGAGCTGGACCCGCACGATCGTGCCCGGATTCAGCACCAGGATCTCTCCCTGCGCATCGTCGTCGCCTTCGATCCAACGGGTCAGTTCCCATTTCCCGCCCGCAAACTTGCCTGTCTGAACCACGCCGAGTCCCACGTTCGGAGGTCCGGGAGTGTTCGGAGCAAAGTCGACGCGCATGCCGCCTCCGCCAAAGTAATACTCATCGGGACCGGTGGAAATCACCACCGCGGCCGCCTCGAGCGGGGGCAGGGGTTCTTCCGGCTGTGCTCCTGGTTGTCTGGGAGGAGGAGGAGACGCCACCACTCCGCCTTTGGCTTGCGGGGCCAAGCGTGTGATCCGGCCCGTGTAGGTAAACGTCAGGGTGTAATTGCCCAGCTTGACCTGCTTGGGCGGGTCGCCCTGGACCATCCGTACAGCGGTCATGGCGCCGGTGCCCTGATGAGCCAGAATCATCGAGGCCATATTGTCGAGCATTCCATATGCGGCGGCAAGGTCCGGTGGAATCGGCCTATTGCCGTCAATGCCAAATGGAGAAAAGCCGATCGCGCCGTACTTGCCGACGGCCACAATCACATTGGCCGCATTGGTTCCCGTTTCTGGAATGAAGAGCGGGTTGCCGTTGCGCATAAATCGTTCGCAAACTTCGTCGAAATAGGGCAAGTACAGATCCGGCGCAAGAATATCCACGTCCGGCGCTCCGGCCCGCCAGATGTCATGCACCTGAGGCATCGGGCCGCCGCTGGGATACGTTCCGGGCCAGGCGTGATTCGGCTGCTGCAGCCATCCGTTCACGTACATGGGAATGTCATAAGCCGCCTTGCCCTC
>Ga0181516_10002498_pt1 | contig 13001 bp, 8 predicted proteins | sample PEATcosm2014_Bin_25_FD_121104 | JGI IMG/M metagenome (GOLD analysis project Ga0181516, IMG submission 121104) | Peatland microbial communities from MTU Mesocosm Facility, Houghton, MI, USA - PEATcosm2014_Bin01_10_metaG | ecosystem: Environmental > Terrestrial > Soil > Wetlands > Peat | place... | reverse complement strand
TCCCCTGCAAAGGAATTCAAAATTCAAAATTCAAAATTCAAAATTGGAGGCCGCACAACAGAACACGTCATTCGGCTGGCTGGTGGCGGAGAAGATTCCATTTTTTGCGCTGGCTGCGGCGGAGTGCGTGGCGACGGTCTGGGCGCAGAAGTCGGCAAACTCGGTGGTGGCCGAGGCGGCTTTGCCGGTGCCGGCCCGCGTCGCGAACGCGTTGGTCAGCTACGTCCTTTATTTGTGGAAAACCGTGTGGCCGGTGGACCTGGCGGTGCCGTATCCATTTTCGCACGACTGGACTTTCGCGCAGGCGGCGGGCGCGGGCGCGTTGCTCGTGTTGATTTCAGCAGGCGTGCTGTGGTGTTGGCGCACGCGGCCGTATCTGGCGGTGGGCTGGTTCTGGTTCCTGGGAACTTTGGTGCCGGTGATCGGGCTGGTGCAGGTGGGCCTGCAGTTCATGGCGGACCGTTACACGTACATTCCGCTCATCGGCGTGTTCATCATGGTGGCGTGGAGCATTCCCGCGCGCTGGGCGGCGTGGCCGCGACCAGGGCTGATGTTCGCAACCGTCACGGGCGCGGCGCTGGTGCTGTTGCTGATGACGACGCGGGTGCAGCTTTATTACTGGCAGAACAGCATCACGCTCTTCAGTCACACTGCGGCGGTGACGGAGAACAACATCCTCGCGGAATATAACCTGGGCGAAGCGCTGGCGCGCGCGGGCAATGATGACGCGGCGGTGACGCATTATTCGAAGGCGCTGGCGATGCCGCCCAACCGCGTGGAGGCGCAATATAATTCCCAACCGCAGGCGCGGTTCAACTTGGGGTTGATTTATCGCAATGCGGGAAAATGGCCGGAGGCGGCGGCGCAATTCGAGGCGTATTTGCGGGAGTTTCCCAGCGATCCGAACGGGCACATCGCTCTGGGCAGCGTGCTCCTGGCGATGGGCCGCACGGCGGAAGGCATCCGGGAAGACCGGGAGGCCGCGCGGCTGAATCCGGACGACGTGGAGTCGCTTAACCGGCTCGCCTGGCTGCTGGCCACGCAGCCGGACGCGAAATTCCGCGACGGCGCGGAGGCGGTGCGGCTGGCCGGGCGCGCATGCGAGCTGACCGGCGGACGCAACGCGCGGTTTCTGGCGACGCTGGATGCGGCTTACGCGGAAGCGGGCCGGTTCGCGGAGGCAATTACCGCGGCGCAAAAAACAATCGCGACGGCGCAGGCCGAAGGACAAAAGGAATTGGCGGCGGCGGCGGAGAAGCGGCTGAAATTATACGAGGCGGGGATGGCTTACCACGAGTGAGCGCGGGCGCTATTTGCTGCCGGGTTTCACGGCGGGAGTGGCGGCGAGGTCGGGGGGCAATTGGTCCGCGGGAAAAGCCTCCACTTGCAGGGAAAGCAAGCTGAACATCGGGACGCCGAGATTGACGGCGCCGTTGGAGCGGTCCACGGCCATGGCCACGCCGGCCACGCGGCCCTGATGAGCGCGGACGATGTCGATGGTTTCCTGGACGCGCCCGCCCTTGGTGACGACGTCCTCGACGATGAGCAGGTTTTCGCCCGGTGCGATCTTGAAGCCACGGCGCAGCACGAGCTTGCCGTCCTCCTTTTCCACAAAGATGAAGCGGCTCTTGAGCTGGCGGGCGACTTCCTGGCCGAGCACGAGCCCGCCCATGGCCGGCGAAATGACGGTGGCAATGCCGAGGGAACGGACGCGGCCGGCGAGCGCCGCGCCGAGCTTCTCCACGGTGGGCATTTGCTGGAGGGCGATGGCGCATTGGAAAAACTGCCGGCTGTGCAGGCCGCTGCGCAGGATGAAATGGCCCTCGAGCAGCGCGCCGGTGTCGCGAAAGATTTGGAGAACTTCGGCTTCGGTCATGCGATGATGTTAAGTTCAAAGGGGAAAGTTCAAAGGGGAAAGTTGCGCAGCCCAAGGCACGGGCGGAACACCACCACCTCTCCCCGGCCCTCTCCCCCGCAAGCGGCGGAGAGGGGGAAGATTTTGCGCGCCAAACTTGCGGAGCGTTGTTTTGTATTTTCGCGGCGCGCGGGCGGAGGGTAAGGTTCGCCATGCCGAAATGGTGCAAGCTGATCCTGGCGGTGCTGCTGCTGCCGCTGTGTTTCGGCGCGGCAGAGGCGCTGTGGCTGGTGCTGCTGCACAGCGGGGAGGCGACGACGATTTGGGTGGGGTTCCTTTCCGGCGCGGCCTGCTGGCTGGTCATCTTCTTTCTGCTGCCCAAGCCGATGTGGATTTACGTTTTTGGCCATGAACTGACCCACGCGCTGTGGACGTGGCTGATGGGCGGACGGGTGAAGCGGTTCAAGGCCACGTCGAAGGGCGGGCATGTGATCGTGACCAAGACGAATTTTCTCATCGCGCTCGCGCCGTATTTTTTCCCGCTGTACGCGGCGCTGGTGGTGGGAGTGTTCGTCATCGGCAACTTGATCTGGAACTGGGCGGCTTACGCGGTGTGGTTTCATTTGTTGCTGGGGGCGGCGTATGCGTTTCACCTGACGCTGACGTGGCACATTCTGAAAACCGAGCAATCCGACATCACGGCGCACGGATATTTGTTCTCGGCGGTGGTGATTTACCTGGGAAACATGGCGACGCTGCTGGTGGGCGTGCCGTTGCTGACGGCGCGGGTGGGGGTGCTGACTTCGCTGGGCTGGTGGCTGACATCCACAGGGCAATTGTTGCAGGGGTTGCAGAACCTGCTGCGGGGCATTCATTAGCGAAATCATCACAGTGGTGAAACATCTGCCGGATTGCGCTTGAACTGCGGGCGCAGTTCAGGCGAAATGGGCGGGTTGCGTAACGCGCTATGAACCTGGGTGACATTCTTGGACAGGACAATATTTTGCCGGAACTGAAGGCGGCGAACCGCTGGGACGCCATTGACGAACTCATCGCCAACCTGGTGGACACGGGAAAAATCAAGGCGGCCGACCGCGAGGCCATCGCCGCGGTGGTCAAGAAGCGCGAGACTTCCATGAGCACGGGCATCGGTTTCGGCATCGGCATCCCGCACGCCTCGACGGATTTGATTTATGAAGTGGTCGGCTCCTTTGGCCGTTCGAAGACGGGCGTGAACTTCGACGCCCTGGACAACCAGCCGGTGAATCTCGTCATGCTGTTCCTGGTGCCGCAGGGCCAGTTTCAGAAACATCTTCACACGCTCGCCAACATCGCGAAGCTGCTCCACAAGCGGGAATTTCGCCAGGCGCTCGAGGAAGCCTCGGATGCCGCGGCGATGTTCAAGATCATCCGGGAATTCGGCGGCAAGTGAGTTCGCGCCCGGTCAGAAAGGACGCTGTTTTTGAGAGAGTCGGTGGAATGCTCGCCCTGCCCGTGAACTGCAGCCTCACCTCACCCCGACCCTCTCCGCTCCCTTCGAGGGAGGGGAGAGGGAGAAGAACTTGACGCGCCACGAGAGGGTCAAATCTGTGTTGCCCCATAAAGCCATTGAAGAGCGGTTGCAGGCGGCGGTGTCGGCGGTGCTGCCCGGCGCGGACACCGGGGCGGTGCTGGTGCGGCCTTGTCCGGACCCGAAGTTCGGCGACTACCAGTCCAACGCGCTGATGGCGCTGGCGAAGGAACGCAAAATGAACCCGCGCCAGCTCGCCACGGAGGTGGTGGCGAAGCTGGACGTGGCGGATTGGTGCGAGAAGGTGGAGATCGCCGGCGCAGGGTTTCTCAATTTCCGGCTCAAGCGGTCCGCCCTGGCGCAGTCCCTGCAATCGGCCGCACGGGGCGAACATCTTTTCTTCGAAAAGACCGGCAAGCCGCGGTCGGTGGTCATTGATTTCAGTTCGCCGAATGTGGCCAAGCCGATGCACGTCGGACATATTCGTTCCACGATCCTGGGCGATTCATTGGCGCGCACGCTGCGGCTGCTGGGCCATCGCGTGGTGACGGACAATCACATCGGCGATTGGGGCACGCAGTTTGGCAAGCTGTTGGTGGGCTGGAAGAGCCAACTGGACCGCGCGGCGCTGGAGGCGGATCCGATTGCCGAGATGGAGCGGCTTTACAAGACTGTGAATGCCGCCAGCGAGGCCGAGCCGGCGGTGCAGGAGCAGGCGCGGCAGGAGCTGGTGAAACTTCAGGCCGGCGACCCGGAGAACCTCGCCATCTGGCAGGAGATGATCAAGCTGTCGGAGGCGCAATTCGATGCCATTTACGGGCGGCTCGGCGTAAAATTCGACCACACGTATGGAGAAAGTTTTTACAATCCCCGGCTCAAGGGCGTGGTCCAGGAGTTGAGGGAAAAGGGCGTCGCCCGGGAGAGCGAAGGGGCGATTGCGGTTTTTACCGACGGCACGCTGCCACCGAAGCAGGATCCTTTTTTGAAACATGAGGATGGCGAGTGGAAACCCAACCCGTTCCTGATCCAAAAGAGCGACGGCGCGGCGAATTACGGCACGACGGACCTGGCGACGCTGGCGTATCGGCTGGAAACCTGGCAGCCCGAAGAGATTATTTATGTGACCGACGGCCGGCAGCAGCTTCACTTTCAGCAACTGTTCGCGACGTTCCGCCGCTGGCATCCGGAGGCGCGGGTGAAGCTGGCGCACGTGTGGTTCGGCTCAATTTTGGGCGACGACGGCCGGCCGTTCAAGACGCGCTCGGGCGAGACCGTGAAACTGGCCGGGCTTTTGGACGAAGCGGAGGAGCGGGCCTACCAGGTGGTCTCGGACAAAAACGCGGAGTTGCCGGAACCGCAGCGGCGGGAGATTGCGCGCGTGGTCGGCATCGGCGCCATCAAATACGCCGACCTGCTGCCGAACCGCCAGAGCGATTACGTGTTCAGTTGGGACAAGATGCTCGCCTTCAACGGGAACACCGCGCCTTATTTGCAATACGCCTATGCGCGGATCCGGAGCATCTTTTCAAAGGGCGGGATCCAGAGCGGGGAATTGGACCGCCGCGATGTCGCGCCGGCCGCGCCCGAGGAATTGCTGCTGGCGCGGCATCTGTTGAATTTCGGACTGACGCTCGAGGCGGTCGCGGAGGAGTATCGCCCCAATTTCCTGTGCAATTATCTTTTCGAGCTGGCGGGGCACTTCGCCCGGTTCTACGAGAATTGCCCCGTGCTCAAGGCCGAAGCCGCCGAACGCGCGAGCCGGCTGATTTTGTGCGATCTGACCGCGCGCGTGATGAAACAAGGGCTCGAGGTCCTGGGAATCGAGACCCTGGAGCAGATGTAGCAGCTCCCGGAGCGCGGGCGAAAGCCTGTTTCAGTGTCAGCAAACCACGCGGTCGACGGCGGTTTATTGGCGAGACAATGCTGAAGCGGCGTAAACGCCGCGCTCCTTACCCAGCTTGCGATAAGGACTTGATTTTAATTTCACACCGCCAAGCCAATGGGTGGAAACGGAGCCTCAGCTCAGGCGCATGGGCATGACGACGTAAAGAAACGGCCCGTTGATTTTCAACACGCCGGGGCTCAGTTCATCAATCAGCTCCAGAAAAACTTCCTCGTTGGCGAGCGCGTTGAGCGGCTCAATCATGTATTTGGGATTGAAGGCGATGGCCATTTCCTTGCCCTTGTAATTGATGGCCAGGCTCTCCCGCGCCTCGCCCACTTCGGGGGAATTGGCGGTGATGGCGAGATTGTTTTTAGTGAATGCGAGCTTCACGGAATTGGACTTCTCGCTGGTCATGATTTCAGCGCGCTTCAAGGCGTGGCAGAACTCCTCGCGCGCAAGCGCGACGCGTTCCTTGGCTTCGCCGGGGATGACCTGCCGGTAGTTGGGATAATTTCCCTCGATCAATTTCGTGATGACCAGCACGGACGAGCCTTTGTCGTCCTTTAACGTGAACGAGGCCTGATTGTCGGAATATCGGATTTCAACATCGCCCTTGTCCTGCAACAGGCGGTTCAATTCGTTGACCGCCTTGGCGGGAACGATGAATTCCCCCTGGCTTTTGTCGGAAACATCCACGTCCTCGTCCACCAGCGCGAGCCGCCGTCCATCGGTGGCCACCATCGTCATCTTGTGCTCCTTCAGACTGATGAAAATGCCGTTGAGCACATAACGCGATTCGTCCGTGGAAATCGCAAAAGAGGTTTTCTTCATCATGCCCCGGATTTTTTCCTGGGGCAGGACGACCTTTTTGTCCTCCTTGAATTTCGGGAGCGGGGGAAATTCCTCGGCCGCCAGGCCGTTGATTTTGTAAAATGAAGCCCCGGAACGCACGCTGCAGGTGTTTTTCTCGTCCACCTCGAGCTCGATCTCCGGATTGTTCAATTCCCGCACGATGCCGAACAGTTTCTTTACGGGGACCGTGGCGGCGCCGCCTTTTTTTACACTGCCCTCGACGGTGCAGGAAATCGTCACGTCCAAATCTGTGGCTGTGAGCTCCACGCGGTCTTTCTCGGCGCGAATGAGCACATTGGACAGAATGGGCAACGTGGTGCGGATGCTGACCACGTTTTGAACGGCTTGCAGGCCGTTGATGAGTTGCTCTTTGGCGATGGTTAAATTCATTTTGCCCTTAATAGTGTCTGTCTGTACCAACAAGTATTCTTATTATTAAGGGTTGTGAATAAGGCAAACAACCCCCCATGTCAAGGGTGCGACAATGGGTTACAGAAGCAAGAATTGGAAGAAAGAAAGAGCGGGACTTTTCAAAACTCCTGAAACACCTGGTTGTTGACAGCGTCATCATATTATTAACAGCAAACCCCAGACCTATTGGAACAGTTGTGCCCTTTTTACGACGCCCGGAAACACCGTTTCAACGATCGACACCTCTTCCGCCGTGGAATCCCGTCCGAGAGAAAAGCGGACGAGGGAATGCGCCAGTTTTTTGTCCACGCCCAGGGCCAAAATGACGTGCGAAGGCTCCAGCGAACCGGCCGAGCACGCGGAACCGCTTGAAGCGCAAATTCCCTCCAAATCCAGCCCCGCCAGTAGTGTGATGCTGTCAGTGCCCTCGACCAGGAACGAAACCGTGTTGGATAGACCGTGTTTAAGTGAGCCCGCAAAATACACGCCCGGCATGCGGTTGGGCAACGCGGCCAGCCTGGCAGAAAGCGGGGACAGTCGCTTGGGTTCGAAAACGGGAGTTTTTACGAATCGCTCCAAGGCCGACGTCATGCCCATGATGCCCGCCAAGTTTTCCGTGCCGGCGCGACGTTCATTCTCGTGCGCCCCGCCGAACATCACCGGATCGGGCAGGAGCGGCGACTTGACGAACAGCGCGCCGGCGCCCTTCGGGCCGTGAAACTTATGGGCGCAGATGGAGACGAGGTCGGCGTTGAACTGATGAATATTGTCGAACGGCTCCTTGCCGAACCATTGGACGGCGTCGGTATGAAACAGAACGCCGCGTTCGCGGCAAATGGCGCCCAGTTCGGCGACCGGTTGGATGGTCCCAATCTCGTTGTTGGCGGCCATGATGGACACGAGAATCGTGTCCGGGCGGATGGCTTTGCGCAAATCTTCGGGCGAAACCCGTCCTTCACGATCCACCGGCAGGAGGGTGACTTCAAAGCCCTCCTTTTTGGCAAGGTAATCGAAGCAATGCAGGACGGCGTGATGTTCGATGGCCGAAGTGATCAGGTGCCGGCCCTTGGGCTTGAACAGGCGCGCCGCGCCGAAAATGGCGAGGTTGTTGCTTTCCGTGCCGCCGCTGGTGAAGACCACCTCACTCGGTTTGGCGCCCAGCACTTGGGCCACGCGGTCCCGCGCCTCGTCCAGCCGCGCCCGCGCCTGGCGGCCGACATGGTGGACGCTGCTGGGATTGCCGTAAACGCCGTCCAGAAACGGCAGCATTTCCTCACGCACCGCCGGATCGAGCGGCGTGGTCGCGTTGTAATCGAAGTAAATCGTTCGCACCGGGATAAGATTTGAATACGCGACCTGCGCGCTGATCAGGAAAACCGGTCTTCGGTCCACGGGTCCGCGGTGTTGGAATAGCCGCGCACTTCCCAAAAGCCGAGGATGTCGCGGTCGAGGAACGTGATTTCGCGGATGAATTTCGCCCCTTTCCACGCGTAACGCTTGGGGATGATGATGCGCGCCGGGCCGCCGTGCTCCCTGGTGAGCGGCTGACCGTTCCACTTGTGGGCGATCAGGACATCGTCGTCCATGCACACGTCCAGCGGGTTGTTGGTCGAATAACCGTCGTAACTTTTGAAAAAAACGTGGGTGGCCGCGGGCTTTGGCTTTACCAGGTCCGCGATCGTGAAAAATGCCACGCCCTCGAACTCCATGTCAAACTGGCTCCAGGTGGTAACGCAATGGAAATCGCTGACGTCCTTGAACTGGGGCAGCGCCAGGAATTGAGTCCAGGTGAGAGTGACGGGGTTTTCGACGAGGCCGCCGATCTTCAACTCCCATTTGTCCAGGGTGACGTCCGGCCGCACCCCGAGGTCGAGCACGGGAAAATTATGGACCTGGCGCTGGCCGGGCGGCAGACGGTCATGCGAGCGCACGGCCGGCTTTTCCTTCCCGGCCATTTTGCGCGCCCAGCGTTCCTTGGCCGCGATGTATTGTTCCTTCATAGGACGGCAATAAGATGACCGTTTTCGGCCCAAACGCAACAAATTCGCCGATGCTTTCGAGTCGCGCGCGCGAAAATTGCACGAATGGGTGCTTGATTTTCCGGCGCTCGTCTGATACATAAGGGCCAATCTTCCGGAAGAAATGAAAGCCCGTTTTTGTAACGTCATGGGTGTGTTGTGGTTGTTGACGGCGGCGCGAGCCTCCGCCGCGGTTTTCTATGTAGACGTGAACAGCACCAACCCCGCGCCTCCATTTTCCACCTGGGGGACGGCGGCCACCAGCATCCAGGACGCCGTTGATATTGCCAACAACGGCGACGAGGTGCTGGTCACCAACGGGGTTTACCAGACAGGCGGCCGAAAGGGCGCCAGCGCGGACGTGACCAACCGGGTTGACATCCTGAACGCTGTGACGGTTCAGAGCGTCAACGGCCCCGCCGTGACGATCATCCAGGGCTACCAGCCGGTGGGCGCGAGCAACGCCAACAATGCCGTGCGTTGCGCCTCCCTGGGAAGCGGCGCGGTGCTGGCGGGGTTCACGTTGACGGGCGGACAGGCCGGGACCGGAAATTACGTGAACGGCGGCGGCGTGGTGGGATTTTTTGGGGCGCAACTCGGCTTCGCCGTGAATTGCGTCCTGAGCAACAACATTGCCTCTGGAGGTGGCGGCGGGGCTTTTGATGCCGTGCTGGTGGATTGCGTCCTGACCAGCAACCGCGCTGTTATCGGCGGCGGCGCGTATCAAAGCACGCTTAATAACTGCACCGTCGCCGGAAATACGGGGTCGGGCCCGGTTGGTGGCGCGTTCAATTGCACGATGGACAACTGCATCATTTACTTCAACACGTCCATGTCCACCGGAACCAGCAATTTCACCGGAGGAACTCTGAACAACTGCTGCACGTCGCCGCTTCCCGGCAGCGGGGCGGGGAACATCACCAATTCGCCCGGATTCGTGAACCGGCCGGGCGGCGATTTCCACCTGCAAATTGGTTCGCCGTGCATCGATGCCGGTGACAACGCCTACGTCACCACCACGACCGATCTTGATGGCAACCCGCGCATTTTTAATGGGACGGTGGACCTGGGCGCTTACGAGAGCCAGTTCACCGGCGCGATCCATTATGTGAGTTTGACCAGCACGAACCCGGTGGCGCCGTATACGAACTGGAGCACGGCGGCGACGAACATCCAGGACGCCATCGGCGCGGCGCAGGCGGGAGAATTTGTGGTGGCGGCGGACGGAAAATACAATGCCGGCGGCGTGGTGATTTCCGGGGGGGAAACCAACCGGGTGGCCGTGACCAATCCGGTCACGGTGCTGGGGCTTTCGGGGCCGCAGGGTGCGATAATATCCGGCGGCGCGCAGATGAGATGCGCTTACGTGGGGACGAACGCGAGGTTGAGCGGTTTCACGCTGACCGGCGGCCTGGCGAACGGCAGCGGAAACATCACCAACGGAAACAGCGGCGGCGGGGCGTGGTGCGAAGCGAGCGGCGTGGTGTCCAACTGTGTTTTCTCCGGCAATACGGCCGCGCTCGGGGACGGCGGCGGCGATTTTGGGGGAACGGTCTGGAGCAGCGTGCTGTCGAACAATTCCGCGGGCTACGGCGGCGGCGCGGCTTTCGCGAGTGTCATCAACTGCATTTTGGTGACGAACATGGCGCCGGGCAGCGGGTATGGCGGCGGGGCGTACCGGTCGATCGTTTCCAATTGCCTGATTATCTCCAATTGGGCTTATTACACCGGGGGCGGGGCATACCTGAGCACACTTTACAATTGCACCGTGGGCAGCAATTCCATCCAGAACGCCGGCGGCGGGGCGGGCATGTGCGTATCCTATAACTGCATGTTTACCGGCAATCGCGGAGGCGCGGGCGGCGGCACGCAATATGGCACGAATTTCAATTGCACGATTTCGGGGAACGCGGGCTTGTTGTACGGCGGTGGAACCTACTACAGCACGAACTACGAGTGCCTCTTGACGGGAAACACCGTGGGCCAGGACGGCGGCGGCGCCCTGGGCGGAAACCTCTACAATTGCATCGTGGAAGGAAACACGACCACGAATAGCGGCGGCCTGGGCGGCGGCGTTTACGAGGCCAGTGCCGTCAATTGCACCATCATCAGCAATGTGGCGACCAGCACGGGCGGCGGAGCCCTCGGTGGCACGTTGTACAACTGCATTGTGTATTACAACAGCGCTCCGAACGGCTCCAACTGGTCCGACAACTTCCCGGGATATTGTTGCACCGTGCCGCCCGGATCGCCGACCGGCAACTTTTATTGTTTCACCAACCCGCCGGTGTTTGTGAATCTGGCCGGTGGTGATTTGCACCAGGCGTCCAACTCGCCCACCATCAACAGTGGAAACAATACTTTCCTCGGCGGCTACTCCACACCCAGCCCGACGCTGCTTTCAAACGACTTCGACGGCAACCCGCGCATCGTGGGCGGGACCGTGGACGTGGGCGCCTACGAATATCAAGGCTCGAACCTCGGCCTGCCCATCCCCATCACCTGGTTGATGCTATATCGTCTCCCCACCGACGGCTCCGCGGACTATCTCGATTCCGACGGCGACGGCATGAACAACTGGGAGGAATGGATTGCCGGCACGGATCCCACCAGGGCGTCGTCCGTCCTGCAGGTGCTTGCTCCCACGCCCACGAATAATCCGCCGGGATTGGTCGTCACCTGGCAAAGCGTGTCTGGACGTGTCTATTATATCCAGCGCGCCACCGACATCACGCTCCAGCCTGCGTTTCAGCCGCTCGCCTCCAACATCGTCGCCAAGGCAAGCACGACTTCCTATACCGACACCAACGCGCCCGGCCCCGGGCCGTATTATTACCGCGTCGGGGTCAACAGTCTGTAGTGGCGGGGGCGCAGTCGCGCAGCCTGCGTTCGGCCGGGCATTATCCCAATCAGGAAATGGGTGGCACAGGCCACCGGCCTGTATCGTCCGGCGACTCGCCGGACGAAATTGTCGGAAGTTAATAAACCTAACAGCTCCTTGGCCTTGGCAGCCTGCGCTTCACCATTCCGGTCGGCGAGTCGCCGACCGTTACGGGCGAGTCGCCCGTTCCACCCAAGAGTAATTGCCTTCCGCCAAAAACCTTCCTTCCAAACCTGCGCCAACTCACTGTGCCACCCGCCCGGGAGTGTGCCATTGTGTCGCTGATGGCACACATTTCAGCTTCAGTAAAACGCCAAGATTAAGATGTAACTAGTTACCGTCATTGGTCTTACAACATTCCAAAAACTTCTGGCACCGTCATTGCTCCAGTATCCTCCTTTGAACAACACATTTTAAGGATTTTTATGGCTAAAGTATTAGGCATTGATTTGGGGACCACGAACTCCTGCATGGCGGTCATGGAAGGCGGCGAGCCCGAGGTATTGGAAAATTCCGAGGGCAAACGCACCACGCCGTCCGTTGTCGCTTTCACCAAGACGGGCGAGCGGCTCGTGGGCGACGCCGCCAAACGGCAGGCCGTCACCAATTCCCGCAACACCGTGTATTCCATCAAGCGCTTCATGGGCCGCAAATTCGATGAAGTGCAGGAGGAAATCAAGCGCGTCCCCTACAAGGTCGTGCGCGCCGCAAACGGCGACGCCGCCGTGGAAGTCGAAGTGGACGGCAAGCCCAAGCAGTTCAGCCCGCCGGAAGTTTCGGCGATGATTCTCGCAAAGCTCAAGGCCGACGCCGAAACGCGTCTCGGCGAAAAAATCACCCAGGCGGTCGTCACCGTCCCCGCGTATTTCAACGATTCGCAGCGCCAGGCCACCAAGGACGCCGGCCGCATCGCCGGCCTGGAAGTGCTGCGCATCATCAATGAGCCCACCGCCGCGTCGCTGGCCTACGGGCTCGACAAGAAGAAGGACGAGAAAATTGCCGTATACGATCTGGGCGGCGGCACGTTTGATATCTCGGTGCTGGAAATCGGCGACGGCGTCTTCGAGGTGAAAGCCACCAACGGCGACACGCACCTCGGTGGCGATGATTGGGACAACAAGATCATCGACTGGATCCTCGACGAATTCAAAAAGGAACAGGGCATGGACCTGCGCAAGCAGCCGGACGCCCTCCAGCGCATCAAGGAAGAGGCCGAGAAGGCCAAGATCGCGCTTTCCAGCGCCCAGCAATACGAAATCAATCTGCCGTTCATCACCGCGGACGCCAGCGGCCCGAAGCACATCAGCAAGACGCTGACGCGCGCGAAGATGGAGCAGCTTTGCGATGATTTGTTCGAGCGCACCATCGGGCCGGTCAAGGCCTGCCTGAAGGACGCCGGCATTGAAGCCGCCAAGATTGACGAGCTGGTGCTCGTCGGCGGCATGACCCGCATGCCGCGCGTCGTCGAGACCGCGCATACGCTCGTCAACAAGCCGCCGCACCAGGGCGTGAACCCGGATGAAGTCGTCGCCGTCGGCGCCGGCATCCAGGGCGGCGTGCTCAAGGGCGAGGTCAAGGACGTGCTCCTG
>Ga0181516_10002497_pt1 | contig 13003 bp, 10 predicted proteins | sample PEATcosm2014_Bin_25_FD_121104 | JGI IMG/M metagenome (GOLD analysis project Ga0181516, IMG submission 121104) | Peatland microbial communities from MTU Mesocosm Facility, Houghton, MI, USA - PEATcosm2014_Bin01_10_metaG | ecosystem: Environmental > Terrestrial > Soil > Wetlands > Peat | place... | reverse complement strand
CGGTGTCGCTCGCAGAGGAAGACGTCGCCAAGTGCACCAACTGCAAAACCTGCTGCCATGAGCTTCCCGAGCTGTTCGAGAGGACCCGGGTCGTCGTCGACGGCTCGGTCAAGCAAGCCTGTCACCTGATCGCCGGCGCGCTCACGCGCGTCCCGATCACGCCGGAGCTGAAGAGCAAGATCGCTCGGGTCGCCGCCAACTGTGTCGCGGAAATCATCCATGAGCACTGAACCGACTTCCGCCAAATCCAAAGTCTCGTCATGAACCTCGATGCCGAATCGCACAATCAAGTCGTTCGCGACCGCGACGACTCTCTCCTGAGGCGGATCGAGAACGACAGGCGCATCGAAAGGACTCATTGCCGGCGCCGACTACGAAACGCTCCACATGCGAAAGTTATCTGGTGGAACCTGGTTGAAGCGAGCGCCGGCGGCGCCGAGAGAAACCCACTCTTGCGTCAGATTTCATTCTTTTGATTGGTCAGCGAAGCGGCGGTCCCTTTCGACGTCGAAGCGCACTCCCGCATTCGCCGGGTGGACTCACGAATGTTCAACTTTGGGCGAAGCAGAGCGGTGACGGGATCCTCGTCGAAATGGGCAGATAACAAGCCGATGGCGTGAACCGCCATCACGGCGACCGGCTGTTCGACGCTCGTGATGCTCGGACGGCTGGTCGAGCTGAAAACGGTGTCGTCGCATCCGGTCACGGCGACGTCTTTGGGCACGTCGCGGCCCTGTTTGAGCAACTCCTGAATGACGCCCAGCGCGATCAAATCGTTGCCGCAAACGACCGCATCCACGTCTGGCCAACGGCGGAGTATCTTCGTCGCCGCTTCATGGCCCCAGCCGAGCGAATAGTCGCCTGCGAGAGTCCGTTCGACGCCGGATGGGTCTATTTGCTTCACCTTCGTTCGGTATGCGGCAAGACGGGAAATGGAGACCGACGCCGAGTCCGCCGCTCCGACGAAGGCAAACTTGACGCACCCCTGGCTCGCCATGTGGTCAAGCACGAGCCCGATTGTCTCCCGCGGATCAGTCAGAACCCGATGGGTGCGCAGCGATGCGTACCGATCGACCTGAACGACCGACGCGCTCGAGCGCGCCAAGTCGATCATTCGTCGGCTGCGGGCGTGGTGGACTGGGCTGATCAGGATTCTGTCGACCCGGCGAGCAATCAACTGATCGACGCATTCCCGTTCCAGGTCGGGATCGTTCTGTGCGCTCAGCAGGAACATGCTTGTGCGCGTCTCGCGCAGGCCGCTCTCCAGACTCGAGGCGAGCGCCGGAAAGAACGGCGACGCGATGTCGGGAACCACCAGACCCACGGCGCCCGACCTGCCGCTGCGCAGAGCCCGCGCGATCGGATCAAGCTGATAGCCCAGCTTGCTCGCCGCCCGCTGAACATTCTCGAGGACGTCTCCTCTGACTTGGCGTGCGCCACTCAACGCGCGCGAAACGGACGCGACCGAGACGCCAGCCTCCCGCGCCACGTCCTGCATTGTCATTCGGCGGTCCGTCATCTCAGCAACAATTTATCCTTCAGAGTCCTGAACGTTCTAAAGCGCCGTGACAGAGCCGGAAATGTGCGTCTTCCGTCGCATTCAACCTGCGGCAAAACGCCGCCAACGAGGTCGGCCCGTGTCGGCGTTTCGCCGGCTTTCAGCCGCTTGCAGATACTCATTGTGCGCTCATCAGACGCACCCAAGATTCGGCAAACCCGCGCGCTGCTATGGACGACGAGCTTGAATGTCGTCAAGCGGCATGATATCAAGTTTGGCAATCGATTGCCGGAACGCTCTTCGACGCAAACCGAGCATTGATCGAACAGTCAATATGAGGAAACGTGCCATGTCGGACACGCAGTTGGTCAGTCGGGCGCTCGCCGCCGGTGAGGGGATCTTGCGCTTGGCGCCGTGTTGGGTGCCGCGCTCCTTCCTGGTTCCAGGCGGCCGGCTGAAACTGCACCCCGACGATCTCTATGCGCTGGGCGCGCACCGCGGCGGCATCGACGAGCGCTGGTTCTCGTCGACGACGCCCGCCGACAACGGCCCCGGCACGCCGGCGGACGAAGGGCTGAGCTACGTCGACCACGAGGGCAAGCGCGCCCTTCTCAAGGACGCCGTGGCGGAGTTCGGCGATCAGCTTCTCGGCGCCGACGTGATGCGCACGGACGGCGGCTTCAACGTCTTGAGCAAGTTCTTCGACAATCGGGGTCCGATCCCGCATCACATGCACCAGATGGAGGAGCATGCGAAGCGCGTGGGCCGCAAAGGCAAGCCGGAGTCCTACTACTTCCCGCCGCAATACAATTTTGCCGGCAACAATTTTCCACACACGTACATGGGTCTCGAGCCCGGAACCACGAAGGATGACGTGCGCCGATGCCTGCAGCGGTGGGATCAAGGCGACAACGGCATCCTCTATCACGCCAAGGCGTATCGCTTGCAGCCCGGCACCGGTTGGCATGTCGCCGCCGGCGTGCTGCACGCGCCGGGGTCGCTTGTGACCTATGAACCGCAGGTCAATTCCGACGTGTTCGGGATGTTCCAGTCGCTGGTGGAGGACCGGCCGGTGCCGTGGGATCTGCTTGTCAAGGACGTGCCGCCCGAATTGGCGCGCGACCTCGACTACATCATCTCGATGCTGGACTGGGAAAAGAACGTCGACCCGGAGTTCGGCGCGCACAACAAGCGCTTCCCGACGCCGACGCACGACGAGGCGGAGATGAAGGAAGCCGGATACCGCGAGGTTTGGGTTTCCTATGGCACGGCGCTGTTCTCGGCCAAGGAACTGACGGTTCTGCCCGGCCGCTCAGCGGTGATCCGCGACGCCGCGGCTTACGGCTTGATCCTCACCGAAGGGCGCGGCCGGATCGGGACCCTGGACGTCGAAACGCCAAGCATGATCCGGTTCGGCGAGATGACGGCCGACGAAGCCTTTGTCAGCAGACCAGCGGCGCAGGCAGGGGTTCGGATCACCAATAATAGCAGGCTGGAAAACCTAGTGATGCTGAAGCACTTCGGACCGGGCAACCCCGACGCAGCACACTTGATCAGAGAGTGATGTCATGACCAAACGCATTGCCATTGGCTCGTGGGCGTACACGATTGGACCATACGCCGATCATCCAATTCCCTTCGACGTGGTCTGTGACAAGTTGAAAGCGCTCGGCTTCGACGGGCTGGAACTGGGGGCGTTCCCGCCTCATCCCAACCCGGGCAATCCGGCCGGCCCGGACGCCGACTGGCCCGGCGCCATGCCGGAGAAGTCACAGCGCCTGGAGCTGGCGGCGCAGATGCGCGAACGCGGTCTCGGGTTCAGCGGCGTCGCCGCCAACCTGTGGGGCGAAAAGCTCATCAACACCGACGACCAGAGCAAATACATCTTCGAGTTCCAGCGCAACTCGGACTTCGCGCGCGATCTCGGCATTTTGACCGTCCGCGTGGACTGCGTGCAGCCGCCGACCATCCATCGCGAAGTGGACTACAAGACTGCGTTCGACCGCGTGGTGCGCACGTGGCGCACCTGCTGCGATATCGCCGCCGCCAATGGCCAACTGGTCACCTGGGAGTTCGAGCCTGGCTTCGCTTTCAACAAGCCTTCGGACATCGTGAAGGTCTATGACGCGGTCGACAAGCCGAACTTCGGTCTGCTCTACGATACGTGCCACGGACAGATGGTGGGCGTGAACGGGTCGCGGCAGGAAGGCGCGAAGGAAGTCTTCCCGACCCAGATCGACTTCTTGCGCTCGCTCTCGGGCCGCATCAACCACATCCACCTGATCGATTCCGACAACACCTGCCACAAGGCCGCAGATGGCACCGACGAAACGTCCGCGCATCCGCCCTTCGGCGCAGGCGTGCTGGACTTCGACGCCATTGTGCCCGAGTTGATGAAGGCAGCCCGACTGCCGGACGACTGGTGGGCGATCGACCTCTGCTTCTACCCCGACGCCTGGGCGGTGACGGAAGTCTGCAAGAAGCGCATCGACACACTCAACAAGAAGTTCGGCTGAGGGAGCGACGAAGATGCAAGACCTTCGCGTCGGCCTTATCGGCTGCGGATTCATGGGCCGCACCCACTCAAACGCCTACCTGCGGCTCAATAACTTCTTCTCGGTGCAGCACCGGCCGGTGCTGCAGGCCGTTTGCGGGCGCGACCGCGGGCGCACCGAGGCGTTCGCGCGCACCTGGGGGTACGGGCGGGTCGAGACCGACTGGCGGCGGATGATCGAGGCCAAGGATGTCGACCTGATCGATATCTGCGTGCCGAACGTGGCGCACAAGGAGATCGCGATCGCCGCGGCCCAGGCTGGCAAGATGGTGGTCTGCGAAAAGCCCTTGGCGATGGACGTCGCCGAGGGCGAGGCGATGGTGCGCGCCGTGAAGGCCGCCGGCGTTCCCAATATGATCTTCTTCAACTACCGCCGGGTGCCCGCCATCTCGTTGGCCAAACAGATCATCGATGAAGGCAGGATCGGCCGAGCGTTCCATTACCGCGCGACATATCTGCAGGACTGGACGATTTCGGCGGACGTGCCGCAGGGCGGAGCGGCGCTGTGGCGGCTGGATGCGGCGGACGCTGGCAGCGGCGTGACCGGCGACCTGCTGGCGCATTCGATCGACACCGCGATGTGGCTGAACGGCCCGGTTCGTCGCGTGGTCGCCAAGACCGAAACCTTCGTCAAGGAGCGCCGCCACGCTGTCACCGGCAAGGTTCAGCCGGTCGTCATCGACGACGCTTGCATGTTCCTGGCGGAATTCGCCAATGGCTCGCTCGGCACCTTCGAATCGACCCGCTACGCGCGCGGGCGGAAGAATTTCAACACGTTCGAACTCAACGGCGCCGATGGCAGCGTCTATTTCGATCTCGAGGAACCGGAGTATTTGCAGTTCTTCGAATATCGCGAGCCGCAGTCCGAGAAGAAGGTCGAGTCGCATCTCACCGGATGGCGGAAGATTCACGTCACGAACTCCGAGCACCCGTACATGAGCCACTATTGGGTGCCCGGCACGTGCATCGGATACGAGCACACGTTCCTGAACGCGGTCGCCGATTTTGTCGCTGGTCTGGAATCGGGGACGCCGGCGCAGCCGGATTTCGCCAGCGGTTTGCAGACGCAGCGCGTGTGCGACGCCGTGTTGGAGAGCGCGGCGAACGGGCGCTGGGTTGAGATCGCGAGCTAGGCCGAGGAGACGCTGCAAACGGCGCCAATTGTTAATTTCGGCGCGTTCTGGCAGATGGAAGCCAACGAACTTGGAGCGAGTCGCCGAATCCGACGCGCAGCCACCGGGTTCGGCGATTTCGGGAGGGAACGATGAAGATTGGCGTCAACACGTGGGTATGGACGTCGCCGTTCAGCACGAAGGATTTCCACCTCATCCCTAAGGTGAAGCAGATGGGGTTCGACGTTCTGGAGGTGGCGCTCGAGGACGCCTCGATCATCGACGTCAATCTCTTGAGGAAGGTGACGAAGGCGAACGGCCTCTCGGTGACCGTCTGCGGAGCTTTCGGGCCTACGCGCGACATCTCCAGCGAGGACTTGGCGATCCGGAAGAACGGCGCCGACTATATCCGGCAGAGCATTCGGTTCGCGGAGCAAGTGGGCGCAAGCGTGTTCGCGGGACCGGTCTACTCCGCGGTCGGCAAGACCCGCTTGGTTGCCGATGAGCAGAAGAAGCGGGAATGGGAGTGGTGCGTCGACAACCTGCGTGAGGTCGGCCAAGCGGCGTCCGACGCCGGCGTCACGATTGGCGTCGAGCCCCTGAACCGTTTCGAGACCGACATGATCAACCTGGTGGATCAGGCGGTAAAGCTCGTGCGGGACGTCGGCAGTCCAACCTACAAGATTCACATCGACACGTTCCACGGAAACATCGAAGAGAAGAGCCTCCCGCAAACGATCCGCCGGCTCGGCAAGGGCATGCTCTGCCACTTCCACGCTTGCGAGAACGACCGCGGCATTCCCGGCTCCGGTCACCAGGACTGGATCGGAATTCGCGACGCGTTGCGCGAGGTCGAGTACGACGGAGCGGCGGTCATCGAGTCTTTCACCCCTGGCACAGTGGAGATCGCGAAAGCGGCGTCGATCTGGCGACCGCTCGCGCCGTCGCAGGACGAGTTGGCGAGACAGGGAGCGCGGTTCTTGCGCGGGCTATTCGGGGGCTGAGCTCATGAAAACGCTGTAGGTCGCGACCGGCCGGGATTCAGCATCGCGTTCGGCCGGTGATTTCAGCCTCCATGCCAAGATTGCCTGCGACGATGCGGTGGCGTGGACTTGCCTTGGCGGCGGGCTAAGAGTCGACGATGCGGGAGGTCTGGCTGTTTGGCGCCGTCGAGGCGGCGGCGAGTCGGCGACGCGTTGGGTGTGTGGACAGGTTGTCGACTCGATCGTGAAGCCTATCGGCATGGTCAATCCGAAAACCGGAGAGCAGCCGACTTCAAATCGGAACTTCGGCCGGCTTCTATTCAGAATCTGCGGTCGGGCGCAACTCTGAATCGGCGGCCGGCCTCGTCAGAATACGCAATGAGCGAAGACGATGATAGAGAAACGGAACGTCGCGCTCATCGTCGAAACTTCCAATAGTTACGCCCGCAACATTCTGCGCGGGATTCACGACTATGCCCGTACGCGCCACGGCTGGACCCTACACCTCACCGAGCATGGTCGGCACGAGATCGACCAATCGTTCTCGAGCGATTGGAAGTTCGACGGAGTCATCGCGCGAATCGAGACCGATCACATGGCGCGGATCATCACGACCATGAACGTGCCGACGGTCGACGTAAGCGCCGCGCGCCTAATTCAGAATATTCCCTGGGTCGAAACCGACGACGAGGCGATTACGCGCCTTGCCCTCGATCATCTTCGCGACTGCGGGCTGCGCAACTTCGCATTCTTCGGCGACCCGTTCTACAACTGGTCGATCTGGCGACAGCGGAACTTCGAAGAGATATTGGGGCACCCCGACATTACCCCGTCGAGGATCTTCAATCTGCCGGCGCGGAAGGATCCGTGGGTCCGATGGTGGACGCTTCGCGAAACCATCCGGGAGTGGCTCGCGAGCTTGCCGAAGCCGGTGGGCATCTTCGCTTGTTATGACGCATGTGGTCAGCAGCTGCTGCAGATCTGTCGGTACTTCGACTTCAAGGTCCCCGAGGATATCGCCGTCATCGGAGTGGACAACGACGAGCTTCTTTGTGAGCTTGCGACGCCCAGCATGTCGAGCGTAATTCCCAATTCATTCAGAACAGGCGTCTGCGCGGCGGAGATTCTGGATCGCATGATGGGCGGGGAAATACTCGCTGGGCGCAAGAATTCCATCGAACCCCTCGGCGTACGCAAACGCGTTTCAACTGACGTCCTGAGCGTCGGCGACCCTCACGTAGCGAAGGCGATCGCCTTCATCCGGCAGAAGGCCCACCAGAACATCCGAGTCGAGGACGTCATGAACATTGTTCCGCTCTCGAGGCGCGTTCTCGAGGCGCGGTTTCGACGGGCGCTGAATCGAACGCCGCACCAGGAGATTCTGCGGGTGAGGACCAACGCTGTGCGGGAACTCCTTCTGGAGACGGAAATGTCTCTCTCGGAGATAAGCGAAGCCATCGGTATTGAGTACGCCGAGTACTTGAGTGTGTTCTTCAAGAAGGAGACGGGCATGACGCCGAGGGAGTATCGAGATCAGGTCCGGGGGCGCTCCTATCTCCGGATCCCAGACTGACGATCCGCCGGGCGCGGTAAAAGATCTCAAATTTCTAGCGCGAATGTTCATGTTCAACTTCTATGGGAAGGCCTAAAGGAACCATCTCTGGTAGAGGGAAGGTTTATGGAAAAAGTTCGAGTGGGACTTATCGGACTTGGTTTCGGCTCGGAGTTCATTCCGATCTATCAGGCCCATCCAAGAAGCGAAGTCGCGGCGATCTGTCAGCGAACGAAGAGCCGCCTGGACGAAGTCGGCGATCGGTTTGGAATCGCCACGCGGTACAATGATTTCCGCGAGGTGCTGACTGATCCGAACGTGGATTTCGTCCACATCAACAGCCCGATTCCCGATCATGCTCCGCAGACGGTGGCGGCGCTGAAGGCCGGCAAACACGTCATGTGCACTGTGCCCATGGCGACGCGCCTGGACGAGGCGCAGGAGATCGTCGGATTGGTCCGTGAAACCGGCCTGAAATACATGATGGCCGAAACCGTCGTGTACAGCCGCGAATACTTGTTCATCAAGGAACTCTACGACAAGGGCGAGCTCGGCAAGATTCAGTACCTGGCCGCGTCGCATCCGCAGGACATGGAAGGTTGGCCAGACTACTGGAAGGACATGGTGCCGATGCACTATGCGACCCATGTCGTGAGCCCGCTCATGGCGATGGTCAACGGCATGGCGGAATACGTCAGCTGCTTTGGCTCTGGGACGATCAACGACGAGTGCGCACGCCGGTCCGGTTCGAAGTTCGCAGTCGAGTCGTGCCACATCAAGATCAAGGACTCGGATCTTGCCGCGCACATTTGGCGCTTCCTCTGGGACACTGCGCGACAGTATCGCGAGAGCGTCGACGTCTATGGCTCGAAGAAGTCGTTCGAATGGCAACTGGTCACCGGTGAGAATCCGGTGCTCCACACGGCGAAGAGGCCGGAGCCGGAGATCGCCGAACGCGTCGAAGTGCCGGATTACGCTCACCGACTGCCCGAACCGATACGAAAGTTCACGAAGGGCATCGTCGACGAAGACCATCTCTCGTTTATTCAAGGCGGGGGACACGGCGGTTCGCATCCGCATGTCGTCAACGAGTTTGTGTCAGCCCTGCTTGAGGATCGGGACCCATTCCCCAACGTGGAACAGTCGGCGAACTGGACCTCCGTCGGGATCTGCGCCCATCAGTCGGCGCTCAGGGGCGGGGAGATCGTGAATGTGCCCGACTTCACGACGCGCTGACGCGCGACGCGGAACCGTCCTCCGTTCGAGCGAGTAGAAGCATGGACGAGATTCTGCGCCTCTCACATATATCGAAGACGTTTCCTGGCGTGAGGGCGCTGCAGGACATCGCCTTCGATTTGAAGCGCGGCGAGGTCCATTGCCTGTGTGGCGAGAACGGCGCGGGAAAGTCGACGCTGATCAAGATCCTTTCGGGCGCGTTTCAGCCCGACGAAGGCGGACAGATATTCTTCAACGGCGAGGCGGTGTCCCTGACGCCACATACCGCCCTGAGGATGGGAATCCACACGATCTATCAGGAACACATCGTCTTCAATGCTTTGAACATCACCGAGAACATTTTTGCGGGCTCGGAGATCGTGCGAAGGGGACTGCTGCAGCGCAGAGAAATGCGGCGCCAAACTGAGAACGTCCTGAGGTATCTGAAGAGCGACCTTACGCCTGACATGCGGATGAGCGATTTGACGAGCGGTCAGCAGAAGATCGTGGAGATCGCCAAGGCGCTGGTGTCGAAGAGCAACGTCATCATTCTCGACGAGCCGACGGCGTCGTTCTCCTCAAGCGAGATCGACACGGTGCTGAATATCGTGAAGACCGTCAAGGAAGACGGAATCGGCGTCATCTACATTTCGCACCACCTCGACGAGGTCTTCGAGATCGGCGATCGCGCGACCGTTCTGCGCGACGGACGCAGAGTTAGCGTTCATCCGATCGCTGGACTCACCAAGACGGCGCTCATCAAGGACATGGTCGGGCGCGATCCGTCGACTTTCTACAAGCGCGAGCGCGTCGAGCGCGGCGAGGTGGCCCTGGAAGTGATGAACGTCACCGGGAACGGAGTGCGGGACGTCTCGTTCAAGGTTCATCGCGGCGAAGTTCTTGGCTTCGCCGGCATGGTCGGATCGGGACGATCGGAACTCATGGAGGTGCTGTTCGGCAGCGCTCCGCTCGTCTACGGCGAGATCAAGATCGACGGCAAGTCGGTCAAGCACGGGAGCCCGAAGAACGCGATCCAGAACAAGATGTGTTTCATCACCGAGAGTCGTCAGACCTCCGGGCTCTTTCTGCCGAAGACGATCGCCGAAAACGTCGCGGTCGCGAACATGGTGAACACGCGCGAATTCATCACGCGGCCGGCGAACGACCTCCTGACGGGTGAGAAGTACGTCAAGATCCTGAACATCAAGGCGCCGAGCGCGCACACCCGGGTCGTCAATCTCTCGGGCGGCAATCAGCAGAAGGTGGTGCTGGGCAAATGGTTCAACACCGGCGGCGAGATTTACATCTTTGACGAGCCGTCGCTCGGGATCGACGTCGGCTCCAAGCAGGAAATCTACAAGGTCATGGTCGATCTGTTGAAGGAGCGGAAGGCCATCCTCATGGTCTCCTCCGACATGCCGGAGGTGATCTCGATGAGCGATCGCGTGATCGTTTTCAAACAAGGGCAGATCGCAGGCGAGCTGACCGGTGAGGAGCTTACCGAAGAAAACATCCTTACCCTTTCGATAGGAGATCGGAAAGAGTGAGCAAGCCGGATATCTCGAACACGACGGCGCAGGTCAAGGAGTCGCTGTTCAAGCGATACGAAAACCTGACCGTGCTCTCGATCTTCGCCAGCTTCGTTGCGATCGTCGTTCTCATTCAATTGATTTCGACGGGCGGTTCGCGGTTCCCAACTTTCATTAGTCCGGTCAACATCGTGAACATTCTTCAGCAGGTCGCAGTGCCGGGAATCGTCGCGATCAGCATGACCATGGTGATGGTGTCGGGGGGGATCGATCTGTCTGTCGGCATGCTCGCCTCGATGGTGTCGATCGTCGTATCGCTTGGGATCTCCCAGTGGCATTTCGGCGTGGGTCCGTCGATCTTCCTCGGCGTCGCGTCGGCGGTCGTCCTTGAGACCATCATGGGGTTCATCATTTCTCGAACCCGCATCGAACCGTTCATCATCACGCTCGGAGGAATGATCTCGTTCCAGGGGATCGCGTTGCTGCTCAGCAATTCGCGCGAGGTGGTGATGCAGGGCGAACTCAACTTTCTCACCATCAACCTTGTTGAAGGCGCCAGAGATCCGGTCACGGGTCTGATCCTCCGGATACCGCCGTACGTTCTGGCCTTCTTCGTGATCGCGGTCATCGGGGGATTGCTGCTGACTTACACGAAGTATGGCAGGCGAATCTACGCGGTCGGCACGAACCCGCGCGCCGCGTTCCTGGCCGGAATCGACGTCAGGAACATGCGTCTCTCCGTCTACATGATCCAGGGTCTGCTGGTCGGGATCGGCGCGACGATGCTTCTGGCTCGTATCAACACCGGCATCATCACGTTAGGGCAGGGCCTCGAGATCGACACGATCGCCATGGTTGTCATCGGCGGAACGGCGCTCAGCGGTGGCAAGGGAAACATCGTCGGAACCCTGATCGGCGTCTTTTTTCTCGGTTCGATCGCGAACGCGATGAACCTGCTGCGGTTGCCGTCCGAGGTCCAATTTCTAGCCAAGGGTCTTGTCGTCATTATCGCGGTGTCGGCGGGCGACGTCTCATCGCAGATCTCCGAATTCCGGGGCCTGAAACGCGAGCAGGCGAAGGCGCGCAGCGTGGCGGCGACGGCGAAGAAAGGCGGGGCGTAAGACGAAAGGAGCGTGCAGACAGATAGACGGGATTCATCCGTGTGAAGTCTCGGGACGGAGCACAAAAACAAAGAAAGAAAGGTAGGGAGTAGGAAAATGAAGAGATTGGCATTGAAACTCATGACTCTCGCCGCGCTGGGCTCCTTGGCCCTTGCGATTGGCGGCCCGGCATCGGCCGCCCAGGGAGCCCCCAAGGTCATCGGCTACTACATGGACAACTCCGATGATTTCTACAAGGCGGGCTTTGAGGTCTTCAAGACCCTTGCGCAACGCGAAGGCTGGACCGTCCAAGACGTCGTCGGACAGGGGACTGCGCCGGAACAGCTCGCAGCGGTCGAGAACTTCATCACGCAGCACGTGGACGCGGTCCTCGTCGTTCAGAACTCGCCGCAGACGACCTCGCAGACTCTGAAGCTGGCCAAGGCCGCCGGCATTCCCGAGTTCCACCTCACGCACAATCCGCCGAACGAGCCGGGTCTTGCCGGCTTCTCCGGATATGATTGGGTGGGATGCGGCGTGATGGCCGGCGAATCCGCCGTTCAGCACGGCGTGAAGAAGCTAATCATGATCGAGGGCAAACTTGGTCAGGGCACCGCATCTGGCCAGACCGACGGTTTCTTGCAGGGATACACGAAAGCCGGCAAGGACATCGGCAACCTCGCGAAGAGTGTTGGCGTGAAGGGAGCCGGGGGCAAGGACCTGCAGGTCGTGTTCTGGGGTTCGGGCGGATGGTTCGCCGATCCCGCCAAGAAGGCCATGCAGGACGCCATCACCAGCCTGGGGCCGGACGGATTCGACGGCGCTTACGTTCACAACGACGAAATGATGGCCGGCGCTCTGCAAGCGATGCAGGAAGCGGGTCTCGATCCCAGCAAATATTGGCTCGGATCCTGCAACGGCAAGGAGAAGTCGTGGAAGTGGGTGCAAGACGGCATCACCACGATGGATGTGAACGAGACCCCGACGCTGGAAGCGGACTCCGCCTATCAGCAGATCAAGGCGTATTTCGAGGGCAAGCCTTACAAGAAGGCCATATTCAACCCCCTCGTTCCGTTCACCAAGAGCGACATCAACGTCGGCAAGCTGGTTCCCTACAATCATGACGACTACATGAAGAAGCGGGACGCCGGCGCGTTCGTCCACGACATCAATGACCCGTCCTTCCGCGCGAACCCCGGTTATTGATCCCTGACTGTATAGGAGGAGGCTGCTTCGGCAGCCTCCTTTGCTCCGCGAACGGAAAAACCGCGCATCGAGACGTGTATTCAATCAAGCATATTTTGTGACGAACTCGAGATCAGCCAATGAACGCGCCTGTCGCCACTTTCTTCGGCCTGCCCGAGCCGGTTCGGTTCGAAGGCCCGGCGAGCGAGAACCCGCTTGCGTATCACTATTACGACAAGGACCGCGTCGTCGCCGGGCGGCGCATGGAAGACCAT
>Ga0181516_10002494_pt1 | contig 13009 bp, 6 predicted proteins | sample PEATcosm2014_Bin_25_FD_121104 | JGI IMG/M metagenome (GOLD analysis project Ga0181516, IMG submission 121104) | Peatland microbial communities from MTU Mesocosm Facility, Houghton, MI, USA - PEATcosm2014_Bin01_10_metaG | ecosystem: Environmental > Terrestrial > Soil > Wetlands > Peat | place... | reverse complement strand
CGCCTGGCCGCGATGCTGCCGGATGAAACGCTGCGCCAGGAAACCCGCCAGTTCACCGCGCTCAACCGCTGGCTGCTCGTCGCGCTGCTGTTTTTCACCGTCGCGCTTGTCTGGCTCACGCAGCTGCCGCATCCGTCGCTGCCGGTCGGCCGGCTGCTCGGCTGGGCCGGCCGGTTCAGCAATTGGCTGCTCATCTTTTTCATCCTGCTGCCGCTGGCCATGACGATGGCGCTGATCTGGAAAACGAAAGAAGTGATCCTGGATGCCGTGTTTGGCGGCAGGTGAAAAATGTTGCGTGATGCGTGATGCGTGAAAAAAACGGCGACGGCCCAAAACCATTTCACGCATCGCGCATCACGCATCCGGTCGTTTAAATATTTTCGCTCATGAAAAATTCCGCCCTATCCGCTTTGGCCAATCGCACTGAACCGCCACCCATTTCGTGGCTGATAAAAACCGCGCTGGCGCGGCCGAAACTCATTTCCCTCGCCGCCGGGTTCACGGACAACGCCACGCTGCCCACGGAAATTTCGCGCCGGCTGCTGAACGAGATTTTGCGCTCGCCCAAAACCGGCCGACCCGCGTTGCAATACGGCACAACCGCCGGCGAACCGGATTTGCGCCAACTGACCGCCACGCATCTGCAACGCCTCGACGGCGGACACGACCGCGCGCATTCGCCGGAGCACGTCATCATCACCGGCGGCTCGCAGCAACTGCTTTATCTGACGCTCGAAGCGCTGTGCGACGAAGGCGACCTCATCCTCGTCGAAGACCCGACGTATTTTGTTTTTTTGAGCATTCTGCAAAGCCGCGGCCTCAAGGCGCGTGGCGTGAAGCTGGAACGCGACGGACTTGACATAGCGCACTTCGAAAAAGTTCTGACGCAGCTGCAACAATCCGGCGAACTGCGCCGCGTGAAGGCGCTTTACCTAGTCACTTATTTTCAAAATCCGACCGGCGCGACGACCAGCCTGGCGAAAAAATCCGCTGCGCTGAAGCTGCTGAAAAAATTCGAGCGCGCCGCCGGCCATCCACTTTACCTCATCGAAGACGCGGCGTATCGCGAACTGCGTTTTGACCACGGCGCGGACGTGCCCACCGCGCTCACTTTGCCCGCGGCGCGCGAACGCGTGATTTATGCCGGCACTTACAGCAAGCCATTTGCGACGGGCGTGCGCGTAGGGTTCGGCATTTTGCCGGAACCGCTTTTCACCGCCGTGCTGCGCATCAAGGGCAACCACGATTTCGGCACGGCGAATCTGCTGCAGCACCTGCTCACCCGCGCGCTGGCGACCGGCGCTTACGACCGGCACGTCGCGAAAGTTCAAAAAAATTACGCCCGCAAGGCGCACGTGATGCAGCGGGCGCTCGCCGAACATTTTCCGGCCGCCGTGGAAATCTGGGCCGCGGCCGGCGGACTGTATTTCTGGGCGCGGCTGCCGGCCAACATTTCCACCGGCGTGAAATCAAAGTTGTTTCAAACGGCGTTGAAAAACGACGTGCTCTACGTGCCCGGCGAACTGTGCTACGCCGATGATGCGTCGCGGCGCAAGCCGGATCACGAAATGCGCCTCAGCTTCGGCGTCGCGAGCGAGGCAGACATCCGCAAAGGCATCAAAAGGCTCGGCAGCGTGTTGAAAAAATTCATCGCGTAGTTCCGCCGCGAACGGGCGGCGAACGGATTTGACAAAGTTTTCGGTCATTAGCAACATGGCGGCGGCACCGGGACTTGCATTGGCTTTTCAGAAGCCGGCCACAACTCAATACATCATCATGAAAACGAAGCTCACGGTTTTATTGCTCGCCTTTTTTGCGGCCACGGTCGGCGTCCGCGCGCAGGTGGACACCAACAAAATTCCGGCCCGGCTCGTGGCGCTGCTCCAGAGCTTGAAATATCAGCAGGGCGAAATTGACCTGCGCGGCGGGCTGGCGAAGCTGACCGTGCCGAAGGAGTTTAATTATCTCGGACCGGACGACGCTGAAACGGTGCTGGTGAAATTGTGGGGCAATCCGCCTTCGCACCGGAAACCGCTCGGCCTGTTGATTCCGGCCGGCATGACGCCGGTGAGTTCCAATGTGTGGATCGTGACGATTGATTACAGCGAGGACGGTTATGTGAAGGACGACGATGCGAGCAAAATAAATTACGACGAGCTGCTCCAGAAAATGCAGAAAGGCATCGCGGAAAACAATGTGGAACGGCAGAAGCAGGGTTATCCGGCCATCACGCTGGTCGGCTGGGCGGCGCCCCCGCATTACGATGCCGCCGCACACAAATTGTATTGGGCGAAGGATCTCAAATTTGAGGGCGAGGACCAGGACACGCTGAATTACAGCATTCGCATGTTGGGCCGCAAAGGCGTGCTGGAGCTGAACGCCGTGGCCGGAGTCGCGCAGTTCGCGGTGATTGACGCGCAGACGCCGCAGATTCTCGGCATGGTGGATTTCAAGGAGGGCAGCCGCTACGCCGATTTCGATCCGAAGGTGGACAAGGTGGCGAAGTATGGCATCGCCACGCTGGTGGCGGGCGGCGCGCTGGCGGCGGCGGCTAAGCTGGGGTTGCTGAAAGGACTTTGGGTTGCCATTATCGCGCTGAAAAAATTCGTCATCCTCGGCGTGCTCGCCCTGGTGGGGATCATCAAAAAAATATTCAATCGCGGCGACAGTTCCAGCGGCGGTCCGTCCGGCAGTTGAAATCTGCCGGCAGGCAGGTTCAACAATTCTTTGCTTCGCGTAAAATTGGTTTTACATTGCCGCCATGCGGCAACTTTGGAAAATTTTCTGGATGCTGGCGGCGACGGTCGCGCTGGCGCTGGCCGTGTATCTCGCGTTCACGGCGGCCCGCTGGATGAATCATGGCGCGGGCCTGCGATTTTGGGACACGGCCAGCGTGGTCCACGAAGTCCAGCCGCTGGCGGATCTCGTCACCGTCAAATACGTCATGGACAAGGTCATAGTGCTGGAGGACGTGAAATGGTATGGCGAAAACCGCGTGCTGCTGCTGGCGCACGGCGTGGTGAAGGCGGGCATTGACCTGAAACGGCTGTCGCCGGCGGACGTGACGATCACCGGTAAAAAAATTTCGCTGCGCCTGCCGCCGCCGCAGATCACCGACGCGTATTTAGACGACCGGGCGAGCCAGGTGATTGATCATTCGACGGGTTTGCTCCGGGCGTTCGATAAAGACCTGGAACAGACGGCGCGTCAGAATGCGGTGGATGACATCGCCCGGGCGGCGCGCCGCAGCGGCATTCTGGATGACGCAGACAAACGAGCGCGGACGGAACTGGATGCGTTTTTCAAACACGCGGGTTTTGAGTCGGTTGTGTTTCGCTGACGGGAGTGCCCAAATTCTGGCCGGACTGTCTCATTATCACCGGCTGGGCTGACTCGGCGGCAAACACCACCGCGAGCCGGCGGCGCAGCATCGGCACCGTGCGGACGCGCGGCGGCAGGCGCAGCCCCGTCAATTGCATCGTTGCCATCCGCAAGTTCATCGCGGCGCTGTCAACGGCGTTGCGAACCATTCCTGAAGCATGAAATTTTTTGGCCACGCAAAATGTATCGCAACTCGTGTGCCAGAAAATTTTTCCACCGGCTTGAAAAATTTCTCCCGCGCGCGCAAAAAATCGCCGGGCAGCTGGCCACACTGCATCTTGGCTCCGGCCAATCAAAAATTGTCCGGCTTGTCTCCGCCGCGTGAAGTTCACGCATCCGGCGTGAAATTTTCCAAGCGCCAGCGCGAACTTCTCCGGGAATGCTGGATTTCCCTTGTTTTTTGAGGTTTATTGATTGGTATTGCCGCTGCTACGACATTTCAACTTATTGACCGCTTGGTGTCCGCTAATTGTTGTATTGGGATTGTTTTTTGGATTGCAAAAGGCGGCGGATCAGCGTTACAAATGTTGTGTTTCACCATTGTCGCCGTCATGGGCGATTGACCCGTCCGGCGCAGTGGCGAAAAAAATCAAAGGCCAGCAACCATGAAAGGAATTATGAAATTCTCACTTGGAAAAATCGTGTCGTCCGGACTCATCCTGCTTGCGGCGCTCGCCGCCGCGACTTTACCCGCGCCAGCCGCCTCCTGCACGCCGCCGCCGGCGGGCATCATCGGCTGGTGGAAAGGCGATGGGAATGCCGCGGACAGCGCGGCCACCAACAACGGCGTGGCCGCCAATTGCAGTTACACCAACGGCGTGGACGGGCTGGCGTTTTCATTCGACCCGGAAAACCTGTCTTGGGGCACCTATTCCGGCATCCAAATTGCCGATCAGCCGGCGTATGCGCTGACCAATTCGCTGACGATTGAAGCCTGGGTCCGGCCGCGCGGCGACGGCTATTACATTTTTTTCCGCGGGGACAACCGTCCGGGCTTGGATCCTTACGGGCTGGCGATGCAAGGCAACAACACCGTGCTTTTTATCATCACCGATGCCAATGGCAATGGGGCCACCGTCGGAACCACCATTGCCTACAACGCCTGGACGCACTTGGCGGCCACGCTCGATGGCAACGCTGGAACGATGAACATTTACACGAACGGCGTGCTCGCGGCGCAAACCGTGACCACCGTCCGTCCCTTCGGCGCTTTATCGGCAGGCAATTCTCCCGGCATCGGCATCGGAAATCTCAATGACGGATTTAATAATTTTCCCTTCATCGGCGACATTGACGAACTGGCGTTGTATAACCGCGCGCTCACAGCGGCGGAAGTGCAGGCCATTTACAATGCCGGCAGCGCGGGCAAATGTGTTCCCACTTCGGTCGGGTCAACCGGCGTGCCGGCTATTTTCAACTTCTCGCCGACTGTCGGCACCAATGGCGCAGTGGTCGCCATTGCCGGCACCAATTTCAGCGCGAACGCCGCCGCCGACATTGTTTATTTTGGCGCGGTGCGGGCCAATATTTTGGCGGCCAGTCCCAACAGCCTGATTGTCACTGTTCCCACTGGCGCGACGTTTGCGCCCATCACGGTGACCGTGAACGGACTCATTGCTTTCTCCAGCCAGCCGTTTGAACCCACGTTCGCCGGCAGCGGCAGCATTGGCCCGAGCAGCTTCGCTCCCGGCTTCAACCTCGGGGCGGGCAACACGCCGGCCGGCACGGCCATCGGCGATTTGGACGGCGACGGCAAGCCAGATCTGGTGCTCATCAACGCCCACGACAACTCCGTGTGGATTTACCAGAACATTGGCACCAACGCGACACTGGCAGCGGCTTCATTTGCTCCGCCGGTGATTTTGCCCCTGGCGGGAAATCCCCTCGGCCTCGCCTTGGCCGACGTGGATGGCGACGGCCGGCTGGACGTGCTGGTGACGGACAGTCAGAACAACAACGTCTCGGTCTTTCAAAATCTTTGCGTGCCCGGCGGCATCACGACCAATTCATTTGCGGCGCGGGTGGATTTCCCCGTTGGTCAGCAGCCATTCACGCTTGCGGCGATGGATTTGAATGGTGACGGCCGCGTGGACATTGTAACCGTCAATCTCAACGACAACACATTTTCCGTGCTGCAAAACCTCGGCTCGCCGGCCGGCATCACCACCAACTCGTTTGCCGCCCACGTTGATATTGCCACCGGTCTCTCGCCCGAGGGCGTGGCCATCGGCGATCTGGACGGCGACGGACGGCCGGACATTGCCGTGGTAAACATCGGAGGCAACAGCGTTTCGGTTTTCAGAAATCTCAACCCCGGCGGCGTCATCACCACCAATTCATTCGCGCCGCGCGTGGACTTCACCGGTGCCGGCGGCGGCGAAGCGGTGGCCATTGGCGACATTGACGGCGATGGGAAACCGGATTTGCTGATTTCCGGCTACGTGCCGCAGGTGCTTTCGGTGTTTCAAAACACCAGCGTCCCCGGCAGCATCACGACCAATTCATTCGGACCGAGAATTGATTTTCCGACGGGCGGGCGGGCGCATCGCATCGCCTTGGGGGATTTGGACGGCGACGGCAAGCCGGACATCGCCGTCAGCACCGAGCTGCCCAGCCAGCTGGTGATTTTCAAAAACCTCAGCAGTCCGGGAATTCTCTCCAGCAGTTCGCTGGCCGCGCCGGTGGCTTTCCCGGCCGGTTGGAATCCCAACTGCATTGCCATCGGCGATCTGGACGGCGACGGCCGGCCCGATATTTTCGTGGCCAACGACTACGACGGCGACGCCTCCGTTTATCAAAACACCACGCCATTCGGAACCGCGCCGGTCATCACCGTGCAGCCCACCAACCAGACCGTCACCGTCGGCGGCACGGCCACCTTCGCGGGCCTAGCGCAAGGCGCAGCCCCGCTGACTTATCAGTGGGCTTTTAACGGCACCAACATCAGCGGAGCCACCAATTCCAGTTTGACGCTGTTGAATGTCCAGCTGGATCAGGCCGGCGACTACGCTTTGCTGGCAACTAATAGCTATGGTTCGGCGGTCAGCTCCAACGTGTTGCTGTCAGTTTTTGTGCCGGCCATTCCGCCCATCATTCTTTCCCAGACACCAAGCCAGATGGTTTTGCGCGGCAGTTCCGCCACCTTCAGCGTGAACGTCAGCGGCAGTGATCCGTTGAATTATTTCTGGAGCCGCAACGACGCGTTGATTTCAAACGCGACGAACGCCAGTTACACGTTGTTCAACGCGCAGTTGGCCGACTCCGGCAGCAAGTTCAGCTGCCTCGTCACCAACGCCTACGGCTCGGCGGCCAGCTCGAACATGACGCTCAAAGTCATTGATTCAACCGTGGCGAATGACTTGTGCAGCGGGGCGATTCTCATCACCAACGCCAGCTCCACAAATGTTCAATCCACACTTGGGGCCACCGCGTTTGGCGATCCGGTGCCCGATTGCGTGGACGGCTTCGGCCATGGCGTCTGGTATCAGTTCACCGCGCCGGTCGCCGGCATTTTGGAGGTGGACACTTTCGGCAGCGACTTCGACACCGGCCTGGCCGTTTACACCGGCACCTGCGGCGCGTTGACGGAAGCGGCATGCGACGATGACACCGTTGGCGTCGGCGCGACTTCGCAAGTTTCCCTGCCGACGACTCCGGGCATGACTTATTTTATTCTCGCCGGCGGGTATGGTTCGGATGCCGGCAATCTGGTTTTGCACCTGCACTACTTTACGCCGCCGGCGTTTGACGTGCAGCCCACGAACACTTCCGTCGTGGTCAGCAGCAACGCCATTTTCAATCCGACGCTTTCGGGCACCTTGCCGATGAGCTTCCAATGGTTCTTTAACAACTCGCCGCTGATGGACGGCGGACGCATCAGCGGTTCGACCAATTCGGTTTTGAACATTGCCAGCGTGCAGACCAACGACGGCGGAAATTATTTTCTCGTCGCGTCGAATTTCGTCGGCGTGACCACGAGTTCCGTGGCGGTGCTGACGCCGGTTATTCTGCCGCCGGTCTTCACGCTGCAACCGACGGGCCAGTCCGTGCTGACCGGCTCGAATGTCACCTTCACGGCGGCGGTGGACGGCACGCCACCCTACAGTTTCCAATGGTCATTGAACGGCTCGCCGCTGACCGATGACGGTGTCCACATTGTCGGCTCGGCGACGACGAGCTTGAGCATCTCAAACCTGACCACGTCGGACGCGGGCAGCTACACGCTGACGGTCACCAATCTTTCCGGCGCAACCAACAGTGCGGCGGCCGTGCTGACGGTGCTGGTGCCGCCGGTGGTCACTTTAAATCCGGTCGGCCGCTCCGTGCCGCCCGGTCTGCCAACGACGTTTAATGCCGTGGCCACAGGCATTCCCGCGCCAAGCTATCAGTGGCAATTCAACGGCACGAACATTTCCGACGCCAACAGCGCCAGCTACCTCATCAGCTCTGTCGGCACCAACAACCTGGGCTTCTACCAGGTGGTCGCCAACAATTCTGTGGGCTCAGTGACCAGCGTCGTGGCGCAATTGACCTTCGGCCCGGTGGCCGCGTGGGGCAGAAATTTGAACAACGAATCGCTGCCGCCGCCCAACCTGAGCAACGTCGTCGCCATTGCCGCCACCTCCGGCGCGGGATTCGCCGTGCGGACGGACGGCTCCATCGTGCCGTGGGGCGCCACCGGCGCGGGTAATGTCACCAACTTCCCCGCCAGCGCCACGAATGTCGTGGCCATTTCCACCGCCGCCACCGGCGCCTCAGCCGTGCTGCGGGCGGACGGTGTGGCGATCGGCTGGAATGGTCCGACGTTGCCAAACTTGACGAACATTGTTTCCGTCGCACTGGGCGGAAATTTATTCGGCCTCGGCTTGCACGCAGACGGCACGGTCACCGGCTGGGGCATAACGCCGTATAGCCTCGTGCCCACCAGCTTGAACAGCGTCACTGCCATCGCGTGCGGCTTCACGCATTCGCTTGCCTTGCGAAATGACGGGACGGTGGTCGCCTGGGGCGCCGGCGCCGGCACGAATGTTCCGACCGGTTTGGCGGGCGTGGCCGGCATTGCCGCCGGCCTTTCGCACAGCCTCGCGTTGAAAACCAATGGCACCGTGGTCGCGTGGGGCAGCGGCACTGGCACCAATGTTCCGGCCGGGCTGACGAACGTCGTGGCGGTTTATGCCAGCGCGCAGAGTGTGACCAGTGGCTACAGCTACAATTTCAGCCTCGCCATCCGCGCCAACGGCACCGTCGTCGCCTGGGGCGACAGCCCCAATGGTGAAACCAATCCGCCCGCCGCGTTGAACAGCCTGTTCACCGTGACCGCCTGCGCCGCACCGCTTCATGGCCTCGCGCTGGTGAACGATGGCCGCCCGCAGATTTTGCAGCCGCCCGTCGGCCTCACCGCCTACACGGGCCGCAACGTCACTTTGCAGGCCAGCGCCGTCGGGGCCGCGCCGTTGAGTTATCAATGGCTGCTGAATGGCACGAACATTTTGGGCGCGACCAATGCGAGCCTGGCGTTGCCGAACATCCAGCTTGCCAATGCGGGGAACTATCAGCTGCTCGTCAGCAATGCCGTCAACACCGCGATCAGTTTGCCCGCGCCGGTGAATGTCATCGTCGGCCCGCTGACGATTCTGACGCAGATCTCGGCGTCACCGACGCTTTTGTATCAAGGCGGCAAGTTCACCGTGGGCGGCCTCAACGTGCAAGGCAGCGGCCCGGTGAATTACCAATGGTTCTTCGCGCCGACGAATAAAAATTACGCCGTCATTCCCGGCGCGACGAACACGACGTTGACGATGGATCCCGCGCTGGCGGTCAGCTCGGGGAATTATTACCTAGCCGCCAGCAACCTCGTCGGCGGCGTCACCAGCGCGCCGGTGAACGTGCGCGTGCTGTTCGCGAAAGCTTGGGGCTACGGTGCCGTCAGCAATCCGCCGGTCAACGTGACCAACGCCGTCGCCATCGCCAACGGCGGCGCAGCCGGCCTTTCGGCGGGCGATTATTTTGCGCTTGGCTCGGATGGAAAGCTCACGTCGTGGGCGAACTACATTCCACTCTACGGCGAAACCAACGTCTCGGCCCTGAGCAATTCCATCGTTACCGCCATTGCGGCGGGTTACGAGGACAGCCTTGCATTGAAATCCGATGGAACCGTTTATGCCTGGGGCTACGGCGTGTATGGCGAAACGAATGTGCCGGTGGCCTTGAACGGCGTCACCGCCATTGCGTGCGGACCTTACCATGATCTGGCCCTGAAGTCGGATGGAACCGTCGTCGGCTGGGGCGGAGCGGGCCAGTTCAACTACGGCCAGACCACCAACAATCCCGCCGCCACCAACGTCGTGGCCATTGCCGCCGGCACCTACCACAGCCTCGCCCTGCGCGCCGACGGCAGCGTGGTGAGCTGGGGCTACACGCCGGATTTGAGCACCATCCCGCTGGCGGCCACCAATATGATCGCGATCGCGGCGGGCGGAAATTTCAACGTGGCGCTGCGAGCCAATGGCACCGTGATTCAATGGGGCAATGGCATTTTGAGTTATCCCTTGCCGGTGAATGTGAGCAACATCGTCGCCATCTCCGCCGCCGGCACGCACGTCACCGCGCTCAAAAATGACGGCACGGTGGTGACTTGGGGCAACGAATACATCGGCGTTGCGTCTAATAATATTCCATCCGATTTGGCCAACGTCATCGCCATCACGAGCGGCGGCGATCGCGACCTGGCGTTGTTCGGCACCCGCGCGCCGGCTTTCACCGTGCAGCCGTGGAACCGGACTTTCCCGGCGACGGCCATGACCAACCTTTTCCTGGCCGGGAAGTGCGCCGGCGTGCAGCCGGTGCGTTATCAATGGCAGTTGAACGGCACCAACGTGCCCGGCGCAACCAATGACGTTTTGATCCTGACGAACAATCCGTCGCTGCAATACGGCTTGATCCGTAATATTCCGACGGGTGCCTATCAGCTCATTGCCAGCAATGCCTATGGCGTCGTTGCCAGCAAATACGTCAAGGTCAGTTCGTTCATTCCGCTCGGCGATGCGCTGGATGCGACGAATCTAACTTGGACCACCAGCGGCAACGCGCAATGGTATGGCCAGACCAACTATGTTCATGCGGTTTCAACTGGGGGTCCTGGAAATTCATCCGCTGCCCGCAGCGGCGGCATTGGCGCGTTGCAGGAAACCATCTTGCAGACCACCTTCGCGACGAATGTTGCCGGCAACGTGAGCTTCTGGTGGAAGGTTTCCTCCGAGCAGGATTTTGACATCCTCGAATTCCGCATCAACGGCGTCACGCAGGCGAGCATCTCCGGCGAAGTGGACTGGACGCAGGCCAGCTTCCCTCTTGCCGCCGGCACCAACGTGCTAATGTGGCGTTATTCCAAGGACGCCTCCTTCGATGCCGGCCTCGATGCCGCGTTCGTTGATCAATTTGCCTTTGTCGCCGCGCCTATAATCACCAAACAGCCGGGAGGAGTGGTTGCCAATCTTGGGAATACAGTCTCGCTCAGTGTTATTGCCACGGGTGCGGCCCCGATGAGCTATCAGTGGTTCCGCAATGGATCACCCATCAACGGTGCAATCAGTTCCACCTACACCAAGCTGAACGTGGCCCGCGCGCAGGATGGAACTTACTCGGTGATCGTCACCAACCTCGGCGGCGTGGCCATCAGCAGCAACGCCGTTTTGACGGTTCACGTGCCGCAGCTCCTCGGCTCGCCGACGTTGCTGCCCAATGGCACGTTCCAGTTGACCTCGACCGACGTCAACGGCGGCCTGCTCACGGCAGCCAATCTCACGAACTTCTCGGCGCAGGCCAGCACCGATCTCGTGAACTGGGTGACGCTGCCCAACGCCTTGAGCCTGACCAACGGCATGCTGCTGCTCCAGGACAGCAGCTCGTCCAACTTCACCACGCGTTATTACCGCCTGGTGGAACAGTAAGCCTGATTGAAACGTCAAAGCCCCGCCGGCAACGGCGGGGCTTTGACGTTTAAAAATTTCGCAGGGAACTTTATTCCGGCACCACGCCGATTTCCGCCGCCGAGCTCCACGCCTCGCCGTTGATTTCGGAAAGGGCCTTGAGCTTGATGAACCGGCACGGCGTCGGCGCGAACGGCACGGTCTTCAAATCTTTGCCGTCCGCAAATTCGCCCTTCGCCACCGGCTGGCCGAAATCCTGGCCGTCGTTGCTGACGTAAAATTCATAGCCCTTGATCATGCCGTTCACGCTGTCATCCTGACGCGGCAGATAAGTAAAACCCTTGATCGTGGTCGGCGGCGTCAGCTCGATGACGATCTCGTGCGGCGGCGGCGGATTGCCATCCTGCCACTGCGTGTGCCAGATCGTGGACGAGTCGCCGTCCACGGCATTGGCCGCCTTGCCGTCTTCGCCGACCGTCTCTTCGCTGTCCACCTTGACCACTTTGAGCGCGAGCTTTGCCGCCGGCGGCTGGTTTTCCGGCGCGGCGGAACTGCTCTGGGAAGGATTGGAAGCGCAGCCAAAACCCGCCAGCAGCACGACGGCGATGGCCGGCAGGGAAATCAAGTTGCGAACGGTGATCCGGGAAATAAAAAATCCGGCTGGCTTTTTAATGGCAATGTTTTTCATGCCCGCATCGTAACGGGTTCAACCATGTAATCGTCAAGCGCGAAGCTGCCCCTCAATTGAGGGGGTGCCACCAAGAGCCCGCGCTTGATTCATCGCCGGGCCAGCCGCTGAAGCAGCTTGCCGTGGATGCCGCCGAAGCCGCCGTTGCTGAACACCACCACCACGTCGCCGCCCTGCACGTTCTTGGCGAGGTGCGCCACGATGGCGTCCGCGTCCGGCAGATACTCCGTCGGCTTGCCGGTCGCGCCGATGTCATGCATCAATTTTTGCGGATCGAGGCGTTCGCCGGCCGCCAGTTGCTCCAGCCGCGCGACCTGCGCCACGATGACCGCGTCCGCATCGGCGAAGGATTCCGCCAGTTCGCTTTGAAAAACATTCCGGCGCGTCGTGTTGCTGCGCGGCTCGAACACGGCCCAGATTTTTTCCTTCGCGTAGCGCAGGCGCAACGCCCGCAGCGTTTCGCGGATCGCCGTCGGATGATGCCCGAAATCGTCAATCACCGTCACGCCGCCGGCGATGCCCTTCACTTCCATGCGCCGCTTGATGCCCTTGAACGTGGCGAACGCGCTTTGAATCTGCTTGTTTGACAGGCCGCAATGTTTCGCCGCGCCAATGACGGCGAGCGCGTTGCGGACGTTCAATTCGCCGACGAGGTTGAGATGAAATTTGAAGCTGGGAATTTCAAACTCCGTCGCCGTCGGCCCGTAACGGAGATTAAAAGCATAAACGGCGTAGTCGCCGCCGAGGCCGAATTTTTTCACCGGGCAATGCGTGACGTTCAACAGCTCTTTGAGATTCGCATCGTCGCCATTGCCGAGCAACAGCCCGTTGCGCGGCACGAGGCGGATGAAGTGCGAAAATGTTTTCTTCACCGCGTCGAGGTTCTCGAAGATGTCGGCGTGGTCGTATTCGAGGTTGTTGATGATGGCGACTTCCGGCTGGTAATGGATGAACTTGCTGCGCTTGTCGAAAAACGCGGTGTCGTATTCGTCGCCTTCGATAATGAACCATT
>Ga0181516_10002492_pt1 | contig 13014 bp, 8 predicted proteins | sample PEATcosm2014_Bin_25_FD_121104 | JGI IMG/M metagenome (GOLD analysis project Ga0181516, IMG submission 121104) | Peatland microbial communities from MTU Mesocosm Facility, Houghton, MI, USA - PEATcosm2014_Bin01_10_metaG | ecosystem: Environmental > Terrestrial > Soil > Wetlands > Peat | place... | reverse complement strand
GCGGATTTGAGGTTGACCTGGAATGGCAGGATGGAGGTCTACGCTCTGCGACCATCCGCAGCGTTGGAGGCTCGGATGCACGGGTACGTTACGGATCGTCGGTGAAGACAATTCACCTCAATCCGGGGCAGCGGGTTCAGGTGAAGTTGGTGCGTGGAGAGATGCGGGTGATTCCGGTTTGAGGATGCAATTGCGATGAAGCGCAGGATGAGCCGCAGATCGTTTCTGCAATCGGCGGCAGGCAGTGTTGCGTTCGCTGCGGCGCGTCGGCGAGTACAGATGGCGGCTGGTGCGGTCGTGCCGGATCTGACGCAAGCTGTCGACGTCTTTCTCGGCACTGGCGGCCACGGCCACACCTTTCCGGGGGCAAGCGTTCCATTCGGCATGGTGCAGCTCAGTCCGGACACCGGGACTTCGGGGTGGGACCACTGTGCGGGTTACCACTATGACGACCGCTCCATACTGGGCTTCAGCCACACGCACCTCAGCGGCACTGGCGTCGGCGATATGATGGATTTCCTGCTGATGCCTGCGCGCGGGCCGGTGCGCACGGTACCAGGAGACGCGGAGACGCCGGGTTCGGGGTATCGGGCGGTGTTTTCGCATGACGACGAGACCGCCGAGCCGGGCTATTATTCAGTTCTTTTGAAGGACTCCGGCATTCGTGCGGAACTTACCGCGACAACAAGGGCGGCTCTGCATCGCTATGGGTTTCCCGCAGACCCGAACTGCCACTTCGTTCTGGATTTGGCGCACGGCTTTATCGATACACCCGACGATTTGCCTGCACGCACAGGCCAGTCGAGGGTGCTGACCTCAGAATTGCATGTTGCCGGCACAGATACTGTCACAGGAGGGCGACGCTGTGCCCAATGGGCGGAGGGACGCTATATCTACTTCGCGATGCGGTTCTCAAAGCCTTTTGCGGGCAGCATGATTGTAGTGGATGGGAAGACAATGGATTCCGGCGCACGCGATGCCTCCGGAAAATCGATTCAATGTGTGCTGCATTATCCGTTGGACTGGAACGAATCCATTCTGGTAAAGGTCGGAATCTCGTCGGTGGATATCAATGGCGCGAGGAAGAATCTGGAAGCGGAGATCCCGGGTTGGAATTTTGAACTGGTTCACGACGCGGCCAGACAAGCATGGCAGAAGCAACTTGCGCGTATCACGCTTGAAACCTCAAACCTGGAAGCGAAGAAGACTTTCTACACTTCGATGTACCATGCGATGCTTGCGCCTACGCGGTTTGACGACGTGGACGGAAGATACCGCGGGATGGACTTGACTATTCGCCAGCTTCCGCAGGGCGCGGCCAACTATACGACCTATTCGCTGTGGGATACCTATCGGGCCCTCCATCCGATGTATACGCTGGTCCAGCGCGATCGCTTGCCCGATCTGGTGAATAGCCTTATCCGCATGGCCGAGCAGAGCCCGCAAGGCGTGCCGGTATGGCCGTTACAGGGAGTGGAGACGGGATGCATGGTCGGCTATCACTCCGCGGCGGTGATTGCGGAGGCTTATATAAAGGGAATTTCAGGCGTCGACTACGCGCGCGCGTATGATCTCTGGCGAAAACGTGCCATGGTGGACGATTACCGCGGCCTTGCTTCCTACCGCGAACTCGGTTACGTCCCTTGCGACAAGGAACCGGAGTCTGTTAGCAAGACGCTAGAGTATGCATACGACGACTGGGCGGTGGCGCATCTCGCCGGCGCAGCGGGCCAGGAGAGCGAACGCGAAGAACTGCGCCGCAGATCGAGGAACTACCACAATGTGTTTGACCGGTCGATCGGGTTTGTGCGTGGACGGATGGCGGATGGGAGCTGGGCCAGCCCCTTTGATCCCCGCGGTATGGGGCATAGCAAGCAGTGGCACGACTTTACCGAGTGCAACTCCTGGGAGGCAACGTTCCTCAACCAGCACGATGTAACTAAGTACATGACGCTCTTGGGAGGCGAGGCGGCGTTCATCCGAAAGCTCGACCGTCTTTTCAACCAAAGCTCAGAGTTGCCGCCGGATGCGCCGCCAGACATCTCCGGCATGGTTGGGCAGTATTCTCAGGGCAATGAGCCGGATCACCACGTTGCCTACCTGTATGCGTTCGCGGGGGCGCCTTACAAGACTCAGGCGCTAGTGCGCTCACTGTTGTCCACAATGTATCGTGATGCACCGGACGGTCTGGCGGGAAATGAAGACTGCGGTCAGATGTCGGCATGGTACATCATGAGCGCGCTGGGAATGTATGCGGTCGACCCGGTGAGCGGTAACTATATTCTGGGCAGCCCGCTATTCGATTCCGCGACGCTTGCGCTGGGCGACGGGAAGAGGCTCACAATCCGCGCCGTGAGGAATGGACCCGAGCGCCCTTATGTGACCGCGGTGGAGTGGAATGGCATTCGTTGGAATAAAAGCTGGATAAGTCACGCCGAGTTGATGGCTGGAGGCACATTGGAGTTCTACATGAGCGAGCATCCGGACAAGACGTTCGGCGCGGCGGCTGAAGACAGACCACCGTCGTTCGTCTAGCAGGGTGTTGCTTTTATCGGTTTCGTAATGCTGACGCCGCACAGACACTGGGAATCGAAGGATAAACTGCTAAGATATGCTGGCAACGTTAGCGATAACGTATAAATTTACCTCAGGAAAGTGGAACGAGGAAACGTTTACCCAAGGCTCCATGTTTCACAGCAACTTTGCCAGTTGAAAAGCCGATTTATCTGGAGGCGCATTCCATGAAGCTCGATTCCTCAAGCGCTGCGCCACCTTCGCACTGGATGCTGCGTGAGATTGATGAGCAGCCAGCGACGCTGGTCGCAACGCTTGATCGTTATATCGATGGGAGCGCTTTTCGGGACGTGGTCTGCCGACCGGCACGCGATTGGCTAAAGTCTGTCCAACGAGAGATTGTCATTGCAGCGAGCGGTTCAAGTCGTCACGCCGGGCTGGCGGCTGAATCGATGTTCGAAGACTTGAGCGGCATCGCTGTCCATGTAGAGTATGCCAGCGAATACTGCTGCCAATCCGAGAAGGCGCTGAAAGACGCTATGGTGATGTTTGTCTCGCAGTCGGGAGAAACGGCAGACACGCTGGCTGCGCTGCGCAAAGCGACCGCAGCGGGTCATCTTACTCTGGCGATCACCAACGCTGCGGACTCGACTATCGCCCGCGAAGCCACCGTATCTTTCCCTACTGAAGCGGGTATCGAGCGTGCCATCCCCGCGACTAAGAGTTTCACTGCGCAACTGCTGAATCTCTACCTACTATCATTGCTGGCCGCTGATACGCGCGACGCAATCCCGCCGGGCGAGTTGCGGGCGATATTGGCGGAGTTGAGCGAACTGCCTGCGCGGATTGAGCGGCAATTGAAGACATGGGAAGATGCGATGCAGACCATCGCGGCCCGCTACCGTACGGCGAAAAACTTCCTGCTTCTTGGTCGAGGGGTGCATTACGCAGTCGCTCGTGAAGGAGCACTTAAATTGAAGGAGTCGGCATACCTTCATGCGGAGGGCTACCCTAGCGGTGAATTGCGGCATGGTCCTAACGCGCTGGTGAGCGACGGTACACCACTGGTGATGATCGCAACCGCCGATCACTCGGACAGGGAGTCGATCGCTAGGTATCGGAAGGTTGTGCACTTGATGCACGCTATGCGCGAACAGGACGCGGACATCTTCGCCTTGGCGAGCCCGGGCGACGAGTTGGTGGGATCGCTAGCGACGAACGTTGTGTGGATCGAGGAAACGCAAGAAGCTCTGTCGCCGATCAGCGAGATCGTACCCCTACAATCCTTCGCCTACTTTATGGCTATCGAGCGGAAGATCGATGTAGACAGCCCTCGCAATCTCACAAAAGCGGTACTGGCCGAATGAACCTTGGAATGGAAGAACAAAGTTACGTCAATCGCGAGGATGTCCAGCATGCCCCCGCTATCTATAGTGTGTCGAGCCTTACGATCTTGCGACGCAGGCGCCATTTAGCTCTGTTGCTCCTGTTGGGAACGCTCTTCAACACAGTCGGTCGGAGCGAGGAGCGTGGCCTTAGAGTGGAGTCGCTTGAGACCGAGGGCCAGACCAACCCATTGGGCATCGATGTGGTTGCCCCACACTTCTTGTGGAAACTTGCGGATGGGGGACAAGACAGAGGCTTGACCCAAGAGTCCTATCGGGTTCTCGTCGCAAGCACACCAGACCTGCTGCGGAGGGATCGAGGCGACGTGTGGGATTCAGGTGTGGTTCGCGAGAGAGCAACGTTCGGCATTCGCTTTGCCGGCAAACCACTCACTTCCCATCGACGTTACTTCTGGAAGGTCGTCGTTAAAGTGAATGGGAACCCACCTGTCTGGAGCGAGTCAGCAGAATTCGTAACCGGAATGCTTCACCCTTACGAGTGGAAGGCGAAATGGATTGCGGCGTCGAAACCATATCAGCCGAATTCACCGCTGCCCCTCTTTCGGCGCGAGTTCTCACTGCATAAGCAGGTCGCGAGCGCGCTTGTCATGGTCAGCGGGCTAGGTCAGTACGAGTTGCGGGTCAATGGCAATCCGGTTACGGATACAGTACTGAATCCAGCGTGGACGAACTACCGGAAAACCATCTTCTACAACACCTTTGACATCACCCGACAGATACAGCAGGGAGCGAATGTCTTCGCCCTACTGCTCGGCAATGGGATGTACAACGTCGAGGGCGTTCCCGGACGCTATGCCAAATTCACGGGCAGCTTCGGTGAACCGAGGCTTATCCTGCAATGTCATATCGCGTATACGGACGGAGCCACTGAGACGATCGTCAGCGACGAAAGCTGGACCTCCGCTTCTGGGCCGATCATGTTCTCTTCCACATACGGCGGTGAGGACTTCGATGCGACCCGCGAGGCGATTGGCTGGGATCGTCCAGGGTTGTTGGATGTGTGGGGAGCGGTCCGCATCGTAGACGGTCCGGGTGGCCAATTGCGGGCATCCACGACTCCGTCAATTGCCGTGGAAAAGGTCTATTCTCCGCTTAGCCGAGTCGAACTGAAAGCCGGGGTCTCCGTCTACGATCTCGGACAGAATATGTCAGGATGGCCAGAGATCGAGGTGGACGGAACAGCCGGGAGTTCCGTCAAGCTGATCTGCGGAGAGTTGCTCAACTCGGACGGAACGGTCACGCAGGCGGGTTCAGGCCCGGGAAACTCCTTTACTTACACGCTTCGCGGCGGAAGTACGGAGCGGTGGCATCCGCGCTTTAGCTACTATGGTTTTCGCTATGTGCAGGTGGAATCGTCTCCAGCGAAGGACGATCCTCTCCACGTTTTGCCCCGGTTGACCAGAATCGGCGGCGACTTCGTGCATGCCGCCTTGACTGTTGATGGAAGTTTCAAAAGCTCAGTTACGCTGCTAAACCAGATCCATACGCTGATCGATATGGCAATATTGAGCAATAGTATGTCGGTGTTGACCGACTGCCCGCAACGCGAGAAACTCGGCTGGTTGGAGCAGACCTACCTCAACGGCTCTTCTCTCTTCTATAACTATGGCTATCGCAATCTGTATCGCAAGATTGACGTGGACATGGAGGAAGCGCAGACTCCCGACGGCCTTGTTCCGTCGATCGCGCCCGAATATGTCGAGTTCAACACTCCCCTAGGCAAGCCAACAGCTTTCCGCGATTCGCCGGAATGGGGCAGCGCCGCGATCCTTTCCAGTTGGACCGCGTATCAGTTCACCGGCGACCCGCAACCGCTGGCGCAGGCCTACCCCATGATGGAACGTTACCTTGCCTACCTTAGCGCCACTGCCAAAAACAACATCATCGACTATGGCCTCGGTGACTGGTACGATATCGGCCCCAGAAATCCCGGTTATTCGCAGTTGACGAGCCGGGCAACGACCGCGACCGCCGTCTACTTCGAGGACCTGATGACCATGGTCAAGATTGCTATCTTGCTCGATAAACCGAACGATGCGAAGCGCTTCGCATCGAAAGCCTCAAATGTTCGTAAGGCATTCAACCAGAAGCTCTTTCATCCGGAACATGACTACTACGACAGGGACAGCCAGACAGCCAATGCAATGCCTCTCGCCCTGGGCATGGTTCCAAGAGGACGCGAGGCTGGGGTACTCGCTCATCTGGTCAAAGACATCCGTGCCCATCAGAACCACGTCACCGCAGGCGATATTGGTTTTCACTACGTAGTGCGGGCGCTTACGCAGTGGAACCGCTCCGACGTGCTAATGGATATGCTGTCACGGATGGACTCTCCGAGCTATGGTTATCAGCTCGCCCACGGAGCAACCACGTTAACGGAGGCATGGGATGCCAACCCAGACAGTTCGCAAAATCACTTTATGCTGGGACATGCCGAAGAGTGGCTCTATCGTGGCCTGGCGGGAATTGAATTCGATATGGCGGCAGCCCCGGTCAAACGCATCACAATTCATCCGCATCCAGTCGCCGGCGTCCAATCGGCATCGGCAACGTACAACTCCGTGTTAGGGATGATCGACAGTTCATGGCGGGTCGTTGACAAGACACTGACCCTGAACGTCGACGTTCCCCCCAATTCAGACGCGCAAATTCTCCTACCTGGCAAGACGCTCGACACGATCCGAATCGATGATGAGCCTCTAACCGACAAGAACCCCGACGCATCCTGCGCTCTGATCTCAACAGGGATCGCTTGTCGCGTCCGCTCAGGTCACTACACTTTCGCAGCACCCATTGCATAACGCCAGAGTCAATGCTCCCCGACCGGATGTTCCATCCTCCAGATTGGGACAAGGCTTTGATTCGATCGCCTAACTGTTAGTTCTTTTCGCGGAGTTTCTGACGGAGTCGCACCGCTGTCTGCGAAATCACGCGCTTCGAGCCAACTATGGGCTTCGTAGATGTGCTGCCCACCGTCGACTGACGCACCACCAATGTTGGGGCCAGAAGGATGTTGCGCGGCTTATCAACCTCTTTGTCCATGATCGCAAGGGCTAGCTGAGCGGCTGCCTCGCCAAGCGCGGCAGTCGACTGATCCACGGATGTGAGTGGAATGGGCAGGTACTTTGAATAGTTCACGTTGTCGAAACCCACGAAGGCGATATCGCCAGGAATAGACAGACCCGCATCCTGGGCTGCTCTCATCGCACCGATAGCAACGACGTCATTGTGACAAAAAACGCCATCAGGTCGCGATCTACGCTTCAATAGTGGTGCCATCAAGTCATAGCCTGCCTTGTCGGCAGGCTCCCCGCCCTCGCTCGAGAGGACAAGGGCCTCATTAAGTTCGACATCGTGGTCCCGGAGCGCATGACGAAATCCGCGATAGCGGTCCGCGGCAGGGCTAATGTCGGGGCTGCCGATGTATGCAAGACGCTTCCGTCCGAGTTGAATGAGGTGCTCTGTTGCCAGCCTTCCGCCCGTATAATCATCGGTCCCGATAAAGCTTACGCGTAGCTGCGGGAAAGGACGGTCAACGAGCACTAATGGTGTGTTGAGGTCGTGAACCGTGAAAAACCCTTGCAAGGAAGATTGGCAGGACGCGAGCAACAACGCGTCTACACCACGAGCCAACATCATACGTATCTCTGCCTGCTCAATCTCTGCCTTGTTTTCGGACGAAGCGAGGATGAGAGCGTAAGAACGTTGACGCAATGCTCCGCTCAAAGATTTGGCGAACTCATTGAAGAATGGGTTGAGCAGGTCAGGTACGATTAGCCCGACGATAAACGATTGACCGGTGGCTAGACTGCGCGCCGTCATGTTGGGCTGGTAATCTAGCTCCTTCATGCGCTTGAGTATCCTCTGGCGAGTTGCGTCGCCGATGTCCGCCTTGCCGCGCAGCGCCTTGGATACTGTAATGACAGAGACGCCCAGTTCGCGAGCTATGTCTTTGAGACGGATTGCCATCGATACCTGCTTGAGCTGTACAGTAGGGATCCAGTTTCTCCCGGATACCTGTTGTCAGAATACAAGATCGGCCCCGAATGCGGTACCGCTAATCTGCCCGACTCGGTTCTGACCCTGGCGGAATGATGGACTAACCAACAAAAAGCGAAAAATTTGAGTATCGATCGCATTGCTTATGTGTTACGTTAGCGATAACGTTTTGTATGGCTTGCTATTACTGTATGTGCCTGCGCACGGACAGCCGCAGCTTTTTGGTAAACCGCATCGTGAGGCTAACGATGCACTCGAGGCCATTCACGGATGAGGTGACAGTTCCAGGTGCACAATCGGATTGAAATTCCGCGCAGAGTTGGATTCTGGGGAGCTGTTTCCGCCAATGTGCTGAACATGATTGGCATAGGGCCGTTTCTCACTATTCCTCTTGCACTTGCGGCGATGGGCGGCCCGCAGGCCATGCTGGGCTGGATACTCGGGGCCTTCATCTCGTTGTGTGACGGCATGGTGTGGTCGGAGTTGGGGTCTGCTATGCCTTGCTCGGGCGGCCCGTACCGATATCTGATGGAGGCTTTTGGCCCGAAGAGTTTTGGACGGTTGTTCGCGTTCCTGTTTCTTTGGCAGGCGATTGTACTTGGGCCGATTTCGATCGCGAGCGGGGCCGTCGGTTTCGCGCAATATGCCGGATATCTTTACCCAAGCGCGCATCATGCAGCACTGGTAGCAGTCGCTGTGTTTGTATGTCTTATCAATACCGCCCTCTTGTATCGAAATATCCAATCCATTGCCCGCCTTTCGATTGCTATTGCGACGATTGTGGTCGGATCGACTGGTTGGATCATTCTGGCTGGAGTAACGCACTTCCGCTATGCCGTGGCCTTTGACTTTCCCCCTGGCGCGTTTCATTTGGGCCATGGGTTCTTCCTGGGCTTAGGAGCGTCTACGCTGATCGCGCTATACGACTACGGCGGCTACTACAACGTTTGTCTCATCGGCGACGAGGTCTCCACTCCTAAAAAGACCATTCCCCGCTCGATCCTGTTTTCGATTGCTGTGGTAACGGTGATTTATCTCATAATGAACATCTCGATCATAGGCGTTATCCCGTGGCGCATCGCTATGCACTCTCAGGCCGTCGTTGCCGACTTCATGGCGCACATCTACGGAAGAGTTGGTGGAACGGCGATCGCCGTTCTGATTCTGGTTGCATCATTTGGCTCGGTGTTGGCGATTTTACTAGGCTATTCCCGCATCCCCTATGCGGCGGCACTGGAAGGCCAATTTTTTTCTGTGTTTGGCCGGCTCCACCCAAAGGGTAGATTTCCGCACGTGTCCCTGCTCGCGATGGGAGTGTGTTCAGCGCTCGCCTGCCTCTTTTCCCTCCAGAGCTTAATCACAGCATTGATCGTGACCCAGACGCTGCTGCAGTTTGCGGCTCAATGCGTTGCGGTAATGCTGTTGCGCAAGCAAAAGCGGGAGCCCGTAGGGGCGTATCGCATGCCGCTCTATCCATTGCCCGCGCTGGTGGCGCTCATCGGATGGATCTACATTGTGGTAACAAGCGGCGTGCAATACATGTTGGTCGCCGCATTGTTCTTGACGGTCGGAGTAGGTCTGTTTATGGTGCGAGCGCGTCGACGTGCGGACTGGCCGTTTGCGGAGGTGTCAGCATGAGCCGACGCTGGGATGCCGTAACGGTGGGAGAGATCTATACCGACCATGTCTTTTCCGGTTTACTGAATTGGCCAGTCCCTGGAGAAGAGATCTTCACTCAGAACTATTTGCGCGAACTGGGCGGAGGCGCTGCGATTACCGCATGCGGACTAGGCCTGCTTGGTCGGCGGACGGCCGTATTTGGTGTGGTGGGAGAAGTCGAGTGCCGCTGGATCAAGAAGCGTTTCGGTGATTTTGAGGTTGAGCACGACGGCTTGAGGCAGGTGCCCGGCAGCTCCGGAGTTACCGTAAGCGTCTCCGTGATGGAGGAGCGCACGTTCTACAGTTACAAAGGAAGCAACGAACAACTGGGCGAGTACTTATCGTCCCCTATGCTCGTCGAGCAGTTACGGCAGGCTGCGCATGTGCATTTCGCGGTTCCGCTGGAGAGGCGGATCGCCCAGGCAATACTGCCCGAACTGAAGGCGGCGGGGTGCACGGTGTCTTTAGATGTCGGATGGCAGCCGGAATGGTACCTCCGCCCGGAAAACCTACAGACATGTCGGGAGATCGACTATTTCCTTCCCAATCGGAAAGAGGCCGAGTACCTAACCGGCAAGGAGCACCCTGAAGAGGTGCTGCTGGGGCTTGAGGAACTCGGATTTACTCATGTAGTGGTGAAACTCGGCGCTGAAGGGGCGGCCATGCATACGAACGGCAGGATGCTGCATGTGCCTTCGCTCGCGACCAGCGTTGTAGATACCACTGGGGCTGGGGACGCATTCGATGCCGGCCTAATCGACGCCGTGCTAGACGGAGCCGACGCGCGGCAGACATTGCTGCGCGCGGCGGCGTGCGGCACCCTCTCAACCCGGCGACCGGGGGCCCTAAACGGGCTCGCGATGCGCCAAGAACTGGAGGCCCTCCATGGGTAATCGGAAAGTGACTCTGATTGGCGGGGGTGGCGTGCGCACCCCTCTGGTGATTTACGGAATCAATGAATCGAGCAAGCAACTGGGCGTGGATGAGATGGTGCTCTACGACCTGGATGCTGATCGGGCGCAATTGATCTGCGAACTCGGCGGCGCGTTGATCGCGCGGGAAGGTGGCAGTCTAAAGTTACGGGTCAGCAGCAACCTGCAGGATGCAATCTCCGGCGCTTCCTATGTCCTGACGGCAATCCGCGTGGGCGGCATGAAGGCACGTGCGATCGACGAGCGGGTGGCTATTGAAAATGGATACCCAGGTCAGGAGACGACTGGCCCAGGCGGCGTTGCGATGGGATTGCGCACGGCTCAGGCAGCAATCGAGTATGCGCGCCAAATTGAGCGCTTCTGCCCACAAGCATGGATGATCAATTTCACCAATCCGGCGGGACTGATTACGCAGGCTGTAAGCCACAACACCGAGGTTCGTGTCATCGGCATCTGCGATACTCCCACAGAACTCTTCCATCGTATCGCGCTGGCACTCCAGGCAGACCCGCAAGATGTCCGCTGTGAGTATGTCGGCCTGAACCATCTTGGTTGGGTTAAGCGCGTTCTGCTGCGAGGCGAAGATGTCACTGAAATGCTGCTCGCAAGCGACGAGCTTCTTGCCACGCTGTATCAAGCAAAGCTCTTTGACTTCGATATGCTGAGAAGTCTACGGCTGATTCCTACGGAGTATCTTTTCTTCTACTACAGTCGGCGACGCGCGTTAGCCAACCAGCGCACCGCAGGCGCAACCCGAGGAGAAGAACTGGAGAGACTCAACGCCGGCTTGTTCGTCGAGCTTGCGGCGGCGATGCGCTCCGGTGGCAACGACGCCGCGCTCGCGCTCTATACCGATTACCTGAATCAACGCTCGGGTTCCTACATGCAATTGGAGGCCAGCGCTGGGACGGCATTCGACAAGTCCCACGCATTGATCGAGGATCCGTTTCGGGTAGCCACCGGTTACCATCGCATCGCACTGGATGTTATGAATGCCCTGTGCAGCGACGTACCACGTCGGATAGTCGTCAACGTTCGCAATCACGGTGCGATTCCTGATATCGAATTCGAGGATGTGATCGAGGCTCCATGTGCTATCTCGAGCCACGCAATTGTCCCTGAAGATTGCGGCCGCCTCCCAGAAGAGGTGCGTGGGCTGGTGTTGAGCGTCAAGGCATATGAGCGCGCGGCTATCGAAGCCAGCGTCACCGGTTCGGAAGAGCAGGCCCGGAAAGCGATGCTGCTCTATCCTGCTATCGGTGAATGGGAGCCTTCCGCAGACCTCCTGCGCGATCTGGCGGCCCGGAGCCCGGCTTTTCCAGTATTGCGATAAAAGAATGTCAGTCCTGTTTGTCTTAACGGTATCGCTACCGGGAATCATCTAGAGCCGGACGGGAAGGTCCGGACAACCGGTTAGACTCACCATTGCATATGGTTGACGTGCAGCGTTGGTTGGCTCTCTTCAAAAAAAAAGAGTTGCCAAATACGTTACCGATAACGTAAAGTTCTTCGACATAGGTTGAACACTTCTTTTATGGCTTGTCCCGGACCTCCTCGCTTTGCTGCATCCGGTCATGATTTAGACCTACGCAAGCCATTCAGCCGTTGGAGCATGAAACGTATGACCCTAAATCGCCGCACATTCGTCCAGGCTGGATCCGCATGCGTTGCGGGGCTGGGGCTGGGACGCGGACTCTGGGTCACCAATCCACAGACGAATGTAGAGGGGGCGCGTGTCATTCTGCCTCTCAATCAGAAGTGGCGCTATAGCCGGGTGGCTGGAGAGGCGGCAAGGGCCCGGGACTTCAACGACGATTCGTTTCAAGCCGTCGTGTTGCCGCACACGAATATTAATCTTCCGTGGCATGAATTCGACCAGAGTAGCTACCAATTTGTTTCGGTCTACCGGAGAGAACTGCTATTGCCGACTCTTTACTCCCGTCGAGTGTTCATCGATTTCGAGGGCGTGATGGCAGCGACCACGGTGTGGCTCAATGGCGAAAGGGTCGGAGAGTACAACGGCGGGTACACTCCTTTCTCCTTTGAACTCACTCCACATCTGAATATGCAGGGCCGCAACTCTATCGTTGTAGAAGTCGATTCACGGGAGCGTCCCGATGTGCCTCCGTTCGGCTACGAGATCGATTACCTGACCTTTGGCGGCATATATCGCGAAGTTTCGTTGCGGCTTGTGCCTCCAACTCACATCGCGGACATTTGCGCTAGGCCAAGCGGAGTTTCTGCCAGACAAGCATCGCTCGATGTCATCGTGTCTCTAAACCAGATTGAGTCAGGCCGCGGCGCCAATTCGATAGAGGCCGCACTTCTGGAGGGGCAGACTATCCTAGCGAGGACCGAAGCCACACAGCCACCGCTCAATAACTCGGTTGGCACGGTTCTTTACAGCCTCAAACTGGACGATCTTGCCGGAATCGTCGCATGGGATCTCGACAATCCACACCTTTACACCGTGAGAGTGCGCGTTCTGGCTGACGCAAAGGTTG
>Ga0181516_10002490_pt1 | contig 13032 bp, 15 predicted proteins | sample PEATcosm2014_Bin_25_FD_121104 | JGI IMG/M metagenome (GOLD analysis project Ga0181516, IMG submission 121104) | Peatland microbial communities from MTU Mesocosm Facility, Houghton, MI, USA - PEATcosm2014_Bin01_10_metaG | ecosystem: Environmental > Terrestrial > Soil > Wetlands > Peat | place... | reverse complement strand
CGGAGTAGGCGCCGAGCAGGAGCTGCTGGCCGGTCTGGCCGCGGGCGTAGAACGTGCGCGACACCTGGGCGCCGCCGAACGAGCGGTTGGCCAGGAGGCCGCCGTATTCGCGTGCGAAGGGCACACCCTGGGCCACGCACTGGTCGATGATATTGACGGACACCTCTGCGAGGCGGTGGACATTGGCCTCGCGGGCGCGGAAGTCGCCGCCCTTGATCGTGTCGTAGAAAAGCCGATACACGCTGTCGCCGTCGTTCTGATAGTTCTTTGCGGCGTTGATGCCGCCCTGGGCGGCGATGGAATGGGCGCGGCGCGGGCTGTCGTGGAAGACGAAGCACTTCACCTTGTAGCCGAGCTCGGCAAGGCTGGCTGCGGCGGAGGCGCCGGCGAGGCCGGCGCCGACCACGATGATCTCGTACTTCCGTTTGTTGGCGGGATTGACGAGCTTGATCTCCGCCTTGTGCTTGGTCCACTTCTGCGCGAGCGGGCCGGAAGGGATTTTGGATTCGAGTTTGGCCATGGCGGGAAAGGTTTAGCGCTGGACGACCGCGGTGGTGGCGCCGGCAGCGAATTGCTGGGCGGCATAGGTGCCGGCAGCCGGCTTCAATGTGCCGGTGAGGATTGCGCCGGGAATGGCGAGATTGCCGAGGAAGTAGAGCACGCAGTAAAGCACGACGATCTTCTTGAGCAGGCCTGCCCACCAGCCGCTCTTCCAACCAAGCGTCTGAAACATGCTTTCAGCGCCGTGCACCATATGGAAACTGAGCATGCCGACCGCAACGATGTAGAAAAGAGAGACGCACGGATGAGCGAACCCGAGGAATACCATGCTATAGACGTCGTGCACCTCCTGCCCCTTGGCCACGATCGGAAACCCGAGCAGATGAAAGTCGCCCGTCATGGTGTAGCCAGGCAGGTTGGCCTTGAACTCGCCCGTCTCGACCCAGCCGACGGTGAATTGGGCAATGTGATAGACGATGAATGCCAGGACCACGCCGCCAGTCCACCGCAGGGTGCGGGAAGACAGTGTGGCCCGGATGGTATGATTGAAATCATACTTCTGGGGTCGGGCCTGGTGGTTCTCGATGGTCAGCTGGACCGCGATCCCCACATGAAGGACGACGCAGAGAAGCAGCCCAATGCGCACGGCCCAGAGCGCAGGCCCGAGGCTCTGCAGAAAATGGGCGTACCCATTGATTTTGTCGGGCGGGCCGAAGATCTGGAGATTGCCAACCAGATGGCCCGTGACGAAGCCGATGAGCACCGCGCCGGTGACGGCCATCACGAACTTCTTGCCGATCGAGGCGCGAAAGAGGCTGCAGACGGGATTCATTGCGGTAAAAGGGTGGATATAAATCAGACAACCGGTGCCATACGCAAGCAGGCAACGATCGTGGGTGGGTAGACCAAAGCGTGAACGGAAAGTAAAGACTCTGCCGTCGTCCAGGAAGATTGGGGCATGCTTATAAGCTCACCTGCCAGGTGAGAGAAGCATTATTCACCGCGCCAGAGGTTTTAGCAGGGAGAACTTGCCGCTCGATGCAGGGGCAAGGTAGCGGCGCCGGAAGACGTTTACCCGCACGGTGTCGCCCAGGGTCGAGGCCAGGGCGGCGCCCGTTTCCTTTGGCGCCGGATGGTCGGCCACATAGTGGAAGTCCCACCGGTCATCCCCTGTCTGCACAAGGCAGTAATGCCAGCACGAGAAACTTCCGGGCAACGCAGCATCGATGTCGCTTGTGGACACCAGGGCGCCATCGGCGCGCACATGCAGATCCCGTTCGCGACCGAGGATGCGAAAGCCCGTCGGAAAACGCCGGACGACATCCCCGGTGGAATACCGGAGCAAGGGCATGGCCCGCCGGTTCCGCGTCGTCACCTGCGTCTGGAAGGCGTCCGTTCGTCCGCGCCACGGTTCGAGCTCAACAAACGCATTGGCATCGATGACGCGCGAGTTGTCCCGAAAGGCGTCGCCGACAAAAATGTAGCCAGCCTCAGTGGAGCCGTAGAGATCGATCTGGGGCGCCGGAAACACCTCCGCTATCCGCAGGCTGTGCTGGAGGCTGGCCTTGCCATAAGTGAGAATGATCACCTGGACGCTCGGAATACTCACCTTCCGTTTGGCAGCGGCGCGGGCGAGCAGCGAAAGGTACACGGGCTCGCCTTCGATGATTTCGGGCTTCACCGCCTGCAATTCCAACATGATCCGGTCCCACTCCGCCTCGGGAAACACGAACGGGTCGCTCGTCAGATTAAGATAGACCGTCCCGTCGAAATAACGGTGTGGAAACGGCTGATCCTCGTAGGGGCAGAGATTGCTCGAACAGGCCACCGGCGCCAGCACGGCCTTCCGCACTGCACGGCCGGCGTACGGCGCCAGAAGCGGGTGGGCCAGATAGGCGCGTCGCGTCTGCTCAACCCACCAGCCGTCTTCCATGATCACCGTCATTGGCTGTGACGTCGAACCCGAGGTATGCTCGTATTCGTATTCGCGGTTCTGAAGACCCTGCTCGATGACACGGTAGTCGGCAAAGAACGCCGCATGGCCGCGCTCCAGAATCTCTTGCTTGGTCAACACGGGAATTCCGCTGTAGCAGGACCAGCGCAGCGGCTCCTGATGCAGGGGGAAACGCTTGGGATACAGCGGGCTGCGCTCATAGATCGCGCGAATCTCCGCCTCAAGCAAGGCCGGCACTCGCGAATCACCGGCGGATCCGAGCGTTTCAGGAAGATTGGCGAAAACAGGAGCTGACATCACGTTGCGTATAAAACCGTCGGAACGCGGCTGGACTGGGGACACCAGCGGGCCTCATGCGCTCAAAGGCACGAAAGCTTTTGGGGCGATTTAGTCAAACGGTCGTTTGCGGGCCGCGACCCTTCAATCGATCCCACTCGGGCGCGAACAGGAGCAAGGCGTCGAGAACCAGCGCGTGGGATATGCGTCCCGAGCGCGCCCAGGCGTAAACCTCGTCCACCGGCGCCGTCAGAACCTCGATCTCCTCGTCGTGATCCCACGCCAATTCGTTGGTGCGCCGGACGTCCTCAACGAGGATGTGATGACAGACGTTGTTCATGATCGCCGGATTCGGATGCACGGAGCCGAGCATGCGCGCCCTCGTTCCGGAAAATCCTGTCTCCTCCCGCAATTCGCGCTGGGCCGCGACAAGCGGTTCCTCGCCGCGCTCCATGACGCCGCCTGGAATCTCAATCGAGAAATCGTCGATTCCAAAACGGAACTGCCGCACGAGCACCAGCTGGTGATCGGGAGTGAGTGCGATCACGTTTGCCCAGTCCGGGGCCTTGATCACAACAAAATCGCGTTCCCTCCCGCGCGCCGGATGGCGGTAGTGTGCGTGCAACACGTCGAAGATCTGGCAGCTGGCGTGCAGATGCTGGCCGGACTTTTCCCAGCGGGCCGGCACGATGGGGGCAGGCAGGTCGTTCATGCAGTCACAAAAAAGCCTCCGCGACGCGAGGTCGAGGAGGCTTTGATCGAAAATGATCTAAATTCAGCCGGATTACTTCGTCTTGATCGTCTGGCCGATCTTCAAGCGCCGCCAATCAACGCTTGGATTGAGCGTCTCGAGCTCTGAGAGCGCCACTCCGGTCGCGCGTGCGATCTTGGTGCCGGTGTCGCCGGACTTCACCTTGTATTCACCGGGGCCCGCCGCCGCTGCTCCTTCACCGCCCTTTGCGGCCTTCGGTGCAACTGCGTGCGCCTTCGCGGCTTCCTGCAGCTTCTGCACAGAATCCTTCATCTCAGCAATCGCAGCTCCGATTGAATCAAATGCAGCCTGCGACGAGCGCTGCAGGGAATCGACGCCTTTGTTCGCCTTGTCCGCTGCGGTCGCGGCACTGGTCGAGTTTGATTCGACGCTGGTCAGCCTGTCCTGAAGATCGTCGGGGACCTTCTTGCCAAGTGAGCTGACCTTGGCGAGCGCAGCTATGCCAAGAATCAATGCAACCACACCGACCAAAACAGCAGCGACCGGAAGGTAGCTGTTGTTGCTTTCGCGCGAAATTGTATCCATGAATAGAAGAGTGAGATAACTGGTGTAGGGACAAAGGAGAGGCGAATCAAGAAGATTGCGGAAGTGCCGTGAAGAGGCAAATCGCCAGCGAGGTTTGCGTTGACAGCCATGCGGCGGCGCCGTCCCCTACCCGTTTGGTTTCGGGGCGTAGCTTAGCCTGGTAGAGCGTCTGGTTTGGGACCAGAAGGTCGCAGGTTCGAATCCTGTCGCCCCGACCATTTCCCAAGGGACATCGATGGCGGCCCCTGCCATCCATGAATTTTTTTCGGGACCCGCCCCGGCCGGCGAACCAGGGCGTAGGGCGCCTGTCGACTGCCCGCCCCGGGCATGCCGGCAAGGAAGCTGAAACACAACAGGGGCGGAGGTGCGACCGCCGAGCATGGGTATCCGATGAATGGATACGAATGGACACGGAAGAGGCAGGCGGTCCGAAATACGGGAAGTGTCGGGGCCGACTTGCAACCAGTGCCGCCATTGCTAGATTCCTTGCGAATCCATGTCCTCATCAACCTTCTGCCGGATTGCCTGCCTGTTTCTGCCCGCGCTCTTTGTGCTGACGGCCGCGAAGGCCGATCCCATCTCCCGCCGGGAGGTGTTGGCTGCCATCGCCGTGCTCGACAAGGACGTGACCAGCGCCGAGGCGGTGAATGCCGCCGCTGTTGTCGCCCGTTTCGGGAAGGAAAGCGACGCGGTTCTGATCACTGTCGGCACCGAGACTCTCCCGTGGGTCCAGACGGACGTGCCCGAGGCGGAAGCCAAGGTTCGCGCCCTGTTGATGGCGGCCTATTTCGCCGGAGACATCAAATCGCAGCTGAACAAGCGGCGGCCGGCGGATGATCCCTACAGCGGCTGGCTGGCCGCGATCAAAGCTTACCGCCAGATCCTGATGAAGCAGCCCGAGATGGTGATTCCGGAGATGGAGGATCTGATCAGCAAAGACAAGGCTGGGACGCTCAAAGCCGCCGCTGACAAGGTGCTCAAGGAGCAGGACGAGGATCAGGACGACAACCATCCGACCAACATGGTTTAGACTGTGAAGCGAACAGGGTTCCCCGGAGGGGGCCGTGCGTTTTGGGCAGGGCGTGAAACATTAAGGGGGCCGCTGTGCACCCACCCCGTCGTTTGGTCGTGCGTCGGGGCATTCCTGATGTTTCATGCAGGCAATGAGAAACGCGGATCACGCACGAGCCGTGAGCCTGATGGTCGCAGCAGCCCTTTGCTGGAGCTTGGGCGGTCTGCTGATCAAGTCGGTGCCATGGCCTCCGCTGGCAGTGGCGGGCGGACGCGGATTCATAGCTGCGGCATTCCTGGCGGCATTCGCTCCGCGTTTTCACTTCACCTGGTCGGTTGCACAGATCGGAGGAGCGGTTGCTTACGCTGCCACGACGATCTTGTTCGTGACGGCGACGAAATTGACGACTGCGGCAAATGCCATTCTCCTCCAGTACACGGCGCCTGTTTGGATCGCGTTGTTGGGCTCATGGTTTCTCGGCGAACGGTCGACTCGCGCTGACTGGCTGACCATTGGAGTCGTCTTTTGCGGAATGGGCCTGTTTTTCTGCGACGATCTGCGGTTTTCGGGCTTTGCGGGCAACCTCATCGCACTCGCCAGCGGCGTCGCCTTTGCGGCGATGACACTCTTGCTGCGCAAGCAAAAGGACGGTTCACCGGAGTCTTCGATTTTTCTCGGCAACCTGCTTGCGGGAGTGATCGGGCTGCCGTTCATGTTATCTGCCCGGGCGATTCCTGACTCGCGTGGCTGGATTGCGCTCGGGCTGCTCGGGGTCGTCCAGCTTGGGGTCTCCTATCTGCTTTATGCCCGGGCGATCCGCCAGATCACAGCCCTTGAGGCCGTGCTGATCCCCGTAATCGAGCCCATCCTTAATCCGATCTGGGTGCTGCTGGCTCTCGGGGAACGTCCGGGCCCGCTTTCGCTGGCAGGAGGCCTTGTCGTGCTCGCTGCCATCACCACCCGGACCCTGCACAGCCTCCGTGGTGCCGGGCCGGCGGCAGCGCCCCCCGCCGTCGTTTAGGTCTTTGGCAAGGGCTTGAGCTGGATCAGCAGGTTGGCCGCGGTTATCAAGCCGCCTCCGATCAATAGATTCACAGTCAAGGTCTCATTGGGATAATCGAATCCGGCGCAGAGTGCAAAACGGGCGGGCAAACATAGCGCCAGTGCGGAGGCAAACAGCGGTTCCAGGCAGTAAATCAGACCGGCCTCCGTGGCGGTGATCTTTGGTTGCCAGGTGTTCATGAGACTGAAAGCTCCAACGGTGCACAAGAGGGTCAACGCGGCGGTAAAGCCGAGCCATGGCAGCGAGGCAAACAACACACGGACCTCGTTCAGGTGTGGCGCGGTGGCGCCGACCAGGAGCAGCGACGCGGCCCCTTCGACGACAAACATCAGGAAGGTCACAGGGAGAGGGCGATTTGCAACGAACTCGATGCGGTCGAGCATCAGGATCTGTCCCATGAAGAACAAGGAACTGACCAGGGTTTCGATCTCGCCGCGACCGAGATGAAAGTCGTGCCAGTCAAGCCGCGCGAGCACCGCAATGCCGGCGAGCACGAGCGCGCAACTGTACCAAACGGTTGATGGCGGCAAGCGGCGCCGACGAAACGCCAGCCAGAGGGGAATCAGGATGGCGTAGATCTGGGTGAGAAAGGCCGAAGTTGACGCCGATGTGTACTGCAATCCGTCGTTTTGAAAAACCATTCCCAGCATCGCGAACAAGGCGAGTCCCAAACCCTGACGGACCTCCTGTCGATTCATACCGCGCAATGCGCCGCGCTGCCAGACGGCCATGATCGCGGACGCGAACACAAAACGAGGAGCCAACATGCAAGCCGTGACGAACCAACTGCTGCTCGCCGGCAGGAGCCGTTGATGTTCAAATGCGATCGCCTTGATGAGCGGAAAACTCAGTCCCCAGAGCACATTGGCGAGCACCAGCATGAGCAGGGCTCGGACCTGGCGGGGAGAAGCGGAAGGAGACGGCATGACAGGAGGCCGTCAAAGTAGACCCGCGAAAGCAGGCACAGCGATGCGAAACGTCGCTCAGGTGTCTTGCTGTGTGGTTGATCCAGTTTGCTCGCCCGCCGCACGCCGCTTGCGGCGCTGCTGGACCGCCTGTCGAAGAAGAAACTCGATCTGGCCGTTGACGCTGCGCAGTTCGTCCGCGGCCAAGGCTTCAATCTCCGCCCAGAGCTTGGGATCGATGCGCAGCAGAAATGCTTTGCGATCTTCAGAGGCCATCTTGATCAGGACTGAAGACCGGCACGTTTTCGCACGGCCTCGACAAAGCAGGAGGGTTGTTCGGGTGAGACGACGATGCAGCGGTCGGGCCAGCGCAGGACGACCGCACGCTCAGTGTCCGTGAGATACGCCCGAAAATTTCCAAGTCGTTTGCTGCGGAAGCGGCCCGAGTATGCTCCCAGACCGTCGTTTCCAAAGACCTTCCAGGCATGATGCATGGCGTCCCGGTCGGTAACCGCGCTGATGAGGCCGGCCACCGGAAACCGCACCGTGCGAAACCGGAATTCGATCAGCAGTTCGTCCCCGGCCAGACGATAGCGGCGGATGCGGGACATCCACAGCGCAAAGGCAAACGCAACCGGGGCGACCCCGCTGGCAGCGACCATTGCGCGCGGTGCGTGCGGATCGCGAAGGACCATGACCGCCAGGACTATTCCCGCCAGTCCGATGACGACCGCTGATAAAATGGTCTTGAGGCGCACCCGGTCGCCGGCCGGGGCTGGTGCGAATTCGACGTCAGGAATGTATCGGGCTGCGGGCATGCGGGAAACCGTTAGCGCCGTTTAATTAGCGCCTGGCAGAGGATCTGGCCAATCAGGGTCAAGCCACCAATTGGCTCCCATCCCAAGGAGATCGCTTCATTTACTTCCGTGGTGAGTTTTGCAAGGGCCTTTTCCCGGGAGAAAACCATGGCCACCCTGATGATCTTGTATTGCATGAGAGGGCGACGGGTCAGTTGTAGAGGGTACCGGTGTTGACGACCGGGTGAACCTCCGCCTCGCCGCAGAGGACGACAAGCAGGTTGCTGACCATGGCGGCCTTGCGCTCCTCGTCCAGGGATACGACGTGCTTTTCTGCGAGCTCCTTTAGCGCCATGTCAACCATGCTGACCGCGCCATGGACAATCTTCTGGCGCGCGGCAATAACGGCTTCGGCCTGCTGGCGGCGAAGCATCGCCTGGGCGATTTCGGGCGCGTAGGCCAGGTGGGTGATCCGCGCCTCTTCAACGTGCACACCCGCCTTCGTCAGCCGCTGGTGCAGTTCTTCGCGGAGCGCTGCCGACACCTCGTCACTGCCACCGCGCAGCGTGACCTCATTCTGTTCACCGTCGTCGTAAGCATATCCGCTGGCGAGATGGCGGACCGCCGATTCGCTCTGGACCGCGACGTAGTTCTCATAATTGTCGACATCGAACGACGCCTGGGCGGTGTCCTGGACGCGCCAGACGACCACGGCGGCGATCTCGATGGGGTTGCCGCGCTTGTCGTTCACCTTGAGCTTGTCGCCGTTGAGATTGCGCGCCCGGAGGGAGAGCCGCAGTCGCTTGTTGAACGGATTGGTCCACGAGAATCCACTGTTCCGAACGGTGCCTTTGTAGGCGCCAAACAAGATCAGGACGGCGGCCTCGTTTGGTTGTAAAGTGAAGAAGCCGCAACTTCCGACGATGGCCACAATGACCAGGATGGCGGACACACCGAGAATCCAGGCTCCGGTCTGCTGGTAGCCTGTCACGGCACCCAAACCGGCAACAAACGTCCAGATGGCGGCAATGTAAAGCAACAGGACGATCAGGAGCAACAGCCAGCCGCTGGCCGCGCGAACCGGGATTTCACGATTAGGGGAGGCAACCGCGAGTTCTGAGGTATTCATGGTAGGAGGTTGGGTAAAAGAATGACGGTCAAAAGAGCCAAGGGTGCAGCCGGCGCAATCCAGCCTGTCGAAGCGGACGAAATCGGAAGGAAGTCGATTGGGAAGATTCCTCTCCCGCCCAACAGTGCGCTGGCGGCCAAGCCAATCCCAGCGACCAAAACAAACGAAAACGCCAATTTGAGGGTGTGCCGCATGATCAAACTGGAGAGAAAGTTCATGGAAGATATTGAAGTGATATCACTGTTATATCACATCAGTCAAGCCTGTTTTCGTCGCTGCCCCGATGGCAGGGAAATCTTCTGCGTAGCGCCCAAACGATGTCGTGAATTGAGTGACGAAAAAAAGATCCCCGTTGCCTCTGTGGAGACCTCGGGGTTAGCGTCGGACCTGCGCCCCTCAATCGTTCCTCCCGAAGGTCTTTATCATGCACCTCCGCACCCTGTTTCTCGCCGCGATTCTGCCGGTCGCGACCGTCGCCGCGCCGAAGATCGGCGTGATGCCAAAAATGGTTGGCGTCGACTATTCCAACGCGATGCGCATTGGCGCGCTGGCCGCCGGAGCGGATCTTGGAGTCGAAGTCGTGTTCGACGGACCTGTCACCAACGATCCCGCCAAACAGGCTGCGTTGGTTGAGACCTGGATTGCCCAAAAGTTTGCCGCAATCTGCGTTGCGCCCAACGACCCTGATGCCATTTCGCCGGTATTGGCCAAGGCGCGTGCCCGCGGGATCAAAGTGCTGACCTTTGACGCCGACGCTCAGTCGCGAGCCCGCGACCTGTTTGTCAATCAAGCTTCGCCCGCCGCCATCGGCAAGGCACTGATAGAATCGATGGCGCGTAACGTCGGCCCGACGGCGCGCTATCTGGTCATCACGGGCTCGCTCTCTGCGGCGAACCAGAACCGGTGGATGCTTGAGATGGAGAAATACCGCCAGCAGGCCTACCCAAAAATGGTGAATCTTTCCCCCACACCGAAGGCCGCTGAAGAGGATTCGGCGCGTGCCACCCAGATCGCGATCGATGTGCTCAAGGTCTATCCCGATTTGCAGGGAATCTTCGCGATCACCTCCGAGGTGCTGCCCGGTGCTGCCGAGGGGCTGATGAAAGCGGGCGCCGCCGGCAAGGTGTTCCTGACAGGCCTCTCCACTCCGAAGTCGATGAGTGGATACGTGAAATCGGGCGTTTGCGGCGAAGTTATCCTGTGGAATCCCGAGGATCTTGGATACCTTGCCGTCCAGGTTGCCGCACAGCTTTCGGCAGGAAAGATCACGAACCAGTCGAAGGAGGTTTCCGCCGGAAAGCTTGGTTCAAAACAGATCGTCGACCGGCAAGTGCTTCTCGGTGATCCCCTCGTGTTCACGAAGTCGAATATCGACCAGTACGGCTTCTAAAACGGCGAGCGCCTTGTCCTGGAGACGCGACGCCCTCGCCGCGTTTTTGAGATGGGGTACGCTGCAGGGGCGCCGGGTCCCCAGCCCGGGTGTTTCACGTTCCTCTCGACATTTTGGGTGCAGACTGTTGACGACTCTCGATCGGAGTTTGCAGCCCGACACATCCGGGCTTCGGACTATGCAGGCTGGGCCACCGGCGTCTTACGCAGCGTGATCACACATTCGAGATGGCGGGTCTGTGGAAACAAGTCGAACGGCTGCACGGCGGCCAGAACATAGCCGGCTGTGAGAAAATGACCGAGATCCCGCATCTGCGTGGCGGGATCGCAGGACACATAGACGACCGCCCGCGGACCAAACGAAAAGAGTTGCTGAAGGAACTGCTGGTCGCAGCCCTTGCGCGGCGGATCGATCACCACAACCGTGTCGTCAGCCGGGAAATCAACTCCGGCGAAAATTGCGGCGGCATCACCGGCAAGAAAGGAGGCGTTGGTGATGTTGTTGGCTGAAGCGTTTTCGCGTGCAAAAGCCACCGAGGTCTCGCTGACCTCGATTCCGGCGACGCGCTCGAAACAGGAGGCCGAAGCCAGGGCGAACAATCCGCTTCCGCAATAGGCATCGATGAGACACCTGGCGTTGCTGGCGGACGCCTGGTCGCGGACGTAGGCGGCGAAAGCCGGCAGGATGAATGGATTGTTCTGAAAAAAATCGCGCGCCAGGAATTTCAGGCGCAACGGCGCGGCGCCTGATCCCGGCGGAGTCGGTGAACCGTTGCCCGGAGCGCAGGTCATCGCAATCTCCTCCGTGATCACCTCGGCATAATCGGTTGTCACGATGCCGCCTGCATCGCGCAAGAGCACGGTGGCCCCGCGTTGAAACTCCCCCGCGAGCATTCGAGCCGGCACCTCGGCGCGCACCGCGGCAAGCCGGGCGTTGATCGCATCAGTCGCGATCTCACATCGGGGAACGTCGACAATCTCGAACCGCGATCCCTGCTTGAGAAATCCGATCGGGAAGCCCGCGGTCGCGGAAAATGCGGACTTTGGGTCTTGGACTTTGCTCTCTGCATTGTCCCCGGAACCCGCGGACAACTTGGTTTCAGGATTGGTCTGGGACTTGATCGGAACTTGGACCCTGGGACTTGAAACATCTTTGGCGCGTGCCGGCGCGGCAAAGTGCGGCGTGATTTTCGACCGGTACCCAAACTGGCGGGGTGAACCGATGACAGGAGCGACAGCGAACTCGATCCCGGCCATGTGGCGCAAAAGCTCAGTCACCTGGCGCTGTTTCCATTCCAATTGTTCGGCGTAGCCCAGATGCTGGTACTGGCAGCCCCCGCAGCGGCCAAACAACGGGCAGCGCGGCACCGGAAGACGATTTGGAGACGGTGTGAGCACCGCGACAAGATCCGCCTCGGAATAATTCTGATGATTCCGGAAAACCCGGGCGCGAACCCGCTCGCCAGGGAGCGAAAATGGCACCATCACGACCCACCCTCCTCCGCTGAAGCTGCGTGGAGCGGAGGCGTCTGTCTTCGCAGCCGGAACACCCAGATCGCCAAGTCCCGGATGCAAGGGATCGTCCAGTGGCACACGCCCGAGGCCCACGCCCAGATTGGTGAGCGTGGAGATCTCCAGTTCGATCTCCTGATGATAGGGAAACGGATAATCCTTGAATTTTTTCCTGCCCACGGATCACAGAGAATACACTAACGGGCTGAACACGAAGCGATTTTTCATTCGTGTGTTTCGTGAGTTTTGTGGTGATCTTACGCCCGTGTCGGCCGAAAAAATCACCAGCCTGCAGAATCCACGCCTGAAGCAGCTCGTGAAGCTGCGCGACCGCCGCTCGCGCGACGAGGCCGGATTGTTCCTCATCGAGGGTTTTCGCGAGGTGAAACGCGCGCTCGCGGCCGGCGTGAAACCGGTTGAACTGTATTGCGGAGCCGATTGGTTCCTCGGCGGCAACGAGCCCGCGTTGATCGAAGAAGCCCGACTCTCCGGCGCCCAAGTGTTCGATCTGTCAAAAGACGCGTTCGCGAAGATTTCCTATCGCGACCGGCCCGACGGGTTGCTCGCCGTCGCACCGCAGTGGCATCGGACGCTGGCGGATCTCGATGATTTATTGAGCCTCGCAAGCCGGCCTTTTCTCCTGGTGATCGAGGCCATCGAGAAGCCCGGCAATCTCGGCACAATTCTCCGCAGCGCGGATGCGGCGGGAATCAATGCGGTCATCGTGTGCGACGCGGTGACGGACATTTTCAATCCGAATGTCGTGCGATCCTCGACGGGCGTGTTGTTTTCAATGCCGGTTGTGGTGGCGGGCAGCGCGGAGGTGCGCGCCTGGCTGGGCGCACACGGTATCCGCGCCGTGGCTACAACGCCGGCGGCCGAGGCCCTCTATTCCGACTCCGACCTCCGCGGCCCGCTCGCGATCGTCATGGGCAGCGAGCAATACGGCCTGAGCGAATTCTGGCTGAAGGAAAGCGACCTGCTTGTGCGGATCCCGATGGCCGGCCAGGCAGACTCGCTGAACGTGGCGATGGCCACGGTCATCACGCTGTTCGAAGCGGTGCGGCAGCGCTGTTAAGGGAGTCGGTCAGGCGGAGCGCTGCGTGGACCTACGCAAGATCAGATCCGTTCAATCTCCGTTATCTCAATTCCGAATCGATTGGGGGCATGCGCTTGAAATACCGCACTGGACGTATG
>Ga0181516_10002488_pt1 | contig 13047 bp, 10 predicted proteins | sample PEATcosm2014_Bin_25_FD_121104 | JGI IMG/M metagenome (GOLD analysis project Ga0181516, IMG submission 121104) | Peatland microbial communities from MTU Mesocosm Facility, Houghton, MI, USA - PEATcosm2014_Bin01_10_metaG | ecosystem: Environmental > Terrestrial > Soil > Wetlands > Peat | place... | reverse complement strand
GCGCTGCGACCGGTATGCGCGATCCCACCCTAAAGCTCTGAGGTGCGAGCTTTAGGATGGGGCACCCAATCTTCTTACTCCGGGGGAGTTGCGCGAGGCGAACTCCGACCGGTGGCGGCTGTAGAGGAAGTAGATCGCCAGGCCGATGACCAGCCAGATGAGAAAGCGGTACCAGGTGATGATTGGCAATCCGGCCATGAGCAGGAAGCAGAAGACTACGCTGAGCACGGGGATCACGTGACCGCCGGGGACGCGGAAGCCGCGGCGTCGTTCAGGCTCGCGGATGCGCAGAACAATCACTCCGATTGACACCAGGACGAAGGCGAACAGGGTGCCGATGTTGGAGAGGTCGGCGAGGGTTCCGATGTCGAAGAGGCCGGAGGGTATGGCGACCACGAATCCGGCGACCCAGGTGGAGAAGGCCGGGGTGCGGAAGATGGGATGGACATTGCTGAAGACTTTGGGCAGCAGGCCGTCACGAGACATGGAGAACCAGACGCGCGACTGGCCGAGCTGATAGACGAGGATCGACGAGATCATGCCCATGATTGCGCCGAAGAGGACGATCAAGCGCACCCAATGCAACGGATGGCCGCCGGGCAAGATCGACAGTTTCTTTAGCGCGTTCACCACCGGCGCGGCGTCGCCCACCATCGATTGCCAGGGAACAAGGCCGGTGAGGCAGATGGCGACGGCGACGTAGAGCACTGTGCATACAACGAGGGTTGCGATGATGCCGATGGGGAGATCGCGCTGCGGGTTGCGGCATTCTTCGGCAGCGGTGGAGACGGAGTCGAACCCAATGTAGGTGAAGAAGATGATTGAGCCGCCGGTGAGGACGCCGCCCCAACCGTTGGGCATGAAGGGATGCCAGTTGCCCGGATGGATGAAACCGATGACGGCAAAGACGAAGATGAGGATGGCGATCAGTTTGAGCGTCACCATCGCATTGTTGGTGGAGGCCGACTCGCGAATGCCGCGGACAAGGATGACGGTGAGAAAGAGGACGATTAGAAAGGCGGGGATATTGAAGCCGAAGTGCCATCCGGGGTGGTAGAGCCAGTTGCCGGCCAGGTCCTGGAGGCCTTCGGGGAGATAGGCGGGCGAGATCCATGTGGGAGCGGGATTCCAGCCGAACCAGTCGAGCAGATCGACAACGTGCGCGGCAAAGCCGACGCTGACGGTCATGTTGGAGCCGGCGTATTCCAGGATCAGATCCCAGCCAATGATCCAGGCAATGAGTTCGCCCATGGTGGCGTAGGTGTAGGTATAGGCCGAGCCTGCAATTGGAATCATGGAGGCGAGCTCGGCGTAGCAAAGGCCAGTGAGGGCGCAGACCACGGCGACCAGCACCAAGGAGAGCGCAATGGCGGGCCCTGCGCCGGGACGGCCGGCGAGCGCGGTGTGCGTAATGATGTAGCTGGCGAGAGGCGTGTTGAGAACGCTGGTGGTGTCGAACTGCTCACCGGAGATGGCTGTGCCGATGACGGTGAAGATGCCGGAGCCGATGACGGCTCCGATGCCCAGCGCGGTCAGGGACCACGGGCCCAGCGTTTTTTTGAGCGAGTGCTCGGGCTCTTCCGAGTCGCGGATGAGCTTATCGATCGACTTGCGAGCGAGCAGTTGGCTGGGCAGTGCGGTTCTCCTCGAGAACAGCTTCTGACTACTAGCCTCCAGCTACTAGCCTCTAGCTCCTAGCCTCTGTCGTGCCATGGCAGAAACCACGGTCCTGGCAATTAGGAACTGGAAGCTAATAGTTAGAAGCTAGAAGCTAGTTTCTTACCGCTTGGATTGGCCGCGCGCCAGTTTCTTCAGCTTTTTCTTGTTCGAGCCGCGCGGCGTGGTGCGCTTGGCCTTGGGTGCGGCCTTCTTGCGCGCGGTGCGCTTCAGCTTCTTGCGTTCCAGCTTGTCTTCAATCTTGGTGGTATCGGCCACGTAGAACCTCTTTTCATCGAATCTCTTCAGCAATTTCCGCAAAGCGGGGTCAGGTTGAAACTTAATGTTAACAGGGAATGTGTGCCGGTGAAAGCGCGGCGCGGGCGTTCCAGCCGCGTCGATTCAGGTACCTGGCAGGGGTTCGCTGGCCGATGCTCGATGCTCGCGCGATCCGACGCTGGTGGGAAATGAGATCGCCGAACCCCGCTATCGGCGCGGCACTCGATCGTTTTCCGGCGTACAATCGAAGATAGAACAAGAATCGCACGAGAAACTGCCTCGCCTGCTCGGCTCCGGCCGCAAATCAGCTTCTGACGAGCTCCGCACCCCACGCAACAAAACCGTGTTTGCCGGAGTTCTATGCGTTCCAACCAGATTCACCGCGCTCTTGCGCAGGGAATGAACCGCTTTGAAGTTTGTCAGCTTGTCGCCAAAGGTGTGAAAGCTACCCACAAAACAGGCTCGCGCTTTGAGGATTCGATCAACGATGTGCTTGAATGCCTGGGCCCGCAAGATGGGTCAAAAAGTTCCGTTTCCAATTTCGGAGCGAGGACGAAGAGCCTGAAGCCGGCGGCGTAAAACGCAAACGCGCCGCAACGCCAGGCGTGGCCGCTCGGCCTGAGGTAAACCCCCAAGCCGCCGGCAGCCTCCAGTGAGTGAGCCTGGCTGGTGCCATGGAAGGTACGAAAGTGCCTAAGCGGCTGTGAAACATACAAAATAGGAGATAAAAAACCCGTATCATGCCGATAAATAGATGAACCCAGGGAATCCCGGGAGAGTGGTGCTGTGCCATGGATTACGGGACATTCTTCTTCACGAACGTCGCATCAGTGACCGTATACACGGTATGCATCAGCCTTCTTGCCGTTTATAACCGGCGGGTGACGGGGATGCGGTGGTTTGCGGGCGGGCTGATTGTTGGCTTGTTGAAGCTGATTCTACAGGGGTTGGAAGGCAAGGCCCCCGCAGTGCTGACGGGGATGGTTCCCAACGAGCTATACCTGATTTCGTTTGGAATGCAGTGGGTGGGATTCCACTGGTTTGTGGTGCGGGAGCCCGTGCGGCAACGACGCCTGTGGATTCCCATCGGCGTGGTGCTTGTCGCTTATACCTATACGTTTCTCGCCAAGATTCCTTACACCGGAAATGTCGTAAACATTCCATTTGTTGCTTTGTGCGCGTACTCGACGTGGACCCTGCTGCGGCATGGAAGCGGCGCGTTCACCGGAGTATCCCGGGTAACGGCAGCGATTGCATTCGGCCAGATGGGCGTAGCTGGCTATCGCGCTCTTCTGACCAATCTTCGCTACATCCGTCCCTGGGAGACGGTGATCGCTCATGAAGATCCGCGCTGGCTCTATTCCCTGGCCGGGATGGCGTTTCTAGCGACATTTATGGTGATGTGCTACCTGTGGTTTCTGGTGACGGAACTGCAGCGGGAGCTTGCCGAGCAGGCGCGGACCGATCCTCTGACCGGCGCAATGAATCGACGCTCGATGGAAGAATCCGCCCGGCGCGAGGCGGCGCAGAGCATCCGGCACGGGGTGGGGATGAGTATGGTCATGATCGATATTGACAACTTCAAACTGCTCAACGACACACGCGGCCATGCGGCGGGTGATCGGGCTCTGCAGGCGCTGGTTTGCCGCATTCGTTCGGTGTTGAGGCTAAGGGACTCTTTGGCGCGTACCGGAGGCGAGGAGTTCGCGATCCTGCTTCCCGACACATCCAAGGCGGCTGCGCTGGCCATCGCGGAGCGTCTGAGGAAGGCCGTTGAGGAGCTGGAGGTACCGTTCGAAACCGGGCCGATAAAGTTTACAGTCTGCGCGGGCGTGGCGCAGCTCGATCCCGCTTCAAATTGGGAAGAGATGATGCGGCTCGCCGATGCGGCGATGTATGAAGCCAAGGAGCATGGCCGCAATCAGGTGTGTGCGTACGAGCGGGGAACCGCAACCGCGCGCTGACCTCCTTCGAAGAAATTCTTGCATCCAATCTGTGTAAGAACTGCCGGGCTTAGCTCGCTTCTCGTGGATTGCAAATCTCCAACCGTCTGTTTCCCTTGAACTTGCCAATTGGAACGCCACCTGCTGACAAGTGACCAAGCGCGGTCCTTCTGTAACGGGGGCAATCCTCACACCGGATCAGGAATTGGCGCGGGAGAGTTGATGCTCCTGAGCGCCGCTTTCCCAAGAAAAGGATGCATTGAACATTCTCAAATCCCGCACGTACATTCCGCATCCGGTCGAATACAACTCATGTTGTACGACCGCGCGTCTTATTCATGTTTGCTGCACGCAAATAGCTACGACCTAACCATCCTCCTGGGGGTCAGGATTCCGCGCCCCCAAGGCATCCGTAAGAAAGCCGGGTGTTTTTCCGGAATTCGATGAGGCTTTCTGAAAGAGGTACCCGGTGCATTTCTTTCGCCTAAGGCTGGTCGCGGCTCTCCTGCTTGGAATCACGCTGATCTCCGCGGCTTCAACCTATTTCGACGTGCTGGCGCACCGGCACACCATGCGTGGTGAACTGGTGCGGAGAACGCAGTGGTACGGTGCAGGCCTTGAACCGCAGCTTGAAGAGCAATTGAATGCGGGCGGCACAACCGATTGGACCCGGATGCTGAAGAGGTTTCGCCGGCAGCCGGATCAACCGAATCTTGCCCTTCTGGACGCGAATGGAGGGTTGCTTGCCTGGGACGGAGACGCTTCTCTGTCAAGCAAGCTCCCACGGAGCCTCCTGGAGCGGGCATTGAACACGGGAAAGGAGACAGGCGCCTTTGTCCGCATCGCGGACGGATCTGAAACCGATCCGACCCTTTGGAGCAAGATCACGATGGCTGGACAACAAACCGGGCTTTGGTATGAGGATGCGCTGCCGCTTCGCTCTCAGGGAAAAACGGCCGGGGTTGTGTTGATGCTCGCGGACGCGAACTATATCTCCATGGAAGGGGCGGCCGTTTGGCAAAGAAGTTTTCTTCGCATCGCAGCGATGGTGGTTCTCATCAGTGTCATTACCGTTCTGATGGTTCACTGGCTCTTGAAGCGTCCCGTAGCGCGCGCGGCAGAGTGGCTGCAGCAGTTGCGGCGCGGTGAAGCGGATGTGAGCGACGGAGCAAAAGAGTTCGGCTACCTGGTTCCATTGGCGAGGGAGGTCACTTCGCTGACCGATTCCCTCAACCAGGCGCGCGCGGCAGCTCAAACCGAAGCCTGGCTACGCGACCAGGCCGAGCGGGTGTGGACTGCGGACCGGTTGGCGGCGAATGCCCGCGAACTGCTCGGAAACGGCCGGCTTTTTGTGCTCTCAAACCGTGAGCCCTACATGCACGTGCGGCAAGGAGGACAGACCGAGTGCGTTGTCCCTCCCAGCGGGCTTGTTACCGCTCTGGAGCCGGTTCTGCGGGCGTGCGACGGCACATGGATTGCGCAAGGCAGCGGAAGCGAAGACGCGAAGTTCGTGGACGAGCATGACCGGCTGCGCGTGCCCCCGCAGGAGGCGCGCTATACACTGCGCCGCGTCTGGCTCAGCGAAGAAGAAGAAGCGGGATTTTACGAAGGATTCTCAAACGAGGGGCTGTGGCCGCTCTGCCACATTGCGCACACAAGACCCATCTTTCGCACCAGCGACTGGAAAATCTACCAGAGCGTAAACCGGAAGTTTGCCGAGGCGGTTCTTGAGGAGATGCGCGGCGCAAGAAATCCCGTGGTGCTGGTGCAGGATTACCACTTCGCCCTGGTGCCGCGGATGGTAAAGGAGGCGCGGCCCGATGCGCGTGTGGCCATGTTCTGGCACATTCCCTGGCCCACGTCCCAGGCCTTCGGCATATGCCCATGGCAGGCGGAATTACTTGACGGCCTGGTGGGCGCGGACGTAATGGGATTTCATCTTCAGTCCTTTTGCAACAACTTTCTGGACACAGTGGATCGCGTTCTGGAGTCGAGGACGGATTGGGAACACTTCAGTATCCGGCGCAATGGCCATCTTTGCTCAGTGCGCGCCAATCCGATAAGTGTTTCCTGGGACGAGCACGATTCGAAACCGGCGCCAGACCAAGCGGCGACTGCGCCGGCACGGGGTGGAGAGACCAGGCTGCAGATCGTTGCGAGCTCCAGACCGGAAACGGAACCGAGCGAAATGGGATCGGATGGCGACTGGGGCACTGGAACCAGCTTGCTGCACCGCGAAATGGGGATCGAGGGCAAACGGCTTTTGCTGGGCGTAGACCGGATGGACTACACCAAGGGGATTGTGGAGCGGTTGCTCGCGATTGAGAACCTGCTCGAGCAATGTCCGTGGTATCTGGAACAGATCGTCTTCGCTCAGATCGCTGCTCCAAGCCGGACACGCATTCCGAGCTACGCGGCATTGCGCGTCCAGGTTGAGGAGACCGCAGACAGGATCAATCGGCGTTTTCAAACTTCGCGATGGAATCCGGTGATCCTGATTGAGCGCAACTGCAAGCGCAACGAGGTGCTGCGCTACTACAGAGCCGCGGATGTCTGCCTGGTGACCTCACTGCACGACGGAATGAACCTGGTGGCCAAAGAGTATGCCGCCGCGCGGCCCGATTGCGATGGGGTGCTGGTTCTGAGCCGGTTTGCAGGCGCCGCGGAGGAGTTAAACGACGCCGTGCTGGTGAATCCCTACGATATCGAACAAGTTGGTGACGCAATCCGCACCGCCCTGGAGATGAGCCGTGGCGAGCGGAGGTTGCGGATGGAGCGGATCCGGCATCAGGTAAAGGAGCACAACGTGTATCGCTGGGCTTCGAATGTCTTGACGGATCTGTGCGCCGTCCGCGTTGAGGATGAGATGCTTTCGGCCACCATGAACCGGCCGCGTCAAAGGCTGGGGTGAAGTCATGATAATCGCATTTCAGATTCCGGGATGATTCTGTTTTGAAAGGGCACGGCTTCAGCCGTGCCGCAGGCACATCCTGATGAATCTCTTCGGCCTTCAGGCCCTGAGGGATGGGTTTTCATCCCAAAGCCATCCCTCAGCGGCTAAAGCCGGTTCGCTTTTCGCGTCATGTTTCGGCACGGCTGAAGCCGTGCCCTTTCAAAGCTGTTCTTGTCGGCAATTCAAATCCAAATGCGATTGCCCAAGGGGCAAGGTTGTTGGTCGGCGCCGAGCCCCGCTGACTGCGTGATGCCTGCTGAATGATCCTATTCTCCAGTTGACAGAAGAGTTCTGGAGCGGCCACGCACGGGCACAAGAAAAGAGGGGCGGCAGGTTTGCCGTCCCTCTTTTCTTGAAACCGAACTTGTTGTGTCTGAGCGTTAGCTCTTAGACAACCTGGACGTTCTCAGCCTGCCAGCCCTTGGGGCCCTTGGTCACGTTGAACTGAACGCGCTGGCCTTCCTGCAGTGAACGGAATCCGTTCGACTGGATGGCGGTGTGATGGACGAAGACGTCCTCGCCGTTTTCACGGCTCAAAAATCCAAATCCCTTTGCGTCGTTGAACCACTTAACTGTGCCTTGTTCCATGATGTTGCTCCTTTGATACTGATTTACCGCACGAACGCAATGTGGAAGTGCTGCGTGTAGGCGGTAACCGGAACAGGCAAGTACTTCAAATCGAATTCTACGATTGAACTAGAGTGTAGCACGGATTCGACCAAGGAGAAGCAAAAAGCGATGCCGGCTGTGCCGTAGGTTCAAGAAAACAGGGAGTCTCGAACTCTCTACCTCAGGTTCCGCCTTGCCACTGCCTGGAGCCTGCCAGCGCCCGGAGCCAGCGTCTGGAATTCGCTCAACAAAACCAGAAGCGGCAAGAGCCAGATCACGCGGACTTCATAGCGCGGGGTGACGGTGGCCGCGAATCCGCAGATTAACGTGTTCAGCAGCACGCCGGCTATCACCCACCATGCGATTGTGCGCAGGCCGCCATTGGGCAGCTTGCGGGGCCAACCGAACGAGAGCACGCAGACAAGGTAGGCCGCGGAGAGCATTACGAAGCAATTGTTGGCAAAGGTAAGTGCTCCGATCGGCATGGCGTGCCGGTAAGCGGCGCTGCGGTGTAACGGTCCCAGCAGCTCGACGGGGAAAGTAGCGTCAAAAACCCGCGCATCGGCATCCTCGTATTGATACTCGTCGAGAGGGAAACAAATCAGCTGTCGAAAGCTTTTCAGCACGCCATCGGAGAGAAAGCTCATGGGCGCAAAGCGGAAGACGGCAACAGCAAAACGAAGGTCTTCCGCGCTGATAGCTCTGCGAGTTTCCATCGGAGAAACAAAGAACACGCCCCCTTCTTCTTTGCTCATCGCCCACAGGAACCGCTGCGAATTCTCAGGAAACTGAGAGGCAAACCGACAAACTGTAAAGCCGCTGACCGGGCATGTTGCGCGCAGATAATTCGCGCCATAGCCGGTCTCAATGAGGCGGGCGGTGAGAAAGGGCGGACGCAGCGGCGGATTGCCGGTGACGCGCTGGACCATGGCAACAAAAATCGCATGCCCCGCAAATGCCGTGAACAAGGCCAGAGCCAGGATTGCCAAGCGGCGCGGACTGCGCCATGACTTCGTCGCCAGACTGATGAGCAAGTAGAGAGAAGCAAGCGAGGCCACGATGAGGAGAATCACGTCGTGGAATAACATCGCGGAAGAAATGAGCACGTAAAGGATGACGGAGTGCAGCACGCCGATGCGCTCGCCGCGCGCAATCACTACGGCGCAACTGAGTATGGCAATGCCGGCAAATACATCGGGCATGAGAAAGCTTGCAGTAAATGGCGCCTCTGAGAAGAGACCCAGACCCAGCGCGAGATAAAAGAAGCCGGGCCAGGCGCGCATTCCCAAGGCACCCAAGGCGAGACAAATGACGAGCAGGATGGCTGCGGCCTGCAGGAATACGGTGGTCCAGAAGTGGCTTGTGATCCAGCCCAGGTAAAGGAGCGCCCCATAGTAAATCGATCGGCCGAGAAGAATGCCTCTTCCCGCAGCCTCCGCGAGCGAGCGCGTTCTTCTTGGGCCGCTCGAAACTGGGCTAGGCTTGCCGGGCTGAGCACGCGTACCGGCCGCAGCGCCAGTATCTGGCGAGCCGGTTTCTACGCCAGTCCAGGCCGTCGCGTGCCCAGTGAGCTTGTAGACCGCGGCGTCGGCGGCGCGCATGTAGCTGCGGGTATCGGTGAGGAAAAACGGCTGACCGTTGTAGATTGCCGGCCAGATCAACGCAGCAAGCGCGACGGCGGCAGCGATTCCCTTCAGGAGGAATTGCCGAATCCCTGCTGCGCGACCAGTGAAAAGCCGGTTGCGAGTCGCACTGGTTGCCAGGTTTTTCATGTTGTTGCGGGCCGGTATCTCTCTGCAGCCAGGCTCACTCTCTTACATTGTCGCCCGGAAGGTAGGCTTGACGGCGGATTTGTTCTTGAGGAACCGGGAAGACTGCCTAGAGCTTCTGCAGGTTCGCGAATTTCTCCATCAACTTCTTCATACCGTGGCGCTGAAACATGACGGTAAGCTTTGCGTCTTCGCCGTCGCCTTCGCGCATCAGGATTGTGCCTTCACCGTACTTCGAATGGCGGACACGCTGTCCCTTTTTGAGGCCGGCATCTCCGTTGGGGACATCGATGTTCATGACTGGGCGCGAAAAGGAGCCTGGCTTGGCGTGCCCCGATTTGCCGCCAAAGAACTTCGCAATATTATCAACAGATGCGCCTCCGCGCCCTTCACTTTTTGGAGCTGAGCTAAGGCGGGACGACAAGTTTGGCACATCCTGGCTTTCGTCTTCGTAGTTGAAGTGCTTATCGGCGAAGTCATTGCCGGCGTTCGCCCGGCGCATGCCATAGGCAGGCGAGGCCCACGACGGTGCGTGTCCCCCCAGGTTCTCGATCAGCTGATTGGGAACCTCTTCCAGGAAGCGTGACGGGACGCTCATCTCCGGCGCATCGTTGCCGTACCGGCGGCGGTAGTGAGCGCGGGTCAGGATCAGCGTGTTCATGGCGCGCGTCATGCCCACGTAGCAAAGGCGGCGCTCCTCTTCAAGCTCCTCCGGGTTGTTCAGCGTGCGCGAGTGGGGAAAGAGACCCTCTTCAAGACCGGCAAGAAAGACCAGCGGAAACTCGAGTCCCTTGGCGGCGTGCAGTGTCATCAGCGTTACGCGAGATTCGGGATCGAACTGATCGGTGTCCGAGGCGAGCGCGGCGTGGTCAAGAAACTCGGCAAGCGTTTCGCCGCGAACCTCGGCGTCGTGAGCGGCGTTGGCCAGTTCCTTCAAGTTTTCAATGCGGCTGAAAGCCTCGGGCGTGCCTTCGGTTTCGAGCGCTTTAATATAGCCGGTGCGGTCAATAATGAAGCGGATCAGCTCGGGCAGAGTTGCGGCGCCGCCAGGAGACCGGAAAGCAACGTCGCGCCCATTCTCGTCGGTGTCCTCTGCTTTCGCATCCGACCCAAAATCAGAATTGCTTTTCGGGGGTTGTTCCTGCTTCGGCATCTTGAGGAATGGCTTGACCGGCTTGGTTTCGAAGGGTGAGAAGTGCTGGGCATTGAGGAGCGGGAACTGGTTTTCGTTGCCGCCGAAGTTGAACGCTTCCGCGCCCTCTTCGTTTGCGCGGGCTCCGTCAGAGCTGCCCGTGCCGAATGAAAAATCCGTGTCCGCGGATTCCTCCGCGATATCCGCGGAGAGCTTGCCGGCAAAGTCGGGGTCCATCATGGCTTGCGCATCGAGTATGAGCTGACGAAAGGATTCGATGGCCATGAGCGCGCGTGTGGGGATGAGCCGGTTGGCGATGGCTGCGGAGAGCGCCTCCCAGGTGGATGATCCCGTTTCCAGAGCCAGCCGCTCCAACGTCTCCAGAGTGGTTTTGCCAATACCCCGCGCCGGCGTGTTGATCACGCGCTGCAAAGCCATCGAGTCGTGGGGGTTGCGCACCAGGCGCAGGTAGCAGAGCAGGTCCTTGATCTCAGCGCGCTCGTAAAAGCTGAAGCCGCCGACCATGGTGTAACTGATGTTGTAGCGGCGCAGAGCCTCTTCCACCAGGCGCGACTGCGAGTTGGTGCGATACAACACCGCGCAATGATCCGCGGCGCCGCTGTTTTGCGCTTCGGAGGAGTTTTCGGCAGCGCGGAGGAACTTCTGCACGCGGTCGGCAATGAAGAGCGCCTCGTTCTCGCCATCGGGCGCTTCGTAGTAGCCGACCAGCGAGCCGCCCTGCCGGTCAGTCCACAGCTTCTTGCCCTTGCGGCGAAGATTATTGGCTACCACTGCGCCGGCAGCTTCCAAAATGATTTGAGTTGAGCGGTAGTTCTGTTCCAGCCTGACGATGCGCGCGTTGGGAAAGTCCTTTTCGAACTCAAGAATGTTGCGTATATCCGCGCCGCGCCAGGAATAGATGCTCTGGTCCTCGTCGCCCACCGCGCAGACATTCTTCGCTTCGCCCGCAAGCTGCTTCATTAACTCATATTGCGGGCGGTTTGTGTCCTGGTACTCGTCGACGAGGAGATACCGGTAGCGCCGTTGATAGCGCTCGCGAACCTCAGCAGAAACTTTGAGCAGGCGCATCGCTTCCAGGAGCAGATCGTCGAAGTCCATCGCGTTATTCTTGGCGAGCTCGGCCTGATAGCTCTTGTAGATGTGAGCAATGCGCTCGCTGTTGGGGTCCTTTGAGGCGAGGTAATACTCCTGCGGATCGACCATGTGGTTCTTGGCCCAGGAGATGCGGCCCAGCACGGTACGCGGGGTGAGTTGTTTTGTATCCAGGCCCATGCGGCGCATGACCTGCTTCACGATGCCCTGCTGATCCGATTCGTCGAAAATGGCGAACGAGCGCGTCAGGCCTTTGTCGCCGACCTTAAGCGCTTCAATGTCGCGGCGCAGGATGCGAACACAGAGCGAGTGAAAGGTAGAGATGAGCGGCTTTGCCAGCGACGAGTGACCAAGCAACCGATCAACGCGTTCGGCCATCTCGCTGGCGGCCTTGTTGGTAAAGGTGACGGCGAGAATCGAGTCGGGGGCGACGCCTTTTTCCTGAATCAGCCATGCGATGCGGCTGGTAATGACGCGGGTTTTGCCGGAACCAGCGCCGGCCAGGATGAGCAGGGGGCCTTCGGTAGCCTCGACGGCGGCTCTCTGTTCCGGATTCAGGTTGTCGATCAGCGGCTGCAAGGCGACGGTCCAGGCGGGAAGGTTCCTAGCTCTAGTGTACCGTTCGGATATATGGACGCAGCCACTGGCCGGTGGGCCTGTCGAAGCGTTTGAGGGAAACAGAGCTGGAGATTGAAGATCGCGGGTTTGTCTAAAACGAACAATTTATCTGATTTAGACAAATTGAACATTTTGGTCTAGAATGTAGCTATGCAAACGATCTCCGCAACCGAAGCAAAGCAACGATTCGCGGCTCTGCTCGATACCGCGCAGCGCGAGCCGGTGCGGATCCGCCGGCACGACCGGGATCTGGCTGTCGTGGTTTCAGCGGAGGAGTACGAGCGCATGCGCAAGCTTCGCGTTCAGGAGTTGATCCGCCTGACAGAGGAAAACGGCCGATATGCCGAATCGCAGGGTATGACGAACGAGCTGCTTGCTCAACTGCTGGCCGATGAAGAGTGAGTTTGCGGATCGTAATCGACACGAACGTGTATGTGAGCCGTTTGCTTCTCCCCAATTCCACTCCGGGAAAAGCTGTAGTTAGAGCCTGGATGGAAACCACTCTGGTTTCGGTGGAGACATGGACAGAACTGAGAATCGTTCTCAGACGCGCGAAGCTTGCCAAGTATATTCGAGCCGATTTGACGGGACCGTATTTGAACCATGTTTGGGCAGTGGCGGAACAGGTGGAAATTCCTTCTCCAATCCGCGCATGCCGCGATCCGCGCGACGACAAATTCCTCGAAGTGGCAGTGCACGGGCGCGCGGACTTGATAGTAACCGGCGACGCGGATCTTCTTGCGCTTCATCCGTTCCACGGAGTCGGCATACTCACGCCGGCGGCGTACCTTGATCAGAAATGAGGGCGGCACTGGCGCGCTATCCTGAGTGAGTCATGACCGACTTGCAAAGGCCTCCCCGGCGCGTGGCCGTATACTGCGGATCTTCCAACGGCAATCATCCCGCTTATCTGGCCGAGGCTCGATCGCTGGGCGAGGCCATTGCCGCCGTGGGGCTAAAGCTCGTGTATGGCGG
>Ga0181516_10002487_pt1 | contig 13051 bp, 13 predicted proteins | sample PEATcosm2014_Bin_25_FD_121104 | JGI IMG/M metagenome (GOLD analysis project Ga0181516, IMG submission 121104) | Peatland microbial communities from MTU Mesocosm Facility, Houghton, MI, USA - PEATcosm2014_Bin01_10_metaG | ecosystem: Environmental > Terrestrial > Soil > Wetlands > Peat | place... | reverse complement strand
CTTCTTGACCTCGTCCTCCAGGCCTTCGATGGTCTGGATGTTCTCGGCGGTGCCCAGGGTGGCGGTGACCAGGGCCTGGGTCTCGCCCCGGGTGAACAGGCAGGAGCCGTGGGCGGCGGGCAGGACGCCCACTTCGATGTTCAGGGGGCGGATCTGGTCGAACTTGCGGCCGTCCAGCCGGGCGCCCTGCTTGAGGATGGCGTTGCGGAACAGGGTCTCCTTGAGCAGGTCGAAGCACTCGACCACGTCCTTCTTCAGCTCGGGCTTCTCGGTGGCGAGGGCGGCCACCACTTCCTTCTTCAGGGCGTCGATGGTCTGGTAGCTCTCGATCTTCACCGGCATGGTCAGGGCGGCCAGCAGCCTCTCGGCGTACTTGGCCACCTGCTTGTAGACGTCCTCGTTGCGCTGGGGCTTCACGGTGGCGAGCTTGGCCTTGCCGACCTTGGCCTGGAGCTCCAGCTGGAGCTTGACCAGGGTCTTGATGGCGGCATGGCCGAACTCGAGCGCCTTGACCATGTCGGCTTCCTGGAACTCCAGGGCGCCGCACTCCACCATCACCAGGGCCTCGTCGGTGCCGGCCACCAGCAGGTCCAGGTCGCTGTCGGGACGCTGGGAGACGGTGGGATTGATCACGAACTGGCCGTCGATGCGGCCCACCCGCACGCCACCCACGGGGTTGTGGAACGGGATCTCGGAGATGATCAGGGCGGCCGAGGCGCCCACCATGCCCAGGGTGTCGGGCTGGTGCTCGCCGTCGAAGCTGATCACCTGGACCGTGATCATGGTGTCGCCGTTGTAGCCTTCCTCGAACAGGGGGCGCAGGGGGCGGTCGATGAGGCGGGAGGTGAGGGTTTCCTTGGTGGTCTGCTTGCCTTCGCGCTTGAACCAGCCGCCGGGGAACTTGCCAGCGGAGAAGGCGGGCTCGCGGTAGTCCACGGTGAGGGGGAAGAAGTCGATGCCTTCCCGGGGTTCGGCCCGGCACACGGCCACCAGGACCATGGTGCCGCCCTGGCGGACGATGACGGATCCGTTGGCCTGTTTGGCGATGCGGCCGGTTTCCAGGCTGATGGGGGTGCCGCCGAGATCGATCGATACGGTGGTGGGATGGAACGTTAGGGTGTTCATGAAGTCTCCTGGGACCTGGGTCCCAAAGTGGCTCCCCACTGGCGATCCCTCCATGAAACCCTCCGCCGGCATGGATGGGGGGAGGTGGGCTTCCTGCAGAGGTCGCTGCCGATGGGAGCGGGTAGGATCGGCAAGGTCATCATATCACGTGGAAAAAAGAGTTTGGCAAGGGCATAGGGCTGACTCTGCTTGGGATGCTGGCGAAAAATAGGCCATTCAAAAATAATTGGAAATGTACGATTCAACCTTGCGCGAACGCTGAGTTTACCATACTTTCCTGCAAGACCATTGGAGGGCGGCATGATCATCCGGGCAGAGTGGCCGGGGTATGTGGTGGATGTTCTGGTCGCGCCAGGGCAGGAAGTGGAAGAGGATGAGACCCTGATGCTCCTTGAGGGCACGGATGCCACCCACACCCCATTCTTCGTGAGCGCCCCGGAATCCGGGAAGGTCAAGCACATCCTCTTGGAAGAAGGAGACTTCGCCGAAGAGGACGACGATCTGCTGGAGCTGGCGGAGATGGACTAGGCAGAGCGGCCGCCCGGCCGGGACAGCGGCGCGTCTGGCCCTTGCGGGAAGCCTGCTTCCGGGAGATCGTGGGATCACTGCACATGATCCCAGGATGAACCATGGCCAAGCACTGCGACTCCCCGCGCGACCCTTCCGGCCTCGGCACCCCGGGCCGGCTGGCCTGGAGTTCGGCCATCTTCGGCACCAGCGCCCTGATCCAGGGCCTGGGCGGGTTCTGGACCGGCTCCCTGGGGCTCATTTCCGACAGCCTGGAGAACTTCAACGACCTGGTGGCCAACCTGCTGAGCCTCACCAGCCTGGTGGTGGCCAACCGGCGGGAGCCCACCGACCGGTTCGCGTACGGCTGGCACCGCCTGGAGGTGTTCAACACCCTGTTCGGGGCGGGCATGCTCCTGGCGCTGGCGGCGGGCATCGTGGTGGAGGCCGTGCATCGCCTGAAGGCCCCGCCGCAGATCCAGACCGGCTGGGTGCTGGCGTTCTGCTGCGCCGGGCTGGCCCTGAACCTCACCGCCGCCCTGACCCTGCGGCCCCGGGAGGGCGGGGAGCTGGAGCGGGACGCCAGCCTCAAGAGCGCCTACCTCCATGCCTTCTACGATTCCCTGGCCAGCCTCGCCCTGCTGGCGAGCACCCTGGTCATCCGGTTCTGCGGCTGGCGCTGGATGGATCCTCTGGTGGCGCTGGTCATCGTCGCCTTCATCGTGCGCGGCGCCTACGGCCTGGCCGCGGACGCCACCGCCATCCTCATGCACCGGGCGGCCTTCGACCATGGCGAGGCCCGGCGCCAGCTCATGCTGCTGCCCGGGGTATCCGGGGTGGAGGACATGCGCAGCTGGCGCCTGTGCAGCCACCTGGTGGTCTGCACCGCCCACGTGCAGGTGGAGGTGGAGCGCCTGGAGGATACCCAGCCGCTCATGGCGGCCATCGAGCAGGTGCTCACGGACAAGTTCCGGGTGCGGCACATGACCATCCACTTCGAGACCAAGGTGATGGCCGGGGAGCACAGCCACCGGTTCGTCCATGAGCACGAGGCGGACGAGCATCATGGCCACAATCATGAACACGAGCACGAGCACGAGCCTGGGCACGGTCAGGCCTGAGGCAGTCCCAGCTCCCTGAGCCACCGGGCGTGCTCCGTGGGGCGCTCGCTGCGGACGCCGTCCCGGCGGAGGGCGTGGAGCCTCAGGGCGCCGTCCGCGAACCCCAGCAGCACGCCTTCGGGGGTCTCCCGGAAGTGGCCGGCGGCACAGGGCGCGGCAGCCGGCAGGGCCCAGCCGACCTTCACCAGGCCGGCCGGGCCCTGCACGAACGCGTTGGGCCAGGGATCGGCCACGGCCCGCACCAGGTTGAAGGCGTCCCGCACCGGTCCCTGCAGGTCCAGCCTGCCGTCCTCGGGCTTCCGGCCGCCGAAGTAGGTGGAGGGTCCCAGGGTGCGCTGCCCGACCCGGACCGCGCTGCCCTCCACCAGCCTGGGCGCCACCGAGCGGACCAGGTCCCGGGCGGCGTCGGCCGATCGCAGGGTCAGGCTCAGGGCGGTCTCATCCCAGGCGATGGGCAGGGGGGTGGCGCCGAGGATATCGCCGTCGTCCGGCTTGGGGGTCATGGCGTGCAGGGTGATGCCGGTCTCGGTCTCGCCCCGCACCAGCACCCAGTTGATGGGGGCCCGGCCGCGGTAGCGGGGCAGCATGGAACCGTGCAGGTTGTAAGCGCCGAGCCGGGGCAGGTCCAGGAATCGGGCCTGGATCATCTCCCGGAAGTAGAAGCTGAACAGGAAATCCGGACGGAGCCGGCGGATGGCCTGGTAGACGTGGTCCTCGTTGAACCGGGGTTCCCGCAGCACGGGGATGCCCCGTTCGGCGGCCAGCACCGCGGGCGGGGTGAACCAGGCTTCATCGGCGCCCTGGGCATAGGTGTAGAGCGCCAGCACGTCGATCCCGGCCTCCAGCAGGCCGGCCAGGGCGGCGCTGCCCACGGACGAATAGGCGCAAACCACTGCGGTGGCCATGCCGGGCACCTCCTAAACGCTCAGTGTAACCGGGCCGGAGCCGCCAGGCGGCGGCGCAGCCAGAGCAGGGGGCGCAGCCAGAAGTGCAGCCAGAACCAGCGGTCGGGGATGTCGCAGGCCGCGGTCTCCGCGGGGTGGAACAGCAGGGCCTTGAGCTGGGCGCGGAGGGGCACCCGGCGGTTGAGCTGGAGCTGGTAGCGGAGATCCCCGGCCTTGGCCCGCACATGGCCCAGGAACGAGGCTGCCCCGGTGCCGGGCTGGAGCAGGGCCAGGGGCCGGCAGAGGAACCATTCCGGCGCGTCCTGCGCCTCGGCGAACCGTGCCAGGGGCGGCGGCAGGGTCAGCCGGTACAGCTCCCGCACCAGCAGCACGCCCTGGGCCAGGGCCAGCTCCTGGCCCAGGGCGCCGGCCAGCCGGAACAGACCGTCCCAGGCGGTCCGGCGCGGTGCGGCCAGGATGGCCGCGATGTCGCCCAGCCACTGGCTCCGGGACCAGGCGTGGCGCGCTCCGTGGGAGCACAGGAAGACCAGGAGGGCGTCCTCGTCCAGTTCCTGGATCGGGGCGCCCAGCCAGGGCAGCCGGATCCGGCGGTCCCAGAGCAGGGCGACCTGGGCGGGTGGCCAGAAGACTTGCCCCCAGTGCAGTTCCACCTGGATCCTGCGGGCCGGATGCCGGTACTGGAAATGGTGGGTGCATTCCACCAGGGCGGCGCGCAGCCTGGGCGTCAGGCGGAACCCGGGCTCGGTGCGCGCGTAGCCTGCCCGCTCCATCAGGGCCTCCGCCCGGGGCAGGTCCTCCAGGCGGACCAGCACGTCCAGGTCCACGGAGCAGCGCAGGACCGGGCTGCCGTAGAGCCGCTGGGACAGGGTCGGCCCCTTCAGGGCCATCAGGTCGATCCCCGCTTCGGCGAAGGCGGCGTTCAGGCGCGCCAGTTCCGCCCCGTGGCCCAGGGCCCTGGCGGCGCTCTGGCGGGCCATGGCGCGCAGCTGGTCCCGGGCCCACGGAGGCACGGCGCCGCCGGCCCGGGACAGGGCCGCGGCCGCCATGGCGGCGACGCCGTGGCGGCGCGCCAGCCCGAGGAAGTCCTCCCAGGGGATCCCGGTGCGGCACAGGGACTCCAGTTCCGCCGGATCCGGGGCCGGGCGGGAGGATGCCAGGAGCAGGCGCAGCTCCGGCGGGAAGGCGGTGATCCGCCGGGCCAGGCCTGGATGGGATGCGGCGAGCTGCGACATGGTGGTATAGTCCGTGGCAAGTATCCGGAAATAGTTGAAAATTACAATATGCTTCTGTTCCGCAGGCGCCCATGAATGACCGTCCCCGCAAGCTCCGGGAAGTCCCCTGGGCGGAGCGCCTGCTGTTGGCGGAGGCCCTGGCCGCCCTGGCCGTCCTGCGCCTGGGCCAGTTCCTGGTGCCCTTCCGGCAGACGGTCCGGCTGCTCCGGCTCGCGCCCGGGGAGAGCCCCGGCGCCCTGGATCCGGCCGGTTCGGCCCTGGCGGCCAGGGTGGGCTGGGCGGTGCGGGCGGCGGCGGCGCGGACGCCCTGGCGCAGCGCCTGCCTGGTCCAGGCGCTGGCCGCGCTCTGGCTGCTGGAGCGGCGGGGCCTGCCAGCCACCCTCTACCTGGGGGTGGCCAAGGGGCCGCAGGGCCCGGGGGGCCTTTCCGCCCACGCCTGGCTGCGCTGCGGCGGCGCCATCGTCACCGGGGCCGCCGGGCGGAAGCGGTTCACGCCCATTTCCGCCTTCGCGCCCAGGCCATGACCGGGACCGGGCGCCCATTGCTGGCCAGCCTGCCGCTGATGGGCCGGGGGCTGGGGCTGGTGTGGGGGGCGGCCCGGGGCTGGACCCTGGCCTGGGGCCTGCTGCTCCTGGTGCAGGGGCTGATCCCCGTGGCCATGGTCTGGCTCATGCGCGGCACGGTGAACCTGCTCACCTCGGCGCTGTCCGGGCCCGCCCCGGGCCCGGGCCGGGTCTGGCCCCCGGTGCTGGCCATGGGCCTGCTGGCCCTGGCGGGGCAGGCGGCGGCCAGCCTCATGGCCTGGGTGCGCACTGCCCAGGCGGAGCGGGTCCAGGACCACCTCCACGGGCTGATCCACGGCCAGGCGCTGGCCCTGGACCTGGCCTTCTTCGAGGATCCCGACAGCTTCGACCTGCTGCACCGGGCCCGGGTGGACGCCATCACCCAGCCGGTGGCCCTGCTGGAAAGCCTGGGCAGCCTCGTCCAGAGCGCCCTGACCCTGGCCGCGCTCATGGTCCTGCTGGCGGCCTATACCCTCTGGCTGCCGGCCCTGCTCCTGGCCACCGCCCTGCCCGGGCTGTGGGCGGTGGGCCGGGTGGTGCTGCGGGAGCACCAGTGGCGGGTGGCCAACACCGCCAACGAGCGGCGCGTCCGCTACCTGGACTGGATGCTCACCGAGCGGGGCAGCGCCGCGGAAATGCGCCTGTTCGCCCTGGGCGCCTGGCACCGGGAAGCCTTCCAGCAGGCCCGGGCCCGGCTGCGGGCAGGGCGGCTCGCCCTGGCCCTGGGCGCGCTCAGGGCGGACCTGGCGGCGGGGACCGCCGCCTGGGCGGGCGGGCTGGGCGGGATGGCCCTGATGCTGCTCCGGGCCTTGCGCGGCCTGGCGCGGCTGGGCGACCTGGTGCTCTGCTACCAGGCCTTCCTCCAGGGGCAGAAGCTGCTGCGTACGCTCCTGGAGAGCGCCGGCCAGATCTACCGGAGCAGCCTGTTCCTGGAGAACCTGTTCCAGTTCCTGGCGCTGCGGCCGGCCCTGGCGCCGGAGCCTTCGGCCCGGCCGGTGCCGCATCCCCTGGTCCAGGGCATCCGCCTGGAGGACATCAGCTTCAGCTACCCCGGCAGCGGCTCCTGCGCCCTGCGCGACTTCTCCCTGAGCCTGCCCGCGGGCCGGGTGACCGCCATCGTCGGCGCCAACGGGGCCGGGAAGAGCACCCTCATCAAGCTGCTCTGCCGCTTCTACGACCCCCAGGCCGGGCGGATCCTCCTGGACGGGCACCGGCTCCAGGCCTACGACCTGGACCAGCTCAGGCGGCGCATCACGGTGCTGTTCCAGGAGCCGGTGCACTACCACGCCACCGCGGGCCAGAACATCGCCATGGGCGACCTGGCCTCGGCGCCGGACCCCGGGCGGATCCGCCGGGCGGCCCGGGCCGCCGGCGCCGCCGGTCCGGTGGAACGTCTGCCCCAGGGCTACGACACCTTGCTGGGCAAATGGTTCGGCGGGGCGGAGCTGAGCGTGGGCGAATGGCAGCGGCTGGCCCTGGCCCGGGCCTTCCTGCGCGACGCGGGGCTGGTGGTGCTGGACGAGCCCACCAGCGCCATGGACTCCTGGGCCGAGGCGGACTGGCTGGGCCGGTTCCGGGAGCTCACCGCCGGGCGCACCGCGCTCATCATCACCCACCGGTTCACCACGGCCATGCACGCCGACCGCATCCACGTCATGGACGCCGGGCGCGTGGTGGAATCCGGGACCCACGGGGAGCTGGTGGCGGCCGGCGGCCGCTACGCCGGGTCCTGGCGGGCCCAGATGCGGGAAGCCAGGCCCTGCGGGGGGGAATCTTAGGTAATAATGGGAAAACGCTTGAGGTGTGCATGTCCCTGCTCGTGAACAATGCCCGGCTGATGGATCCTGCCCAGAACCGCGATGGCCTTGGCGCCTTGCTGGTGGTGGATGGCCGGGTGGCCGCCATCGGCGAGGGCGCGGAGGCGGATCCCCGGGCCGCCGGGGCCGAGGTGCTGGACGCGGGGGGCAAGCTCCTCTGTCCCGGGCTCATCGATCTCCACGTGCACTTCCGGGAGCCCGGCCAGACCGGCAAGGAGAGCATCGAGACCGGGTCCCGGGCGGCGGTGGCCGGCGGCTTCACCTCCGTTTGCGCCATGGCCAACACCAGGCCGGTGAACGACTCGGTGGCCATCACCGAGATGGTGCTGGCCCGGGCCCGGAAGACCGGGCTCTGCCGCTACTTCCCGCTGGGGACCGTCACCAAGGGCGCGGCCGGGGAGGAGCTGACCGACTACGGCACCCTCAAGGCCTCGGGCTGCGTGGCGTTCAGCGACGACGGCCTGCCGGTGATGGACGCCGCGATCATGCGCCGGGCCCTGGAGTACACCGGCTGGCTGGACGTGCCCATCGTCGCCCACGAGGAGGACCGCAACCTGGTGGCCAAGGGCTACATGCACGAGGGCAGCGTGAGCGCGGCCCTGGGCTGCCTGGGCATCCCCGCGGCCGCGGAGGAGGCCATGGTGGCCCGGGACATCGTCCTGGCGGAGCACACCGGCGGGCACCTGCACCTGGCCCACCTGAGCACCCGCGGCTCGTTCCGGATGGTGCGCGAGGCCAAGGCCCGCGGCCTGCGGGTGACCTGCGAGGTCACGCCGCACCACTTCGCCCTCACCGACCGGGAACTGGCCCGGTTCGACGCCGACTTCAAGATGAACCCCCCCCTGCGCAGCCAGGCCGACCTGGACGCCCTGCTGGAGGCCCTGGCCGACGGCACCGTGGACGCCATCGCCACCGACCACGCCCCCCACGCCTGGGACGACAAGGAAGTGGAGCTGGCCAGCGCCGCCTTCGGCGTCATCGGCCTGGAAACGGCGCTGCCGCTCGCCCTGGAGCTGCTGGTGAACCGCAAGGTCGTCAGCCTGGCCCGGGCCGTGGAGCTGCTCACCGCCGGCCCGGCCCGGACCTTCCACCTGGACCGCCAGGGCCTGGGCACCCTCAAGCCCGGTTCCATGGCGGATTTCACCCTGGTGGACCTGGACGGCAAGGTGACCGTGGACCGGGCCTTCATCCAGAGCAGGTCCTACAACACCCCCTTCAAGGGCTGGATCCTCCCCGGCCGGGTGCTGGGCACCTGGGTCGAAGGCAAGCGCGTCTGGGGGTAGCCTACCGCGCGGCCACGTGGATGAGGTCGCGCATGGCCGCCAGGCGGCCGTGCAGGGCGTTGTCGGTGAGGCCCTGCAGGGCGGCGGTGCCGAACTGCTCCACGGTGAAGCTGGCCATGACCGTGCCCATCAGGGTGGCCCGCTTCAGGGTCTCCAGGTCGGTGTCGGCGGCCGCGGCCAGGAAGCCCATGAACCCGCCGGCGAAGGTGTCCCCGGCCCCGGTGGGGTCCACCACCTCCCGCAGGGGGTAGGCCGGGGCCAGGAAATGGCCCTGGGGCGTGAACAGCGCCACCCCGTACTCGCCCCGCTTCACCACCAGGATCCGCGGGCCCAGGAGCTGGATCTGCTCGTAGATCTTCAGCAGGCTCCGCTCGCCGGTGAGGGACCGGGCCTCGGCCTCGTTGACCAGGAGGATGTCCACTTCCCCGAGCACCTTGAGCAGGGCCTCCCGGGCCCCGTTGATCCAGAAGTTCATGGTGTCCAGGGCGATCCAGCGGGGCCGGTCGGCCATCTGCCGTACCACGTCCAGCTGCAGGGCCGGGTCGATGTTGCCCAGGAACAGGCCGGACGCCCGGCGGTAGGCCTCCGGGAGCTCGGGATGGAAGTCCGCGAACACGTTCAGCTGGGTGTCCAGGGTGGTGGCCTCGTTCAGGTCCTGCCCGTACTCGCCCTTCCAGTGGAAGGACCGCCCCGGTTTGCGCACCAGGCCGGCGAGGTCGATGGGCCGGCCCCGGAACACCTGGTCCTGGTCCGGGCCGAAATCCTCCCCCACCACCGCCACCACCTGCACCGGGTACAGCCGGCTGGCGGCCAGGGAAAAGTAGCTGGCGGAACCGCCAAGAATGTCCACCCGCCGCCCCGCGGGCGTCTCCAGATCGTCAAATGCAACACTTCCAACAACAACCAAGCTCATGTCATCCCCGCAACAAGTCCCCTCGATCATACCCCCACCTGGTCGTCCGGGTCCCGCCCGTGTGTCGCTGCCGGGAACGGCTCGCCTGCGTTCGCCCTTCCCGGCAGCGTTTGGCCATGAATGTGCGGTGCGTGGCCCATGGGCATGGTCTTCTCGCAGAACGGGAGCAAGCCGTTCCACACGTTTTCGCCAATCGGCGCGCATTCATGCGCGCCGATTGGCGAAAACGAACAGGGCGCTGGTCCGGGACCCGGACGCTGCGGCGGGACTACGCCATTCCGTGCCGGGACAGGATGGCGGTGCGCTGCTTGTCGAATTCGGCCTGGGAGATGAGCTGGCTGTCGAACAGGTCCTTGAGCTCGGTGAGCTCCTCCTTGAGGGTCTTGGCGGGGGCGGCCTGGGCGGAGGCCGTGCCCTGGGGATAGGGGGCCTGGGCCATCTGGCCCATGGCGCCGCCCATCTGCTGGCCCATCACGTTGCCCATGCCCATGCCGACCCCGAGGCCCATGCCCAGCCCCGCCACTCCCCCGGGGTTCTGGGCGGCCAGGGGCACCGAATCCGCCACCTGCATCTGGGTGTAGGCGCCCATCACCGGGGCCATCATGCCCACGGAGGTGCGCTTGTCCATCATGGCCTCCACTTCCTCGGGCAGGCTGATGTTCTCGATGAACAGCTTGGAGCATTCCAGCCCCATGGTCTGGAACTCGGGATCCATCTTCCTGCGCAGCAGGTCGGAGAGGTCGTCGTAGTGGGCGGCCAGGTCCAGGGCGGGGATCCGGGCCTCGCCCAGGGCGTCGGTGAAGCGGCTGAGCAGGCTCTTGCGCAGCTGGTCGGCGATGTCGTCCTTGGTGTAGACGCCGTTGGTGCCCACCAGCTCCTTCAGGAACTTCTTGGAATCCTTGACCCGGATGGAGTAGATGCCGAAGGCGCGGATGCGCAGCATGCCGAAGTCCGCGTCCCGCAGCATGATCGGGTTGGAGGTGCCCCAGCCGAGGTCGTTGAACAGCCGGGTGTTGGTGAAGTACACCTCGGACTTGAAGGGGCTCTCGAAGCCGTACTTCCAGCCCCTCAGATCGGCCATGACCGGCATGTTGCGGGTGGTCAGGGCGTGGGTGCCGGGGCCGAAGGTGTCGGCGAACTGCCCCTCGTGCACGAAGGTGGCCTCCTGGCTCTCCCGCACCACCAGCTGGGCGCCGTTCTTGATCTCCTGGTCCCGCACCGGGAACCGCCAGGCCAGCGTGTCGTTGGAATCATCAAGCCACTCGATGATCTCGATGAATTGGGCCTTGCTCCAGTCCAGCAACCCCATGGAGGCCTCCTCGCGGCGATCGCCGTCCCCCAAGTGTACGTGAGATTCCCGGCCTCACCGGCGGGATTTCGGCGCCCTGGGGTTGGGGATCCGGGTCCGGGTGTGGACCATGTGGGTATCGTTGTCCACAATGCAGCGCCAGCCCCGCGTCTCCCCGGGCATGTGCACGTCCACCTCCCAGCCCCCGGTGGCCCCGTTCAGGGGGATGCGCCGGGCGCTCACCGCGATCCCGCCGGTGCGGTGCTCGGCGATGGCCTTGGCCTCCCTGGGGGTATTCACCGGGGGCCGCATGCGGGCCTGGGTCGGCGGCGGGGCGGCGACTGCGGCCATGGCCGGAAACAGGAGGAACGGCGTCATCAACTTCATGGAAATCCCGTGGAAGGTCGCTCTCCAGATGCGGCCACCCCGGTTCGGGGTTCCCCTGGATTCGTGTTCCGATCCGTCTCCGCATGGGCACCCCAGGGTTCACCGCGGCCACGCCTTCGGCGGGGCCCGGGGTGCCCATGCTCGCGGCGCGATCCAGCGGGTGCTCGTTGTCCCGCGGCGATGCTAGACCGGGGAGCAGCCGCGGCCGCGGCGGATCCGTTCGACGATGGCCGAGGTGCTGTGCCCGGGCAGGAACGGCACCAGCACCACCCGGCCGCCCCGGGCCTCCACCACCTCCCGGCCCACCACGGTCTCGGCGGTGTAGTCGCCGCCCTTGGCCAGGATGTCCGGCTGGAGCTCGGTGATCAGCCGCAGCGGGGTGTCCTCGTCGAACCGCACCACCGCGTCCACGCTGCGCAGGCCGCAGAGGATCCTGGCCCGGGCCGCCTCGTCCTGGAGCGGGCGGCTGGGCCCCTTGAGCCGGGCCACGCTGGCGTCGCTGTTGAGCCCCACCACCAGGAAGTCGCCCAGGGCGCGAACATCTTCCAGGTACTGCACATGGCCCGGATGCAGCAGGTCGAAGCAGCCGTTGGTGAAACAGAGGGTGGCCGGCCGCCGGGGGTGGGCCCGGAGGAAGGCCTGGGCGTCGGGAAAGTAGTGGTCGAGTGAACTCATGGACATCCTGGGGTAAAGTATAAAGCAGCGGCCAAGCCGCTGCGGAAACAAGAGGATGCCATGCCTTTATACGAATACCGTTGCGAGTCCTGCGGGGAGAAGGAAGAAAAGCTGGAGGGCTTCGACGCTCCCACGGAGCATGACTGCGCCAGCTGCGGCAAGCCCCTGGCCATGCATCGGCAGATTTCGTTGACTTCCTTCACCCTGGCCGGCGGGGGGTGGGAGGCCCAGGGCTACGCCAACGGCAAGGGCGCGGCCCCGGCCGCGACCCCGGCCTCCACCTCCATCGCGCCCCCGGCCAAGGACGACGCGGCCCCTGCGCCGGCCGCCGCCCCCGCCGGCGGATGCTCCGGCGGCTGCGCCTGCCACCCGGCGAAGGTCGCGAAGCCCGCAAAGTAGGGCCCCGGAAATCCCCCTGGACAATCCCTCCCCTTTTGCTAATATTTAAGATTCCCGGGTCCCATGGGCCCGTGGAATCCCTTCGCCCGATGTCATCTCCAGCCGGATGCATGACCTCTTGGGCGCCGGTTCGCCCCATGGCGGACCCAAACGTAGGAGGATGGTGTGCCAACCATCAATCAGCTCATCCGCCAAGGGCGGAGCACGTTCATCAACAAGACCAAGAGCCCCGCGCTCGACGCCTGCCCCCAGAAGCGCGGCGTCTGCACCCGGGTGTTCACCACCACCCCCAAGAAGCCCAATTCGGCGCTGCGCAAGGTGGCTCGTGTCCGGTTGACCAACGGCATTGAATGCACCACTTACATTCCCGGGGTCGGTCACAACCTGCAGGAGCACAGCATCGTGCTCATCCGCGGCGGCCGCGTGAAGGATCTGCCGGGCGTGCGCTACCACGTCGTCCGCGGCACCCTTGACGCCACCGGCGTTGCCGGTCGCAACCAGTCCCGTTCCAAGTACGGCGCCAAGCGGCCCAAGGCCGGTGCCGTCGCAGCGAAGAAGAAGTGAGGTAGACATGAGCCGCCGATCCAGCCCGACCAAGCGCGAAATCCTTCCGGATCCCGTCTACAACAGCGTGACCATCACCAAGTTCATCAACGTGCTGATGGAGCGCGGCAAGAAGTCCACCGCCGAGCGCATCCTCTACGGTGCGCTGGAGATCGTCGCCAAGAAGTCCGGCGAGGAGGCCATCGAGGCCTTCCAGAAGGCGATCAACAACATCAAGCCCTCGGTGGAAGTCAAGTCCCGCCGCGTGGGCGGCGCCACCTACCAGGTGCCCG
>Ga0181516_10002486_pt1 | contig 13052 bp, 6 predicted proteins | sample PEATcosm2014_Bin_25_FD_121104 | JGI IMG/M metagenome (GOLD analysis project Ga0181516, IMG submission 121104) | Peatland microbial communities from MTU Mesocosm Facility, Houghton, MI, USA - PEATcosm2014_Bin01_10_metaG | ecosystem: Environmental > Terrestrial > Soil > Wetlands > Peat | place... | reverse complement strand
GTTGGTGAGCGTCCAAGCGTTGTTTGGCGAGCATGGCAGTCCCCATGACCCCCAATTCGTCAGCCCGTTTCCGTTCAGCGTCACGGTCAGGTTTGTAGGCACCGTGAAGCTGTCCAGCCCGCCGAGCAGGTTGTTCGTGAAAATCACCGTGTCGCCGTTCTGCACCGATGCAAAGCCGTTGGTGATTTTCTGGCCCGTCGAGCCGTCAATAAACCAAGTGGTGGCCCCGGCCCGGAGCGCGAGCAGCAAACAGAATGTGGAGATGAGTCGCATTAGAATCCGCCGGCGCCCGCCGCGTTGTCCATGGTGTCGGTGTTGATGGCGTCCGATCCTGTGTAATAAAACCCGGACAGTAATCCGGTGGTTGCCGCTCCGGTGTAGGTGAAGTCTAGCACCCCGTTGGTATAGCACTGAATGCTTCCCGCCCTGACAACCATGCCCAGAACGACGCCGCTTGTAACTGCCGTCGCATCCGTTTTTAGCGAGCTTCCGGCGGTCTGAGACGTGAAAGTGTACAGGGCCGTCCCGGACGCGCCGTTCACGAAGTAAATGTAACCGTTATTTCCGGACGAGTCGCACTGTACCACACCGTAATATGCATTGGCATTGATTGAGCCCGTGACTTGAAGCGCGTTGCTGATTACTCCGGTTAGGGTCGAACCCGTCCACAATTCAAGATTATTGGCAAATCCCAGCGCGCCGGGCTGCACTTGCTGGCTTGCGATTGCCATTGCGGTAGCGCCAGATGGGACCGTCCAGTTTGCCCCAAGCGCCCCGTCAGCCCTGTTGAAGTTGTCGGAGTAGCTTCCGCCGCCCGCAACCGTCTTGGGGATGCGGGTCGCGGCCATTAACATATTGTCGAGCGTTTTCGGAGGCAGCGCCCGCGCGGCTAGGCAAAGCAGTAGAGCCAGAATGATCGCGGCGGTTTTCATCGCAATTGGTAAACGCTGCCCATGTTCGTTCCGGCGGCGAAGTCGTACAGGAGCACGTTGATCCAGTTGTTTGTCGCCCCCACCTGCCCGGAACTGTACGCGTAAATGTTCGTGCTCGCGATGGTCATGGTTGACGAGTTCGTGTTGTGGATTTCCAGCCGAACCGTTCGCGTGAAATTTGTTGACGCCCCGGAGTTCGTCCACTGGAGGTAAAAGTTGTTTGTCGGGTAGCAGCTTTGAAGGTTTCCGTTTGCCGGGTCGATCCAGAAGTTCGTCCCGCCGAATCCGGCCGAATAAACCGAGTTGATGACGTAGGGCGCGCCGATGGCCGCGTTGACGTTGGTGAACTGGCTCCCGTTGTTCCCGTTGATCGAGCCGTTGACAATCAGGTTCGTTGTGACGGTGAGGTTATTTGAAACAGTGGTTGAACCCCATAGCGTGGTCGTCAGGTTCGTTTGGAATGTGGCCACGGCTATCCCGGTGGCGTTGCTTAAAACCAATCCCTGAACGGAGTTGGTGATAAGCGAGAAAGCCGACGCGCCATAGCCGAGTTGCAGCGGCCCGACGAAGTTTGTCCCGCTCACGTTGGTCAAGCTGCTCGCGTTAAAGCTGGGGTTGAAAACGAGGCCGGTGGCGTTGGTGTAAACGAGATAACCGGGATTGGCCGTGCTGCTACCGACCGAATTTGTTGCCGACGCGACCACGTTGGACAGGCCGGCGCCATTGCCGTAGTTGGTGCCGATGACCACCAGATTTGAATAGACCGTGACAACCGCGTTGGTGGCAATCGCCATCGCGGTCTGGAGTCCGTTGGTGAAAATCAGCGCCGTGGTGTTGGTGCGGATTCCCCAAGCCCAAGTGCCGGCCCCGACTGTAAATCCCCATTGGGAAAGGTTGGTGAATCCAGTTGCGCCAGAAGCCACACCTTGAAGGTTGACATAGGCGTTCGTGGTCAGGCTTGACCAGTTTGTCAGGTTCAATGTCGCCCCTTGGAACGAGTTGGATACGGACCCAAGAACGGAGTTGCTGTAATTCAGCGGCGTGAACAAGGCCCAGAGGCTCAAGTTTGCGTTGGTGCCCTGAAAGCTGTTGCTTGAAAGCAGCCCGCCGATAAGCGCCTGACCGGCTGAATTTGTGAGCATGGATAGGCCATAGTAGCCGCCTTGGTTCAGCGTCACCCCGTTTGAGGCAATGACCATGTTGGTAAACGTCAGCCCGTTGCCAACGCTGATATTGAATGCCGCGTTTGTCTGCGTGATGGCCAGCGTCAGGCTCGTCGTGTTCGTCGCGTTCGCCCAGTTGGTGGCGTTGCCTTGGACTAGAATCCAAGCCGTGTTTGTCCCAATCGGTGGCGTGCCGGTGTTGGTGAATTGGCTGCTATTGATGCCAAAGCTGATGAAGTCGTTTGTCGGCGATCCGTTGTCGGCCCACGCGGAAAACTCCGCGCTGGCGTTGGTTCCAGGACTTAGGTTCTGGAAAATGAACTGGGCATAGGTATTCGTGCTGACGGTGTATTGCGCGACGATTGAACCGGCATTGGTAACGGTCAGACCGCCATTGAGCGTAACCGCGCCCGCGTTCTGATTCGTGATTAGCAACGACTGCGGGAAGCTGTTCGTGATGGCCGAAGCTGGAATGTTCGTAAGCCCGGACCCATTTCCGGCAATCAGGTTTGCAGCGTTCGTCAGGCCAAGCTGGGAAGCCACGAAACCCGCGCCGTTGGTCTGCACCGTGTTTGCCGTGCTCCCGCCGCCGGCTGGCGCGTTGCTCCACTGCGCCGAAGTCCCGTTGAACGCCAAAAACATCCCCGTGGCCGCGGCGGGCGAGCCGTTGGTTGTGACGGAGGTTGCGGGCAGGTTCGTGCCGCCCGCGAGATTGCCGGTGTAATTTCCGAGATTCGTAATCCCTGAATCGAACTGCGCGCCGCCGTTCACTTCGAGCGGGGCGACCGGGTTGCTGGTCAGGATGCCGACGTTATTATTGTGAAGTCGGATTATCTCCTTGTAAAAAGGGCCGTACTGGTAAATTCCTAAATCCGTTGTGCCGTTTGTTTGCCAAATTCCCCTGAACCCAACCGCGTTATTGCTGGTGAAACTTCCCAAATACAAACTCCCCTCAACAACTGGGTTGGTGCTGCTTCCGGGCTGGATTCGGTTGAAAATCAATTCATCCCCGGCGACTTGAAGCGGCACTTGCGAAAAATTGTTGTTGTACCCGATTTGAACATTGCCGTTTGTGGTGGCCAAAATCGTCCCGGCAAGCTGGCTGCCGTTCAACTGGTTCAAGTTGTAACCGTATCCCGAGAAGTAATTGCAATCGGAGTTGGTGTAAGTTGTCCCGGCAGGGCTTACCAAGACGTTCCCCATTGAATTGATGGACGTGTATCCGTTCGGGTTGTAACCCGTGACGATTGAACCGCCGTTAGTGATAATATCCGAGTCAAATTGGTTTCCAATCAGAACCACGCTGGAATATCCAACGCTTCCAATGTAAATCATGTTTGTCGCGTATGGATTTTGCAGGTTGCAGTTTTCCATCACCAGCGGCCCCGGAGAAAGCAGGTGAATCACCCAGCCGATATAGTTGGTGCTGTAATTGTAGGTGAAGTGGACGTTCCTGAAAGTGGCTGGAGTTTCAGCTGCGGTTGGCCCGAGGGAATACAAAAGCTCGTTGCACACCTCCCACTCCGAGTGGTCGTCCTCCAGTCCGGGTCCGGTCGGATTTCCAATCCCGAACACCGAAACAGACATGCCGGACCCGCCGCCCCCTTTTACCATCCATGAGCCGGACCCGCCGTTTCCGACAATGCCGGGATTCACGCTGGTCATGGCCACGCTCATCGAGGCGAACAGGCAGTCATTGACCGAGTTGTTTATGCACTCCGTGTGCCAGAAACCGATGCCCGCCCAGATCGCTTGGTTGAAAATGCAGTGCTCAAAGACGTTTCCGTCATTGTTGTCGTCGGTTATGGCCGTGAAAATGACGTCATTGTAGGCGTTGTTCCCGGTGGGTCCGCCAAAATTGATGTTGCGGAAATGCGTGTTGCCTATGGCTCCGTTCTGGTTCGTGTAGTTCTTGTCGCACTCCACCCGGACAAGGGCGAAGGGCGGCATGGACGCGTAACCTTGAATCGACATATCCTCAATCGTGGTGTTGTAGCCATTGGTGATGTCGATGAAGTCGGCATTGGTGCTGGGAATTGAGGTTGCCTGCAACACCGTCCCGGACCCCTCGCCGCGCAGCGTAAGGCCGGCGCGTCCAACCATGACCAGATTGGTTATCATGTAGGTGCCGCGCGGGAAAAACAGCAAACCGCCCACGTTCTGCGGAATCGCGTTGATCGCGGCTTGGATGGCGGCAGTGTCGTTGTGGACCCCGTCTCCCAGAGCGCCGTACCACTTAACATTGTTGGTGGTCAAAGAAAGGGGTAGTTGCAGATTCGTTACCCCGCCGCCGTTGCCGGCGAAGTAGTTTCCAAGGTTCGTGAACTGCTGCGCGGCAGTCCATGTCTGCGCGACATTCGTGTTCGCGTTGCCGCCCGCCCCGGCCCCTCCGGTAATTGTCACCACGCCCGCATTGGTGGTCAGCGTGACCGTGCCAGCGCCGATGTAGTTGTTCGTGTTGAGTGGCGCTGGGTACAAGGCTCCCGGAAAAGAAATTGGCGCAAGCCCGTTCGTCGCCGAAACCACAAGATTGGTGGTTGTGGTCAAGTTCAGCGTGTTCGTGAGGTTTAGCGCGGTCTGGACTGCCGCAGCCGCACCGGGCGCGTCGAATGAGTTGGCGGGGACATTGAACTGGTTGGAGCCGCCCACGGTCTGGATAAAGACGTTGGTGCCGGCGAGCGCGGGGGTTCCGCCTCCGCCGCCGCCGCTGGACGAAATGTAAACAATCCCGTTGTTTGTGTAGAACGTGATATTGTTGGACGGCGCAATCGGGTACAGCACATTCCCCAGCACAATCGTAACTGAATTGGACTGCGCGAAGGCGGCGGGCGAAATCAGCAACAAGGCCAGCCGCAGAATGGTTTTCAAGTGGTTCATAAAATTATGGCAATGTTCCGCCGCCGGGGATGGCCGTGTAATAGATGAAAGGCGTCCCGTTGCTCATGTAGATGTTGACCGGAAAGCCGTTGCTCGAAACATTGAACCGCGTGCAGAAGTTCGGCATTCCATTCGTCGCAAGATTCAGGTTCCAAGCGTTCGAGTAAACGTCATAGGCGGAAGCCGTCATGCTGCCCGCCACGGTGAGCGCCGCCGAGTAGGGCGTGGCGTTGGTATTTATCATCACGGTCGCGCTCAGAACCGACGGGTTGGCATACCCCACGGTCACGAAGGCCGACGATTGCGAAACCGAGTTTGTTGTTAAGGTGGAAAGAAGATATGACCCGACTTGACCGTAATTCCCCAACCGCGTCCAAACATTGGTTGCGCCATAAAGATTTGTGTAGGACCAATTCGCGTTTGTGGCGATTGCCTGAACCGTGCCGTAATTGAAAAACATCGCGTAACCAAAACTGTTGGTGTACACGGCATTGTTGTTCGTCGCCGAAACATAAACCCCGTTCAGGTTCGTGTTGTACGATGGAGCGCCGTAAACCTGATAGGCGCTGTAACTCAAGCCGCTGTAATTGAAAAAGGTGCCCGAAATGTTGTTGCTGCCGAAGAAAACGACGTTGGTATAAAGCGGGATGTATGTCACAGTGTTTTGACCAAATGCAGGAAGGCCATTCACGGTGTACCCAAGCGAAGAGTCCACATACCCATTAACCTCAAGAGCATTCCCATTGTTGATATTTGTGTTGATTCCGACTCCATAGGTTGATGACTGGATTTCAATGCCAGAAGGACCGCCCACCAGATTTAACGGCGTCGAATAAAGTTGGAGTTGTGAAATGATCGAATCCTGACTTGATGCTGGCTTCGGGAAGTTCCAAATCCAATAGCGTGCGGTAGTGGTTGACGCGAGCGTGTTGCTGATAGTTTGAACCACATCCGAATTCACATTGGTCATGATTGTAACCCGTGTCCAGTTTACTCCATCCACGGAATTTGAAAGATAACCATAATAAGGCCCGGTGCCTCCCGCGCTGGACTGAAATTGTGCGGACACCGTCGCCACGGTCACATTGTAGCCAAAATCATATTCTATCCACGCTGGGGAAAAAGTGGGTGCCCAGTACAGGCCAATGGGCTCATTCGTCTGGAAAGCGTAAAAATTCGTATATGGATTCTGCCAAGGAGAACCTCCGGTGATGACACCCGACGGCATGGTTGCCGATGTCATTTGCGGAATTAGCGCAGCGCCGGGAAGATATGAAACAGTTAGATTGCTATTATTCATCGTGGTTGTGCCGAATCCGTTAAAATTGGTTCCAAGACCATTTGCGCTGGCGATGAAGTTTCCGCCAACCCAGTTTGTAGTCGCCAGTCTGTTTGTCATTCCGGTCACAATGTTTGTCACCTGTCCGGCACTTACTCCATTGGTCCCGCCAACCAAAGGCTGGTAAAGCGTGCTGCCATAGTTCAGAACGATATTGCTCGCCGCACTGCTGCTTATCCCGTTCGTTGGATTGGTGATGAACTGAGCAACGTAAGCCTGCCACTGAGCGGCAAGATTAGTTGCATAAACATTCCCCAATAGAATCGGGTCGAAGGTTGGCGAGTACGCCACATACGGGCGAGGCGCGGCCCCGTAGGGTCCAACCAGCCAGAAACCATTCACCGTGTTCGTGACGTACAGGGTTTGCCCGTTGGTGTTCAGCAGGTTGTACACCCCGCCGCTGTTGACGATGGAAATGCCTGGGAAATTGTTGTTCGTGTAAATGCCGGGCGAGATCTGGTCATACACCCCGTTCGCCTGCCCGCTTCCGGCCCCCTTCACGGTGATCCAGTTGGTTCCCAGAATGAAATTGGTATCCGCGCCGAATTGAAGCGAGGTCGTGATTGTCAGCGCGTTGACAGTTCCCGCGTTCGTCGGCACGAAAGGCAACGCCGTGTTGGTTGATGCGAAGTTGAGCGCGGTCGCCACCTGCGCCGCTGTGTTGGTGTAGGCGTAATTCGTGGACGTGTTGACCGCGTTGGTGTACTGGACCAAAGCCGCCCCGTTCGTGTCGAACCAAGTGACGAGCAGGTTTGTTTGGGCGTACCCGTTCAGAATACCGTTTGTCAGGAATGTCTGATTGGTGGCGTTGACGGTGATGACGGTTCCCGCGATGTTCGTCGTAAAGTTGACATTCTGGCCGGCGGCGTATTGGTTCGTGTTGACGTTGGCCGATGCGAATTGGCGGGCGATGTTCGTGACCACCGGAAGCATGTTGTTCGATGCCGTCAGCGATGCCGCCAGACCGGCCCCGTTCGTGTCATACCACCCATTGAGCGTGTTTGTCGGTGCGTAGGCGTCGAGGATGTGATTCGTGAGCCAAGTTTGATTCGTGGCGTTTAGGGTGATGATGGTTCCGCTTCCGTTTGTGGTCAGCGAAAAGTTTTGGCCCGCCGCCAAAGCGTTCGTCAATGCCCCGGTGCCGCTGATGTTCGTCAGGGCTTGCGATCCGGGTTGGTAGTTCAAAGCCGCTACCGCCGCCCGCGCCGCCCCATTGGTGTCCGAATATGCGACAACAAAGTTCGTCGTCGCCATGGCATTCGTGGAGGCCGAGGAAATGAAGTTGGATGGGTTGCTCACCGGGTAGGCGAAATTCGTGGTGGCGAATCCATTCGTGATCGTCGCCGTGACGTATCCCAGTGGATTGTTGGAATACACCCCGCCCGCCGCGTTGGTGGCCGCTTGGAGCGTGGCAAGACCGTTCGTGACGGATTGGGTTACGAAACCATTCGTGAGGCCCGGCAGGGAGTTGGTTTGCAGATAGGATGACGGCAGAAGCCCGACCCACGGCCCAAGCCCGTTCGTCAGCCAGGTCTGGTTTGTTGCGTTGAGGATTATCAGAGTCCCGCTTCCGTTGGTTGTCAGGGCGAAATTTTGGCCGGCGGCGAGTCCATTCGTCAGCGCCCCGGTGCCCGACAGGTTTGTGAGAATCAGAGAACCCGGTTGGCTGACATTCAGAATGCCGTTCGTCGCCGCCACAATGTCGGCGAGTAATGCGGTGTTCGTCGCGGAAAGAGCCGCCACCAGAGCGTTATTGGTGCCGATTAGAGCCGTGGTGAGGTTGGAAACGGCGATATTGGTTGCTCCGGTGGCGTAATTGGTGTCGTTCAGCCCGACCGCGTTGGCGGCGGCGTTGGCGATATTCGTCGCCTGCGGCGGCGTCGTGTATGCCGCCGGGTTGGAATAAACAATCGTCGTGAATCCGTTGGTTGCCCCAATGACGTAGTTTGTGGTGGCAAGCCCGTTGGTGAACCACGCCGGCAAAGGCCCGACAAGGTTGGCCGTGATTGTGGAGCTTTCCGTTGCGTTGAAATTGGTGTCCACTCCCAGAAACCCGACAAGCGCGTTCGTGTTGGACCCGGCGACGTACTGACCCAGGGCGAATCCGCTTCCGCTGTTGGTGCCTTGGGCATACCGGAGATCGGACGTTTGGGCGGAATATGCCCAGCCAAGCCCCGTGGGCGTCGGGACCGCGAACACCTGCCACAGACTGGCATTGACCGTCCCCAGGTTCGTTGACGTGACTTGGATGTAGCCGGAATAGCTGCGCGCCGGACCATTGGGCGTCGAGTTAGCGGGGACCGTCCATTGCCAGTAAGACGTTGCCCCCGCCGCCGCAGTCTGCAAATTTGCGAAAGTCGTGGTCGCATTCGTGTCCGTCCATTGGTAAATCGGCTCGCCCAAATAGGTCATTGTCGCCGACTGATTAATGCCAACCTGCTGCAAAATGACTTCAACATTCGTGAACGGCGCAATGTTCTGATTTCCAACAGAAAAGTTGAACTGCATACTGGTGTATGCACCCGCCGCCAAAGGCAGCAGGCAAGCCAGTAGGGCGATGATCTTCCGCATTGGCAAAGTTCGCATAATTTTCATTTATTTTAATACATTAGCGGAATCCAGTTGGTCGCGTCCAAACTCGGCCGATTGCCATTTGTGGCCGGCCCGATGTAGTTAAGGCAGACGTAGCTGGTGGCCGTCATTCCGCCGATGGTTGTCCCCGCCGGCGGATTGTCGCGCGCCACGTCTCCGGGGTAAAAATACTGACCGAGAAGCGTGTCCTCAGTCCAGTCCCCTCGAAAGCACATTTTGCAACCAACCGCCAACCCATTTGTTGAGCCGGACACCGCCGAATTATTGAAATACGCATCGAACAGGTTGACCAGATTGCCGGTCAAAAACTGCTCGATATACATGACGCTGTTTTCCACCGCGACGATGGCTAGCGGGATGATATTGACATTGTTGGCGGATTTGTTTGAGATCGGAAAGGCGTCATTCGTCAAATCGTCAAACATCCTCCCCCAAAGATTGGGGTGTACAAATTTCCCTTTGCTGGTCGGGCTGTCAATAATCTCCAACCAGAATGCGGCTTGGTATCCTCCCGAGTCCGGCGCGTTGAGGACAATTTGGGGCCAAGAAACATAATCGCCCTGCGTTTCCTCTATTCCCGAAATCAAAACCGGAGTTCCAACATCACCAAGCATTCTAGGGCTTCCAAACCCGGCTCCGACCGCGGCGTCCGGCTGGTCGAAGGACTGCTGCCAGTCGCCATTCACGCTCATTATAATCTGATAATCACCAACGTACATATTGATGTTGTTCATCCCCTCGACGTTGAAAAACTCGTATCCTTCGTATGTAGTTGCCCCCATATCGTAATACCTAGAGCGCAATCCGATGGCACCCTGCCGCATTGAGCATGTTCGCCAAATGTCGGAGGACGAAACGCCCGTCACGGTAAGCCCAGTCCCGGCCCCTCCGCTGACTGCCGCCGGGTAGGCCGGTGGCGTAGTGTAATTGCCCTCGGTGACGACTTGGAGCAGAATCACGATGCCGGCCGCGTTTGAAGTTCCATTCACCGGAATCGTGAAGGTCGTTGGCGACCCGCCCGGCGCAAGCGTCCCGCCAACCAACGTCAGGGCGTCGAGCGGTTGATACCCGGTGCCGGGATTGTTGATGGCGTAGGGACCATTTGGGGCGATGCCGTAGAATTGGAACGGCTCAATAGCTTGGTTTCCAGTGAGCGGCGGCGTGATGACTCGGTGCTTGAGCCGGTTAAGGTCTTGCTGGATTTTGGCCACCGTCCGCGCCGTCGAGAACGCTTGATGCTGGTCCGACCGACCATTGATCCATTGCCGGGAAGTCGTCCGTGAGTCGCGCGCGGAAAGACCGCGCACGCCAGGAGCCTCGCCGTACTGGCGTTGAAAAACCCGCGATGTTGGCGCTCCGATGTTCATTGCAATGGCTGGTAATCGGAAGGGTTTGACGGGCGCGGACCCTGCTGGAAAAGCTGCTGGTTCCACTGGCCAATGAAGGACACCATCCAAGACTGGTCCAGTTCAAACCACGTCCGCACAAAGCGCACGGCGTCACAGATTCGCAAGGCGGAATAAACCACCTGCCCGCCGTTTGTGCCGTCGCTCGAAAAGTATTGCGGATTGATGGCCGCCCACTCGTCAAAGATTGTGGACGCCGCGGAACCGGCGGGGTTCTCGCTTCCGGCATTTCCCGTGTTCGGAATGACTTGCTGATTGTTTTCCGGGTCGCTGAAATAGTCTGGCAAGACCAAAATTGGATCCTCGATGTACCCTCCGGGGTTCAGCCACGGTGAGAAAAAGAACCGCCGCGTCCAAGTGATTTTGATTCCGGGGAAATACGGCGTGTCGCTCTGATACCAAAGATTTTGGATGATCTCGCCGGCCGCCGCGATGGCTAACGCGCAAGCCGCCGCCCCGCTCGCGCTTCCACTGGTAATCGTGACGCTCTGCGTGCTTCCGTTGATTTGGACTGGCACGATGCCGGAAATGAAAGACGTGATGATGTTGTTTTGAACCATCCCATTGATCGTGTTTGACGAAGGGAAATAGGGGGCATCCTGATACGTCTGGATTGCCCGAATGACGGCCATCTTGACTTGAGCCACAGTCGCCGTTTGCGCCCCGCTTCCAACAATGGTGTTAAAATCGTTGATTCCGAACTGCTGATTAAAAGTCGTCGGCCACAGTGCGGAATAATATCGCGGGTTTTTTGTGATGTTGACCCCCAAGTCAACCGGCTCGATGGAAAAATCATCCGGCGGCGTGTCGAAGGAAAGCGATTCGGCCACCGTGGTCATGCGTGAGAATCCAGGGTGGGATTTCCCAAGCCGCGTCACTTTCGCCGATAGCATACGCCAATAGTTTTGCGCCGAATCCATTACGAAGCTTCCGCGCGCCAGACTCGCCAAATAGCTCCACGCCGTATAACTCGGCATGGTTTGGCTGTGCGAGCATGTGGATTGCTCCCCACGCTCCAATTCCGGCGAACCCTCATCCTCCTGAATCAATTGATTGCCGCCGTTGTCGAACTGGGCAAGGTCGCCGTGCGGATCGGCCGTTCCAACCGTGGCCGCATTCCCGCCGGTCCCAACCGGATTCGGCGGAAGCTGCGTCACACCGTCGGCGTAGTCAACGCCGAACGGTAGCACGATTGGATTGTCGGAATCGGCCATAATCAGACGACCACAGTTTCGGTAATCATTTCACCCGCCGGGCTGGTGGCCTTGAGCCGCACCCGCTGCCCGGCCTTTACGGTGGACTTGTCGAGGGTGGTTGTGGTCTGCCCGGGGACATTTGACCAGACTTGTCCATCCATGGAAACCTGCCATTGAAAATCGGGCGTCAATTCGCTGTTGATTTTGACCGTCAAAGTTTTGTCGAGCTTGTTCGTGGCGACCGGGGCGTAGCTCAGAAGCGGCTCAATTCCGGTGGCAATGTCGATTAAATCCTGTTTCTCCAGCACGAATCCAACCCGCTTGCCGGGGGTTTTCACCATGACTCCGCATTCGGCAATTTGCAAGTGCCGGTGATGCCGTATGTTGTCGGAGGCGGCGTGAACAATGGTTTGCTGCTGCGTTCGGAAGGCGGAATAGTCCTTGTCCACAATATCGGCCGTCAGCGTCAGCTTGTTTCCGCTGATGGTGGTTTTGATGCCTTTTAGGGTTTTCATGGGTTGTTCGCAAAAGGATTCATGCCCCAGGGCATATTGCCATAGGGTTTTTGAGTCATGGTGAAATGCTTGGCGATGACTTCAAGATTTTTGGCCATCCGCGACGTGTTGCGGGCGGTGTCGCGGGCGTAGTTGTTTCCGCCGCCGGCAATCTGTAAGCCCATATGCTCCCACGATGATGCCGGGAGTTGCTTCATCCAGCTTGTCGGCCCCGGTAGGTTTCCGGGTTGACTGCTCAGTGGGTGGAAAAGACCCTTGATTGCCGACATTCCGGGATTCGTAACCAGTTGAGCCCAGTCGAGAATTTTCGGGTTAAAGTCATTTATAATTTTAACGAATGAATCCAGCCGATTTATGAACTTGTCCAATGCCGGCGCAACATCGCTCGCCAAGCGGGCAAAAGACGCTGAAATATCGACCATCAAAACCTTCCAGTCATACGACACTTTTGTCAATGGCGCGGCTGTCCGTGCGAGGATTTCACTAGCCTGTTTCAGTCTCGGATTCAGGTAGGCCAGTTGATTGCCGAACTTGAAAATGTCGGCCTCGCTCACGCCGAGCGTGTTGGCGATCAGCGAGCGGCGGGTTGTGAATCCAAGTCCGAGGCCGCTGGTCAATGCTTTGGCATAGAGTTGCCGAGCGTTCTCGAAAGACTTTGAAACCTCGTCCACCACCTTTTTCAACGCGCCCATGGCGACTTGCAGCGCCTTGAACGCCAAGTAAAATTCAGTGAATCCCATCGCGCCGCCCGCTCCGAAAATACCTTTCGCCGCCCCGCCGCCAGCGCCGCCGCCGGACCCTTTGAACACGTCAGAGAGAATACGCGAACCGATCCACGGGTTGAACAGGCCGGCGCCCACGCCGAGCGCGGCCTTTTTCCAGTTCGTTCCCTCGCCAAGACCGCCATCGAATGCGCCCATTGATTTGACATGACGCGCCATCAATCGCTCGAACGCCTCCGCCTGTTTCATGCGTAATGCGCCATTCAAATCCGGTCCTTGCATTTGACCCATTGCAATTCCTTTCGAGCCG
>Ga0181516_10002485_pt1 | contig 13057 bp, 10 predicted proteins | sample PEATcosm2014_Bin_25_FD_121104 | JGI IMG/M metagenome (GOLD analysis project Ga0181516, IMG submission 121104) | Peatland microbial communities from MTU Mesocosm Facility, Houghton, MI, USA - PEATcosm2014_Bin01_10_metaG | ecosystem: Environmental > Terrestrial > Soil > Wetlands > Peat | place... | reverse complement strand
TGACCGACGAAGGACAAGCCGAAGCGTTGGCGGCCCAGTACGCCAAAGGCGTCGACGACGACGTCCTGGCGGCCCAATCGGCGCGCGTCTGGCGGCGGATCACCCGTGGCGTTCGCCTGGTGAACGCGAAAGCCGAGGCCAAGGCGATCGACGCGATTCTGCCGTGGCTAGTCCATGACGCGATGATCCATCTCACCGCCCCGCACGGCCTCGAGCAATATTCGGTGGCGGCCTGGGGCGTGCGCGACGTCTGCCAGGGCCCGCTGGAACTGCTGCTCGCGCTCGAACACGACGAACCGGCCAAGGCGATATTGCGCGTCGTCTTCGCCCAGCAGTACGAGCGACGCGGCGACTGGCCGCAATGGTTCATGCTCGAACCCTATTCGGCGATTCAGGACCGCGAGGCGCATGGCGACGTCGTCGTCTGGCCGCTGAAGGCGCTGTGCGACTATGTCGAGGCAACCGGCGACTTCGCCTTCCTCGACGAGCCGATCGTCTGGCGGCGCGACGATAATTTCGAGACGACCGCCGACGCCGACCCGGTCGCCGCCCATGTCGAGAAGCTTATCGCCACGGTCTGCGAGGGATTTATCCCCGGCACGCATCTCGTCCGCTACGGCAACGGCGACTGGAACGATTCCCTGCAACCGGTCGACCCGGCCAAGCGCGACTGGCTGACCAGCAGCTGGACGGTCGCGCTGCTCCACCAGCAACTGCGCCGCTACGCCGAGATCCTGCGCGCCGCCGGCCGACCCCGTGTCGCTCGAGAGCACAACGCGCTCGCCGCGGCGATAAAGAAGGACTTCAATCGCTGGTTCGTCCGCGACGGCGTGGTCGCCGGCTACGCCGAGTTCAGTCCGGCGGGCGGGCCGCCCGCGTTGCTTCTTCATCCCAGCGACCAAATCACCGGCGCCTCGTTCTCGCTGATCTCGCTCACGCAAGCGATCCTCGGCGGCCTGCTGACGCCAGCCCAGGCGCGGCGCGCGGCGGGCCAGGTGGCGAAACATCTCCTGTTTCCTGACGGCGCGCACCTGATGGACAAGCCGCTCGCCTATCGCGGCGGGCCGGAGACGATCTTCCGCCGCGGCGAATCGGCGGCCTACTTCGGCCGCGAGATCGGGCTGATGTACGTCCATGCGCACCTGCGCTACGCGGAAGCGATGGGCGCGGTCGGCGACGCGCAGGCGCTGTGGGAGGCGCTGGTTGTCGCCAATCCGATCGCCGCCACGCAAACGCTCTCCCATGCTGCGTTGCGGCAGCGCAACACCTATTTCAGCAGCGGCGACGCGGCCTTCCGCGATCGCTACGAAGCGAGCGCCAATTGGGAGCTCGCCAAAACCGGCCAGATCGCGGTTGAGGGCGGCTGGCGCATCTTTTCCAGCGGCCCAGGCGTCTACGTTTCGCTGGTCGTCCGGCACGCGCTCGGCGCGAGCCGAATCTTCGGCCGGCGGACTTCGAAGCGACGGCTGCCGGCGAAGCAGAAGGCTTTGCGGTTGGCGGGCGTTCCGCCCGCCCGCTGATCGCCCGCCCGCTATCGCGTCGCGGCTGCGGCGGCGTCGCGCGGATCCGGAGGCTCGACCACGATCGACGGTTTGAAGCGAGGCCCCTGCGGATCCAAAACCAGGTTGACGATTCGAGGGAATCGACCGTGCCCGTTCGGCAGCGGTCCGATGTAGATGACGCCGACCTCGGCCAAGTGTTCCTCGAAGGCCGCCGCTATGCGTTGCGCCACATCGGGATCGAGCGCAGCCAGCGCTCGATTCAACACGACCCAATGGGGCTTCTGCAGGAGGATGCGGGCCACCGCGAAGCATTGCTTGTCATTGTCGCTCAGCCGTCGATCCCAACGTTCGTTCTCGTCGAGCATGGGCGCAAGGTGTTCGAGGCCGACGACGGCGAAAGCATCGCGGATGCGCGCGTCGTCGAAGGTCTGGGGCGGATGGGGATAGGCAAGCGCCTCGCGTAGCGTCCCGGGCGGCACGTAACCTGGCGTCGCCATGAAGACCATCGATTGACGATGCGGACGCGCGACGCGACCGCCGCCCCACGGCCAGAGCCCGGCGATCGCCTGAAACAGCGCGCGTTCGGCATTCCGATCGCCGGTGATGAGCAGGCGATCGCCTGGTTTGACCTCCAGATGGGGTTCGGTCAGGGTGAGGCGTCCCGTGGGCGTCGCGATCCAGAGATCGTCGATGACGATCGATTCCTCATGCTGTCCGTCCAGTTCGATCTCGCTTTGACCTTCGCCGACCTTCTCGATTGTCACCAGCATCTCGCGAAAACTCGCGACGCGAACGAGCGTCGCCCGCCAGTCGGCGATGCTGGAAAAATTGTTGGCGAACCAACCCAGCGCTTGCTGCACCTGGTTGAAGGCGCCGACGACCATCATCAGTTTGCCGAAGGTCATGGCGCCGAAGAAATACGAGGGCGCCGCGATCAGGATCGGCGCGACGATCGCCAGCCAACCGAAACCCGCCGTCACGCTCGTCAGCCAGGTCGTCGCGACGATGATCTGTTCGAAGATCTGGACGACGCCGCGAAGGATCCAATCCAGACGCTCCTTCTCATCGGCTTCGCCGCCGTCGAGGGTGACGCCCTCGATTTCCTCGTTCACTCGCACCAGCGCGAAGCGGAACTGAGCCTCGCGTGCGTAACGCTCTGTGTTCAGGCGAATCAGCGGACGGCCGACGCGCCAACTCAGGAGAGAGGCGACTCCGGAATAGACCAGCGCGCACCAGACCATGTAGCCCGGCAAGACGAAGTCGTGTCCGGCGATCGAGATGATCATGTTGTCGGACAAGATCCACAGCACGCCGACGAAGCTCAACAGCAGCAGCGTCGACTGCAGCAGGCCGATGCCGAGATCCGTCGATAGTTCGGTCAGGTGTCTTGCGTCTTCATGGATGCGCTGGTCGGGATTTTCGCCGATTTCGCCAACCTGCGACAGGCGGACGGCCCTGAGCGGCGCCAGCCACTCGGCGGCGAGGTCTTCGACGAGGCCTTTGCGTAGGATGAGCTTCGACTTCAGGTTGAGCCACGCTTGCGCGACATTGAGGACGAGCAGGACGCCGGCCAGTTCGCCGAAGACGCCGAGCTGGACGACGAATGCGGAAACATCCTTGCGCGACAACGCGTCGTAGAACGGCTGGTTCCAGGCGTTGAGCAGGATCTGAAGGTATGCGGACGCGCCGACGACCGCGGTCAGCGCGACGAGCAGCAATGCGACTTTGCTACGCTGGCGCGACGCCCACAGAGCCGCCGTCATGCCGATCAACTGCGAGACAACGCCGTCGTCGCGCGGCTGGTCGCCGTTTACAGCGTTCGGCGTCGCACTTTCCGCACTCGCCATGGCGTCGCATCCGCTCGCATTGCGCCCGGGCGGCCCCCTGGGCCGGTCGCTCGACGTGATCCTGGCAGGGCGGACGCCGCGGGTTCGAGGCCGATGTCATTATCTGATTTGGCCGCCAAGACAACTCACCGCCCGGAGTCCATCGCCTCAGCGCTGCGGCGAAACGACGCCATTGCCCTCGCGGCGATTTGCCGCGAAGCAAGGTGTGGCGGGCGCAGCGCTCGCCAAGCGGCCGCTCCGCTTTGGGCGTTCCAAGAGCCGCCCTTGTCCGCGCCGCGACCCGGCCCTACGCTCGGCGTCGGAAGCCTCAGATGAAAATTCCGCCCAAGCTCCAATGGCGAGTCGCGGCCAGCAGCGGCGATCCTCAGCATGCCGTCGACGACAGCTACGCGACGGCGTGGACGGCGGCGGGGGCCGACCGGCCGTGGTTCGAGATCGATCTCGGCGCGGTCGCGACGCTCGGCGGGCTGGAGGTCTATTGGGGCGAGCGCGCGCCGGTAAACTATCGCTTCGCATCGTCGCTCGACGGAAAGGCTTGGTCCGACTTCTGCCGCACGCGCCACGGCGAGGGCGGGCAGGACGTATTCGCCTTCCCCCCGGTCGAAGCGCGGTTCATTCGCTGGACCAGCGAAGACGCGCCGGCCGAGCGTGGGCCGGAGATCGTCGAAATCAACCTCTACGCTCCCGAGGAGGCCGCCTCGGTGCGGGAGGCGGGCCGTCTCGCCGCGCTGGGCCACGGCGCGGTGAATGTTCCCGTCGGCGAGAGCATTACAGTCGACTTCGGCGCGGTGCGATCTCCGCTCGGCGCACTGATCGAATGGGGAGAACCGCACGGAACGGTGTTTTCGACGCACCTCTCCGACGACGGCGAGACCTTTCGCGAAATGGGCCGTATCGAAACCGGCGACGGAGGAACGGACAGCTTCTGGTGGCGCTCGACGACGAGCCGATATTTTCGCCTGACCGTGCAGAAGGCGAGCGCAACCGACGGCGCCGTCGTCAACGAGTTGAAGCTGCGCATCCTCAACAAGGATCGCATGCCGATCGGCCAGTTGGAGCGGGCGGCGCTGGCGGCGCACGGCGACCTCTATCCGCAATCGCTGCTTGGCCGCCAGGTCTATTGGACGGCGTTGGGCGAATTCGATCAGGGCGAGCAGGCGCTGCTCGACGAATACGGCGATCTCGAGCCGCGCCGCGGTTCGCCGCAAATCACCCCGCTCGTTCGGCTCGACGGCGCGCTGCACGGCGCGCCGGGTTGCGCCTCCGTGAGCCATGAACTCGCCGAGGGCGCGTTGCCGATTGCGAGCGTCGTCTGGTCCGTGCGGGACATCGAGCTGCGAACGACGGCTTTCGCCCATTCGGGTCAGGTCGTCGCCGAGCACCGCCTTGCCAACCGAAGCGACGCGGCGCGGCAAGGGGCGCTCGTTCTCGCCGTGCGGCCGGTCCAGATCAACCCCTACTGGCAGCACGGCGGTCACGCACCGATCAGCGCGATCGCCGTCGACCGCGCCGGGGTGTGGGTCGACGACCGGCTCTACGCCGCATTTTCGCGCCAGCCCGACGCGGCGGCCGTCGCCGATTTCGACGGCGGCGACGTCGTCAAGCTGATCGACGCCGGGCCGCGCGAAACCGCCTCCAGTGTCAGCTCGGCGTCCGGCCTCGCCAGCGCCGCCTGCGAATTCGCGTTCTTACTTCAGCCCGGCGAAAGCATGTCGGTCGTTGTTTGCGCGCCGATGCGCGACGAGGTCGTCCCGCGCGCCGACGTTGCGTTCGACGTGGTGCGCGACAGCGTTCGCCGCGCCTGGCGGGAAAAACTCGGCCCCCGCCGGATCGTCGTCGGCGACCGGGAGGTCAGCGACACGCTCGAAGCGCAGATCGCCTACATCCTGGTGAACGCGACCCGCTTCGCCTTCAAGCCGGGCCCGCGCAACTACGACCGCACCTGGATCCGAGACGGCTCCTCGCAGGCGCTCGCCCTTCTGTGGGCCGGCCTGACCGACGAGGCCAAGCGCTACGTCCTGTGGTACGCCGAGCGCGTTTACGCCAACGGCCTCGTCCCGCCGATCCTCAACGTCGACGGCTCGGTCAATCGGGGCTACGGCGCCGACATCGAATTCGACGCCCAGGGCGAGTTCGTCGGAATCGCCGCCGAGGTCTATCGCGTCGCCAAGGATCGGGCGTTTCTCGAGGCCGTTTTCGAACCTGTCGTCCGCGCAACGCGGTTTATCGACGCGTTATGCGCGCGGACAGAAGCGCTGAATGGGGCCGAAACCCGCTTCCGCGGCCTCGTCGCGCCGTCGATCAGCCACGAGGGTTACAGCAAGCCGTCCTACAGCTACTGGGACGACTATTTCGCCGTGAGCGCTTGGCGCAATTGCGAATATCTCGCGTCCGAGATCGGCGATCGCGAGACCGCAGCGCGCGCGAAGGCGCAAGGCGAGACGCTCGCCGCCGCGCTCACGCGCTCGATCCGCATGACGGCGGCGGCTATGGAGGCGGACGCGATCCCGGGGTCGGCCGATCGCGAGGACGTCGACCCTCCGTCGACGTCGATCGCCTTCGAACCCTGCCGGGTCGATGACGTTTTGCCGGCGGAACTGGTCGGACCGACCTACGATCGCGCCGCTCAGCGCGTCGCGGCGATTTCCGCGCCGGCGTTCACAGGAAACTACTCGCCTTACGAACTGCGAAACATCAACGCGTTCGTCTCCTTGGGAAGACACGAGGACGCGTTTCGGCAACTGGCGACGATGCTCGACTCGCGCCGTCCGCGCGGCTGGCGGGTCTGGGCCGAAGTCGTATGGGGCGACAAGCGCGCGCCGGACTATATCGGCGACATGCCGCACACCTGGATCGCGGCGGAGTTCGCCACGGCGATTCGCAGAATGCTGCTGCGCGAAAACGGCCGCACGCTGGAGCTGTTCAGAGGCGCGCCCGACGCATGGTGGGACAACGACGGCGTGACGCTCAGCAACTTGCCGACCGCCTTCGGGGCGTTGAGCCTGCGAGCGCGCCGCGACCGATCGCAGGCCACGGTCGACCTCGCGCTGTCGGGACCCGCGCCCGAACGGATCAGCTTCCGCTATCCCGGCGCCAAGCGGGCTCGCGCCGACGGCAAGCCGTGCGACATCCGCGACGACGTCATCCTGGCGCCAAATCTGAGCCGCCTCGTCGTCGATTTCTGACGCTACGCGTCGTCAATCCGCCGATCTACCGCGAAAGCCGCCCCCCTCAACTCGACTCGGTTGCGCCAGGACGCAACGCGCGGTTGGTTACGCTTCGTCCACCATGTCGGGCGACTTCCGCCGCCGAGCCGCGGATCGATAAAACTTGATGCAATTTACAACACCAATCAACAGCGCTCGCGTGAGTAAATTCCCCGCATTGGGCTTGCATGGCTAGGCGAGTCAAAGAGGGGTTCTGCAATGACCAATCAACGCTTGGTCGAGACTTATCTCGCGCGAGCGCGCGAATTGGAAGACCACGCCAAGCGCGTGGAACAAAACCCGCCTTCTGTCCGCATGTCTCCGCGCTGGCGCGACACGGCGTTTCTGCGTCGCGAGGCCGCTTGGTGGCGCGCCCATGCTCAAGGTCTTGCGGAAGCCGTCTGAGCGGCGATCGGCGCGCGCGGCGCCGCCGAGTCCCTCTTGATCGGCGGGCTCACGCGCCCAATTCGATTTCCAGCCCCGCCTTTCAGGGGGATGGCCAGTAGAAGGAATTGTGTTTGCCCGCGGTGAATCCCGCCCATTGCACATAGGCGGCATGCAGCGCCGGCCCCGAGGCCCAGTCGAAATGGCTGTCGCCGGCGCTGGCCCGCAATTCGACATGAGCGACTAGCGGACCCATCGCCGTGTTGGTCAATGCGTCGAAGTTGACCTGGCCGCGGGTATAGGCGCCGATGTCGCTGGCGTATTTCGAAGCCGCCTTAAAATCGCCGGCGGACGTCCAATAGGGGTTGGCGAAGCTGCCCGTCGCGATCTCTGCGCCGACGTAGCCACTGATTTTCAAGCAGGCGTCAGAGCCAGGGATGGCGAAGCCGGCGAGGCCGCCCTCCCGGCAGACCTTGACGTATTCAGCGGCAGGCGCGGTCGTCATGCTCGGAAGGTCGGCGGCCTGGGCGCCGACGACAACCGCCAGCGCCGCCGCCAAGCCGAGCTGAAGGTTCTTCGCTCGCTTCATGCTTGTCCGCTCCAGCGCGCGTCTTTGACGGCCAAGGAAAATTCCGCCAGACGGGTCCTGCCCCCGAGAATTCGGGGATTGCACATTACCGCAAAGCCCGCGCCCTGTCGAAAATCGCGGCGAGTGCCGTTAGGGTGCGTCGGGCGAACAAGCAAGGCGGCGGCGTGGCGCGAGCGGCGGCGATAGATGGCGGCGATTGGTCGTGCGCAGGATCGGCGCCGGTCGCGGTGGTTCCGCGCCTGCAGGCGACGCCCAGCCGCGATCGCGATGCTTCGTCCGCCCCAGCGCGCAGCGCTTCGGCCTTCGCCGTAATTGTCTCGCTCTTGGTCCACGCCGCGATCGTCGCTGCGGCGGCGCTGGGCCTCAGCGCTTCGCAGCCGACTGGCGAACCGAACGCGATCGCCATCGAACTGGTGGCGTCGACCGGCGAGTCGCCGACGCCCGCGATCGACGCCGATCTCAAGCGTCCGACCCGCGCGGCGCGCGACGACGCCGACGCGCCGCCCGACGCCGCGACGCCCGTTCCGGCAAGCGCCGCCCAGGCGACGGCGCCTCAGCCAATCGAAGCTTCGGCCGCCGAAACGTTGACGCCGGCGAAGGCGCCGGATGCAGCGGCTTCGGCGCCACCGAAAGCGGACATCGACTCGACGCCGACGCCGACGAGTTCCGCCCCTGCCACGACAGATGAAACGCCGCCTGCGCCGCTGGCGCAGGACCCGACCCCCGAGGCGGCGCCGGCCATCGTCGCGCCCGCCCCGGCTTCGCAGCCGCCGCGACTGGCGTCCGCGCCGCCCGAGGCCGATTTCGCGACTGCGCCGGCCGCGCCTCGGGTCGAGGCGAAACCGGCCGCCAAGCCGCCGCCGACAGCGCGAACCGTCGCCCGCCTCGAGCCGGCGGCGCGGCCGTCCGGCGCGCGCGCCGCGGCGAGCGCCGCAGCGGCGGCGCCGGCGCGCGGCGCAGCCGCGCCCGAGGCTTACCGTGACGTGTTGGTCGCCAGGATCTGGGCCTTCGTGCGCTATCCGGAAGCGGCGCGCGAACGCGGCGCGACTGGCGTCGCCACGGTCCGCTTCGCGCTCGACGGCGCCGGCGCGGTGACGCTCGCTGACCTCGCACAATCAAGTGGCGACGACACGCTCGACGACGAGGCGATCGCCGCGGTGCGGCGCGCCAGTCCGCTGCCCGCCCCGCCCCCCGGCGCGCCACGCGTCTATTCGGAGCCAATCCGTTTCGGGCTGCGCTAGATCGACGCTGGCAAAACGAGGCGCCGGCGCGCCGGGCGAACCCGCCCGGCAGAGAGAAATAGCCGTTCGAGTCGCCGCTCCAGCGCCGCCATAACATTACGACGGGGCGATTGGGCAGCTCGCATGTATGACAATGACAGAGGCTCCTGAGGAAATTGGGGAAAACTTTCGAAGGTCCGCCTAACTTTTCGTTGCCAGAATTGATTACTTGGTCCATCACAAGCCGCGCACTTGACAAATCTATCGATTATTGAATTCTAATCATTTATATCGCCGCAGCGCGTACGTTTAGAATCCAGTGGACGCGGGAACTTGACAAGACAAAATAGGTAGGTTAATTTTTCGTTACAATTTAACTATGGTCGTTGGCGGGCGACCGTCTTGCGTCGCGTGTCGGAGTGCACGCAGTACTTGGAGCGCGGTTAATGTTATTTCGGCCGCGCGGCGACTCGGTCGCTGCGAGGCCGTGCGACGAATCGACGCGCCAGGAGGCCGGTGGCGCGTCGCAGGGCAGCGTCCGGGGAGTGCGTTGTGTCCGGCATGAACGTCACGAGCTTCAGCGGCCGGTCTGCGTTCGCGGGCCCTCAATCCGCTCTGGAATCGGCTATTGGCTTTGGTCGTCATCGACCGCCGCCTCCGGCGACGCCGCGACGCAGAATCGGCGACGATAACCCGGCGACCCGCGCCGACGATGGCGCCGAACGTCAGGCGACGGGGACCCTTCTGCTGATCGACGATGTGCGCCTGCGGCGCGAATGTCTGCTTCATCTTTTGAGCGCGGCGCTGCCCGACTTCGAGGTTATGGCGTTCGCGACGACGCAGCCGCCCGAAACCTGGGCGGCCGCGTCTCCGAACGTCGTTCTCGCCAGCGCACGGTCAAGCGACATTGACGGCGGGCTACCGATCGGCGAAATCGTCGCCGCCGCAAACGGCGCTCCCGTATTGCTGCTGACGGAGTCGGAAAGCGACGACGAGGCGCCGATGGTCGACGGTCCCGGCGTCGCGGGACGATTTCCGATGGCCTGCGGCTCAGATCTGCTGGTCGCCGCAATTCAACTCGTTCTGGCGGGCGGACGGTTTCAGATCCCGGTCCGCGCCGCCGGCAAGACGGCGTGGCGCCCGCACTCTGGCGCTCCGGGATGAAGGATACGGCGCCGACCGCGCAAGCGCGGGTTCGACGACGGGAGGGAACCACTCAGTTTCGTTCAGGCCCAATTTCCGAGGACGTCCATGTTGGCGCAATTTTCGATTCCCGCCTTCGACCCCTCACATCCTTTCCATGGCGCAGAAACGCTGGGCTGCGCGACATCGCCTCGGCGCGTGGCGCTCGTCGCGCCGCCGGGGCTTTTTCGTGACGGCTTCGCACATCTCATCGCGACCTGCGTCGCCGAGGTTCGCCTTGAATGTCGCGACCGCGTCGAGGACGTCGTCGCGGGCTCGGCTCGGCTCGCCCTACTTGCGTTCGACCCCAACGCTTGCAGTCGTGAGGCGCTGGGCGTCAGAATCGAAGCGTTGCGCGCGCGCTGCGGCGGCGCCCCGGTCGGCGTGGTGACGCCGGACGATCGCGCGCCCGGCGCCGCCGCTCTCGGCGCGCTTGGGGTCGCCGGCGTCGTGCCGCTTTCCGCGGGCGTGGAGGTCGCGGTTGCGGCGGTGCGTCTGATGTCGGTCGGCGGCTACTGCCTGCCTCCGGAAGTCCGACCAGAGGCGCAGATGGCTCCGATCCAGTGGTTCGCGGCGGACGAAGCCGCGAGTGAGCGGTCGGTCGAAGACGTGAGCGCGACCAACCAGCGTGTAAGTCTGCGCGACGATCTCACCGCTCGCGAGCGCGACGTGCTTCGCAGCCTGCGCTTGGGCCATCAGAACAAAATCATCGCCTACGAACTCGGAATCTCCGAGAGCACGGTGAAGGTCCATCTGCGCAACATCATGAAGAAGCTGAACGCGTCGAACCGCACCCAGGTGGCGCTCGGCGGTTCGTCATTATTCGATCGTTCCGGCGCCCGCGCCTATCCCGCAGAAGGGCTGCGTGAAGAATTCGGCCACGACTCCTCCGAACGGACCCGCTGCGCAGAGCGGGTCGGGGTCGAAGCCGATCTTCGACCGCTGGTTTAGCGGCTATTTCCCTCACCGCCTTTCGCGACGTTGCCGAGCGGATCGCCTCCGACCGGCGGCAATCGCCGTGCGCGGCCCGCGCCGGCGTCTACCTCTTTCGGCGTAACCACTAAGAGGGAGACGAAGACAGTACGGGCCGTATTTTTCTCGAACTTCTCTGTTTCTCTGTCCGAACAGACAACTATCAAATCTTATCCATTGACGGACAATTGCCAGGTCAGAGCAGAACGAAGGCGCACCATGACAAAACGTCATGGGTTAGCAGACTGCAGGCCTTCGTTATTGCGCCAGTACTGGGAGAATTGTCATGAAGGGTAGCATTTTCGTCGTTGCTCTGGTCGCCGCTTCGCTGAGCTCGGCCAGCGCCTTTGCCCACGGCCACGGCAAGTCCGGCCCGACCAGTACGAACATCTCGATCGTCTCGCAGTGGGGCGGCAGCCACAACACCGCGACCGTGGTCCAGGCCCAGTCCGTCACCGTTGTGATCGGCGGCTTCGGTTACTAATCGAGGCGAACGTCAGTCCGCTCGTTAGGGCGGCAAGCTCGCGCCGGCGCACGTCCGGCGCGAGCTGTCGGCGCCACTCGACGAAGAACGACCGACCCTCCCAGATGCGATGAGGAACGGACCATTCTCGTCGCTGCCGCGCTGACTTAAGCGAACGCAAAGCTTGAATTCTAGAGGCGCCCCATGACCACGCTCTTGCTTGCCGCTTTGCTGACCGCCGCAGCGGCGGATTCCGCCAACGGAACCACAACCTACAGCTCGCAGCTGTCGGGTCCGTCGGGGACGGCGTTCATCATGCAGAGCGGGCCGAATGGGACCAAGCCGATCGTCCGCAAGACGATCCGCCCCGGCTATTCGATCCTGCAGCAACAGAGCGGCGGCAATTCCGCGATCGTCATTCAACAACAGAGTGGCGACTAGTTGGGAGCGCGGGCGGCGCGCCTAGCCGCCGGATGAAGCCGGCGATGACGAATTTCACAGCGCAAGCCGGGGCGGGCGCAGCGCCTACTTCCCCAACCGGCGCCGGGGGTAGGAACGATTTCACGCCGGCGCGCCGCCGGCCATTGCGGGGAAATACGATGAAGATGCTCAAATTCGGATCGGCACTCGCGATTGCGGCGGCGTGCGCGGCAACCTCCGCGTACGCGAAGCCAAGCGGCGCCGCTCACGCCGCCGTCAAAGACGTCACGGTGCGGGGCGACAACATCACTGAAACCGTGGTGGAGAAAAATAAGGTCAACATCGTCGACGTCACGATCGTTGGCAAAGACGACACCGTGACCATCGAGGAGATCGGCAAAATCAATAGCATCGTCTCCTCGATCCTTGGCACCGGAGACACGGTCGTCGGCATCCAGATCGGCATGCGAAATAGCTTCACCTCCGTCGCATACGGAAACTCAAATACCGCGGTCGCCATTCAGTTTGGCAAAGTGAGCAACGTGTCGGCAATCACCCAACGCGGCGACTACGAAACAGCCTTCGTTGTACAGGTCGGGCCCCATAATTTCTCATCGATCGTCCAAGTGGGACCGAGGACCGTGCCGGTTTCCGCCGCCGTGACTAACGAATTCGCGTGCTACTTTTCTCGCTCCGGTTATTGTCGTTGAACTTCATGTCGGACTGAGCCTAGCCCGCCTGCGCTTTGCGGAACGCGCTGGTTCGCCGTCGGACCTGGCGCTCTGCACGGCGACCCCTACAGGTTACAATTCGCCAGTCCGACGCGTTGCGCTGGCGGAACGCGCGCCGGGGATCGAGGAAGTATTCCCTCCGCTCGTCGAGACGCATTTCCGCTTGCGAGAGCGGCCGCGCTCCGCAGTCGTGGGGCGTCTTTCTCGGGCGGCCTATTCATGTCCCGGCGCTCTGGCGATTCGCCGCCGCCGCCCCTAAATAGGAGCGAACAACAGGAGCGCTTTGGTCATGAGAGGGTTTCTGATTCGCGCGGCGGTGGTCGCGCTGGGCCTGTGGCTCGCTTCGCAGATCGTCCCGGGCGTCGAGATCCGTTCGACCGGCAGCCTGATCGCCGCGGCGCTGCTGCTCGGCGTCGTCAACGCCTTCGTGCGGCCGATCCTGGTGATCCTGACCTTGCCGATCACCCTGCTGACGCTCGGCCTGTTCCTGCTGGTGATCAACGGCCTGATGATCGAGCTGGTGTCGCACTTCCTCACCGGC
>Ga0181516_10002484_pt1 | contig 13057 bp, 16 predicted proteins | sample PEATcosm2014_Bin_25_FD_121104 | JGI IMG/M metagenome (GOLD analysis project Ga0181516, IMG submission 121104) | Peatland microbial communities from MTU Mesocosm Facility, Houghton, MI, USA - PEATcosm2014_Bin01_10_metaG | ecosystem: Environmental > Terrestrial > Soil > Wetlands > Peat | place... | reverse complement strand
TTATTGGGTTTCCGAGCGGATTTAACGGCTGTCGGTGGTCATTTATCGCCAGTGGATGCGGGTTTAACGGCCGGCGGCGGGGATTCAACGGTGGTCGAGGCGGGTTTAACCAAAGTTGTCACGGCTTTAACGATGGTCGAAACGCCTCCGGCGAAAGTCGAAACGGCTCAATCGAACGTCAGCCCGCCTCCGCTGGCTGTGGTTCCCGGTTCAGCGGAGGGTCGGGTCTTGAATTTCAATGTTCAGGGAGAACCGGCGTTATTTTAATTTGTGATTTTCCGGCCGGAGCCGCTCTGCTTGCCGCCGCCGGAAATTTTGTTCACGGTGGCCCAGGCCCGCGCCTCGGCGGTTTTCACACTGGCACCGCGCTGCTCATAACCGGCTTCGATGTGCGCCGCCTGGCGCTTCTGTTTGTCGGTGTAGCTGGATTTGTCGCCTTGAGGCATGATGATGATTTATGTCTGAAGATTTTCCAGCCGGTCATTCGTTCACGGCAAAGCCGACTTTGATGGTCACCTGCCAGTGATGCACTTTCCCTTTTTCAATGTTGCCGCGCGTTTCAATCACCTGGAACCACCGCAAATTTTTGATGGTTTTATGCGCCCGGTTAATGGCCTGGTCCACCGCGTCTTCAAGGGAGGTGCGGGAAGTCCCGGTAAGTTCGATGAGTTTATAGACTGGATCTTTCATGGGTTGAGCTTCCGGGATGGAATAAAAATGTCCGCTTACTTGCCGCCGCCGGCCACCGAGTATTCCTTGATGGTGCTTTCAACCACTTCACGGGTCTCGCCGGTGAGCTTTTGAATCCGGCCCACCAGTTCGTCCTGCTGGCCCTCGGTGTAACGGAGGTCGTTGTCGGTGAGCTTCGCCCATTTCTGTTTCAGCTTGCCCTTGGTGATGTTCCAGTCGCCTTTGATTTCGAGTGTGTTCATTTTAGTTTTTTGTGTTGTTTGTTTTTGTTCGCCGTCAACGTGACGGAAAAGTATTTTGCTGCCGTCTGGCGGCCACGCTTTTCCACAGGGTGTCGCCCAGCATTAAAACCAGCGCCACGATGGCCACCACGACGAAACAGGCTGCCACCTCCAGTTCGACCAGCCAGGTTTTCTTGTCCATGAGTTGAGCATCACCCGCCCAGCGCGCCGCCGCTATGGGGTGTTCACCCCAGCCGCTGGTTTTTGGGCGTGGGGACGCTGCGGTTGGTTGAGCGGCTGCCAGTTGCTTTTTTTAAATTACATTACCGTGTTCAACTTATAACCACGTAGCGTCATTTCTCAGACGCGGCACTCAGGACGCCTTCATCCGGCACCAGCGTCCAATCGCTGTCCGGATTGTATTCTTTCATCGCCGCCGCAATCCGGGAAGTCTTCTCGCCTAAGTTGCGCTGATAGATTTTGCCGTCTTGATTCACAATGAAGGTCATGATGCCCGATTGATCCCAATGTTCCGGGTAAGCCACCAGCGCGAACCCGCCGGTCAAGCTGCCGTCGCGCAGATAATTCATTTTCCCGCCGGGCGCAGCCTCGCCCTGCCGGGTTAAAATTTTGAAGTAATAGCCATGAAACGGATGCGGGCCGGCGCTTTTATGCGTGACATAACCTTCGGCGTGAGCTTCGGCCACCAACGGTCCGAACGGACTGGCCGTCTCGCCCGCCGCCACCGGCCAGTATAGGCCGTCCTTCTTGCCGGGCGTGCTCTTAAATTTCTGAGCATAACTCACGACTCCACCCGCGGTCGGATTCGCGCTGGCATACTGCCGTTGCGCGTTGACATAAGTCCGGCAAACACCGATGGCGCAGAGTTCGTCCTTGCCGATGTGGCGATTGATCATCTCATCTTTGCCTGCCGCCGTGTCGAAATGCCATTGCCCAGCCGCCTTCACCAACGGAATCGGATAGGGCCAGTTGTTCGTGCCAACTTCCAGGATAATTTGGTCATCTCCTACTTTCACCTGATTGCAGCCCTGCGCCATTGCCGCGGCGAACCGCTGCGCATTGTTCGCATCCTGCACCTTGTCGCCGGTTAACAGCTCGGAAAACTCCGGGCCAAAAATGGACTGCAAGGCCGCTTGATCTTTGGCTTCGGCGGCGGCTTGCAAGGCTTTTAGGGCATCATCCGGCGCGGCAAACAGTTGTTCCGTGATGGCCGGCGGCGCTGGCGTTACATCCGAGTCCGCCGCCTGTAGTTTTGCGGGTAAAATCCCCGAGGCCAGCGTTAGCAGTCCGAAAGTCAACAGTTTTGAAATTTTCATAGAGATTAATGGGTCAGTTTTTTGTGCCTAGTTTCGCGGTTCAACGCCGGCCGCCACCACCGCCATGCCCACCGCCGCCCATGTGGCCGCCATCACCATGCGCCACTCCACGGCTTGCCGCTCCGCGTGCGCTGTAACCATGAACATCATGTCCGCGATCATAGCCACGAGCGCCGCCGCCCCACCAACCGCCGTCATCCCGCCACCAGCCACCGCCGCCATAATCTCCGCCACCGCCTACAAAACCGATGCATCCCGTCAAGGCGGTCAGCCCCGCAATGGCCAGCCCAATCTTGAGCCGGTCAACCAGAACATTCATCGTATTCTTGCGGGCCAGCCATGCCGCCGTGGTGAAATGGCCAAACGTCAACCCGGTTTTCTGTTTGATTTTCATATTCGATAAAATACGGCCGAAAATATTCCGATTGCTATGGGGTATTGTCCCCATCATGGCGGGTCAAATGCGGATTTTACTTTCTGCGCAACCGCTCGCTCTGGCCAAGCCAGCAAGACCCAAACTCGCCAAACACTTTTAGTTGGCAATGGGAACCATCGGCTGTGGTTGCGCGTGGATGGGCCAGCGCAAGTCGCCGGTCATCAGATAAACCGCCATGGCGGCCAGCATCAAAATCACGATGATCCAGAGTCGCCAGTCGCGATGCGCCCGTCGCCAGTAAGGCCGATGATTTGGTATTTCTCGATTCATAAATTTGCCGGCCATTTCCAGTTGCGGATTTCCGGCAGGTCCTCGCCGTTTTTATCAATGTATTGCTTGTGCTCGATCAGCTTGTCCTTGAGCTGTTGCTTCAGGTAGATGCCCTGGTCGCCGGTCTGCGGCAGGCGGTCAATGGTATCCATCACGAGGTGGAGACGGTCCAACTCGTTCAGCACGGTCATGTCGAACGGCGTGGTGATGGTGCCTTCTTCCTTGTAGCCCCGGACGTGGATGTTGTCGTGGTTGGTGCGGCGATAAGTCAGCCGGTGAATCAACCACGGATAGGCATGGAACGCGAAGATGACCGGCTTGTCCTGCGTGAACAGCTCATCGAAATCCATGTCGCTCAACCCGTGCGGATGTTCGGTCTGCGGTTGCAGCCGCATGAGATCAACGACATTGACGACACGGATTTTCAGTGCGGGCAGACGCGCGCGCAGGATGGACACGGCTGCGAGCGTCTCCAGCGTCGGCACGTCGCCGCAGCAGGCCATGACCACGTCGGGCGTGGCGTTCTGGTCATTGCTGGCCCATTGCCAGATGCCGATGCCTTCGGTGCAATGCTTGACGGCGGCGTCCATCGTCAACCATTGCGGCGACGGATGTTTGCCCGCGATGATGACGTTCACATAATGGCGGCTGCGCAAGCAGTGATCCATCACCGACAACAGGCAGTTCGCATCGGGCGGCAGATAGACACGCACGACGCTGGCCTTCTTGTTGACGACGTGATCAATAAATCCTGGGTCTTGATGAGTAAAACCGTTGTGGTCCTGCCGCCAGACATGCGAGGCCAGCAGATAATTCAACGAAGCAATCTTCCGCCGCCACGGCAGATGCGCCGTGACCTTCAACCACTTCGCGTGCTGGTTAAACATCGAATCAACGATGTGGATGAATGCTTCATAGCAGTTGAACAATCCATGTCGTCCGGTAAGCAAGTAGCCTTCGAGCCAGCCTTCGCATTGGTGTTCGCTCAACATTTCCATCACGCGGCCGGCGGGCGCGAGAAATTCGTCGTTCGGCACCGTCGCGGCGTCCCATTGGCGTTTCGTTGTTTCAAAGACCGCTTCCAAACCGTTCGAGAGCGTTTCATCGGGGCCAAAGATGCGGAAATTTCTTTGCGTTTGATTGAGCTTCGCCACGTCGCGCAGGAATGGACCGAGCACATGCACGTCACCAATGCCGCGCACTCCCGGCGCGGGCACGGCTTCCGCGTAGTCGCGAAAATCCGGCATCCGCAGGTCGCGGAGCAAACTGCCGCCGTTGGCGTGGGGATTCGCGCCCATGCGCCGCGCGCCTTTGGGCGCAAGCTCGGCCAGCTCGGGTTTCAAGCGACCCGACTCGTCGAAAAGTTCTTCCGGCCGGTAACTCTTCAACCAGTCTTCCAACAGCTTGAGATGTTCGGGATGCGTGGCCGGATCAGAGAGCGGCACCTGATGCGCGCGAAAAGTTCCCTCCACTTGCAGGCCATCAACAATTTTCGGTCCGGTCCAGCCCTTCGGCGAAATCAGCACGATCATCGGCCAGCGCGGACGCGTGAGATTGCCATTCAGGCGAGCATCATTCTGGATTTTTTTTATTTGCTCGATCGCGATGTCCAGCGCCGTCGCCATCGCCTCGTGCATCAGCTCCGGCTCGTGGCCTTCGACGAAGTAAGGCGTCCAGCCATAGCCGTGCAATAACTGCTCCAATTCCTCGCGCGTGATGCGTGCAAGGATGGTTGGGTTGGAAATTTTGTAGCCATTGAGATGCAGAATCGGCAGCACCGCGCCATCGGTGGCGGGATCAAGAAATTTGTTGGAATGCCACGCCGTCGCCAGCGGACCGGTTTCCGCCTCGCCATCGCCGACCACGCAGGCGACCACGAGATCGGGATTGTCGAACACCGCGCCAAACGAGTGGCTGAGAGAATAGCCCAGTTCGCCGCCTTCATGAATCGAGCCGGGACATTCCGGCGACGCGTGGCTGGGAATGCCACCGGGAAAGGAGAATTGCAAAAAAAGTTTTTGCAGGCCGGCCTCGTCCTGGCTGATGTTCGGATAAATCTCGCTGTAGGTTCCTTCAAGATAAGTGTTGCCCACGACCGCCGGCCCACCGTGTCCGGGACCGGAAACGTAGATCATGTCGAGGTCGTATTTTTTGATAAGCCGGTTCAGGTGCGCGTAAATAAAATTCTGTCCCGGCGTCGTGCCCCAATGTCCCAGCAGCATGTGCTTCACGTCTGCGAGCGTCAGCGGCCGCTTCAGCAGCGGATTGGCAAAGAGATAAATCTGGCCGACCGACAAATAATTGGCGGCACGCCAATAGGCGTCCATTTTTTGGAGCAGTTCGGGCGTAAGCGTTTTAGATTCCATGATGAAAGAATTTGCAGATCAGGCGGGAACCTCGGACACCGACAAGCCGAGCGCAGCCAGTTTCGCGCGCGTGGAATTGTAATCCGTGTGCAGGATGCTGCGGATTCCCATTCCTTCCGCGATCTGGACAAACATTTTGGTATTTTCGATATAGACAATTTGCCGCGCTGGCGTCTGGCGATGTCCAGCGCCAGCTTGAAAATATCCGCGTCCGGCTTTCGGAGACCAACAAAGCAGGAGGAAATAAAAGCGTCCACAAAACCCGCCAGCTTGAACGTGCTGATGCGATAGGCGTTCAATTCGCGCGACTCGTTGCTGACGACAAAAATCTTCAGCCCGTATTCGGCTTTCAGGCGGCGGAGGAGTTCAATCATGTCCGGAAAGGGTTTCGATTGCGCGAACATGAAACGGCGAAACTCGGCGCGCGTGAAAGGGCGCTTTTCGTAGAAGACCACGCGATCCAAGTATTCCCTGAAAGTGACTTTGTCCTCCTCGTGGGTTTCAAAATTCAAGCCGTGCCGCTGTTCCATCCCGGCCCAATCCAGTTTGAAGCGCTTCGCGGCGCGGCGGCGGGCGTGATGACCCCAGCCGTCCGTGAGCAGGACGCCGCCGATGTCCAGAAACAGGCAGGTGATGGGAATGGCTTTTTTCATTCGTCAATATTTATCTCTGCCAAGTGATCCGGGCATCTTCCAGCGGAATCGCCACGCCGTCGCAGTGTGGCATCACCGTCAGCGGATGCAGCTTTGGCGACGCCGGATAGCGACCCGTCGCCGACACTGCCGCCAACGCCTCGCTGGCAATCGTTGCTTCCGCGAGTGGATTCGGCGCGGTGCCTAACAAGCCTTGACCGTCTGCGTGGTCGTCAGGCGGATTTGTTTTCACGGCTTGAAATTCATCGGTGGTTTCCAGTTTGGAGACTTTGCCCAGACGGCGACGATGACGCTCCGCACTGCTGAATTGCGCGGCCAGAAAGGTCTCCACCAGTTCCCACGCGGTGGCGTGACCGATCACGAGTCCGCCCAGACAAATCAAATTCAGGTCATCGTCCTCGACGCCCTGGCGGGCCGAAAAAGTCTCATGGATGAGGCATGCGCGGACACCCGCCACTTTGTTCGCGGCGACCGAAGCGCCCACGCCGCTGCCACAAATCGCAATGCCCCGCTCAAACTCCCCGGCGGCAACGGCGCGGGCCAGGGGCACAACAAAATCCGGGTAATCATCGTCCGGCGGCGGCTGGCGGTCGCCGAAATCAACCAGCTCATGACCGGCGGCGCGGATTTTTCCGGCCAAAAATTCCTTCAATTCAAAACCGGCATGGTCGGCGGCAATGCCAACGCGTTTCAAAAACTTCGGCAATATGGATTGGGTTTGAGTCTCCACAATTTTTCTTGGAGACAATCTTCCTTTTGACCGCGGCGGACAATGGGGTGAACACCCCATGGAAAATAATGAGCGGTCCGGCCAAAGAAAAAGCGGCCTCCGTTTCCAGAGGCCGCTTTGCTTTTGCGAGAATTATTTTACGGCTTCGGCGTCGTGGCCGGCGGAGTCGGTGGCGGCGGCGGCGTGTCGTTGCCGCCGGCAGTGCGGGACAAAAGTTTCGGAATGATGTCAGGAGTGTTTATGACTTCCGGTGCATTTTTTCTGGCGACCGTCTGCCAAAAACTGAAGCCACAGAATCTGCCGGGGTTGATGCTGCTCATATTCTTCCTTGGTCAACGCACAACATCAACGCAATCTCAAATGGAATTTGCTTAAACAAACTTTGTCATTGGGCTCTTGATGCCGGAGCTTTGAAATTGTCACACGATAAAGCGTCCGGTGCTTATGTTCTTGAGATTCCTGATAACGTCAGAACTGCTGCAAAAAAAGTCGCGTTTGATTTAGGTTATTTCGACAAGCTGTGCGGCAAGATTCCCCCTTCAAGATTGCCAAAAAACAAAGCGCATTGGCCTCATCCAAGTTATTTGGATGAGTTGAACAATGTGGTTTTCTCGAAAGGCTGAATCCGTTTGTGCGGTTGGCACCGTGGGCTATTTTCGGCCGCTGCTCCGCAGCTATAAAAACACGCAAATACCTCACAAACAGCAGCTTGGGATTCTGTGGCCGGGGCGCAGGATTTTGCGGGAACGACCTGGGATTTTGCGGGAGGCGTCAGGATTTCGCGGGAAGCCTCCGGGATTTCGCGGGCGGAGGTCAGGATTTTGCGGGGACGACTCAGGATTTCGCGGGAGGAGCTTGGGATTTCGCGGGAACGCGCGGAACTTTGCGGGAGGCGTCTGGGATTTCGCGGGCGGTCCGCAGGATTTGCCGGGAGCGAGCCAGGATTTGGCGGGAACGACCTGGGATTTTGCGGGAACGCCACCGTCCCCGGCGGTCGGCGGTCAGCTTTCGCAGGTGTGGACGGGATAGGTGCTGTGGGCGCCGGCGGTTATGGGGTGAACACCCCATGGAAATGGTTTTGGGAAAAACTAAAATTTCTTGGGCGTTAACAACCAAAAACAAAATCGAAAAAACAACCGTATGACCAAGCACAATTCCGTCGTGGCGATTTTCAAATCCCACGTCGAAGCCGAAACGGCCGTCAAGGAACTCCAGCAGGCGGGCTTTGACATGAAGAAACTCTCCATCGTCGGCCATGCGCGCGAAATCATCAGCCGCACCAACCCGGAAGCGATGCAGGAACATCAGGCGGGTTCCACCAAGGAAGCCGTCGCCGTGGCGGCATAATTTGAAAAGCCCGGAGCCAGGCAATCGAGTTCATTTTTGATGACCGCTTCAATTACTGACATGAACCAAAAAACAACCATGCAACTGGGCATGATTGGCCTGGGCCGGATGGGCGCCAACATGGTGCGCAGATTGATCAAAGACGGACATCAATGCGTGGTGTTCGACCAGTCGCCGCCAGCGGTGAAAGACTTGGCCAAGGACACGGCGGTCGGGGCCTCGTCGCTGGCTGACTTGGTCAAACAGCTTGAAAAGCCCCGCGCCATCTGGCTGATGGTGCCGGCGGCGGTGGTGGATCAAACCATTGCCGGGCTCGTGCCGCTGCTCGCCGCCGGTGATACGCTCATTGACGGCGGCAATTCTTATTACATTGATGACATCCGGCGGGCGAAAGAACTCGCGCCGAAAGAAATTCATTATGTTGATGTCGGAACCAGCGGCGGCGTGTGGGGCTTGGAACGCGGTTACTGCCTGATGATTGGCGGCGATGTAAAAACAGTTCAGCACCTTGATCCCATTTTCGCCACACTGGCACCGGGCGTCGGCAACCTCGCGCGCACGCCCGGGCGTGAAAAACTCGGCGGCACTTCCGAGCATGGTTATCTGCACTGCGGCGCGAGTGGTGCCGGGCATTTTGTGAAAATGGTCCACAACGGCATTGAATACGGAATCATGGCCGCGTATGCCGAAGGCCTGGGCATCTTGCGCGGCGCCAACATCGGCAAACAACAAGGCGAGGTCAATGCCGAGACGTCGCCGTTGCGCGATCCTGAACAATATCAATTCGACCTCAACCTTGCCGACATCTCGGAAGTCTGGCGGCGCGGCAGTGTGATCGCGTCATGGTTGCTGGATTTGACAGCAGGTGCGCTGGCCAAAGATCCGGGCCTCGCCGGATTTGCCGGCCGCGTCTCCGATTCGGGCGAAGGCCGCTGGACCATCAAGGCGGCGATTGATGAAGGCGTGCCCGCACCGGTGCTGACCACGGCGCTTTACGAACGTTTCAGTTCACGCGGCGACGCTGACTTTCAGGACAAGCTGCTTTCGGCCATGCGCTACGGCTTCGGCGGGCACTTGGAAAAACCCGCGAATTAAGCGCAACGCGAACTGAAGGGGCTGCCCTACGCCATTGATAAAATGCGGGCGACCGAACGGGCAATCATCAGTTCTTCGTCCGTGCGAATGACGCGAACCTGGACCCGGCTCGTGTCCGTGGAAATCACCGCCGCATTTTCCACATTGCGCGACTCATTCAGTTCAAGGCCGAGAAATCCCAGCCCTTCACAAATGCGCGCGCGAACGGGCGGACAGTTTTCGCCAATGCCAGCGGCGAAAACCAGCGTGTCCAAACCACCAAGCGCGGCGGCGAACGAGCCGATCCACTTTTTCGCCTGATAACAAAACAGCGTCACTGCTTCCGCCGCACGAATGTCAGCCGCTTCTTTCGTGAGCAGGTCGCGCATGTCCGAACTGGTTTCCGAAATGCCAAGCAACCCGGACTCGTGATTGACCATGTCATAAAATTGTTTGGTGGTCATCTGCTCGGTGCGCGCGAGATACGGCGCGAGGCCGGGATCCAAATCGCCGGAGCGGGTGCTCATCACCAAGCCGGCTGTCGGGGTGAAGCCCATGCTGGTATCAATGCTCTTGCCGTCGAGCACGGCGGCCAGACTTGCGCCGTTGCCAAGATGAGCGAGAATGACGCGACCTTTTTTTGCCGCCGGATCACCGAGGCGCGCGAGTTCCTCCATCAAATAGGCATAAGACAAACCGTGGAAGCCGTAGCGTTGAATTCCCTTGGCGTCGAAGCGGCGCGGAATCGGCAGGAGCTTGGCCACGCGCGGCATGGTCTGGTGAAATGCGGTGTCAAAACATGCCAATTGCGGCAGCTTCGGATGACGTTGGCGAAACGATTCGATCAATTCGATTTCGCGCGGCAGATGATCCGGGTCGTAGGGGCTGATGCGATGCAATTCATCGAGCAAGTCTTGGGTGACAACTTCCGGCTGTATGTGTTTCATGCCGTGAACCACGCGATGTCCGACGGATTTGACGGCTGCAAAATCCGGCTGCGTTTCGAGCCAGTCAATCAGGAAATTCGCCGCCGACTTGTGATCGGCAGCGGTGAGGCTGCGGTTCTCCGGTTGTTTTTTCGCCGGGTCGTTAAAAACCAGATTCGTTCCGCTCAAACCAATGCGGTCAATTTTTCCGTAAAGCCCGCGTTTGAGTGGTTCGCCAACGTGGTAGAGCGCGAACTTGATGCTCGACGAGCCACCGTTGATGGTCAGGACGGAGGTCATTGATTCATCGTTCACTAGCTCGTTAAGCGATCTTTGGCAGCATAACCGCGAGGCCGTTGCATTTGGCGCGATCGTAAAGCGCCGACTGCGCCATCACGACATTGTCCGGTGAACCCTGCCAGCTTTTCATCGCCGGCGACTGGAGCGCGCGTCCGAATGAGAAGCTCAATTTCCACGGCGCATTGCCGGCGCGACAGATGGCTTTCAAATGTTGCGTGGCAGCCTGGTCACTTTGACCGCCCGAAAGGAACACGATTCCCGGCACGGCGGCCGGCACGGTGCGATGCAAACACCGCAGCGTGGTTTTGGCCACGATCTCATCGTCGGCTTGTTCCGGACATTCCGCGCCCGATAAAATCATTCCCGTCTTGAGGAGCATTTGCTCCAATACGACACGATGTTGGAACAGCGCGGCGAACACCGCTTGCAAAAGTTCGCCCGTGACTTCTTCGCAGCGCGCGATCGTATGGTTTCCATCCATCAAAACTTCCGGTTCAACAATCGGCACCAGCTCGGCCTCCTGACTCAATGCGGCGAATCGCGCCAGCAAATGGGCGTTCGCTTCGATGCAGGTATGGGTTGGAATATCCGCGCCAATCGTGATGACCGCGCGCCACTTGGTGAAACGCGCTCCGGATTCACGATACTCAATGAGCCGCTCGCGCAGGCCGTCCAGTCCGTGCGTGAGTTTCTCGCCGGCAAAATTGGCCAGGGCGACGGTTCCTTTGTCCACCTTGATGCCGGGAATGATGCCGAGCTTCGCGAGCAGCTCCGGCATGGGAACATTGTCCGGCGTCCGCTGCCGCAGCGTTTCCTCGAACAAAATCACGCCGCTGATGAAATCGTTCAACCCCGGGGTCGTGAACAGCATTTCGCGATAAGCACGACGGCTTTGCTCAGTGGACGAAATGTTCAGCGCCTTGAAACGTTTTTCGATGGTCGGAAAACTTTCGTCTGCCGCCAGAATTCCTTTGCCCGGAGCCAGCAGCGCGGCAATGGTTGATTCCATTGTGGGCGCATTCATGTATTGGGAGTGGTGTTGGTGGCGATATATTTCATCAAGCGCTGCTGCGTGACATGGAGGCTTTGGGTCGCCACTTCCGCAATGCGCTTCATAAGCTGATAGCCCAGCTCGTGATCCTGCTCGCATTGTTCCCGCAGACGGGTTCCGTAGAAAAAAATCGTCCGCGTTGGCTTGACCGCCCGCGCGCTGAAATGCAGGGAATAAGGCGGAAAAAGCCAGGACCAGCCCAAGGCATCGCCCGGCCCGATGGTCTGAATCGGAATAACATTGTGATCTTCCTTTTCCGATTCAAGCACCACCTCGCCTTGCAAGATCAGATAAAACCGGTTGGCCGGACTTCCTTCGGCAAAGATCGCATGGCCGGGTTCAAATTTCATTTCCAACGCTGCCTCGGTGAGCAGTTGGAGATGATGGGAATTTAAGCCCTTAAAAAACGGCTGTTGTTCGATGAGGGTATAAAGCGATTGTGAAAGCACGTCGCTGAATTCGGGCGCGGCAGGAATTGATGCCCCCGGATCCGTCTGCGAGCCCATGCCCACCGGTGAATTCATAAATTCTTTTTGGCGGCGGCTCTGGTGGCTTGCAGGCTTTGGTCAAGCTCCGCCTCGGCGATGCCGCCTTCGACCAGCCGTTCATTATCGCTTCGTCCTTCATCGTCTTCATCTTCGCTCGGCGCCACTCGCGCTTTGTGGCCGGTCGAGCCGGGCACGGGATCCCAGCGTTCCGACTCGGGCGCGGATTCAAGCGCGGTTTCTTTTGCATCCAGGCCTGGTTCACCGGTCAATTCGCGCTTGGCTTGTTCCCAATCGGATTTTGCCACTTCCTGGGCCGAACGACCGTTGATGGTTGCGAGTTCGACCGCGCGTTCCCGCACCATTTTCCGAGTGACCGTGCCAATACCGGCGGAATTCTCCGAGATGACACCGTCCTTCAAGGGATTTTCATTCATAAATGGAAAATTACCGCGCGTGATTGGTTTGGTCATTATGCGAGGTTTTAATTTCGCGCATGCCGCGATCCTCGCGGGTGTCCCGGGATTTGGAGAAAATGTTTTCCCGCTTGAGCGGCTTGGCACCAACGGCGACCACTGGAACAGGTCGAAATTGATGGGCCGTTTTCGGAAAGACCGGAGTTTGCACTATCGCTGCGAATGCAGAGAGTGGGTGTTTATCGTGCTGTTGATTGTGCTTCATGCCTGTGAATTGTTTGTTCGATTCACCTTCGTTTGCGTGAATTTGAATAATGTTTCATCCGACATCCCCATCATGCACCCGGAGAAATAATCTGGGCTATGGGGTATTCACCCCATCTTCCAAATCCATCCGCCAGTTAAAAAACCGGTCATGTTGCAGTGAAGCGGATCAAGACGTGCCCATCGAAACCTCAAACGAAAAGTCAAAAACGCGCTCCTGGCAAAATTGATTTTCCGGCACTGTTTCCCATTGAAAATCCAAGGAGTAGGTGAAGGGAATCGAACCCTCGTTTCGTTCCCGCCCGCCTGATGCGCAACTTTCCATTTGTTTTCAGCATATCAGAACATAGTTGACAATGCCGGACTTTAGCATTATATTTAGCAGCGTTATGGCAAGCGTTCATCAAAGACCAAAATCACCCTACTGGCACGCATCCTATCTTGGGCCGGATGGCCGGTGGATTCTCCGCAGCACCAAACAGGAAGACCGC
>Ga0181516_10002483_pt1 | contig 13057 bp, 9 predicted proteins | sample PEATcosm2014_Bin_25_FD_121104 | JGI IMG/M metagenome (GOLD analysis project Ga0181516, IMG submission 121104) | Peatland microbial communities from MTU Mesocosm Facility, Houghton, MI, USA - PEATcosm2014_Bin01_10_metaG | ecosystem: Environmental > Terrestrial > Soil > Wetlands > Peat | place... | reverse complement strand
TACAGTGATTACTTCGTAGGATGGATAACCGGAAGGAAATCCTTGTGGAGGATTCTTTAGTTGCAAAGGCTCAGAACCTTTCACCTTGCCATACACCTTCATCTGCATTTTTCCGTTTTGCAATTTGAATGTCGCACTGCGACCCCACGGCTTGACGTAGTAGCTCATCGTGATTGAAACATCGGCCCGTGTAAGCCCGGATGGTGGGCTAAACCACTTTGGCAACCTCGAGTCACTCGCTAATTCAAACGTTGACTCAGGGAAGTACTGGCAACCAATCATAGCGGTGCCAGAAAATGCACAGAGGACCACAACCCAGAGAGCTACACCGAGAATCTTCATATGACGCTATTTTCTACCCTCTGCGGCCTATTTCGGTCGTATCGTCGCCAAACCGGAAGTTTCCGTATAATCACCCAACCTCACACCCGCCTGGAAAGCCCGCCTCCCCCGCTGCTATCATGGTTCCCGCATTCCAAACATCGGTCTGAGGGGTTCTCCATGGGCAAGAGTTCGCGCAGAGAGTTTCTAACCACGGCTGCGGCCGCGGCATTGGCGGTTTCGACCAGAGTCCCAGTCTTCGGCGAGAGCACCGGCAAGGCGAAGGTCTGGACCACCTTCGGCGACAAGCGCCATGCGCCGGGCGCGCCTCTCGAGTGGAAGCCCGCCAGCCAGGTCACTGCCGATGCGATCGCCCTCGATCCCGGCATGCCCAAGCAGGAGATTCTAGGCTTTGGCGCGGCGCTCACCGACGCCTCCTGCTATGTGCTCAGCCGCATGACCGAGGCCGAGCGCAAGCCGCTGATGGAGGAGCTTTTTGCCCCAACCGAGATGGCGCTCAACGTGTGCCGCACCTGCATCGGCGCCAGCGACTACTCGCGCAACGCCTACACGTTCGACGAGAGCGCGGAGCCCGATCCGGAGCTGAAGAAGTTTTCCATCGAGCACGATGTCGAGTACATCCTGCCCATTCTGCGCGAGGCCCGGAAGATCAATCCGGAGCTGTTCCTGTTCTCGTCCCCTTGGAGCCCGCCGGGCTGGATGAAGGCTGGCGGCTCCATGCTGGGCGGCTCCATGCGCAAGCACAGCTACGACCCCTATGCCCGCTACTTCGTAAAGTTCCTTGAGGCCTACAAGGCGCACGGCGTCGCCATCGACGCGGTGACCGTGCAGAACGAAGAAGACGCCGACCAGGACGGCCGCATGCCCGCGTGCCTGTGGGGCCAGGAGTACGAAATCGAATTTGTGCGCGACCACCTGGGCCCGGCGCTGCGCAAGGCCGGCATCCCGGCCAAGATCTGGGTCCTCGACCACAACTACAACCTCTGGGGACGCGCCATCGACGAACTCAGCGACACCGGCGCGTATGAATTTATCGACGGCATCGCATGGCATGGCTATGCCGGAGAAGCGTCGGCCATGACCCGCGTGCACGAGGCCTTCCCGCAAAAGAACGCCTACTGGACCGAAGGCGGCCCGGACGTGACCGCCCCCGATTACCTCTCCGACTGGAGCAAGTGGGGCGAGACCTTCAACAGCATCGCCAACAACTGGGCGCGGTCCATCACGGCATGGAATGTGGCGCTCGATGAGAAGGGCAATCCCAACATCGGCCCCTTCCCGTGCGGCGGGGTTGTCACGGTCGACAACGCCACCCACATGGTCACGCGCAGCGGGCAATACTGGGCCTTCGCGCATCTCTCCCGCCACGTGCGGCGCGGCGCGCGCGTGTTTGCCACCAGCAGCGTGGCGCAAGTGGCCGCAAGCGCGGTGAGCCATGCCGGCTTCCGCAATCCCGATGGCGGCATGGTGGTCGTTCTGGCCAACCGCGGCGCAGAGCGCACCATACAACTGATGCACGCCGGCAATGCGCTGGAAGTCCCGCTGGCCAAGGACTCAGTGACTACCGTGGAGTGGGCGTAGGGGCAGAGAAACAGGGAAAGAGAGAAGCAACACGGTCGTCAGGCCGCCGCGAACTCCTGCACGTCGCGCTCAATCGTCTTGCTTAATTCAAGTCTGGCCTTCGAAAGGTCGTGCATCTGCTGCAGATTCAGCCAGAACTCCGGGCTATTGCCGAAGAATCGAGCGAGGCGGAGCGCGGTGTCTGGAGTGATGGAGCGTTTTCCGCGGATGATCTCGCCGATGCGTGTTGCGGGTACGCGAATCTTCAGCGCCAAAGCATTTTGCGAAATGCCGAGAGGGACCAGAAACTCTTCACGCAACATCTCGCCAGGATGGGTGCTCACTCTTTTCAGGCCCCATCCGGAAGCTGGTCTCTTAATTCTCATGTTCGCCACTCCGTTGGTACATTCCATTCTTAGTGTTAGTCGACAATCTCCACCTCGTGTGCTCCATCCGCCTTCCAAACAAAGCAAATGCGATAGTGATCGTTGATCCTGATGCTATGCTGTCCGCTGCGATCGCCTTTCAGCGCCTCCAGTCGGTTTCCCGGTGGGATGCGCAAGTCCTTGAGGCCAAGCGCCGCTTCAATCTCATCGAGTTTTCGTCGCGCAATCACCCGAATGCCGGACCATTGCTTGCTGGCGCCTTTTTCAAACAGATCCTTTGTGTCGGCGTTCTTGAAACTTTGGATCATCCCCAAACATCGTATAACGCGTTGCGTCCTATGTAAAACGTTATAGGTCGCGTCGCGGCTCACCCGGCAGTTGTCGCCAGAGCTTGTCCACCTTATTCCGTCCGCAGCGCCGTCACCGGGTTGATCGACGCCGCGCGCTGTGCCGGCACGATGCTGGCCACCAGCGCGCACAAACCCAGCGCCAGAATGGAGCCGCTCAGCACGAACGGGTCCCATCCCTTCACCTGGTAAAGCTGCGCCGCAATCAGCCGCGAGCAGCCGATCGAGACCGGAATGCCGATCGCGAGCCCAATCAGGACCTGCAGAAAGGCTCCGCGCAACACCATCCGCACCACGCTGGCGCGATCCGCGCCCAGGGCCATGCGCACGCCGATCTCGGCGGTGCGGCGCTCCACGGAGTACGCGGTGACGCCATAGAGCCCAACCGCCGCCAGCACCAGCGCCAGCAGCCCGAACAGCCCGGTCATCTGGGCCACGGTGCGCTGCTGGTCCAGCCGGTTGGCCACGTGCTCCTGCATCGTCTGCACCTTCACCACGGTTAGGTTAGGGTCCACCTCGGCGCACACGCGGCGCACCTGCGGCTCCAGCCCTTCCATGCTGCCGTGTATCTTCAGCACGACGTTCTCAATCAGGTGCGTGCGGTCGTCGATCATCTGCATCATCGCCGTTGTATGGTGCACGTGCTGCGCCAGCGGCACAAAAAACAGCGGACGGCGCCAGTGGCCGCTGGGGTCCGTATAGTTGGCCTCGCGGACGATGCCGACGATCTCAAACGTCTTGTTCATCGCCGGCAGGTTGAGGCCGAAATGCGCGCCGAGGGGGTCTTCGCCGGGCTTGAAGAACTTTTTCACAAACACTTCGTCGACGACAGCCACCTTGAGCGAGGAGGCGGTGTCCTGCTCGGTAATGCCGCGTCCGCGCAGGATGTGCTGGCCCATGGTCTCAAGATAGCCGGGGCCCACGTGGTCCCAGGACGAGCCGTGATCTTCGCTTACGTTGATCATGGCCTCGTTTTCGCGGATCACCATCTCGCCCCAGTTGTCGCTGAAGGGGGTGTATTGCACCAGCGCGGCGCGTTCCACGCCGGGAATCTGGTTGAGGCGGGTTTGTAACTCGCGATACACCGCGTCCAACTTCTCCGGCGAGTAGCTGGAGAAGGGCGCGTTGACGGCGATGTTGACGCGGTGGTCCACCTCGAAGCCGAAATCCTGGTGCTCCATGTTTTGCAGGCTGCGAATCAGCAGCCCGGCGCCGGCAAGCAGCACGACGGAGATAGTGGCCTGCACCACAACGAGCGATTTCTGCGGCAGGGAACTGCGATCGCGCGTGCTCCGATTGGCGCCGCGCAAGGCTTCCGCGGGATTTCCGCGAGAAGTAAGCCACGCCGGTACGGTGCCGAACAGCAGGCCGGTCAGCAGCGACAATCCCAGGGCAAAGCCCAGGATGGGCAGTGACGGCGCGGCGTCAATCGGCACATACCGCGCTCCGTGGAAGGCGAGCGCGACAATGACTTTGACGCCCAGGTAGGCGATGGCGATCCCGGCCGCGCCGCCGAAGACAGACAGAACCAGGCTTTCCGTGATCGACTGGCGCAGCAGGCGTCGCCGCGAAGCGCCCAGGGCCAGACGCACCGAGGTCTGTGCGCGCCGTGCGGCTCCGCGCGCCAGCAGCAGGTTGGCAATGTTGGCGCAGGCGATCAGCAGCACCAGGCCGCACACAATGATGAGGATGCGCAGGCTGGCCGAGTAGTTTTCGCGCATCTCGCCCACACCCGCCCCGCCCGGAATAATGTTGACGTGCTGCTTGGGCAGCATGGCTTTCAACTGCGGCAGGTACTGCTTGAACTCTTCGCCCACAAAGTCCGTGATGAGCCAGTTGCGCAGCGTCTCGGTAAACCGGGGCGCGATGCCGTTGATGCTCGCGCCGGGGCGCAGCCGCCCAAAGATGCGCAGCCAGCTATTGTTCTGCTTCAGCAGCGAGTTGGCGCCGGTGATGAGCGGCTCCTGCTGCAGCGGGACAAAAAGCTGCGGCGGATCGCTGCGCAGGGTGTCTCCATAAAAGCCCGGCGGGGTAATGCCCACAATGGTGAAAGGGTGGCCGTCGAGCATCAGCGTAGAGCCAACGATTCCGCGATCGCCGCCGTACTCCTGCTGCCAGGCGTTGTGGCTCAGCATGGCGGCAGGAGGCGCGGCGGGGCGATCGTCGGCGGGCGTCAGCGTTCGCCCGGCAAAGGCCTGAATGCCGAAGGTGGCGAAGTAGTTGCCGGTGACGTACACGCTGCGCAGGGGGCGTGCAACCTCGCTGGTCCCGCCCCGGCGCACGCTGAACTGCGACATCCCCGCCTGCGAGGCGGCCAGTTGCTCAAACTCCGGCGCTGAGTCGCGGAAGCGCTCATAAAGCTGGTTGGGGAACATGCCCCATACGTCTGCCGGGCCGCCGTCCACGCAGCAGTCGTTGCCCTCGCCCACGCGGTAGATGGTGGCCGGATCGACAACCGGCAGGGACTTGAGCATAATGCTGTGAATCAGCGAGAAGATGGCGGTGGTGGCGCCGATGCCGAGGCCGAGCGTGAGCATGGCCGTGAGGGTGAAGACCGGCGAACGGCGCATTTGCCGCAGAGCGTACGAGATGTCCTGACGCAGATTCAGCATGGCTATCCTCTTTGCAGGGGATACGCGGCGTGGCATGGGATGGTTCCCAGGTCTGAAAATCCAGATCCTTCGACAAGCGCAGAACAGGCTCTGGGCCACCCGGGGAGTTGGCGACCCGTAACGGGGTGGGTTCCCCCCGCCGCTTGCTTCAAAGCTCCCAGCAGACGGTCCCCATGGCCCGGGCTATAGTGAAGTCTGGCGATTCTCACGACCTTGCTCAGGCGTGATTAAACAAAGCTCTAACCGAGACCGATCCCAGGACTGGGAGGACGAAGCGTCCACCGAGACCCGCTTCCGGCGCGTGCAGGCAGGAGTGTCCCCCAACGGACGCAACCTGCCCGGCATGCCGCTCGCGATGCCGGACGAGGAGGTCGACGATCCCTCGCGTCCCGACGCGGGCCGCGTCGACTGGGGTCGCGTGGGCGGGGGCTTTCCCTATTCCACCGAACAATTGGCAGCCGTCCGCGGAGGCGGATACAAGGACGATCGCTCCGGTCGCTGGTGGCGCCCCTCCAGCCGTTGGGGACGCGCCCTGCTCACGCTGTGCACCCTGATCGTGCTCGGCGGCCTGGTGACGGCATTCTATGTCTTCAAGACCTACCTGGAACGCGACTCCCGTTTCCGCATCGCCGGTTCGGCCAACATCGAGGCTTTTGGCCTTACCCAGGTCAGCCGCGCAGAGATGTTGCCCGTCTTCGGCGAAGATATCGGGCGCAACATCTTCTTCGTGCCGCTGGCCGCTCGGCGCAAGCAGCTTGAACAGATTCCCTGGGTGGAGCGGGCCACGGTCATGCGCCTGCTCCCGGACCAGATTCGCGTCTCGGTGGTGGAGCGCCAGCCGGTGGCTTTTGTGCGCGACGGCGACCACGTCGGCCTGGTAGACGCCAACGGCGTGCTGCTCACCATGCCGGCGCCGCTCATGGCCCAGCATCACTATTCCTTCCCGGTGGTCACGGGCATCGATCCGCAGGACCCGGCTCCGGCGCGCAAGGGGCGCATGGCGGTGTACGCGCGCCTGCTGGCGGAACTCGACGGCGGCAATCGGCACTTTTCTTCGCAAATCTCCGAGATCGACCTGAAGGATCCGGAAGACGCCCAGGTCCTCATGCCGGAACAGGGCAACGACATCCTGGCGCACTTTGGCGAAGATAATTTCCTGGAGCGGTATCAGCGCTTCCAGACGCACATCGGTGAATGGATGCAGCAGTATCCCAAGCTGGCCTCGGTGGACTTGCGCTACGACCAGCAGGTTGTGCTGGAAATGGCCCCCGGTGCGGGCCCTGCCACCACCGCGCCCGACAACCCGGCCGCGCCGGCGGCTGCGCGGCCTGCCAAGGATACGGCCAAGCCCACAGCGGCCATCAAAAAGCCGGAACCGAGCCAGAAAGCAGCCGTGCAGAAGCCGAAAACCGCAGTCCAGAAGGCGCTGACGGCAAAGGCCAAGGCGGCCCGCGAAAAGGCCGTCCGAGACAAAAAGAGGCGGGCAGGCGCAACGCGCGCCGCGCTCGACCTGAGCAGGCAAAAGAAGACCCACCCCTCCGCGGCAGCGCGGCGGTTGCAGTGAGAGAGCGATGAGCCAGAGGCAGGACAACCTGATTGCAGTGCTGGACATCGGCAGCGCGCTCACGCGCGTCTTGGTCGCCGACGTCAACGAGGGCGCGCTGCGCTATCGCGGTCATGGCATTGTAGCGTCCGCCGGCATGCGCAAAGGACTCATCGCCGATCTCGGGCCGGCCTACAAGGCAGTCAAAGCCGCCAGCGAACGGGCCGAGCAGGTGGCGCGCGTCAACATTGCGCAGTGCCTGGTAGGCGTGGGCGGACCGCACATCCGCGGCATCAATACCAACGGCGGCATCGTGCTCGGCAACCGCATGCGCGAGATCACCAAGGAGGACGTGCGCTACGCCGTGGAGCGCGCGCGGGCCATCGAGCGGCCTCCGGACCGCGAAATCCTGCACCTGCTGCCCCGCCAATTCCTTCTGGACGACCAGCCCGGCATCTTCGACCCCACCGGCATGGTGGGCGCGCGCCTCGAGGTCGACCTCCACATCGCCACCTGCTCCGGCAGCGCGCTGCAAAGCACCGTCACCTGCGCCAACCGGGCGGGCCTCGCCGTCACTGAGGCGGTGCTCGAGTCCATCGCCGCGGCCGAGTCCACCCTCACCGCCGACGAGCGCGAACTGGGCGTCTGTCTCTTGAACATCGGCGCGCACTCCAGCGATTTGGTAGTCTTTTTTGAGGGCGCGGTGGCTCACACGGCTTCCGTTCCCATCGGCGGCGCGCACTTTACCAACGACTTGGCCGTGGGCTTGCAGTTGTCGGTGGTCGACGCCGAAGACCTGAAGCGCCAGTTTGGCCACGCCGTCGTCACCGCAGTGCCGCAGCATGCGGAAATCGAGGTCGAAGGCCCCAACCCGCGCACCCTGAAATTGCGCACGCTGGCTGAAATTCTTGAACCGCGCGCCCGCGAACTGTTCTTCTATGTCAGGGAAGGCCTGCGCCAGGGCGGCGTGCTGGAAGCGCTCGGGTCGGGCGCGGTATTGACCGGCGGCGGCGCCAACCTGCCCGGATTGCTTGACGTTTCGGAAAGCCAGTTGCGCGTTCCGGCGCGGATCGGGGTCCCGGTGCGGCTCTCCAACATGCCGGTCGAACTGGTCAATCCGGATTTCGCCACAACCGTTGGAATGCTTTTGTACGCCCACCGTACGCGGATCACCCGGGCGGCGGAAAATAACAGTTTGCGCGCCAAACTGCGCGCCATTTTTGCAGCAAGTTTGTAGAAACAACAAGATGTGATGTACCAACCAGGAGGCCTAAACCGCGATGGAACAGCAAACCAACGAAGCCGGCGAGATGCGGATTCAGTACCACGATGAAAGCGCGCGGGGAGCACGCATCAAGGTGATCGGCGTGGGCGGCGGCGGCAACAACGCCGTCAACCGCATGATCCAGGCCCAACTGGAGGGTGTGGAGTTTATCGCCGCCAACACCGACGTGCAGGCGCTCAAACTGTCGCAGGCCCCGGTCAAGCTCCAACTGGGCGTGCGGCTCACCTCCGGCCTCGGCGCCGGATCGAACCCCGACGTCGGCCGCCGCGCCGCCCTCGAGGACTCCGAACGGATCATTGAGGCCCTCGAAGGCGCGGACATGGTCTTTGTCACCGCCGGCCTGGGCGGCGGCACCGGCACTGGTGCCGCCCCGGTCATCGCCTCGCTGGCCAGCGAGATGGGCATCCTCACCGTCGCCGTGGTCACGCGCCCCTTTGCCTTCGAGGGCAAGCGCCGCCTCCAGCAGGCCGAGCGCGGCCTCAAGGAACTGCTCGAGAGCGTCGACACCATGATCGTCATCCCCAACGAAAAGCTGCTGGCGGTGGCCAAAGATGCCGGCTTCTTTGAGAGTTTCCGCATCGCCGACGACGTGCTGCGCCAGGGCGTCCAGGGCATCTCCGACATCATTACCATCTCCGGCATCATCAACCGCGATTTTGCCGACGTAAAGACCACCATGGCCGGCATGGGCCACGCCGTCATGGGCACGGCTGTCCGCTCCGGCGAAAACCGCGCCATCGAGGCGGCCCAGGCGGCCATGGCCTCGCCCCTGCTGGAGGCGGGCGCCATCGACGGCGCACGCGGCATCCTGCTCAACATCACGGGTTCCAGTTCGCTCAAGCTCTCCGAAGTCAATGCCGCTTCCACCCTCATCCAGGAGTCGGCTCACGAAGATGCCAACATCATCTTCGGCGCCGTTCTCGACGAGAAGATGGGCGAAGAGGTCAAAATCACCGTCATCGCCACCGGCTTCCGCGACCAGATGCCGGAGCGCCGCGCCCGCATGCTCAGTGTGGAAGCGGTCCCGATGGTCTCCATTCCTCTCATCGTTCCGGCGGTGGGCTCGGTACCGGTGCAGGAGCCGGGAAAGTGGCTCGCCGAGACCGCCCCTGAGCCGGCAGAGCCCTCGGCATCGGCAATGCCCCGTTTTCAAAGCGAAGACGAGGAACCGGAAACCTTCGCCGCCGCCGAAGAGGCCGATTGCCTGTCCGTAGCGGAATCGGCAGCCAACGGGTTTGCGCCCGTCGCGATCACTGAGGCGGCTGCCGAGCGGGCGCCGAGCGCACAGTTCGCTGAGCCGGTCGACGATCCGGTCTATACGCCGCTCCCCCGGGACTACGCCTCGGACTTTGGCAGCGGGGTGCGGCGTCCGGCCGTCTACCCCCAGGAGGAACTCAGCGTCCAGGAGAGAGAGACGTTATTCCCGGAACCAGAAGACAAAGGCCAGCGCGATCTCGATGTACCCGCCTTCATGCGCCGCCTGAAGTTCTAAAGCGAAGCTGATCAAGCTCGGTTTTTTGAAGGCTACAGGGCTTTGAAGGGAACGGTTTTCGAAAAGGATCGGTTTTTGAAGGGTACGGGCTTTGAAGGGAACAGGCTTTGAAGCGAACGGTTTTTGAAGGGCACGGGCCTTGAAGGGTACGGGCTTCGAAGGGAACGGGCTTTGAAGCGAACGGATTTTGAAGGGTACGGGCCTTGAAGGGTACGGGCTTCAGCCCGTACTTTGGAAGGCCAAGGAATCAAGAGGGCTTTAGCCCCTGAGGGAATGGGATCTCCACAAAAGGATTCCGCAGAGTTTCCTTAATCGGGTTCGGGGCCGTTTGCCATTGAACGGCCCGAACAAAAATTGCTTTTCCTGCTGCGCGGCAAACGTGAAATAGTATCTTTCCGGTTACTATGGAAAGAATCAACGTCCGGCCTCGACGGTGATTGAAGTCACATGTACCCCGGGTGGGCTCGGATACAGTGGTCGTAATCCCCCGGACGAAGTGGATAAACAGGCCATTCATTTGGTCGATAACGAATGGTGTGCGACGCCCGGCTGGGGTTTTTCCGCACGTGATCCAAAGTTGAGAGGATGCTGACTGGATGACGGTTTCTCGTGTTTGGGCTATTGGACTGGTAGTTTTCGGGCTGGGAGCCGGTATTCCCGGGGCCGCCGCGTTGAATGCACCGCACACCTTGCATCACGCCAAGGTCGCGGAGCGTCACCTGGTTCAGCCGCATCGCTCTGCGTCCCATGCCGCCGTGCGTCACGCCACGGGCCATGCCGTCACCCACGCCAGGGCTCAGGCCCTGCCCAGGGCTGCCGCGGCCAAGGCCGGCCCGCGCCGCGCCTCTCTCACGCATGGGCGTCATCGCTTCTACGAGCGCTTTACCGCCAGCTCCTTTGCCAACGGCAACATCTTTGAGGGCGACATCACGGCCGGCGAGGACCCCGTGGTCCGCCAGGCCGCCATTGACGCCCTCGGCGACATGAACGGCACCGCCGTGGTCATCAACCCGGCCAACGGGCGCATCCTGGCCATGGTCAACCAGAAGCTGGCGCTTTCGCCCGGCGCGGAACCCTGTTCCACCATCAAGATCACGGTTGCCATGGCTGCCCTCTCCGAGGGGCTCGTCCGCCGCGACACGCCAGTCCAACTCGCCGGCTTCCGCATGAACATGACCGACGCCCTGGCCAAGAGCAACAACCTCTACTTTGAAGAGTTGGGCCGCGAATTGGGCTTTGAGCGCGTGCGCCATTACGCCACGCAGTTCGGCCTGGGCGAACTGGCCGGCTACCACATCCAGGGCGAACAGCTTGGCGTCTATCCCGACAAGGAACTGCCCGCCTCCGAAGGCGGCGTCGGCCGCATGTGCAGCTTTGGGCAGGGCGTCTCCATGACCCCCCTGCAACTCGGCGCCTACGTAGCCGCGCTGGCCAACGGCGGCACTCTCTACTATCTGCAGCACCCCACCAGCCCGGACGAAGTGGCAGCCTTCAACCCCAAGGTCAAGCGGACCCTCGACATCGCCCGCTTCGTGCCCGACCTGCAGGATGGCATGGCCGGTGCGGTCGAGTACGGCACAGCCCGCAGCCTGCGCGCCACCTTCCACGAACTGCCGGTCTTCGGCAAAACCGGAACCTGCTCGGACAAGGGAACCCGCTTCGGCTGGTTCGCCTCCTTCTCCGACTCGCCCCAGGGCAGCCTGGTCACGGTCTTCTTCCTCGAAGGCGGCCGCCCCACATTCGGCCCCCGCGCCGCGGAGCTGACCGGCGAGTTCTATCGCAACCTCTGGGACCGCAACTACTTCGTGCCCAAAGGCCAGCAGGAAGCCTCCGCCGCGCCCATCGCGACCTCGCTCGGCACAGCGCAGTAGCGCCGCAACCAGGAATAGCCCCGGAGGGGCGCGCGAATGCAGCCCAGGGCGGCCAGCCCTGGGGAAGCCGCTATTTAGCGCCCCGCGCCCCGTCGGGTGCGCGACGACCCCACGTTACCTGTGCCCCATTCATCGCCGCTTCATCGCGATGAGTGGGCCGCCACAAACCTCAACCCCCCCCGCGTCCACGCCTGCCGATCCATTTGCGTACAATTACCCCCTCTCCGCGCACAATAAAAAATGCGGTCCAACCCCCGCCCCGAGGAGTACGCCAATGGCCTTTGCCTATCGATGCCCGACCTTCGTCACCCGCCCCGCCGATCCCCCCAACCCCTCGCTCGACCGCTGCATCGAGGTCTGGAATCGGGCCTACAAAACCGCGCGCCTCGATCGCAAGCACCACGTAACCTCCACCCAGGAAGCCGGCAGAGCTTTCCGCGCCGTCATGCCCCAGCTTGAAGGCTACGAGAACATCCGCGACTTCATCGCATGCATTGCCCAGGGCGTCATCCTGGAGGCCATCACGCCGGAAGAGAGCAGCAAGCTCCTCCAGGCCGCGCAAGTCGCCCTCGCCGCCCTCCGCAAAGATCCTGCCAACAAGACAGCCAAGGCCCGCAAAACCACCTCGGCGCAAAAAACTTCATCATTCAAAAATGCAGAAAAATCGTCGATAAACGGCACGGATTCAATCGGTTACGCTGAAATTTCAAAAAACCAGTTTCCTGAGAATTCCACCAAACAGTGAATATTATGAATAAAATCAACAACTTGCGACGGTTATTCCAAAAATGGAAATATTTTAGCGATTGATAATAAACAACTTGCACCGCACACTATCAAAATAAATCGTTTACCGGCTGTATATTTATGCATCCATCCGCCCCATCCTCGCCGCCCGTCCGCCTTGTCCCTTCAGTCCACAGGCTCCGAACTGCCGCTCTCTCGGTTCAATGCACCGGGGGCGGCGGTGCGGCCTTGGCCGGCCGCCGCATCAGGAAGGGCAGCGGAATCAGGATCGCCGTCAGCGCCACCATCACCCAGATGGAATCCACATACGCCAAGAGGCGGGCCTGGATCTGCGCCATGCCGTAGATTTGCGCTCCCGCATGCTGCAGCGCGTCGGCGCGTCCGCCCGTGCCGCGCTGCATCCAGGCGCCGGTGAGCCCTTCGCGCAGCACTTCAAACGGCCGGTTGCCGTTCACCGTGTTCGCGCCCAGCATCGCCAGGTGCTTCTGCGTCAGCCGCGCCAGCAGCGTGGTCAGGAAGCTGATGCCCACGCTTCCGCCCAGGTTGCGCATCAAGGCCGACATGCCGCTGACCTCGTTGTACTTTTCCTGCGGCACGCCGGCATAGCAGAGCGTGTTGATGGGGATAAAGAGGAACGGCAAACCCAGCGCGATCACCACGCGCCAACTCACCGCCATGCCAAAGCTGACGTTCAGGTTCAGGCCGCACATTCTATAAAGGCCAAACGTGGTGATGATGAACCCCATGGCCACCAGCTTGCGCGGGTCGAATTTGGGCGCCAAGGCGCCCGCCACCGGGAACAGCAGCATCAGCGCGATGCCGCCGCTGGAGACGGCCATCCCCGCCTGCTCGGCGCTGTAGCCCATGATCTC
>Ga0181516_10002482_pt1 | contig 13067 bp, 12 predicted proteins | sample PEATcosm2014_Bin_25_FD_121104 | JGI IMG/M metagenome (GOLD analysis project Ga0181516, IMG submission 121104) | Peatland microbial communities from MTU Mesocosm Facility, Houghton, MI, USA - PEATcosm2014_Bin01_10_metaG | ecosystem: Environmental > Terrestrial > Soil > Wetlands > Peat | place... | reverse complement strand
CCCCGCTGCTGGAGCGGCACAAGGAAGCAATCGAGTTGATCTGCGAGCGCAGCGAAGAGCGCGACGGCACCATCTTCTTCGACATTACCGACCGCCTGCTTGAAGGCTTCAACAAGTTCATCCCCTACTATCTGCATCCCCAGGCGACTTACTCGATTGGCCTGTCGAAGTCGAGCTTCCGTACCAAGGTGGCCGTGGGCTCAAACCCGTGGACCAGGACTGACCCGGCAAAGATGGTGAACCTGGCCAAGGTATGCGAGCGCTACGGCGGCGGCGGCCATGCAAGGGTCGGCGCCATCAGCTTCCCGCCCGACCGGGCAGACGAAGCGCGCGTGGCTGCAGGCGAAATTGTGGCGGAGTTACGCGCGCACAAGGCGCTGGAGTAAGAGGCGCCTCCCAGAAACCTCGCTTCGATAGGAAATACGAACAAGTCCCAGGAACATCCCTCAACGAGCGTCTCCGGCTCCGGGGCCAGGGGCCGGCGTAGCTCCGGCTGAAGGCGCCGCAGCTTTCATGCACACTTTGTGCCTGCACAAAGAGAGATCTGCGAGTGAGCGAATAGAATGCAACATTGCCGGGATAGGGGATCTGCCCCTCTGCACTCCGCCATGCCGCACCGCTCTCGGCATTTCAGCGCATCAGGAGTCCCGACATGCCCCGTGTGTTCCAGTTTTCCCCCAACTGCCGCAATTTCGCCCCGGTCACACTCACGATCGTTGCGCTCACGCTGCTTTCAGTGGCCCACGCAGCCGCCGCAACCTTGACCATCGCGACCAAGACTTTGCCCGCAGGCTATGTGAACTCTGTCTACTCGCAGACCCTCACCGCGACTGGGGGTTCGGGCACAGGCCACTCATGGTCGGTTACCTCCGGCACGCTTCCCAAGGGCATTACGCTCGTCGCAACCTCCGGTCTTCTCCATGGCACGCCCACGGCCTTATCCAGCACCGCGCTCACCTTCAAAGTGAAAGATTCAGCGGGCAATACGGCTACGGCCAAGCTGACGCTCACCATCTCGCCAGCTCTGGCCATCACAACCAAGAGCCTGCCCACGGCTTACGTTTCCTCAGCCTACTCGGTCACTTTGGCTGCCACCGGCGGTTCCGGAACGGGCAAGAGCTGGTCGCTGGCCTCCGGTTCGCTCCCCAACGGCCTCGCTCTCTCCACCACCGGGATTATTTCCGGAAAGCCCACGGCCGCCGGAAGCTCTGCTCTCTCGATCGCTGTCAAAGACTCGGCGGGCAACACCGCCAAAGCCTCCCTTACGCTCGTTGTCGGCCCGCAGTTGGTCATCACGACGGCCGGCCCGCTGCCCGTCGGCTATGTCGACACAAACTACAACTTCACCTTCGCCGCCAGCGGAGGCAGCGGCACAGGCTACACCTGGACCACCAAGTCCGCACTGCCTGGAAGCTTCGGCTTCACCAAGGCCGGCGTCCTCTACGGCCTCACCCCGACCGCCGATACCGTTGTGCTGACGATCGTCCTCACCGACTCGGCCAAAAACACCGCTTCGGCCCAATACACCCTGACCATCAATCCGCTGGTGGCGCAATGCACCAACGACAACCAGGCCTCGGCCCTCTCCGAGCTGCATGGCGTCTACACTTTCACTTTGAACCGCCGCAACCTCTCCACGGGGCAGCTTTCGTATAGCATTGGCAGCTTCGATGCCGACGGCCCGGGCACGATCTCGAACGGCGTGATGGACTCGAACGGCCCCGGGTTCGCCGCAGCCACTCAAAGTACCTTTACCGGCACCTACACCATCGGCTCCGATGGGCGCGGCCGCATGGATCTCACCTATCCCGCGGTCGGGCCGTCGACGCTCAAGCAGAGCTTCTGCTTTGCCCTCGACACCTTTGCAGTGATCAAGAACCCAAAACCACCACCTCCGACGATCTACGGTGTGGCCGCTCACGCCTTCGTCATTGAAGACGACACGTCCAACGTCACCTCTTCCGGTGAACTCATGGCCCAGGTGGTCGATCCCGCAAACTCCATCATGGCAGGCTCCTGGACCTTTGGCATGAGCGGTCGCGCCCATTATCCAACCCTGCTTCCCAATGGCCCGGACCCCCGATTCGCTTTCGCCGGCGCCGTGAATTTCGATGGCCTCGGGTCAATCACCAGCGGGGAGATGGACGAAGTCATCTCCAACGCAGTGAACGGCGTATTGCTGACGCCAGACTACAGACCCCAACAGAGTCTGGCCGGCACCTATTCGATCCCGACGCCCGCGACTGGAACGCCGACGGGCCGCGGCACCATGTCCGTCACCCACGACGGGGTCATCTTCGCCCAGTTTGTCTTCTATCCCTACGGTGGCGCCACGGCCAGTCCCAAGGGCATTGAGAACCTGGCCTCCGGACTCGTCGTTCTTGAAACCAGCGTCCCGGTCTCCGGGACAACGCCCGTTCACGTCGCCTGGGCAGGCACAGGCGCGCGACGCACGGAGACAACATTCTCCGCAGCCGATCTAAATGGCTGGTCGGTCACGTCCCAGTCCTTCGTCGATAACCCCGGCACCAGCAACGAGAGCGAGGGCGTGGGCATTGACGTGGATCATTGGGACGGCGCCGGCAACTTCACCTACACGGGCGATCGGAACGCCGCTGCGCTCGCTACCACCGACTCCGGTAAAGGGACCTACACCGTCGACGCCAATGGGCGTTTTGCCGTCATGGTGAACGGGCTGTGCGCTCCCTGCGGATACCTCACCGGCGTCAATCAGGGCTTCGGTATTTATGATTCGGCGAGCACGAACGCGGTGCTGCTCGAAAGGCAGGTGCTCCCGATCCTCGGCGGCCCCTTCCAGGTCTCCTCGATCCTGGGCGCATACTCTTTCGGCAGCCGCTGGTATGCCTTCCCGCAACAGCAGACCGCGACTGGCGAAACCGTCACGAGAGGCGATGCCATTTTTGCCGGCACGGTGGATACCAACACCATGGGCAAGACTGAGGTCGATATCGCCCAGACCGCGCTCGCAACCGCTACCTCAACTTCCGGGACCACAGGCCGCTTCCTCTACCAGCCCAGCAACACCACCTTCCGCTACGCCATTTACGTCATCGACCCCTATGACGCTGTCGCCATCCCGCTCGGCGGCTCAGGGAGCGTAACCGATCCACTGCTCAGGTTCATGCACCAGTAACCGGGACCAGCATCTCCGCCGGCTCACTCGAGAGTGTGCCGGCGGATGCGCTTCGCACTCGCCGATAGGGCACGAACTCATCCGGCGCCGGATTTGCAGAAAACTTCGACGATGCACTGATCAGGCTCGCGTAGCATGCCCCCTGGTTTATCCGCTCAATAGGAACTGTTGCGCAGCCTGAGACTTACTTCAACGCCGTCCCATCCGCCACCAGCCAAAGCACCAGCACGCAGATTGCGTGCAGAAAAACCAGTTGCCGGATGGCGGCGGAGAGTCTGGTTCCCCTGGCCAGGTTGAACTTGGTCAGCAGGCCCTCCAGCGGAAACTGCAGCAGCAGCAAAAGCTGCGGCAGGGTGCGCCGCAACTCGTCGTCGAATCCTGTTTCGCGCAGGCCGGAGAGCAGTGCGAACGGAAACACGACGCGCATGCCCCACGGGTCCCACTGTGCAATCAGCAGCGGTTGCAGCACCGGGGCCAGGCAGGCCAGGGCGACACCCACGGCCACCGGCCACCAGGAACGCCATCCCGCGGGCGGTGGATTGCGGCGCTTCAACATTTCTTGCGGAGTGGGCATGGTGGCCGCGATCGTGGAGCGCGGCGCGGCGGCCAGGCTGGCGTTCCGCTCGGGGGCAACGGTTGAACCGGCAGGCGCGGCTTCGACGGGTTCTGGCATGGGCACCATCTTTGCAATGCGGAGATGGCCCATGGTTGCACGCGCTTGCCTGCGCGGCAACACCGCTTTTGTGGGAGGCGAGGCACCGGCCGCCTTCTCCGATTCTCGGATGGTGAGACGCGGCCCGTTTGCAGCCATGCTTTAGAATTCATACTGAAGTCACAACCCGTTCACATCCGTCACATGCCATTTTCGAACGCGGACTCCCGGTCCGGAGCGTTGTCCTCCATCGAATCGAATTACTGTTTGCCCGCCGGGCCGAGTATCGATCCATCGCAGCACAACACCTGAAAGGGAGGTGCGCATGAAATACGCCGGATTGCTGGTGATGCCAGCCGGATTCCTGCTCTCCATTGCCGCGCTGATTCTCTTCCCCGCCCTGGCTCCGCGCACGGCCTTTGTGCTGTGCGGGCTTGGGGTGGAGGCGCTGGGACTGGTGGTTGCCGTCCGCGGCCACATGGAGCCGCGCGAAGAGGGACGCCGATGACGCCGACGCTGCCGGGCGCACTGCCCCTGTCTGAATCGACCTTTGTTTTTACTCTCGGCCTGTTGCTTCTGGCTCCGCTGGCCATTGCCGGCGTGGCGCTGATCAATACCGGCCTCGGCCGCTCGCGCTCGGCGGCGCAGTCGCTGCTGGGGTGCCTGGCCATCCTGGGGGTGGCGTCGATTGTCTTTACCCTGCTGGGCGCTACCTTTGCGGGGAATGTGGGCGAAGCCGGACACACGCTGCACCTGGGCGGCAAGGCCTGGGACTGGCTTGGGACAGGGTCATGGTTTCTGGGTGGACTGCAGTCGGCCACGCCGCGGGCGCAACTTGGCCTGCTGTTTGAGTTCCTGGCCGTGGGCATGGCGGCGATGCTGCCCTGGGGATCGGGCGCCGATCGCCTGCGGCTGACGGCGGGGTGCGCGGCGGCAGCAGTGATCGCGGCCACGGTGTTTCCGCTGACGGCGCACTGGGCCTGGAGCGGCTGGCTGGCGCAGCTTGGCGCAAACTTCGGGCTGGGCGCGGGCTTTCTGGACGTGGGCGGCGCGGCCTCGGTCCACGTGGTGGGCGGCTTGAGCGCGCTGGCCATGGTATGGATCGCCGGGTCGAGGCGCGGCAAGTTTCCGCAGCAGGGGCTTTCGACGGCCATGCCGGGACACAACGCAGTCTACATCCTCTTCGGCAGCATGGTGGCGCTGGTGGGCTGGCTGGCCTGGAACGTGGCCGGCGCGGTGCTGTTTTTGAACGCGCCCGCGGCGGCGCTGCCCCTGACCGCGATCAACACACTGCTGTCGGCCTCCGGGGCCGTGCTGGCCACCTTTGCGGTCACGCGCATCCGCTTTGGCAAGCCCGACGCCAGCCTGTGCGCCAACGGCTGGATGGCGGGACTGGTGGCCTCCAGCGGTTGCGCCGCGGTGGTTACGCCGATTGCGGCGATCTTCGTTGGCCTGGTTGCCGGTATTGTGACCCCGCTGATGGTGGAACTGTTCGAGCTTGCCCTGTCCGTGGACGACCCCTCGGGCGCGATCACGGTACATGCCGCGGGCGGGCTGTGGGGACTGCTGGCGGCGGGGTTCTTCGCGCCCGGGGCCGGGCAACTGCTGGCGCAACTGGTAGGGAATGTGGCGCTGCTGGGCGTGGTGCTGCCGCTGATCTACCTGCTTTTCTTTATCCTGAACCGGGTGCACAGCTTCCGCGTGGATCAGGACGGCGAACGCATCGGCATGGACCTGCACGAACTCGGCGGCGGGGCCTATCCCGAGTTTGTGATTCACCGCGACGATTCGTACCGGTGAGGCGGGTGGGGCTGGCCGGATATGGCGCCATTCGCCAGCTTCCAAGCTGGACTGGAGACGAAGCGGAGCGACAACTGTTTGGGAATCCCGCGGGATTCGGCGTAAAGTGTTGGCTGTGAGACGCCAGATCGCCGCAGCATTGCTCTCCGTACTATTCGCTCTTTCAACGGGCGCAGAGATGTCTCCTCGTTCCGACCCATCATGGCCATGTCTCGCGGATGTGCTGAAACGGGAGGTTCCGAATGCCTCCAGTCCGCCCGTTGAATCAGAAACCACCATTATCGATTACGAGATTCTGAACGACCCTTCCTATTTTGTCCTCGGCTACTACGCTATCAACCAGCAGGAGCCAAACTCTATTACGCCGCCGCTGCGAGTCCTCCTCTTGGACAAACGGACCAACTCATGGAAATATCTCGAAATCCAGCCGGATCCCGACAATGCCTGCGTGAGCACCGTCGTGAGCGTCAAGTCTATGGGGGAGAAGTTCTTCATCGCCACCCACATGACGCCCGACGCATCATGTCAGTTTGTCCTTTCGCATAATCTCAAGTTGGAGCACATACTTTTCGGCTCGCCTGCTCAAGTTCCTTCTTCTCGTCGTCTCATCGTCGAAGGCAACGCAGACCATTTTGCTATGACGCACCCTCTAAGCTTGAGCCTGTACGATCCCGCAAGCGCGAAAGAAACGCCGCTCTTGCCGGTCGATGACGACTGTGCAATCAAGTGGATCGACGACGAATTGAGCGATCTGATCGATGACGCTTGGTGCCGGGAGAATAACTCACCGTGCGAAGCTTCAGGAATGAGTGGCATGGCAGAAGACGTCTTTGTCAACGACAGGCCGAACGCAGTGGCAATGCACGTTCAATACTTCGGGGATGGTATGGGACCCAGAGCCGAGAACTTCAAAGCCGATGTGATTTATGTCTTCGACTTACAGGGCAAAACCGTGCTACACCAGGAATTTAAACCGGACGTACTCGAGAAAATGATCGGCAAGTATGACATGCAGAAGCTGACGCAACCATCTATTCTGCGGCGATTGTTTTCACGGCCGGATACCCCTTGTCGCGGCCCCGTTTCTTAATTCGGCGTCCACCACCGCCTTCATTACTCCGCAGCCGGAGATGAACCGCGACAGCCCGCCGGTGAGCGATTCCCTGCTCTCCGGCTCCAGGTTCATGGGTGCGGCGGTGGGTGGCGCTGCCAGCGCCTGTTGCATCTCGCCCGTCCCCTGGGCGTCGAGGATCAGCGATGCCAGCTTCCTTGCCATCTCCAGATCGAAGCTCTCGGAGACAAAGACCAGCCTGCCCCGCGTGGTAATGACGATCGGCCCCTCGTCGCTCGAGAAGATCTGCTCCTGCGACTCCGGTTCCAGCGCCCCCGTGGAGAGCGTGGCGGGGCGCTGCACGGCCAGTTCCGCCTTGAGCCCGGAGTATTTGCGGCCCAGCGCGTCAACGTAAAGGGCGGCGAAGGCTTGCGCCGACGAGGCGTTCTTCCACGCCGAGAGGTAAAACAGCGAGATGGACTTGGTGCTGCCGAGTTCCGCCGGCGATTTGGCGCTCAGCCGCTGGCCGGCCCAGTAAACGCCGCCATCCCAGGCCGGGGTCAGGTCGCGGGCCGCGTTGTCTCCGCCGAAGACTTCGGCCAAAATGTGCAGGTCAAGCTGGCCCATCTGGCCAATGTCGTAGGGCCGGTAAACCGGGTCCACCAGCGGGTGAATGTCGGGCAGCAGCGGCACCGAGGGCAGGTGGCGGTTCTCGTATTCCCGGGGATTGATGATCTCCCAACTCGACGTGGGCGGCCGGTCGAGAGCGCCCGCGAAGGCTGCTTTCTGCCCCTTGTCCATCCAGATGTCCTGCTCAAAACTCAGGCCTTCGCGATAGGGAAACAGCAGCGACTCCGACAGCATGAGCGGGGCGCGGGCCAGCACCGGCGAGTTTTCAGACCCCGACATCTGCTGCTTCACCGCGTCCATCACTTCCGGGTCCTTGACCAGGCTCTTGCCCATCGGCTTGAGAATGTAGTCCATCATCACGGCGGTCGCCTGGCCCTCGGCCACGGCTTCGCGGGCGGTGTCGATCTCGTCCTTGGCCAGGTGATCGGTGTCCTGGTTGGCGTTGACCGAGACGTCGTTCGGGGTCTGGTCGTTCCACTTGTCGAGGTCGGCGTGCTGGTCCTGCAGGGCATGGGTCAGTTCGTGCGCCAGCACCGGCTTTTGCTCGTCCACGTCGACCCAGTCGAGCATGTTCACTGTCTTCGTCTTGGAGTCGTAATAGGCTTCGATCTGCTCTTTGAGCAGGGCCAGCAGGAAGGGCTTCAGGGAGAAGTCGCGATCGAGCATGCCGAATTTCTTGAGCACGATCTCGTCGCGCTGCATGCGCTTGGCGCTCTCGTCTTCGTCGAACTTTTCTTTCAGGTACGCCTCAACCGTGTTGCGGCTGGTGAGCTGGCGCTTGACGTCGCTCTTGATGGGCAGCCCGGTCTCCTGCGAGGAGAACTTGATCAGTTCGTCGACCAGCGAAAAAAGCTGCTTGGCCTGCTCGGGTGTGATGCGGGTTTGCTGCTTGCCCTTTCCCGCGGCCTTGTCCTGGGAGTCGTCGCGCGGCGAGGCCTGCGGCTTGTCCGGCGCCGGGGCGGCCTGCTGGGCGACAACACTGCCCGCGGCTGCAATCAGCAGCAAAGCCGCCACGGCGCTCATTCGCCAATTCCCTGCCCACTTGCCGAAGTGCTGACTCATCGACTCTCCTGGCGCCCGGCGCGTTCTTTGGTCCGCCCGCCGCATCTATCTTCCAAGGCTATAATCATGGATGGCCCCGGCGACCCGATCCATCTGAGGAAATTGCGCGCCGGCCCCGGAAAACTCCCCCATGACGGAAACCACATTCGCCGCCTCCACACCCGCTACGCGGCTTGCCACGCTGCTCAGCTCCATGCCGGCCGCTCCGGCGCTCGCCGTCTACAGGGGAACGCTTACCCCTCAGGAGTTGGACGCACCAGCAGCGGAAACCGTTGCGCTCACCACCGCCGCGGCGGTGCACGACCTGGGCTGGCTCAGCCGCGTGGAAGTGCGCGGAGAAGATCGTTTCCGCTGGCTCAGCGGCATGGTCACCAACATGGTGAACGATTTGGCCGCCAACGGCGGCGCCTGGAACCTGGTGCTGAACGCACAGGGACGGATCCAGGGCGACTTGACCGTGTGGCGCGACGGCGACCGGCTGGAGCTTGAGATTGCCGCCGACCAGCGCGAGAATCTGCTGGCGCATCTGGATCACTTCATCATTATGGACGACGTGGAACTGGTGCCCATGGAAGCGGAGGCCGCGCTCGGACTTGCCGGCCCGCTGGCCAGCCAGGTGCTGGAGCGGCTAGGCTTGCCCGCCGTAACCGAGCCCATGACCCACGTTCGGGTGGAATGGAACGGCCTGGATCTGCGCCTGGTGCGCGATTACGGCGTGCTGGCGGAACACTATGAGCTCTGGGTGCCCGCGGCCGGCCTGGGCAAGCTGTGGAACTTCCTGCGCACGGCAGGCGCAATGCCCGTAGGCGCGGCGGCAGTGGACGCCCTGCGCATTGTCGAAGGCATTCCGATGTACGGCGTGGACATGGTGGAGCGCGATCTGCCCCAGGAAACCAGCCAGATGCGCGCACTGCACTTCAGCAAGGGCTGCTACCTGGGCCAGGAAATCGTGGAGCGCATCCGCTCCCGCGGCGCTGTGCACCGGCATCTGCGGCAGTTGGAACTCACCGGCCCGGTGCCCGCCGCGGGGTCCGAACTCACACTTGAGAGCGATAAGCCTGCCGGACAGATCACCAGCGCAGTCAAGTTGCCAGGCAGTGGCCGCATCGCCGCACTCGGCATGATTCGCGGCGAAGCGGAACTGCGCAACCAGGAATTGACTTACACCTCTGGAGCGGAAAAGGGCACTGCCCGGTTGCTGTCCGCGCCCATTACCCTGAACCCGACTGGACAATAGAGATCATGAGCGACACACCGAAGTTCGAAGTGATTGACCGCCGCAAATTCAAGGCGGAAGAGGAAGAGCGCAACGCAACGCACACGCCCGCAGCCGAACCGCCCGCAAACCAGGAGACTCCCACTGAGCCCCCCGCCGGGCCGCGCCTGGTGGTGAGCGAGCCCAAGCCGGTGGTCGCCGAGGCTCCCGCCGCGGAACCGGAAGCACCCGAAGGCCAGCCGGAGATGCCTCCGCCGCCCACGGCGGCCGAGAGCCGCGAGCAGAAGATGGCTTACGACGCCGCCTCGCAAAGGCTGGAAGACCTGATCCGCGCGCAGAATCCGGCCATGGGCCCGCAGCCCGCGGTCACCTTCGAGCACCTGGTGCAGCAGTTTTATGTCTCGGCCATGATCCAGATGGGAGCGGGCGGCCAGGAAGGCCAGCGCCCCCGCGTGGACATTCTGGGTGCGCGCACCACCATCGATCTGCTGGGCATTTTGGCCGAAAAAACCAAGGGTAACCTGACGCCAGCGGAAGACCGCACGCTGCAGACCGTGCTGTTTGAAGTACGCATGGCCTTCCTTGAGCTGACCAGCATGATCAGCCTGCAAGGCATGCAGCCACCCCAACCCCCGCCGCCGGGAGCCAGGCACTAACCAACGGATGCAAGGCGTACTCACATTCCTGGGGACCGGAACCTCGATGGGCGTTCCCACGCTGGGATGCGACTGCGAGGTTTGCACCTCCGCCGACCCGCACGATCGCCGGCTGAGGCCCTCGGTGCTGCTGCGCTGGGCCGGCAGTCGGGGCCGCGAGCGCGTGGTGGTGATCGATACCGGCCCGGACTTTCGCGAACAAGCATTGCGCACCGGCCTTACGCGGGTGGACGCGGTTTTTTATACCCATGCGCATGCCGACCACATTCTGGGGCTCGATGATCTGCGGCCGCTGAGCTTTACCGTAGCGCGCGAGGGCAACGGCCCCATCCCGCTCTACGCCGCGGAAGACACCATCGCAGCGCTGGAACGCGTTTACGACTACACCTTTTCTCCCCACGCCACCTACCCCACGCGGGCGCGGGTCGCGTTGCGCCCGCTGGCCCCAGTAACTACCGTGGACGGCGTGGAGTTTGTGCGTGTGCCGGTAAAGCATGGCGAGATGGAAATTGCCGGTTTCCGCTTTGGCCGGGCCGCCTACCTGACCGACGTCAGCGGCATCCCGGCAGAGAGCTTTGCCCTGCTTGAGGGCCTCGACCACCTGGTGATCAGCGCCCTGCGCCACGAGCCGCACCCCAACCATGCCACGGTGGAGCAGGCGCTGGAGTGGGCGCGGCGCATCGGGGCGCGGCACACCTGGTTCACGCACATCTCGCACGACCTGGGCCACGAAGCCACCAATCGCACGCTCCCGGACGGCATTGCGCTGGCCTACGACGGCCAGGAGTTTCCGGTTGAGTTGGCGCCACAGAAAGCGGCCGGAACCGAATGAGGAACGACGCCCAACCCATGATTCCGATCTACCGCTCGGTCCACGAGATTCCGGCGGAATTTGGCCCGAGCGTGGCCGCCATCGGCAACTTCGACGGCGTGCACCTGGGCCACCGGCAAATCCTTTCGGCCACGGTGGCGCAGGCGCACGCGTTGGGCGCCAAGGCCGTGGCGCTCACCTTCGACCCCCACCCGGAGCAGTTTCTGCGGCCGGCCCATGCGCCCAAGCTGCTGACGCCCATGCCGGAACGGGCGCGGCTGCTGGCAATGACGGGCATCGACGCCGAATTGGTGCTTCCGTTTGACGCCGCCCTGGCAGGGCTTTCGGCGCGGGAGTTTGTGGATCGCATCCTGGCCGGGGGGCTGCGCGTCTGCGGCCTGCACGAGGGCGGGAACTTTCGCTTTGGACGCCGCGCCGAGGCGGGCGTAGCGGAGTTGCGGGAGTTCGGCCGCGAGTTTGGCTTCGCGGTCGAGGTGCATGAGCCGGTGCGGGTGCATGGGCTGGAGGTGTCGAGTTCGGCCATTCGGACGCTGCTGGCCGCGGGTGACCTGACGCGGGCGCGCTGGATGCTGGGCCGTCCGTTTGAGGTGCTGTCGTCGCCGGCGCGTGGACGCGGCATTGGCACGCGCCTGCTGGTGCCGACGGTGAACCTGGCCGCCTACGACGGGCTGCTGCCGGCGTTTGGCGTGTATGTGACGCACCTGACGGTGGCGGGCCGCCGCTTCCAGGCGGTAACCAACGTGGGCAACCGGCCGACGTTTGGCGAGGCGTCGTTCGCGGTCGAGTCCTACATCCTGGACTTTGAGCCGGTGGATTTAGCCGAGCAGACGCCGGTGGTGTTGGAGTTCCTGCTGCGGCTGCGCGGGGAAATCGAGTGGCCCTCTCCGGAAGCGCTCAAGGCGCAGATCTTCAAGGATGTGGCCAGGGCGAAGCGCTACTTCCGATTGGTGGGGTAGGACCGAGTAGCGCCGACCTCCTGGTCGGCTGTAGCGTGGACCTCCCGGTCCACGCCGCGCCATGAGCAAGACGCTCGTTGCCTGCCCTGAGTCGCTGAACCGCCCCTGCACATCCAAGAGCCGAGGGCCGCCATGGGCGATGCGACGCGGGTAATCAGGAGCAGGTTTGAGATCGAGCAGGATGGCGAGGTCAGCTACCTGGAGTTTGAGACCGACGGGCTGGGCTGGATGACCATCTGGCACACTGAAGTGGCCAAGGCGCAGCGGGGCAAGGGGATCGGGCTCGAGCTGGTGACGACAGCTTTTGAATATGCCCGGGAGAACGGCCTGCGGGTGGATGTGATCTGCCCGCTGGCGAATCACATTGCCGAGAGCCACCCGGAGTTCAAAGCGCTGATGGAGAAGAGATAAGGCTGGCTGCAAGGCCGCGACAGGGCCGGTGCCCCATCTGGCGCGAAATCCCGATGCTAATCGGGCGGCGGGGCCGCTTCGAGAAGCCTCGGTTGGCCGAGCACTCCCAAAGATAGACAGCGGACCCCGTCTTCCTCCCGACGCCAGTTCTCTGGCTTTATCCCTTTGCCACGCCAAAGCGGCGGTTCACTTCGGTCCAGTTGATCACGTTCCACCAGGCGGCCAGGTAGTCGGGGCGGCGGTTCTGGTACTTCAGATAGTAGGCATGCTCCCACACATCGTTGCCGAGCACCGGGTAAAGCCCCTGCGACAGCGGCGAGTCCTGGTTGGGCGAAGTCACCACCTTGAGTTTGCCGCCCGTGAACACCACCCAGCCCCAACCGGAGCCGAACTGCTTGGCGGTGGCCTCGTTAAATGTCTTCTTGAAGGCCTCAAAGTCGCCGAAGTCGGCGTTGATCTGCGCCGCCACCGGGCCGGTGGGCGCGCCGCCAATGCCTTCGGAGCCAACCGGGCCCATCAGCCGCCAGAAGGCCGTGTGGTTGGAGTGGCCGCCGCCATTGTTGCGGACCACGGTGCGAATATCCTCGGGCACCTGGTTCAAGTCGCGCAGCAGGTCGTCCACACTTTTGGCAGCCAGGTCGGGGTGG
>Ga0181516_10002481_pt1 | contig 13069 bp, 16 predicted proteins | sample PEATcosm2014_Bin_25_FD_121104 | JGI IMG/M metagenome (GOLD analysis project Ga0181516, IMG submission 121104) | Peatland microbial communities from MTU Mesocosm Facility, Houghton, MI, USA - PEATcosm2014_Bin01_10_metaG | ecosystem: Environmental > Terrestrial > Soil > Wetlands > Peat | place... | reverse complement strand
CTTCCCTGTGCGGGCTGCGGCGGCGGGCGCGCGGGCCTAAGAAAGTGCGCGACAAAATGGCGTCTGCGTTCCATAAGTAGTTGGAAACAGGAAGGTTATCGCAATAAATCGCGGCAAGGCCGGATATGGCGCGTGAAATGCACTGAATGAGAGGCGTGAGGATACCGGTTTGACTATATTGTTTCCGCAGGAACCTACAGAAGATGAAGCAGTTAGCCGATCTGGGGAAGGCACCGGCAGGCCTGTTGCACGGGTCTTGCTGGTGGCGGAACACCCTATGTCGAGCGAGTCCATGGCAGCTATCTTTCGACAAAATGGATTGGCGGTGGAGACGGCCGAAAGTGGCGCCGAGGCGCTGCAGGTGGCGGCCATGACGCCTCCAGATGTGCTTGTGACGGATCTGACAGCGCCCGAGATGAACGCGGTCGATCTGGCGTTCGAATTGCGCAGGATAGTTCCCGAATGCCGCGTCGTCTTGTCGATCGGACCCGCGCATCGGCCCGATGGTGCGTTCGAGGCCCGCATTGCGGGGCAGGGCTTCGCCGTTCTTGCCAAGCCGGTGCATCCGGCGGAACTGCTGGCCTGCATCTATGACCAGCTCAAGATCAAACGGGCGAACGGAACGGAAGCACCGAAGGACGCGAACCGCAACTGAGCCGGTAAGCAGCGGGCAATCGCATGAGCGAAGGGCGACTCGGTCACAGTGTGCCGGTTACGCCGGGAGCGCCATTCTGAATCGGCTGTGCGCCGGTGACACTTCCGCCCGGCATCATCTGCTGGTCGGCCAGCGGATCGTACACGAACTCCCACTCGTTGTAGTGGGTCTTCTTTTTGTAGACCAGGATGGACGGCTTGGGACTCATGGGCGAGAAGCCGATGATGCCCGCGCCGCCGAACGTGGGCCCGGTGGGGTTGGTGCCACCGGCGCCTGGGCTGTTGGGGTCGGTCGGGTTGGCAGCGGTCGGGTTGTTCGGGTCTGCTGGCGTCGTGCCGGCGTTCGGGTCGGTGGGGGTGAGCGGATTCTGGGGGATCAGTGAATTGGCGCCCGCGATTCCGCTGGCGCCGCCGGGGCCGACGCCAGCCATGGTGGTGCCCATGAGCGGCTGCCCGAAGAACCCCATCGCCGTGGGGGCCTTGTTCTGGCCCAGCAGGACGGGCTTCCATTCGTCCTTGCCGGTCGTAGGGTCCTTGTACTTCTTGCGCAGAAAGCGGATTTCGTTGGTCTTGACCAGCGCGTCGAGATTGGGGGGATAGCGCTGGAATTTCTTGTAGTACATCTTTACGGCGCGGGCGTACTGCTTGCCGCGCTGCATGGTCTCGACTTCGCGATCGCGTTGGATCTCCTTGGCGATTTTAGGCAGGGCCACGGACAGTGAAAGCATGAGCAGGAATACCATAAACAACACCGCAAGCAGAACATAGCCCTGCTCGGAGGGTTTGCGGCGGGATCGAATTGGAATGCGACGGGTCAAATTAGTGTTGCGTTTCTCCCCTCAAGGTATCGTTTGCTCAAGTTCCTCGGTTTGGTTCCCATTCCCCCAGGGGCTAAAGCCCGCTTGATTCGTTGTCGATTCTATGTACGGGCTGAAGCCCGTACCCTTCAAGTCCTTGCCCGTCAAAAAAGGCAGAGGAATCAGAGTCTCCCTAACCCCTCGTTCCTAATCTCTACTGCGTATCCGTGTTGCTCTTGGTGTTTGCGACCAAGGGCAGCGACTGCGTGTTGTTGTAGCCCAGGTCTGTTACTTGGACGCTGCCGGGTGAAATAGCGCCCACCTTGTAACGATGATTGACAATTTCGCCGGATCTGGCAAGGAAGATGTCCTCGCCGTGAACGAAGAAGGCGCGGAGGGACTTGTCCTTGGCCTGGGTATAGCCGAAGTACTTGAGGTCGATGGAAGGCGGCCGGGGCGGCTCGGGTGGCGGGGGCGGCAGAGTTGCGGCAGCCTGCTCCTCGCGGGCGCTCTTGGCCGGCGTCTCAATGGAAACGGCCGGAGCCGACTCGGCGGAGAAGATGTTTCTGCCGGTGCCGGAGTAGGCGACCTGTTCGCTGAGCGCCAACCGGGCAAAGTGCAGGGCCGGGTCGATGCCGCTGTCGTTCAGCTTTTGGGCCTCAGGTCCGGCGCTGGCCATACCCGCCACGGAAGCAACGGGTTTTCCGGCGGCTGGCGTGCGCAGCGCAGGCACGTTCTGGGGGAGGGAAGCGGCGGGCGGCGTGGAGGGACCGGCAAAGGCCTTGTAGAGCTGCCAGCCGCCAAAGGCCACGATAAAAGCGAACAGGACAACGACGATGTAAACCTGGCGCTTGTTTTCGGTTCCGAGCTTGATCGCCATGATTTAGAGGCCCTCCTTTCCAGCAATAGCCTGGGACGAAGGCGCTGCGGGCGGGGTTTGACCGTCAGGCGGGGTGGGTGCGAGACCGCTGGCGGCGGCATCGGCGGGCCTGAGCCAGGTGGAAACGCGGAGGCGCAGGTTCACCAACCCGCCCTGCTGGCCGGTGAGCGACATGGCGCGGACCACAAAGAAGGTCGAGTCGCGTTCGAGGGAATTGATGAAGCGCATGATCTCCGGATAGGCGCCACTGATGCCGGCGTCCATGGAGATCTCGGTCAGATTGGCGCCGGGCAGGCCCTGCGTGTATTGAACGCGGGAGAGGCGAACGCCGGCCTTGACCTGCAACTCGCCGATGCGCGTGGCGATGGCGGAGTAGTTGGGCGGAATGCGCCTGGAGTAGAAGTCCTGGATCTGGCTGCGGGTCAGGTCGACGCGCTTGTCGAGGCCGCGCAAAGGAGCGGTCTCCAGGTCCAGCGCCTTCAACTGGTACTGCTTGCTCTGCAGGGCGTCGGTGGAGCGGCTGGAAATGGCGCTCCAGTCGAGCGCGAAGCGGACGGCCAAGCCAACCACGAGCAGGAACATGACGCCAAAGCCAATGTAGTGCCAGGTGAGCGGAGCGCTGAGGCGCTCGCGCCAGGAAGCGGTCGGGCGAAGGTTCATTGCGGGCCTCCTGCATCGGGCCGGGGACGCCGGTGGGAAGGCGGCCGGGAGATTCCGGCGTAGGGTGAGCGGCTATTGGGCGAGCCGGGAGGAAGCAGCCGGTTGGGTTGTGCAGAGCCGGGGATCGCTGCCGCGGAGTGAGCCGGGGGCACGGCGACAAGGGAACTGGAGGGCTTTGCGGACTTTTGCGGCGCCTTTGCAGGGGCGGCGGACGGCTTGTCGGCTGCTTCGGCTGCTTCGGCTGGTTTCTCTGGAGCCGGTGCTGCCTTTGTGTCATTGAGTACGGGCGGCGTGTAATCGGCCAGCAGGTCGAGGTTGATGCGATTGGAAGCACTGACGGGAATCAACTGCTCGCCGCCGGGGCCGCCGGTTGCTTCCGCGCTTTCGCCCACCATGCGGGGCAGTACAAAGTGCTTGGAGTGTTCCAGGTTCTGCACCAGTTCGAGCGCGCGATCGCGGGGCCCGACCACCCGAAGGTGAAGAGTAATGAGGCCGGTCTTGTCGCGAATCGGCTCCAGGTTCGAGACCTGAACGCCCCCGGGGAGCACGGTTTCAAGGTCTTCCATGGCCAGCGTCCAACTGAACGCCTTTTCGTCGAAGAGCTGATTGAGCGCCGCGGCGTGGGTCAGTACCTGGGAGTTGATCGGCTGGCGCATCAGGTCCTGAAAGCCCTGCCGCTCACGGGCAATGGCGGCAATCTTGTCGTCGATGGTGCGTTCGCGGGCGCGTGCCCGTTCCGCCTTCTGGTGGAAGGCGTGCAGTCCGAAGCCGAGCCCGATAGCCAGGACGGCGAGCACGCCCATGGCGATGCGCAGCCGCTTGAGCGCGGGTCCAACGTCGGAAAAGGGGCGAGTTGCGAGATTCAGCGTGATGCGCATCGGTCTATCCTGCCTCCGCCAGTGCGCCGGTAACGGCGGCGATGTTGAGGTCACCGAGAGCGGTCATGATGCCCGAATTCGGGCGGGGCGCCAGGTCGGCCACATCCAGTTCGGGGCTGTCGATCCACTTGGCAAATTCTTCTGCGGTGCCGTCGCCGGAGTAGAAGAGCTTACGCGGCGGGGCTTGCAGCCTGTCCTCGTAGTATGCTGCGGCCACGGCCACGCCGCGGCGCACCTCGTCGAGCCGGAGCGTTGGCTCCTCCGGCAGGTCGAGCGTGCGATAGAGCAGCAGGTCGTTGCCGTTGGTGATGGAAGTGGTGAGGGCCGTGCCGGTGAGATTGGCGGTGAAGACGGCTTCGAGCGAGTCGATTCCAGCCAGCGATGCCAGGCTCGAGGGCAGCACCGCGCCCGGCTCGTAGCCGGCGCCGCGCACGGCAGCCTCGTATTCCTCCAGTATTTGGCCAGGAATGACAGCCGTGAGTACCTTGACTTCACTTTCGCTCTGGGTCAGCACCTGGTAGGTTACCGCGCTATGTTCAATGTCGAAGGGCACCATCTTGCGCAGTCTGAAGCGAAGCACCGGGAAGGCTTCGGCCTCCTTGGTGGGCAGCGAGTCGAAATCCAGTACAAAGACGCGAACCACGGAGTCCGGGACGATGACCGTGACGGCCCGGCTGCGCGGTGAAACCTGGTCGAGAGTGGAGCGGATGGCTGCTGCAATTGCCTCTTTAGCGCGTAGGTTCGGCTCGCCCGTACCAGGCACCAGCGATCCAGGCGGCAGCGATTGGAAGGCGTAGACAGGTGCGCCGCCCTTGGCGGAAACGGCCGCGGCCAAGACCCCTTCCGGAGCCAGTTCCACCGCTGCCGGAGGGCGGCTGCCTGTCTCAGTTCCGAGTTTGACTTTGCTCAGAATCGAATTCATCAGCGGGAAGCCTCAATGAAGGTGACCTTGTTGATTTCCTTGAGCGTGGTCAGGCCACGGCGGACGCGATCGAGTGCCGACTCGCGCAGGAAGCTCATGCCCTCTTTCTGTGCCAGCTTGCGCACTTCGGAGGTGGGTTTCTTTTCCAGAATCAGTTCGCGGATAGGGTCGGTGAGATCGAGGAGTTCGTGGATGGCGGTACGGCCGCGGAAGCCGGTGCCGCCGCACTCCATGCAGCCTGCGCCTTCGCGGAAACCGAAGCCGTGCCACTCTTCCGGTCTAAGGCCGCTGATGACCAGGGCGTCGTCGTCGTAATAGACCGTTTGTACGCAGTGCTCGCAGATGGTGCGAACCAGGCGCTGGGCCAGGATGCAGTTGAGCGCGGAGACAAAGTTATAAGCCTCGACGCCCATGTTCAGGAAGCGGCCCAGCACGTCGACCACGTTATTGGCGTGGACCGTGGTGAAGACGAGGTGGCCGGTGAGCGCGGAGTTGATGGCGATCTGCGCCGTCTCCTGATCGCGGATTTCGCCCACCAGGATCTTGTCCGGATCGTGGCGGAGGATGGAGCGCAGGCCGCGGGCAAAGGTCAGGCCCTTCTTCTCGTTGACGGGAATCTGCGTGATGCCGCGAATCTGATACTCGACGGGGTCCTCAATGGTGATGATCTTGTCTTCGTCGCTCTTGATCTCGTTCAGTGCGGCATAGAGGGTGGTGGTTTTGCCGGAGCCTGTAGGCCCGGTGACCAGCACCATGCCGTAGGGCTCGCGAATGTAGCGGCGGAAGCGGCGCAGGTCCTCGTCGGCGAATCCGACCACGTCGAGGGTCAAGTGGCGAAACTTCTCGCTCATCGACTCTTTGTCGAGTACGCGGAGGACGGCGTTTTCGCCATGCACGGTGGGCATGATGGAGACGCGGAAGTCGATGAGGCGGCCCTTGTAGCGAACGCGAAAACGTCCGTCCTGGGGCACGCGGCGCTCGGCGATGTCGAGCTCGCTCATGATTTTGATACGGGAAAGGATGGTGGAGTGGTGCTCGCGCGCGATGGGCGCCATGGCCGGCTGCAGCACGCCGTCGATGCGGTACTTGACGACGACGGAATCGTCGTTGGTCTCGATATGGATATCCGAGGCGCGCCGTTCGAGGGCGGTAAAAATGGTGGTGTCGACCAGGCGGATGATGGGGCTGATGTCTTCTTCGCTGGTCAGCTTCTCAATCGAGATGCTTTCGTCGCTGTTGTCGTCGCCGGTCAGCACGTCGAAGGTGAGCCCTTCGCTGGCTTCGTCGAGCACGCGCTGCGACTGCTCGGTTTTTTTCAGCAGGTCGGTGATCTGCGTGAGGGTGGCAACACGGGCAATGATGCGGTGACTGAGCAGGCCCGCGATCTCGTCCAGGATCATCAGACGCGAGGGGTCGCTGACGGCTATGACTAATGCGTCCTGCTGCTGCTCGATGGGAACGAAGTTGTAGCGGAACATCAGCTCGACCGGCACGGTGCGGAGCAGGTCGTGCTGGATTTTGAAGTTTTTCAGGTCGACGAATTCGGCACGATAGCGGCGCGCCAAGGTCTCAGCCTGGGCCCGTTCATCCTGCACTACGGGAAGCGGAATCATTGTCGCGTCTGCCATAAGGGTTACTGCTGACCTCCGGCCGCGCCCAGCGAGAAGATGGGCAGGTAAAGAGAGATAAGAATGAAGACCACCACGATTCCCATGACGATGAGGATGGCGGGCTCAATGAGCGCGAGCGCGGCTGTGAGCGCCGTGGCGACATCCTCCTCAAAGAACTCGGCCACCGAGTTGAGCATCTGGGGCAGGGCGCCCGTCTGCTCGCCCACGGTGATCATCTCCGAGGCAAGGTCGGGGAAGACGCCGGTTTTGCCCAGGGACTCGGCCAGGCTTTTGCCCTCGCGGACGGTGCCGATGGATGCGAAGACTGCACGCGATACTTTGCGCGAAGAGATGGAGCGGGCCGCTGTCTCCAGGGACGGCACCAGGGGCAAGCCCCCGGTGAGCAGCGTGGAGAGCGTGCGCGAAAACAGCGCCACCTGGTACTTGATCCAGATTTTGCCGAAAACCGGCAGGCCGACGCGGAAGGCATCGATGAAATCCTTCCCTTTTTCAGTGGTCGAGCCCTTATAGAGCAGGGACCCGACAACAACAAGGCCCAGGAAGAGCCAGAGAAAGTTGTGATTGAGCCACTTGCCGAAGTTCATCAGCGCCATGGTCATGGCGGGGAGCTTGTTGCCCATCTGGTCGTAGAGCACGGCAAACTGCGGCACCACGACAGCCAGCAGAAAGACCATGAGGCCCGCCACCAGCGTGAGCAGCAGGGCGGGATAGATGAGCGAGGCAGTCATCTTTTTGCGGAAGGTGAGCGAGACCTTTTGGAAGCTGACGTAGCGCTCCAGCACCTCCTGCAGGTTGCCGGAACGTTCGCCGGCCAGCAGGGTGGTGGTGTACATGACCGGAAAACCGCTTTGCGCCTCGAAGGCTGCCGAGAGCGCCTCGCCGGTTTTCACTCGGTTGGAAACATCGTCGAGCTGGCTGGCAAGTTGCGCGTTTTTTTGGATCTTCGACAGCATTTGCAGCGAGCCGAGGATGGGCAGGCCGGCTTTGACCAGCGTCAAAAACTGCTGGTTGAAGACCAGGAACGGTTCCAGCTTGACCTTGCGGCGGGAGAGACCGCCGATTCCCGAGCGGCTTTTGATGGAGAAGACGTGAAAACCGGCATGGGTGAACCGGGCCCTCAGCTCGTCGGCCGAAGCCGCCGTGTGGACTTGCTCTTGCACGCGGCCACGTTCGTCGGCCAGCTTGATTACAAATTCTGCCATAGCTCCGGTTGCCGGGGATGCGTGTTGGGCTCGGCCGGCCTTTCTTCGGTTGTCCTGCTCAAAGGGTACCAGTCTGAACTGCTCGATAGACGAAGGCAAAGCGTAAACCGTTCGATACCCGGTCAGGCGGATCGGTTGGGTCGAGAATGCGAAGGTTAAGTGTCCGCGCTGTCTCCGTTTATTAGCGAAAAACTGATTCGAGTATCCCGGTTGCCGCTTGCCGGTGACGTTGAGATGGATCAAGCAAATGATATTTTGCTCGGGGGCGGAAGCGGCATCGACCAGGTAGGTGCATCGAGGGAGCGTGTGGGATGGAAGCGCTCCAAACATAAGATGGTGTCGATTCTGAGAATGGTGTAGAATCCCAATATGAGGACGAATGTCAATCTCGAAGAGGACGCTCACATGTTCGCGTCGATCTATGCCGAGGCCAAAGGCATTACCCTGGGCGCCGCGATCAGCGAGCTGATTCGCAAGGCGGAGAAGATCCCTGAACCCGCGCCCAACATCGGGCGGTCGGCGAACGGGTTGCCGTGCTTTCCTTCGCGGGGCGTGGTGGTGACAACCGAGATTGTCAGAAAGATTCAGAATGAGCTCGACGGGGTTTAAGTACCTGCTCGACGTGAACGTATTGATTGCGCTCGGCGACGTTGACCATCGGCACCATCGGACTGCAGTGCAGTGGTTTCGCTCCTCGGGGAGCGAGAACTGGGGCGTTTGTCCGATCACCGATGCCGGGTTTGTGAGGATCACGACGCATCCATCGTACCCAGGGACCTGTACGCTGGTGCAAGCGACCGACTTGCTTGCCGGCTTTGCCGCGCACCCCGGATATCGCTACTGGCCAATCTGCGACCCTTGGACAGAACTCGCCAGCCCCTTGCTGGGCAGGATCTTCGGCCACCAGCAGGTCACGGATGCCAGCCTGCTCGGCCTTGCCATCAAAAACGACGGCATCCTGGTGACGTTCGATAAGACGATACGGTACCTCGCGGGGCCGGAGTATAGCCGCCATCTGCTGGTGCTGGAAACTCGTTGAAACGGGACTCGTTGGGTTGTCAAAGACAGGAAGCGACGAGCGCCGAATTCCGATCGCAAACGGTTGGACTGGAACGTCTAAGCAGGATAAGGGAAGGAAGCCGGCGTGACACTCGAAGCGGATTCGGCGATGCGGGGATGGGGACGGAGTTCGGGGTTCGCAGAGAGGCTCGTTCCGCTGCTGCGTAGGCATCGGGCGGCGGTCAGCACCCTGGCGGCGGCCTTGGCGGTGGCGGCGTTCGGTTTGCCGCTCGCCTTCCACGGCGGCCGGTCGGCGTCGGTGGTTGCGCCTTATCCGCACGAACTGGCCCAGGTGAGCTTTGCCGTGGCCGGGGACGTGATTCCGCATGAGCCGGTGCGCGCCGCAGCTGCCGCAGCCGCCGCCAGGGGAGAAGCGCCGGAGACCCAGGGCTGGGGCGCGCTCTTTAGCGACGTCAGCGACATCTTCCGCAAGGCAGACTTCGGCTTTGTGAATCTCGAAACCCCGGTGGCTCCGGCGCACTCGCACGGATCCAAGCCGTTCATGTTCGACGCGCCGGTGGCGCTGCCCGACGGGCTGAAGGCCAATGGCATCAAGATCGTCTCCTTTGCCAACAATCATGTGATGGACCAGGGCTGGCCGGGCTTTGCCGAGACGCGAGAGCACCTGAAGGCCGAGGGGTTGATCTTTGTGGGCTCGGGCGACACGGCCGCCGACACCTGGCAGGCGCAGATCGTCGAGGCCAACGGCATCAAGGTGGGCTGGCTGGGAATGACCCGCTGGCTCAATGGCAATCGCAATCCCGACAAGGACGACCAGCCGCATGTGAACTTCTTCCCGTATCCGGGCGAGTCAGGCGGCGCGCAGGGCATGGACGAGGCTGGCGTGCTAGAGGCCGTCAAGAGAGCCCGCGCGCAGTGCGACTTCCTGGTGGTTTCAATCCACTGGGGGGTGGAATACGCGGCCGCGCCCCGGCCGGAGGATGTGGAGACGGCGCACAAGATGCTGGAAGCCGGCGCGTCGGTCCTAGTCGGCCACCATCCCCACGTGCTGCAGCCGGTGGAGACGTATCGCACACAAGATGGGCGCGATGCGGTCATCTTCTACTCGCTGGGGAACTTTCTGTCGAATCAGTCGCGGAGCTATGTCGACGGCCTGATGCCGGACAAGGACGGCGATCCGCGCGACTCGCTCATCGGATTGTTTTCCGCGGTGCGGAAGGACTACGGCCCGGCGGGCGTGCGCGTTGAACTGGGCCACGTGGGCATTCTGCCGGTGTGGGGCGAAAATAACCGCAACGAACTGGCGCGCGGCAAGACGAAGGACACGGTGATCCGGCCGATCCTGATCGATCGAGAAATTCCGCGGCTGCAGGCGCGGCTCGACGAGTTGAACAAGCTAAGCCAGCCTGGGACGGAACTGAGCGCCGAGCAGAAGAAGGAGTTTATCGAAGTGACCACGCGGCTGAAGCTGTTGTCGGACCGGCGGGGACTGCTGCTGGCGCGGACTGGGGACGAGTATGTGATGGACCCGCCGAAGATGGCGGCGAAATAGCTTTGAAGTCGGGTGAAGAGGCCAGAGAGTTAGGCTACGATTTCAACTCCCTCGGCCTGCGCCGCGGTTGTCAGGTCGCCGTCCAGCGTCGCCAGCGGAATACTCTCCTGCTTGGCCAATTGAAGATATGCGGCGTCATACAGGGAGAGCTCGTACTTCCGCGCCAGTTGCAATGTCGCCATACTGTCTTGCGGAAACACAAGGCGCACGAGCAATCCCGTCGACTCAAGGAACCGCTCCGAATCGGCCGGCGTAATCCGGCCCCGATGCTCGTTGAGCACCAAGACGTTTCGCACCTCGTACCACCAGATAGCCGGAACCACTGGCCGGTCGGTCAATGCCCGTGCCGCGGCCGCCTCGGCGCGCGGGTCGCTCTCATCCTGCATTGCCCAACAGATGGCTATCGAGGCATCGAGCGCGAACGGCATGGCTACATCCGCCCTTCGTTCTTGTCCGCGAGGATCTGGGCAAGCGAAATAGGCTTCACGCGCTTGCGGATCGCTCGAATGGTCTCCATCGCCTGCCGCGCCTGTTCGGCGTAGGTCTCCTCTTCGGAATCCGGAACAATGCGGGCAATCCGGCGGCCATGCCGTGTGATCACGATCGTCTCACCGCGCGCCACATCGTCGAGCAGGCGGAGGAAGTGAGTCTTGGCGTCCGATGCCAGAATAGTTCGCATAAAATTGACCAGTCAAAGCGACTGGTCAATTTTATCATCATTCGCGATGCAGAGGAGTAGTCCCCGAGGCTTCCCGATCCTGCCCCTCAGAGGCTGCGGGGCGTTCGGCCGGTTCTTCCGGCAGCCGCCGTGCCCACGCAAGCTCAGGCCGCGAGCTGCCCGCGCCGCGTTTTTCCAGTTCCGCGGAGGCTCCGGTGTAGCGGTAGTACTCCCGCGTGGTGGCGCCGATCTTCAAGCCTATCTTCCCAAGCTCAGCCATCGTCCCCCCTGCCAGTCCCTCAGCCCCTTAGCCCCTCAGTCCCTGCCATCAATACCCTGCCGCCACCAGCCAGGTCTCCGTCAACTCCATCTCCGGCTTCTTCGCCAGCATCTGCGCATGTGCCAGCTTCACCAGCACGTCGGCCTCCACGTTCACCGGGGCGCCGGGGGACAGCGTGTGCAGGTTGGTTCGCCAATAGGTCAGTGGCAGGATCGCAATCGTGATCGCCTCGCCGTCGAAGTCGGCGATGGTGAGGCTGATGCCTTCAACGGCCACCGAGCCTTTGTGCACCATCCAGGCCCGCACGTTTTCCGGCACCTTCACCTTGAGGGTCCAGTCGGTGGTGTCGGGGTTGAAGTCGGGGCTGTCAGGCGAGATGACAGGGACCAGCGACACCAGCGAGCCGCAGCCGTCCACGTGGCCCTGGACAATGTGTCCGCCCAGTGGGCTGCCAGCGGCGGTGGGCAACTCGAGGTTGACCTTGGAGCCGGGGGCGAGCGAGCCGAGCGAGGTCTTGTCCAGGGTTTCCTGGGCCAGGTCGGCGTGAAAGTAGGTGGGGTCGACGTCGAGGGCGGTGAGGCAGACGCCGGAGATGCCGAGCGAGTCGCCCTCGCGAAGGCGCGAGGCAACGCCGGGCGCTTCAATGGTGATGCGCCGCACGCCGCCGGTGCTCTTGAGGCTGACCAGCGTGCCCGTCTGTTCGATGATGCCGGTAAACATGCTTCTATTTTACGGGGTCGGGGGCCGCTCAGCCGGCGATCATGACAATGGCCCCGGCAGTGATGAGCAGGCCGCCGAAAAGGCTCGAGGCGGTCAGCCGTTCGCCCAGCAGCAGCCAGGCCAGGATCATCACCAGCGGCACGCTCAGCTTGTCCAACGGCGCCACGCGCGAGGCCGGCCCCAACTGCAGGGCGCGGAAGTAGCAGATCCACGAGAGGCCGGTTGCCAGTCCGGAGAGGCCGAGGAACAGGAGCGTCCGGCCGTCGAGGGCGCGGATCTCATCCACTGCGCTGAGCGCCGCGCCGCCCACGCCGGGCTTGCCGAAGACGAAGACCATGCCCCAGGCGAAGAAGAGCACGACCGTGGTGCGCAGGGCCATGGCCAGGTTTGAGTCGACGTGTGCCACGCCCACCTTGGCCAGCAACGCGGTGGCCGCGGCAAAGGCGGCCGAGAGCAATGCCCATCCAATCCAGCTCATGGAGACCATGCTATCTGGATCGGCCTCCGGCGGCGGCACTTGAATCTTTTAAACTTGAGGGATGGAGATTGGCCAAGCCAGCAAGACCGCTCTTCGGGTCGCCATCCGCCGCGCCGCGCACCAGGTGATCGACTCGCCGCGCGTCCTGGAGGACCCGATTGCCCTGCCGCTGCTGGGCCCGGGGTACGCCCGCGACCTGGAACGCGCCATGCACAAGGTGACGCGGGACTTCCGCGGATTCATGGCAGCGCGCAGCCGCTATGTAGAGGACCTGCTGGCCGAGGCGGTTGGCGGCGGCGTTGGGCAATACGTGATCCTGGGCGCCGGCCTCGACACCTTTGCCTACCGCAATCCGTTCCCGGCGCTGCGGGTCTTCGAGGTAGATTTTCCGGCCACGCAACTGTGGAAACGCGAGTTGCTGCGGCAGGCCGGGATCGCCGAGCCGTCGAGCCTGACCTTTGTGCCGCTCGATTTTGAGCACCGGACGCTGGCCGACGGGCTGGCAGATGCGGGATTCGATCGCGGCGCGCCGGCCTTCTTTGCCGCGCTGGGCGTTGTGCCTTATCTCACGCTTGAGGGCTTCCGGGCCACGCTGGCCACCGTGGCCCAGTCGCCCGCCGGTACGTCGCTCTCCTTCGATTACGCATTCCCGCCCGACATCCTTACGCCCGAGCGAAGAGACGTGTTTGACGGGCTTTCAGCGCGCGTGGCCGCAGCCGGGGAGCCGTTCCGGGTTT
>Ga0181516_10002479_pt1 | contig 13093 bp, 11 predicted proteins | sample PEATcosm2014_Bin_25_FD_121104 | JGI IMG/M metagenome (GOLD analysis project Ga0181516, IMG submission 121104) | Peatland microbial communities from MTU Mesocosm Facility, Houghton, MI, USA - PEATcosm2014_Bin01_10_metaG | ecosystem: Environmental > Terrestrial > Soil > Wetlands > Peat | place... | reverse complement strand
CTGGATGACCGCCGAGCTGGGCCGCCAGCCCTGGCTCATCTACGGATTGATGCGCACCAGCGAGGGTTTTCCGACACCGTTTCCGCGAGCAACGGATTGTTTACGCTGCTCGGCTTCATGGGACTCTACACGCTGCTGGGCCTGCTGTTCACCGTGCTCGTCTATCGTGAGATCGCGAACGGGCCCGATCCAAAAGCCCCTGCCGCCGAACTGGCAACTGACAACTGATAACTGATCACTGAGGTCTCATCATGATGGGTTTTCTCTGGTTCTGGCTCGTTGCGATCATGATCGTCGGCTACGTCGTGCTCGACGGCTTCGACCTGGGCGTGGGCGTGCTGCACATGTTTCTGGTGCGCACCGAGGCCGAGCGCAAAGCCGCGCTGGCCTCCATCGGCCCCGTGTGGGACGGCAACGAAGTCTGGCTCCTGGCCGGCGGCGGCACGCTCTACTTCGCCTTCCCGCTCCTCTACGCCTCGGCCTTCTCGGGCTTCTATCTCCCGCTCATGATCGTATTGTGGCTTCTTATTTTGCGCGGCGTAAGCCTCGAACTGCGCAACCATCTCGACATGGGCGTCTGGCGCTCGCTGCTCGACGGCGTCTTCGGTTTTTCCAGCGCCCTGCTCACCATCTTTTTTGGTGCGGCCCTCGCCAACGTGCTGCGCGGCGTGCCCCTCAATGCCGATGGCTATTTCTTCCTGCCCTTGTGGACCAACTGGCAACCCGGCGTCGCGCCCGGCATTCTCGATTGGTACACGGTCATCGGCGGCCTCGTTGCATTCACCGCGCTCACGCTGCACGGAGCTTTGTGGCTCTCGCTCAAGACCACCGGCGACCTGGAGCAGCGCGCCCGCAACGTGGTGTCGCCGCTGTGGCTCATCCTGGTTTCGCTCACCGTCGTCAGCCTTTTCGCCACCATCGCCGTGCGTCCCGCAAGCCTGGACAATTACTTTACTTATCCGTTCACCTTCGTCATTCCCGCAGGCGTCATCGCCTCGCTCGCCGCCCTCTGGCTCTGGAACCGCAAGCGCGAGCCGCTAAAGGCGTTTCTTGCCTCGTGCCTCTATCTCTTCTTCATGTTGGCTGGCGCCTGCTGGGGCTTGTACCCCGTACTGCTGCCCGCCACCACCGGCGCAGCCAACGACATCACCCTGCCCCGCGCCATTTCCGGTCCGCACACCCTGGCGGTGGGCCTCGCCTGGTGGATCTTCGGCATGACATTGGCGGTGGGCTACGTGGTCTTCGTCTACTCGCGCTTCAAAGGCAAAGTCGACCTAGCCGCCGGCGGGCACTGACGCAGCAACCGAATGCACGATTTACGCAAAATGCGTAAATATTTACGCATTTTGCCTAAGCTCGTTATCGAGCTCCAGCCCTCACCTCAAGCGGAAATGCGCGGCGATGTTGAGTTGTCGATGAACTTGACCGAGCCACAGGAGCAGCCCCCGTAGGGGGCCAAAGAAAGTAGCCCCGGGTGCAGTCCGCGGTAGCGGACGGAACCCGGGGAAACAAGTCCCATTAGGGCGAAAAGCCCCGTAGGGGCGGCAGAAACTAGCACAGGCATTTCGGCTGTGCGTCCAGGAGGGAGCAGGGACCTTCAGGTCCCTGAATCTGAGGGCAAAAATAGGTCCGGCCTTCAGGCCCGGAAATCCGCGCACGTATTCCGCGAACCCATGCTCCCTCACGGAAAAGCTAGGAGCTAGAAGCTAAAGGCTAGAAGCTGCTTTTCTTACAGCTCCACCAGCGTCCCCACCGGCAACGGCTGCTTGAACGCCTCCGCCGTCCGCTCCCGCTCCGGATCCCAGTTCTTCGGCTGATAGATGCAGCACGGCTCCGCGGCCAGCGGATCGCCGGTCAGCGCATACGCCCGCGCCCGCGATCCTCCGCAAATCTCCTTGTACTCGCACGCCCCGCACTTGCCTTCCAGGCGTTTCGTATCGCGCAGCGCCTTGAAGATCGGCGCGTTGCGATAAATCTCACTGAGCGGCGTCTCGCGAATGTTCCCCGCGTGAATCGGCAAAAATCCGCTCGGATACACATTGCCCATGTGCGAGATAAACACAAATCCCTTGCCGTCGTTCACGCGCCGCGTCGCCCAGTTCATCGCGCGCGTCCGGCCGTCGGCTGTCGGCGCGCCGGCCTCATACCCGGCCCCATGCGGATGTCCAGCCCCGTGCCCCATCTTTCTCTCTTCCAGGTTGTGCTGCAACAGATAGCGGCGGTAGTGCATCGCCTCCGTGGTCTTGATCTGGAAATTCGCGCGCAGCGACAGTTCGTAAATCTTCCCAAACACCTGCTCGAACTCTTCGCCACTCAGCAAATCGTCCAGTTGGCCGCGTCCCACCGGAACCAGGAAAAACACATTCCACATCACAATCGCCAGCTTCTCGAACAGGTTGCACAAATTGTCGAGGTCGTTCGCGTTGTGGCGGCTGATCGTGGTGTGAACCTGAATCGGAATCCCGGCCTCGCCGGCCCACTCAATCGCCTTGATCGTCCGCGCCCACGCGCCCGGCAATCCACGAAATGCATCGTGAATCTCGGGTGTCGAGCCGTCCAGCGAGATGCCAAGCCGCACCACGCCCGCCTCTTTCATCTTGAAAATCTGTTCCCGCGTCAGCAGCGGTGTGGCGCTCGGCGTCACGGCCACCTGCACTCCTTTGCCCGCGGCGTAGCGGATCAGCTCGAAAACATCTTTGCGCTTCAGCGGATCGCCGCCCGTGAACACGAAGATCGGAATGTGCATGTCCGCGATCTGGTCGATCAGCGCCCGGCCTTCCTCATGCGTCAATTCGTCTGGGTGCGGAATGGGTTGCGCCGCGGCGCGGCAGTGCTTGCAGGCCAGGTCACACGACTGTGTCACCTCCCAGATGGCAAGAAACGGCGACTCGTCGTAATCGATCCCGCCGCGAGCGGGAATATTGTGCATCGGTTGCATCGGTTGCATCGTGAAAGGCCTCCTGGGGATCGCATCCGTCGGGCGCCGCGCTTCCGGCGTCTGGGCCTCTATCGCCCGGGGATTGAACAGCTTCCGGCTCGAAACTTCCCTGGAGCGCCACCACTTACCATGAGCGCCCTGGCCGGAAAACCGCTCCCGAGGACCACGATTCCCCTCCAGAAGAGCAGTTCTTCGGTCTGTCCTGCTGTGATTCAGATCACCTTATGCGTGCGTTATCGGTACCGTAAACGCCCCGCTAGACAAATTTGGGAATCGGGCACACAATCATTTCACTTGCGGCCGCATCCGCCCTCATCTGCGTCTATAGTGACGGGTAGTGGCGGAGCAGGGAGTGGTTCGCCGGGCACGAGACGTCCGGCCTAGGCAGGGTGAGCTATATCACCCAGCGTTGTGCGGTGAAACACCGCTGAACCTGCTTGATTCTGCAACCATTTGAGCGTACCGGAAGGAGGTTCCCATGGCAGCCGTACTGAAGCCGGGTTGGAGCAAGCCCTCCACCATCCTTTTCGCCTCCGAGATACCAGCCAACCATAAAGCCTTCGAATTTGCGCTCGCGCAAGCCCAGGAGTTCGGCTCGGATCTCATCCTCTTTCACGCTTACGACACCCTCGTCGTGGCAGCGTCTGAGACCTCCGGCATCCGTTATTACGACTATGCCGCCGCCGCGCGCAGCGAGAAGCAGCATCTGGAGCCCCTCGCCGAACGCGTCCGCGAGGCCGGCCTGCATTGTGAAGTCGTGGTGCGCCCGGGCCTGCCCGCCGACGAAATCCTTGCCTACACCCACGAGCGCGAGATCGACCGCATCGTGATGGGCACCCACTCTCCCGGACCCATCGGCAAGTTGTTGGTCGGTTCTGTCGCTGAGGCCGTGTTGCGCACCGCCAGCTCGCCGGTCTACATCATCGGCCCCGACGTGGTCGACGGAACCTATCGCAACTTTGCCACCCGCACCATTCTCTGCGCCGTCAGCCTGCACGAAGCCAGCACCGTCGTGGCCGCCTTTGCCGCCGAACTCGCCGCGCAGCATGGTGCACGCCTCATCCTGCAGCACGTCATCCGCCCCCAGGAACGCGCGGAGTTTCTCGCCGGCCGTTCGCTCGATGAAGTGGAAGCGGGCATGCTTGCCCTGGTTCCCCTCAAGCTTCAGGGCCAGGTCGCCATCCAGACCATCGTGGTTCCCGGCGACCCCACTGAGGAACTGCTGTATCAGGGCCACACCCAGCACGCCGACCTCATCGTTCTCGGCGCGCAGGGTGCTTCGGCTTTTGCCGCCATCACCCGCCACGGTGTGGTCTACAAAATCCTGGCCCACACCCAATGTCCCGTCATCACGCTTTCTCCGGTAGTTCTAGCGCGATGCGGCTCGAAGTCTGAGAAGCTGCATCCCGCTGAAGACTACCTGGCCGGCGTTTTTTAGCTCGCTACACCTGCCGCCGCTCTCCACAGGCCGCAGAGAAATTTCGGGCTGCGGAAAAACTCTGGGCGCGGGACAAATCGCGAAAGGGCACGACTTCAGTCGTGCCGAATGTGCCGCAAAATCAACGTGGGCTTTAGCCCCGGTAGGATGTTCTTCGCGATCTGCGATCGACATTCGGCCTCTTTCCGCAGCCTTTCCAGACCCCCGGCCTACTCTCGCAGCGCTTAAATCACTCTCAGTAGAAGCAGAATGACGATGATGGCGAGAATGAGGCTCAGGCCTCCTCCGCCGTAGTACCCCCATCCAGGTCCTACGCGGTAACCACCATATCCGAATCCGAGAATCAAAAGGACCAGAATAATTAGCAACATGCCGACCTCCCACGCTCAACAAGCCGTGTGCACTTCGATGCCCCGCTCGTACGCCTGGCTGCCTCTCATGCACAGATAGTTTCGTCACGCGCCGATAAATTCGCCGCAGAGAAAACTTCCATGCGGCCGCATCCGCTTCAGCGATTGATACAAAAAACTTTTCCCCGCCGGCTCCCCGCATCTTTATTTCCCCGCTCATTCAAAGCGAACAACCCGCCACGCTCACACGGCGTCCAAGCGTGCTGATGGGCAGGAAAGAAAACTTATAGAGGTGAAATATGCTGTGGACGATTTTTGTCATCCTCTTAGTGTTGTGGCTGCTGGGCATAGTTTCGTCTTACACCCTGGGGGGATTTATTCACATCCTTCTCGTGATCGCTCTTGTGGTGCTGCTCATCCAACTGATCACGGGCAGAAGGGCGGTCTAACTGCAGCGACCGCCGAATGGAGAGTATTTCGCCGCTCGCAGAAGACACAGGCGGCACAACCGAATATGTACGCAACCACAAATTCGAGGTGAACTCATGAATAATGATCAGGTAAAAGGTGCAGTCAACGACGCGGCAGGACGGGTAAAGCGCCAGGTGGGCGAATGGACAGGCGATACCAGCGCCCAGGTGGAAGGCGCAGCGCAGCAGGTGAAAGGCAAAGCGCAAAAGGCGTGGGGAAACGTGAAGGACGCCGCGCAAAACGCCACTGATAGCGCGCATCGCGAGAGCCAAACGGGCGTCGAGCGTGAGCGCGAACCGGAACGTCAGCGCGAAGCCGCCCGGGAGGAGGAGCGGCAGCACGCACACAGCGGCTCCCAACGCTGATTGCCAAACTGCGGATGTCGGCGAGAAACCATTGCTCCACGTGAACGCCGGCGCCTAATCTGTGCTGGCATCACATCACTGAAACCTTAAAACCAATGGGCAGCGGAAGGCGCGGCGCGTCTTCCGCTGTCTTTTCTGCTTGAGCGAAAGAACACTGGGCCTTACCGCTTGCCCCTGCACCTGCGACAGCGCGGGTGGCCACCCGACCCGAGCGCCGCGTCACTCTTTCACTTTCTTCATTCCTTCACTTCTTTCACCCCGCCCACCACCCGTTGGAACTCGCAATTCCCCTTGCGCTATACTGGCGGTATCGGGCAGCTGCAATGGGCGCTGCGCGATAGCGAGGTGCGTCTTCCCTAAGGACTTGAGCATCCGCACCACCGACGTTCCGCTTTCGCAGACAACGCGCTGGCGCGCCGTCGTTCGCGTACTGCGAAGTCCTTTGGATAGTTTAAGTTGCACGCTTTTCCCCGCCTCCTGTTCTCTTTGCGGCTCACTTCTGCCGCGGCTCTCCTTTGCGCCAATTTGCGATGTTTGCTGGACGGAATTCCCCCTCCAGGCGCCGCCCATGTGCCTGCGCTGCGGCGACGCGCTCCCAGCCTTGCCCGCAGCAGGATTATGCCGCGCCTGCCGTCTGGCGCCGCCACAGTTTGTCCGCGCCGTCTCCTATGGCGTCTACCAGGGCCGCATGCGCGAGGCCATTCACGCCCTCAAATACGACCGCCTGCACCCGGCATCCAACGGCCTGGGCCTTATGCTCGCCAAAGCCATCGCGCAACTTGCCGGCGAAGCTCCCGCGGAGATGCTGGTAATTCCCGTGCCGCTGCATCCCTCGAAGTACGCCCAGCGCGGCTTCAACCAGTCACGTTCGCTCGCCGCGGAAGCGCTCAAATTCCTGCGCAAGAGCCATCCGCAATGGCGGCTCACGCTCGCCTCCAGCACACTCCTGCGCCAGCGCGCAACTGAAAGCCAGGCCGGGCTCACCCCGCGCCAGCGCCGGCACAATGTGCGCGGCGCCTTCCTGGTCTCCGATCCCGCAAGAGTCAACGCGCAGCACGTTTTGATCGTCGATGACATTTTGACCACCGGCGCCACTGCGCGCGCTGCAGCCCGGGCGCTGGTCGCGGCCGGTGCCGCTTCCGTTTGGGTGGCTACGCTGGCGCGTGCGCAACGCGTTGCAGGATTTGGCAGCACATCTGTTTACGAACACATGGAGGAAGAGGAGCCGTTCGCCGGCGCATCGGCAGCGGACCCGTACGCGGCAAGTTTCAGTTCCACCAGTTTCAGCACGGCAAGTTTCAGCACGAATGGATCGAGTTTTTAGAGGCAACCATCTTTTTAGCCCGGGGGAAAAGAGATGTCGTTGGGAAAAGCCATGATTCACGCGCGCAAGCAGAAGGCAATTGCCAAGGCCGTGGTGCTGTCCGCCGCCGGCCACGAAACCGTGCAGCACGCGCACGTCCACATCCTGCAGATGCCGGTGCTGGTGCTCAATGCTTCCTATGAGCCCATTAACATCTGCGGGGCGCGCCGCGCCCTGGTGCTTGTGCTCAAGGGCATCGCTCGCACTGAAGAGGAGCACGGCCTCTCGCTGCACGCGCAGCGCACCATCGTCGCCTTGCCCTCGGTCATCCGTCTTCTTGAATACCGCCGCATCCCCCACCAGACCCGCGCCCTCTCGCGCAAGAACATTCTGCTGCGCGACCGCAACACCTGCCAGTATTGCGGCGAAGCTTATCCTCCGGGCGATCTCACTCTCGACCACGTGGTGCCCCGTTCCCGCGGCGGCAACTCCACCTGGGAAAATCTTGTCGCCTGCTGCCACGAGTGCAACCGCAAAAAGGGCAATCGCCTGCTCGGCGAAATCGACGACATGATCCTGCTCCGCGAGCCGCGCCCCTTCTCCCTGCACACCAGCCGCCAGATCATGCGCATGCTCGGCCGCAGCGACGACCGCTGGCGCAAATATCTGTTCTATTAGCCCGCAATCCTAACTTACGGCGGGAACCAGTAGCGCCGGTCTCCAGACCGGCTGTCGTGCGGGTCTCCAGACCCGCACATCAACGAGCGTGTGCCCCATCCTAAACGCGTTTTGTGCTTTTAGGATGGGATCGCACGAACCTCAACCCACCTTCCTCAACCCAGCACGAACGCTCGCGGCCCCGGCGTAAAATGGCCGCAATGATCTCACGCTATCGTCCCGCCATCTTTCTGGTCCTCCTGCTAGCACCCTCCGCAGCGTTTTGCGCGCCTCCCGATTTCGGCCCCAACGTCTTTCTCTTCTCTCCGTCCATGCCCGCGGCCGCCATCCAGCAGCAGATCGACAAGGTCTACGCCGTCCAGCAGCACAGCGAATTCGGCACCGCCCGCTTCGCGCTGTTCTTCCTGCCCGGCGAATACAAAGTTGACGTGCCCATCGGCTTTTACACCGAAGTTGCGGGCCTCGGCGCTGTACCGGACGCCGTTCACATCACCGGCAACGTCCACGCCGACGCCAGCCTGCCGCGCGACAACGCCACCTGCACCTTCTGGCGCGGCGTCGAGGGCTTCGCCGTCACGCCCACCGGCGGCAAAATGCAGTGGGCTGTCTCGCAGGCCGCGCCCTTTCGCCGCATGCACATTGAAGGCAATATCGTGCTGCATCAGAATCACGGCTGGGCCAGTGGCGGCTGGATGTCCGACGCCATCATCGACGGTAATGTGGACTCCGGCTCGCAGCAGCAGTGGATCGCGCGCAACACCGAGTGGCGCAGTTGGACCGGCTCCAACTGGAACATGGTCTTTGTCGGCGACGTCAATCCGCCCGCCGGAGAGTGGCCTTCGCCGCCCTACACAAAAATCGCTCGCGTTCCCATCGTGCGCGAAAGACCCTTTCTCGTAATGGACTCCCGGGGAGATTACGGGCCGGCAATAAGTCGTTGGAGCGTAGTTGTGCCCGCGCTGCGCCGCGAAAGCTCCGGCATCACCTGGCACGGCGGCACAACTCCCGGCCGCTCCATCCCCCTCGACCGCTTCTACATCGCGCATCCCGGCGACACGGCCGCCACCATCAACGCGCAACTCGTGCGCGGCAAGCATCTCCTCTTCACTCCCGGCATCTACGAGCTCACTGAGCCCATCCGCGTCACGCATCCCGGCGCCGTCGTTCTCGGCCTCGGCTTCGCCACGCTCAAGCCCGTCAACGGAACAGCGGCTCTCACCACAGCCGACGTCGACGGCGTCATTCTCGCCGGCCTTCTCATTGACGCCGGCCCCGTGCAATCTCCCGTCCTCGTCGAAATCGGTCCCAGCGGCAGCCATGCAAATCACTCCCGCAATCCCATCTCGCTCCATGACATCTTCTTCCGCGTGGGCGGCGCAGGCGTGGGCCGCGCTGTCGTCAATCTCCGCGTCAATGCAAACGACACCATCATCGATCACACCTGGATCTGGCGTGCCGATCACGGCATCGCGGGCGTCGGTTGGGACCAGAACCTAAGCGCCAACGGTCTCGTCGTCAACGGCAACCGCGTCACCGCCTACGGCCTTTTTGTCGAACATCATCAGCAATATCAAGTCCTGTGGAACGGCAATGCCGGCCGCACTTTCTTCTACCAATCTGAGATTCCCTACGATCCGCCCAACCAGGCCAGCTACTCGAGCGGCGCGGGCACCAACGGTTGGGCCTCCTACAAGGTCGCCGACAGCGTCGCCACGCATGAAGCCTGGGGCCTTGGCATCTATTCCGTCTTCCGCCATCCCAACGTCGTGCTCACCCGCGCCATTGAAGTGCCGCGCGTTCCCGGCGTTCGCTTTCATCACATGATCACCATCGCGCTCGACAATCTCGGTGAAATCTCCAACGTCATCGACAATGCCGGCGGCGCCACTGCAACCCATCCGCGCTTCACGCCCAAGCTTGCGGAATTCCCTCCGCCCGCGTCGAATGATCGGGGCCCCAGGCCATGATGCACCGTCCATCCCCAAAAACTTTGGCTGCCCCATCCATTTCGCGTTTTATGCGAAATGGGTGGGACCGCATCCCTTGCGCTCATCGTTCTTTTGCGATTCTGGCGCTGCTTGCTTTGTCCACGGCATTCGCATCATCCCAATCCGCGCCGCCGCAACCCTCGTTCGACGCCGCTACCATCAAACCCTCAGACAAGGCCGACCCCAACAGCGGCTACTGGAGCCGGCCCGGCATCGGCCGTTTTTATGCGCACAGTCTCTCCATCCAGTTCCTCATACAACTGGCCTACGGCGTAGAGAAGGATCAAATCGCCGGCAAGCCCGCGTGGCTCGATTCCGATTTCTACGACATCGAAGCCAAACCGGAGGAAGGGATCAAGCTGTCGTCCGACGAACTCAAGCCGCGCCTGCAAAACCTTCTCATCGAGCGCTTTCATCTCGCGACGCACATGGAGACAAAGATGGTGCGCGGCTACGCGTTGGTCGTCGCCAAAGCCGGCCCCAAACTCCAACCCACAAAGGCCGATCATCCTCCCAGTTGGCGCATCGACACCAGCGCTGGTCACCTCGAAGGCCTCAACTGGTCCATGCCGTTTCTCGCCCAGATGCTCCAGCGCGCCACCAGCGTTCCCGTTGACGACGAAACCAGCATTGCCGGCAGCTACGACATCAAGTTGCAATTCGCGCCCGACCCCACATCACCCGGCGTCGAACAGGATTCTGCGCTGCCCACCCTATACACCGCGCTGCGCGAAAACCTCGGCCTCGAGTTGAAGGCGCGCCAGGTTCCCATGCGAGTGCTGGTCATCGACCGCATCGATCGCGTTCCTACGGCCAACTGATCCGCACGCGGCAGGAAATAAATCCGCCCCCGCCAAGTCGCTGAATCTGCACCCGCTCCGCCGCTTCCCGGCTCGCCTCGTGTCTCATTCCTCGTCAAACCATGGTGTACTTTGCCTCTCCCGCGCATCTAATGAGGCGAGTGCAGAGGCGCACAGCATGCAAAACGCTGCGTCCCCTCAATTAGGAGCAAGAAATATGCTGTTGCTGAAACTTCATGCCCGGGGCCCCCGGCGACGGGTTCTTGTCGCTGGGGTGGAAGCCGCTGCCTTTTTCGCGGCCACATCGTTGCTGTTGGCCTCGTCTGCGTTCGCGGCCTCTCCAGACCAGCAAGTTGCGGGAAGCACGGTCATCACCATCCTCCCCGAAAATGAAATGCCCGGCGGCATTCCCCAGGAAGCCGTGCACCTGAAGCTTGACGGCAAGAATTCCGCGATCACCGGCTTCACGCCGTTGCGCGATCCGCAAAGCAAAGTGGAAATGGTCGTGCTCATCGACGACGGCGCGCGCTCCAGCCTGGGACTGCAGTTGAGCGACGTTGCCAAGTTCATTGAGAGCCAGCGCCCCGACACCAAAGTCGCCGTCGCCTACATGGAGAATGGCCGCGCGGTCTTCGGTGGACCGCTCACCACCGATCACGGCTCTGTGCTTAACGGTTTGCATCTGACCGCGGGGCGCGGTGAGGCGGGCATCAGTGGCAGTCCATACTTCTGCCTCTCCGATCTCGCCAAAAACTGGCCCTCCAGCGACCCTCATGCGCGCCGCGATGTCGTCATGATCACCGACGGCGTGGATTACTACGACATGCACTACGATGCCGAGGATCCCTACGTCCAGGCCGCCATGGACGATGCCGTGCGCGCGCGCCTGATCGTCTATGCCATCTACTGGCGCAGTTCTGACCGCTTCGACCAAACGAACTACGGAGCCGGCGCCGGCCAGAACCTGCTCGCGCAAATCACTGAAGGCACCGGCGGCACCAGCTATTGGCAGGGTACGGGCAACCCGGTGAGCTTCGTTCCCTATTTCGCCGATATCGACCGGCGTCTCGACAACCAGTACGAACTGGATTTCATGACGGCAGTCGGCGACAAGCCAAAAATGCAAACCATCCGGCTCTCGGTGAGCGTTCACGCCAAAGTCACCGCGCCGCAAGAAGTCTACGTGCATCCCGCCGCGGAATAATCCGCCCCGCGCCACGGATTTCTAGTAAGCATTTCTCATACGCGGCGACAATTTGTAGCGCCGGTCTCCTGACCCCAGCAGAGCTTGTAGCGCCGGTCTCCAGACCGGCTGTAGCGGGGGTCTCCAGACCCGCGCAGAGCAGGCGACGGCTGAAAATGGGCCATTTTCCACCCTGTCGAGAAACCTGTGAGAAATGCGCTTCAGTACGCCAGCGCCACCGCATCGCAGCGCATCTCGCTCCCCGCCGCATACACACGACGCCCGCCCTCGATGCGCACTTCAATCCCCTCGTAGCGCCCGAAGCCGCCGTCGCTCGGCCCCATCGGCCAGCCCAGATCCACCAGCGCCTTCCGCGTCGCCACCGGAACCCCCGCTTCCAGCCGCAGCAATCCCATCGTTCCCAGGCCCGGGCGGTCTTCTCCCATCGACTGCGACGAGCCCTCGTGGTGCCAGCGCGGGCTGTCGGCCGCGGACTGCACGTCCAGCCCATAATCCACGCGGTTCAGAATGATCTGCGTCTGCCCCTGCGGCTGCATGTCTCCGCCCATCACGCCAAACGAGAGCCACGGCTTGCCGTCCTTCGCGGCAAAGCCGGGAATGATGGTCTGGAACGGACGCTTGCCCGGCGCGTAGATGTTGGGATGACCGTCCTGCAATGAAAACAGTTGCCCGCGGTCCTGGAACATGAAGCCCAGTCCATCGGCCACCAATCCCGATCCCATGCCGCGAAAATTCGATTGAATAATCGACACCATCATGCCGTCCTTGTCGGCCGTGGCGAAATAAGTCGTATCGCCGTGACTCGGCGCCTCGCCCGGATGCACCGGCGTCAGAATCTTATCCAGCCGAATGAGCTTGGCGCGTTCGGCCGCGTACTCTTTGGAGTTGAGCCACGCAATGGGAATCTTCGTAAAGTGCGGATCGGCGTAATACCGCGCGCGATCCTCGTAAGCCAGCCGCTTGGCCTCAATCTGCACCTGCAACGACTGCGGCGACTGGAATCCGTAGCCGCGCATGTCGAAATTCTCAATCATGTTCAGCATCTGCAGCGTCGCCAACCCCTGCGTGTTGGCCGGCATCCCGTACACCTCGACCCCGCGATACGTCGTCACCAGCGGCTCCACCCACTCCGCGTGATGTTCGTGCAGGTCTTCTGCCGACAACCACCCTCCGATGCGTTTGAAGTACGCGTCGATGGTCTTCGCAATGGGGCCGTTGTAAAAAGCGTCGCGCCCGCCTGCGGCAATCATGCGATAGGTACGCGCCAGGTCCGGATTCCGCCGCACGTCGTACTCATTCGGCGCCACGCCGCCCGGCGTGTAGGTATTCACCGCATTGGCCGTCTCCTCCACCCCCGAGCCGGGCCTGAGAAACGCCGCCATATTGAGCTTGATGTAATGGCCGATAATCTGCGGCGTGGGATCGCCGTCTTCGCAGGCATGGATCGCGGGTTCGAATAGTTCCGCCCACTTGAGCTTGCCATAACGCTGGTGCAGCGCCCACCATCCGTCAAGCGCTCCCGGCGTTGAAACCGAGAGTGCGCCGAGCGAGGGAATCG
>Ga0181516_10002477_pt1 | contig 13096 bp, 12 predicted proteins | sample PEATcosm2014_Bin_25_FD_121104 | JGI IMG/M metagenome (GOLD analysis project Ga0181516, IMG submission 121104) | Peatland microbial communities from MTU Mesocosm Facility, Houghton, MI, USA - PEATcosm2014_Bin01_10_metaG | ecosystem: Environmental > Terrestrial > Soil > Wetlands > Peat | place... | reverse complement strand
TTTCGCTCATCCTTGAGCAGATAGGCGCACATCATGGGCGTGGTCGTCAGGGAGATGATCATGGAAACAAGTATGGCCGTCGCCAGCGTGATCGCAAATTCGCGGAACAACCGGCCCACGATCCCCGCCATGAAAAGGATCGGGATGAACACCGCGATCAGCGACATGCTGATGGACAGGATGGTAAAGCCAATCTCCCTGGAGCCTTCAAAGGCCGCCTTCATAGGGGGCATGCCCTCTTCGCGAAGGCGTGAGATGTTTTCCATGACAACGATCGCATCGTCGACAACAAAGCCGGTCGAGATGGTTAAAGCCATGAGCGAGAGATTGTCGATACTGAAGCCAAATAGATACATCACCGCAAAGGTGCCAACCAGCGAGACAGGAACCGCGACGGTGGGAATGAGTGTTGCTCGCCCATTGCGCAGGAAGATGAAGACGACAAAGATCACCAGAACGACCGACAGAATGAGGGTGCGCTCTACATCGTCGACCGAAGCTCGGATGGTTGTGGTGCGGTCAACCACTATCGTGGTTTTGATCCCTTGCGGAATCGACGCTTCAATCGAAGGTAACTCCGCGATGACGCGATCGACGGTATCGATGATATTCGCGCCCGGTTGGCGAAAAATCAAGACGGTTATCGAGGGCACGCCATTCAAATATCCTGCGTTGCGAATGTTCGACTGACCTTCTGTAACGTCGGCCACGTCAGACAGCCTGATTGCGGCTCCCTTGTTGTATCCCACGATGAGTGGCTTGTAGTCGTCAGCGTGAGAGATCTGGTCGTTGGTGACGATGTCGGCGGTTGTGGTTCCGTCTGAGATCTGGCCGGCCGGCTCATGCGCATTCTGCTGGGTCAGTACGGACTGAAGATTCTGGAGTGTCAGTCCATGGCTGTTGAGGAGTGTGGGATTGACTTCCACGCGCACGGAAGGCCCTGAGCCTCCTCCGACCGATACCTGCCCGACACCCGAGATCTGAGAAAGCTTCTGCGCCACGACAGACGATGCTTCATCGTAGAGAGTCGGCTTGTCGTACTTGTCCGATGTGAGGCCCAAAATCAGAATCGGCGCATCCGCCGGGTTAACCTTGCGATAGGTCGGATTGGCGGGTAGGTTCGCGGGCAGGTAAGTGCGCGCGGCATTGATGGCCGCCTCCACATCACGCGCCGCTCCGTCGATGTCGCGGCTTAGATCGAACTGCAGCGTGATCGAGGTGCTGCCCAGCGAACTCGATGAGGTCATCTCGGTTACGCCGGCGATGTGGCTGAACTGGCGCTCCAACGGAGTTGCAATGGAAGAGGCAGTGATCTCAGGACTTCCACCTGGCAGTCCGGCCGAAACAGAGATCGTCGGGAAATCGACTTGTGGCAAAGGAGAAACAGGCAGAACTTTGAAGGCTATGGCTCCGACCAGCGTTATGCCCGCCGTAAGCAAGGTGGTGGCTACCGGCCTCCGGATGAAGGGGGCGGAGATATTCATATTCCCTCTGCCGGTTGTGGCTCGCTGTCCGTCCCTTTCGCTTTCGGCGTATGGCTAAAGCGTTGGCCGATGCGATCGAAGAAGATGTAGATCACCGGCGTGGTGTAAAGCGTGAGCACCTGACTCAGCAGCAGTCCGCCCACCATGGCGATGCCCAATGGACGCCTCAGCTCAGAACCCATGCCTTGACCCAGTGCCAGAGGAATCCCCGCCAATAGCGCAGCCATCGTCGTCATCATGATGGGCCGGAAGCGCAGAAGACAGGCATCGTAAATCGCGTCTGTCGCGCTCTTTCCGTGCTCGCGCTCTCCCTCCATCGCAAAGTCGACCATCATGATTCCGTTCTTCTTCACAATGCCGATCAGCAGGATGATGCCGATGATGGCGACGACGCTGAGGTCCTGCTTGAAGATGATGAGAGCCAGCAATGCGCCAACGCCGGCAGAGGGCAGTGTGGAGAGAATCGTGATGGGGTGAATGAAGCTCTCATAGAGGACGCCGAGCACAATGTAAACAGCGGCGAGTGCGGCGAGAATCAACAGGCCTTCATTGGAGAGCGAGCCTTGAAAAGAAGCGGCAGTGCCTTGAAAGCCATACTGAACGCTGGCCGGCATGTTCAGGTCTTTTTGAACCTTCTCGATAGCCGTGATTGCGCCTCCCAGCGCGGCATCGGGGGCCAGATTGAACGAGACGGTCACGGCCGGAAACTGGCCCTGGTGATTAATCGAGAGCGGCTCGAGGGCTTTCTCAATATGCGTGAACGCGCTCAGTGGCACAGCGCCAGGCAGAGCAGAGCCAGTCGCCGCGTTTGCCGATGACGCAGTGCTGCTTGCGCCTACACTAGACTTGATCGCATTCAAGGGCGCGCTGAGCGCCATCGACGACGGAGTGTATTTCACAGAAGTTGTCGTTGCATTGGAACCGGCGGAAGAGGAGCCGGAGGATGCGAAGGACGAAGACGCTCCCGGTCCCGAACCCCCAGCGGATGCATTTGTTTGGATATATAAATCCTGGAGCTTGCCTGGACCCAGCTGAGTATTTGGAGCCGCTTCGAGAATCACGTGGTATTGGTTCAACTGCGTGTACATCGTGCTGATCTGGCGCTGCCCATAGGCGTCGTAGAGGGTGGTGTCGACTGTCGAGGGCGCAATGCCAAGCCGCGACGCGGTCACTCGATCGATCACAAGCGATACGGCCAGGCCCCCGGTTTGCTGGTCGGTCGCTACATCGGCCAGTTGAGGCAACTGCTTCATCTTGTCCACAAGCCGCCCGGTCCACAGATTCAGCTCGCTCGGGTCGGGATCCTCCAGAGTGTATTGGTACTGGGTGCGGCTGACGCGGTCGTCCACCGTGATGTTCTGTACCGGTTCCATGAAAAGCTCGATGCCGTCTACCTGTTTCAGGCTCTTCTGCAATCTGCGAATCACGTCGGAGGCGCTCATGTCGCGCGCATTTAGCGGTTTCAGATTGATGGACATCCGTCCGCTGTTGAGCGTGGTGTTGGTCCCGTCCGCGCCGATAAAGGAAGACAGGCTCTCGACCGCCGGGTCTTGAAGGATAACGGCTGCCAATTGTTGCTGCTTCTGCTCCATGGCGGCAAAGGAGGTGGTCGCCGGCGCCTGCGAGATGCCCTGAATTTCACCCGTATCCTGCGTCGGGAAAAATCCTTTGGGAATGACGATGTAGAGCACAATAGTCAGCACCAGCGTCGCTGCAGCCACAATCAGAGTGATGGTCTGGTATCCAAGAACGAACTTGAGCGTGCGCCCGTAAAACGCAATCATGCTTTCGAAGACGCGCTCGGAAGCTTTGTAGAAGCGGCCCTGCTGCTCTTCGGGAGGAGTATGCCGCAGAATGCGCGAACACATCATCGGCGTCAGCGTGAGCGAAACTACGGCGGACAGAATGATCGTGACGGCCAGGGTAACCGCGAATTCGCGGAAGAGGCGGCCGACGACGTCGCCCATGAAGAGCAGCGGGATAAGCACGGCAATCAGCGAGACGGTGAGAGAGATAATCGTGAAGCCGATCTGTTCCGCGCCCTTCATGGCCGCTTCCATGGGCGTGTCTCCAGCCTCAAGATAGCGTGTGATATTTTCGATCATCACGATTGCGTCATCCACCACGAAACCCGTGGAGATGGTCAGCGCCATCAGAGAAAGGTTATCCAGGCTATAGCCCAGCGCATACATGACGCCCAAGGTGCCCACCAACGAGACCGGCACGGCAATGCTGGGAATGATGGTGGCGTATAAGTTGCGCAGGAAGAGGAAAATGACCATCACCACCAGCGCGACGGTCAGCATCAACTCAAATTCGACATCGGATACGGAGGCATTGATCGCCGTGGTGAGATCGGTCAGCGGCGTCACTTGAATCGATGCCGGCAGGTTCACCTCAAGCTGCGGGAGGATTGCCTTGATGGCTTTCACCACGCTGATGGTGTTGGCCCCAGGCTGCCTTTGAATGTTGAGAATGACCGCTGGGGTCTCGTTCATCCATGCAGCCTGCTTGTTGTTTTCAATGCCGTCCACCACCTGCGCCACATCCCGCAGCATGATGGGCGCGCCGTTGCGGTAGGCAACCACCACCTTGCGATAGTCGTCGCTGGTCACCAACTGATCGTTGGCGTTGATCTGATAATCCTGATGAGGCCCGTCGAAGTTTCCCTTGGCTGCATTGACGCTGGTCTGTACGAGCGCGGTGCGCAGGTCTTCGAGGTTGAGTCCATAAGACGAAAGCGCCGTCGGATTGGCCTGAATGCGCACCGCCGGTTTTTGACCGCCGCTGATGCTCACCAGTCCGACCCCGCTTAACTGCGAAAGCTTGGGCGCAAGACGCGTATCCACCAGGTCCTCGACCTGCGAGAGTGGAATGGAGTTAGAAGTTATGGCCAGGGTAAGGACGGGAGCATCCGCCGGATTCGTCTTACTATAAACCGGCGGCGACGGAAGATTTGATGGCAGAAAACTCTGCGCTGCGTTAATTGAGGACTGGACTTCTTCCTCGGCGATATCGATGTTCAGACTCAGGGCGAACTGCAAGACAATGACAGACGAGCCGCCGGAGCTGGTCGAGGTCATCTGGCTCAGCCCCTGAAGCTGGCCGAATTGGCGCTCAAGGGGAGCGGTAACCGTGGTGGCCATCACATCGGGGCTTGCGCCGGGATAGAACGTGAGTATCTGAATCGTGGGGTAGTCGACCTCCGGCAAGGCGGAGATCGGCAACTGGGTATACGCGACGACACCCACCAGCAAAATTGCGGCCATCAGCAGCGAGGTTGCTACAGGTCGCTGGATGAAGGGCCCGGATGGATTCACGGGGTACTGCTCGCGTTGCGGTTGGTCGAAGACGATGGCTTGGCAAGAACGATCTTACTGCCGTTTTGTAGCTTGTCAAAGCTGCTGGTCGCGACAACTTCGCCGGGGTTGATTCCCTCCACGGCTGTCATGCCGCCGTCCGCAACCCCCGGCGTGATGTTGCGAATGCTCGCCAATCCGTTCGCAATCACATAGAGGAAGGCCGCCTGCCCATTGTGCTGAACGGCCGCTGTAGGAACCAGAGTGACTCCGTTGAGCGTATTCACCAGCAGTCTCGTATTGACAAACTGGTTGGGGTAAAGAGCGCCGTTCTTGTTATCGAAGAGGGCGCGCAACTTCACCGTTCCTGTCGTGGTGTCGATCTGGTTGTCGATGGTGAACAACTTACCCGATGCGATTTTTGTTGTCTGTGCCCGGTCCATCGCATCGACGGGCAGCGTGTGTAGTTTCCGCATCCGCGCCTGCACCTGTTCCAGGCTGTCCTCCGATATCGTGAAGATCACCGTAGTGGGCTGCATCTGGGTGATGACCGCCAGAGTCGTGGCCCCGCCCGCCTGCACCACGTTTCCGGGATCTACAAGGCGAAGACCAACCCGGCCATCGATCGGCGCGGTAATGTGGCAATAGCTGAGTTGAACCTGGTCATAGTTCACGGTGCCTTGATCGTTTTTCACCGTGCCCTGGTCGGCGGACACGATTTTTTCCTGGTCATCCAGCAACTGCTTTGGAATTCCGTTTCCAGCCCATGCCGTGCGATAGCGGTCCAGGTCCATCCTCGCCTGCGCCAGAACATTCGAGTCCCGTTCCAGTGCACCCTCGGCCTGCATCAATTGCGCCTGGTAGGGCCGCGGATCGATGTCGATTAGAGCATCCCCTTTCTTAACGGATTGGCCTTCGTTGTAGTAGACCGCGGTCAGAACTCCGCTTGCCTGTGCGGTGATGGAGGTTGTGTAGACCGGAGTTACCGTGCCAATAGCATCCAGGTAAACCCCTATCTGGCCCTTTGTGGCAGTCGTGGCAGTAATGGTGATTGAGGGTTTGACCGCTGCCATTGCGCGCTTCGCAGCCGCCGCTTTGGCATTGTTATTGTGGATGACCCAGAGAGCGATCGCGACCAGAATCAGCAACAAGATCCCGCACGTCCACAGGAACCAGCGCCTCCGGTACCAAGGCGCGGGCGGGAATAACTGATGATCGGCGCGAATATGCTGAGCTCCGGGCCGGCCTCCGATTCCAGACATTCACAACTCCGTATTCAAGCGAATTGTATAACATGCTTCTCGCAGAATCGCCGAAATCAGCGTCAATTGTATGGTCTTTTCTGCTCATTTCCGGCTGGCGCGGAAAACTACCTCTGTCGGTAACCGTGTCCGCAATTCGAGGCGAGCAATTGTGGTCAGTATCGCTGAGCCTGCGCGCACATGATGATTGCGTACGAGTTTTTCCACACTTCCACCCCTTGCCGTCGCGGAAACCCCGCACAGGAGAATGCAATGCAGTTTCATTTCAACGGAGTGTACTATTACTTCTCGAACACCGAGCTCATCGTGGCCGCGGTTGCACTTGTCGTCGTGGCCCTCATCGCCCTTGGCGCATACCTTCAATACCGCAAAACCAAAACTCTGGCCCTCCGCAATCGTTTCGGCACCGAGTACGATCGCGCAGTTCTCAGCCACGGCTCTACCAAGAAAGCCGAAGCTAAACTGGTCGACCGCGAGACCCGCGTTGAAGCCTTCCAAATCCGCGATCTCGGCGCCACTGAACGGGAGCGCTTTATCTCCGAATGGCAAACCGTTCAATCCCGCTTCGTCGATCATCCCAAACCTGCTGTCACTGAAGCGGACGAGCTAGTCAATGCGCTCCTTGAAGCCCGCGGCTATCCCCTGGCCGGCTTTGAGCAGCGTGCTGCCGATATCTCCGTCACCTACCCCAGCGTCATGGAAAACTACCGCGTGGCGCACGCAATCGCCGTTCGCTCCGGCCGGGTTGAAGCCAGCACCGAAGAACTCCGCACCGCAATGATTCAATATCGCGCTATCTTCGATGAGCTCGTCCAGCCACAGAGACCCAGCGAAACAAGAGTCGCCGCATAACTCGACGCTTGCGGCACAAAGGAGTCCGACTCTATCCAGACGTCCGGAGGATCGCAAAAATGAGACCACTCACAAATGTCATTCAATGTGCCCACAAGCCAGGACTCCCCATCCTGCTCATCGCGGGCACATTCATGCTGGGAACCACCCCGGGGTTCACCGGTGAACCAACGCCTGAGACGATTCAGGCGAATTATTCTCAAGCCGGTAACACGGCCGGCCTGACCCTAATTGTTTACAACTACTCCACTCCTTCGGACCTGCAGATTCTCTCGCAGGCGTTCCAGGACGGCCAGGATCGAGGGCTGGCCACCGCGCTTTTCAAAATCAAAGCGGTTGGGCGTTGCTCGATTGAAGGAGGTCTCAGCTATGAAGTAGCTTTTATCCAGATGGTTCCCACGCCAACCGGACGGAAGATCACCTTTGTCGCCAGCCGACCGCGTCCTCCCGAGGAAGCTGACCCCCCTGCGTCCCCTCAAACCTTTGATCTAGCTGTTGGCCAATTCGACCTGAACGATACCGATACGGCCAAGAGCACAGGATTCCTCTATCCGGCAAGCAAGCTCGTCATCGATCAGCAGGGGGAGTTTCACTATGATCTGGCAGGTATTCCGTGGTCGCTGGTCAATGTCCTCGATTCACGGTGGAACCCGGCACTTACTGCGAGGGTGTCCCAATAACTAAACCTGAGACCGAGATCGCGCGCGGTCGAAACTCGCAAAAGCCGACACACTTGAGAATCGCCCGGGCTGAATCGCTTACGCAATTGCGACGAGCTTGGGTTTCTCGTAGTTCCGCTCGGGCAACTGATCGAGCAGAACTACGTTGAGCAGTGACTTATGCACCCGGATGCGGCCGTTGTACTCGATAAAACCGAGCTTGCGAAAGCGATTCATAAAGAAGCTGACGCGAGACCGGGTGGTGCCGATCATCTCCGCCAAGGTTTCCTGGGTGACGGGAGGAATGAACTTCTCCGGCTCGCCCGGCTTGCCGAATTCCGCCATCAAGAGAAGAATCCGAGCCAGCCGTTTTTCGCTTGAGTTAAAGAGTTGATCGACAAGATCGGCCTGGGTTCGCATGCTGCGGGCGAGCAGGAATTTCAAAAACAAGTCTGCGAAAACGGGTTCATCATGCATCACGCGGACCATCTCGTCTCTTCCAATCCTGAGAGCCGTGCAGGCGGTTACGGAGGTGGCTGTCGCCAAACGCAGCCCCGCGATCGACGCCAGCGACTCTTCCCCGACAAATTCGCCGGTCGCCAGAATGGTGATCGTGGCCTCTTTACCGCTTTGTGATACGACTGTTAGCTTTGCTCTGCCTCTCTGCAGATAGAAGACCGCATCAGCCTTGTCTCCCTGGCAAAAAAAGGTCTCTTTCGGCTTCAAGTCTAAGATTTGCCGGCCAAGCCCGGCCTGGGCCAGGAATACCGATGGGTCAAACTTCGTAGAACTGCTGACTATGAGCATAATCACCTCGTCGCGGGGAAGTCCGTTTCGCGGGCCCGGTTGCTGTTTTGCAAGCATTCAAGACATATTGTGGCTAGCGAGGAGAAGAAACGTCAGACTGCAACAGCGAAAGATGTCTGACAATCGGGTGTTGGCAACGCTATTCAGGAATAGTACGCTGCAACTTGGGCGTCAGGCGCAGCTACTTTCCGGCCTAATCTACACCTTTAGCGATTCTCGCTGCATGAATAGATCGATGTCTGCTCCATATTGCTCACAAACGGCAATTTATGGGCCTTGACGAAGCAAACTCGACCGGAGGATGGTTTTTTGCGCGAAAGGCTAATGAACTGAAACACGGACCTCTCCAAACGTGCGAGCATAGTCTCTTTTCGGCACAGACGGGTCAGCGCGGACAGCGCCATCTTCGGATGCGCTTCTGTTCAGCTGACTTGGTGGTATTGCATAAATTCTCGAGCGAACGCCCGCGCTGTTTCTGGCGCTTTTACATCCCACGTTGGGATCGGGATTTACTTAATCCGTCCGCCTGATTCGGAGGAGAGGTATTCATCTATTCCGCGCATACTCGACGGCGGGTCTGCCTTCCCTGACAACTTTTGCGTCATTACCTGAAAGTGATAACCCATTACCGCCAGAGTCATGGCCGCACCGATGCAATGACGATAACTTGTCGCCACAGTCAACAAGAACTTCCAATAACTCCAGCGCTGCCTGCCAAAAACTCCTTGACGGACGATCGAGGTGACGAATGCACGCGCGTTGCCCGCGGTCAACCAACGCTGCCTGGTTCTTCGGTTTCCATTACGCGGCTGGGTGCGGCTTAGATAAAGTTTTACGCGCTCATAGTATGCCTCGCAGGAGTAGATCCTCTTCAGCACAGAGCGGTAGCCCTCGACCAGCCGAGTTGCATCCATCTTCGGAAGAAAGTTCAGCTTGTCGTCCGTATTGTCGCCATGGCCTGCGTCCAAAATCCGGCCCTCTTTCCCCAAGCGACGGAAGAGCTGGGTTCCAGGCATGGCTTGCAACAGGCCGACCATAGCAACGGGGATGCCGCTCTTTTGAATAAACTCCACCATGCGGTCGAAGATGTCGTCGCGATCAGTGTCGAAGCCCAGAATGAAGCCGCCCATCACCTGCATTCCATAACTCTGGATCGTAGCCACGCTGTCCAGCAGGCTGCGGCGCGTATTCTGCAGCTTGTTGCTGGCGATCAGCCCCGATTCATCGGGTGTTTCGATGCCCAAAAAGACCGAAACGAAGCCGGCGTCCTTCATCAGTTGCATCAACTCCGGATCGTCGGCCAGATTGAGCGAGGCCTCGGTATTGAAGTCGAAGCTGGTCTTGTATTGGCTGCGCCATTCGGCCAGCGCCACGCATAACTCCTTGGCCCGGGCCTTGTTGCCGATGAAGTTATCGTCGACGATAAACACTGCTTCGCGCCATCCCGCAGCACGCAACTGGTCGAGCTCCGCCAGCACCTGGGCAACGGCCTTGGTGCGCGGACGCCGGCCATAGATCTCAATGATGTCGCAGAATTCACAGTTGAAGGGACAACCGCGTGAGTATTGCACTGCCATGGTCGAGTAGCGGTGCATCTTGATCAGGCTCAGGTTGGGCAGCGGGCTGGTTGCCATCTCCGGCCTTTCAGCGGCTTGGTAAACAGGCTTGGCTGTCCCCTGCTCCAGGTCCTGTGCCAGGATTGTAATGAGGCTTTCTGCTTCGCCGATTACAACATGGTCGGCCTTTAAATCGGAAGCTGAAAGGCTGCTGGCAATGGGCCCGCCTACAACAGTCCGAAGCCCGCGTGCGCGGCAGCGCTCAATAATAGCCGCCAGCGATTCGCGCTGAATGTGCATTGCGCTCACCAGCACCACGTCGGCCCAGGCCAGATCGCGGTCAAGCAACCGCTCCACGTTGGTATCAATTAGACGCTTCTTCCAGTTCCCTGGCAGCAAGGCAGCCACAGTCATCAGTCCGAGAGGAGGTTGTGCTGCGCACTTGCCTAGAAACTTGAGCGCGTGTTTGAAGCTCCAATAGGTGTCGGGGAATTCCGGATAGATCAACAGCGCGTTCATGGGACCCTCTTTGGAAAGATGGGCAGCCGGAAAACGTGAAGATCGATGCTCGGCCCGATGTTCCTATACTTGGCGCTGCGGGGCGATTGATCTGCAGTCTCTATTGAGATTGGCAGCAAATTCGCAGGTGTCCGATCTTCACTGAATACGCCCTCTCGAAGTGCTGGCTTCTAAAACCAGCGCCGCCTCCGTCGTGAGATTACCGCAACCGCAACCACCGCCAGCAGTATCCCGATCAGTAACCATGCGAAGTCCCGGCCGCTGAAATCTTGCAGGAACCGAAAATCGTGCCAACGCATCAGCGCCAGCGCATTGCTCGTCGCGATCCGCATCTCTTTCCTCCGTGCACCGTTTCGATTGCCCGCCTCAAGAACATAGCCGGCAATCTTTCGTGCCGTTGCCGTTCACCTCGAAGCGAGCCTTTCTTGTCGCAGACCGCTCTATCTGAAAACTCCAAGCAGATAACATACCAGGAGAATTAGAAGCACTGTGCCAAGCCCTATTCCTGCGCCTCCTCCTGTACCCCACCGGCCATAGCCATAGTATCCTCCGCCCCCGCCGAAGACGAGGATCAGAACGATGATGATGACGATAAGCATTTCAAACCTCCTTTGCTTCAGGCAGCATTTCCAGAGTTCTGCCGCCGTTTTGCTTTGCTCCGTGCGCATAATCTTGAAGCGAGTTCATCAAGGCGTGCGGAGCTTGAGCGTTCGCAGACTTCGAAGACTGCGTGGTGACGATAGCCCTTTGCGAATCTCAGCTACCATGCTCTTGACAGACCCCTGCAGCGAGGATCATCCATTTCAAGCGCATTGTTTCCGCAGCGAGGGTCTTCCATCTCCTTCGCAGCGCGGTAGAGCAGGCTCTTGCATCGAGGATCTTCCATCTCAACGACCATGCCGTCCAGCAGACCGTTGCACCGGGAGTCATCCATCTCAATCGCCGCAATCTTAAACCGAGGGTCATCCATCCGAATTACCTCATCATTGGGCAGGCTATTACACCCAGGAGCTTCTTCACCGAATCAAGATCCAGTTGACACCGCCTTCTGGACGGGGTCTGCTCAATACTGAACACTGCTCCGCCTGAGGGCGCAAGGTGGAATGGAAGTACCAATCTGCTGCATCTCCGGATGCCGTGACCGCGGAGCAGATCGCCGTCTACGCCCTCACTGAGCGGCTGAGCGCGGTCCGCAATGCGAGCCTGAAGGCTGTTCTACCTGGCGAAAAAACCCGCCAAGCGCTGCACGTACTAGCCGATTCGGCGGAATTCCGCAGCCTTCTTCCGGACGAAGATCCTGCGACGACCGCACCCGATCTTGCCGAATAGCGCCGAATAATGGCTCTGGTGTTCGGCTATGTAACCAAGGCCGTTCATCAGCTACCGCATCTAATCGCCGCGCGCGCAGCCATCCGCTTTGAAGACCGTCCTCAGGGAGAATTTGGTTATCTGCCCATGCATGTCTTCGGAAATTTCAGCCGGATAGTTCTCTACTGTGACGAGCAGGAGATGGTGGATGGTACTTCCGACAAGAGCGGCTCCGCGGAGCAGGGGCTGGTCTCCTGGTGTGAGTTCGGGCCGATCCTGAGCACGGTGCTGCTGGACGCGGCGCAGAACAAGTTGGTGCGGAGCCACTGGGAGCGGGGCGCAAACGGGCCGCTGGCCGTTTTCGCCTGCGCTCGGCCGGATCAGTAGGTCAAGCAATCTCAGTTAACGTGATGACGCCAGTTACCTGAACATAGCCGCCTTCAATCCCGCTGCTAAAGAGGCCGCTATCCTGCTGGCGCGCTCCCATGTCGCCGTCTATCTCATCAAAGCCGAGGAGGCTCGCAAAGAGCGCTCTCGCTGTTGCGGACTGTGCCCTATCTCGTGGCCTTTGAGTCTCGACCTTGTTTCTGTTTCTCCGCCGCTTGCGCCATCATGCCGTCCCAGGTCGGCTGGAGCTGTTGTGGATCGCGGATGCAATTGAGAAACATGAGCCGGAGATCTCCGGTAGTGGGAGCGTTTGCGAAATCGCGATAGTTTGCCGGCAACGGTGGCCCGCCAGGAGTTCCCGCTGGAGGAATCACGCTCGGGAGTTGGAAGGCAACCATGCTGCCGCCAGCCAGGGCTTCATGCGGAAGTTGCAACATCCAGAGGCAGTTGTGGCTCTCCCGAATCAGGTTGACGGAGACAAAGGCCCACTGGCCTCCATCCTCCGGCATAGCCTTCTGGCAATTCCATAAGGTCGCTTCAGGAACATACACTTTGGGATCGGAAAACCCATACGCATCGATCAAGGCGTGGGTCAGGCCACGCTGCCGCACGAAACTCTCAACTTCGAGAAGGCCCTGGTTCCAGTCGAGATTGGAATCGGCAATCAAGTCATAGGCGGGACGGTCGCCGCTCAATGAGTTCAGGAATGGAAAATAATAGGGATAGGCGCGAACCGCTGTAGCAACCGACGCCAGCGCCAATGCGACCGTGAGCCAGGCGCCGGCGCGGGCGGTAGGCCAGCCTGAGCTCCGCAGTTGATTCAGGGCTCGCGGCAACGGAGCCAGCAAGAGTATCAGCAGCACAATGGAAACAGAGAAGTGGCGGATACTGAACTGAAATCGGCTGAGAATACATGCGCCTGTAAAGACCATAAGGAAAATCCACACAGCCCGCCAATGCAAC
>Ga0181516_10002476_pt1 | contig 13097 bp, 9 predicted proteins | sample PEATcosm2014_Bin_25_FD_121104 | JGI IMG/M metagenome (GOLD analysis project Ga0181516, IMG submission 121104) | Peatland microbial communities from MTU Mesocosm Facility, Houghton, MI, USA - PEATcosm2014_Bin01_10_metaG | ecosystem: Environmental > Terrestrial > Soil > Wetlands > Peat | place... | reverse complement strand
TTCCCCTACCTCGTCACCGGACTCGTCACCGCCTCCGGAGGCGCATGGAACGCCAGCATCGTCGCCGAATACTTCCGCATGAACGAACACACCTACACCACGCTCGGACTCGGCGCCCAGATCAGTCTCGCCAACGACAGCGGCAACGGAAGGCTGCTCCTGCTCTCGACGGTCATCATGGCCGCCATGGTTGTCACCATCAACCGTCTCCTCTGGAAGCCCCTGTTTCGCCTCTCCGAAAGCCGCTATCGCCTCGACTCCTGAGTCTGACCTCCTTTTCAACGATGTACTTATGGGTATCTCCTAAAAACCGGCGAGTTTACTCTCTTGCAACTCTCTCGCGCTGAGTCACCGACCCGTAGCAGAGTAGTTACCTCGGCCATTCCGACGATTGTCTTAATAGTTATTCTCTGTGCCATTTTTGCACGACATAATGTGCAAATAAGCCTCCAGCAGTGCTACTTCGGTTGACAACGTTCGATCCTGTGACATATACACAAAAGCACTTTGAATTTTCTTCCCACCGCTTGTGGACGGTAGGAAGATATTTTTTTTATCGAATCGACTTTCCTTCGAAACTGACAACTCCTTCATCTGCGAGCTGTATCTATCGGAATCGTTGAGTACACTTCGGGAGGTCGAAATGTCTGATGCACAAACGAAATTGAAGCGGCTCGAGGATGCTGGAATCCTCGACCAGAAGCAGTTCAGCGAACAGGAAATGGCATTGGTCGCCACCATCACTGATGATGAGATCGATGTGCTGGTCCGTCTCCGGCAAAAACTGGGCCCACCCTCGGCAGACAAGAACCATATCCGGCCAAACTTCATCGTCTGAGACATGGCTCAACCCGCATGCCAATGACGTTCAACGTGGAAGAGGGCGCGCGGTTTGATTGCGCACCCTTCCCATTCCTGGGAGCACACCTTGGACCATCTCACTGAAGTGGGTGAAGTTATAGCAGCATCAACCGACGCTCGCACCGGTCCGGCGCAGGCCGGTGCTGCATTGTGGATGAAGATCACGCTCGCACAGGGCGTGTTGAATACAGCGGCTCAGCGCTTCTGGTCGCACCCTGCGATGCCGCGAATGTTTCCCTCGTTTCTCTGCGAGCTGTACTCCCTGGTTTCGTGCAGCGTGCCATTGATGCGTGCTGCATTTGAGCGTGCCTCGGAGCTCTCTGCCGCGGACCCGCTTGCGGCGATAACGGCCGCGTACCTGGAGCAGCACATTGTTGAAGAGAGCCATCACGACGAATGGCTTCTGAATGATCTGGCCGAAGCCGGCATGGATCGCTCTGCCCTGCTGCATCGTGCTCCAAGCGCGAACGTTGCGCGGCTGGTGGGCGCACAGTACTGCTGGATTCGACACGCGCATCCGGCAGCACTCTTCGGCTACCTGGCTGTGATTGAGGGCAACCCTCCATTGCCGCAGCACCTCAATGAGATTCAGCAGCTCACCGGTTTTCCGCCGGAAGCTTTCCGCTGCCTGCACCTGCACGCAGCCAATGACATTGAGCATCTAAATGAGCTGCGCTCAACCATTGCTCGCTTGCCGCTGCAGAGTGCCGAGGCAGCTCTGATCTGCACCAGCGCATTTGCAACCATGCAGGGGCTGGCATCGATCTTTGTGGAGTTGGAAGAATAACAGCAAGCTGTTTGAGTTCGACAGAGGAGCGTTCTTGACCGAAGGAACCATCGCACACTACAGGGTTCTCGACGAACTGGGCCGCGGCGGCATGGGCGTGGTGTGCAAGGCTGAAGATGTCCGGCTGAAGCGCATGGTGGCGCTTAAGTTTCTACCCGCTCACCTCACCCTGGACATCACGCGCAGAGAGCGATTGCTGCGCGAGGCGCGTGCGGCTTCGTCACTCGATCATCCCAACATCTGCACGATTCATGAGGTAGAGGAATCTGACGACGGGCAGATTGTTCTAGTGATGGCCTACTACCAGGGCGAAACTCTTTCAGCTCGCATTCAGCGCGGCCGCCTGGAGTTGGAGCCCGCAGTGCAGATCACGCGCAAGATTCTTGCAGGCCTGAAACATGCACACGAGCGCGGCGTTGTTCATCGCGACATCAAGCCCTCCAACGTGATTCTGACGTCTGACGATGGTGTGAAGATTGTCGACTTTGGCTTAGCCAAACTCGCCGGCACTGCCGAGTGTCTGACGGAAACCGACGCCCTGCTTGGAACGATTGCGTATCTACCACCAGAAGTCTTGCAGGGTCTTGAAACCGATCATCGCGGCGACCTGTGGTCTTCCGGCGTTGTCTTGTATGAAATGCTCGCCGGCATTCCACCCTTCGCCGGAGCGAATTCCTACGTGGTGCTGCACGCCATCATGCACGACGAGGTGAAGGCGATCCATCATCATCGCTCCGATCTCCCAGACTCAGTGCACGCGGTATTATTGCGCGCGCTGGCAAAGAGTCGCGATGAACGCTACCAGAGCGCGGCAGAATTCCTGGCTGACATGGATCAGCTTTTAGAGTCTGGTACGTCCGGGGTTGTTACTCGCTCGTTGGGACGTCTGTCGACGCCGCGGGAGAAATCAATCGTCGTGCTGCCTTTTGTTGTGCTGGGCGAGGAGGCACGCGACAAATATTTCAGTGATGGCCTCGCCGACGAAATCATCACCGACCTTTCCACCATCTCGCAGTTACGCGTGATCTGCCGAACCTCGGCGAGCATGATGCGCAGCACCGAAGCCGACCCCAAGAAAATTGCCGCCGATCTCAAGGTGCAATACGTGATGGAAGGTACCGTACGTACCATCGGCAACAATCTTCGCGTCACCGCCAAGCTGATTGATCCCGCAACCGACTCGCTGGTGTGGGCCGAGAAATATGCGGGAAGCCTCGATGACATTTTCGCGATTCAGGAGAGCCTGTCGCGACGGATCGTGGAAGCTCTCAAGCTGAAGTTGAGCCCGGCGGAATCCATGCGGTTGGCCGAGAAGCCGATTCCTGACGTTCGCGCTTACGAGTACTACCTGCGTGCGAAGCAGGAGATACTCTCCTACTCGAGCGAGGGACTGGAACGCGCGCTGAACTACTTGAAGCAAGGCGAGCAGATCATCGGCGAAAATGTGGTGCTGCTCTCCGCGCGAGGACAGGTGTATTGGCAATTTGTGAATGCGGGAATTTCAACCGAGCCGCAATACCTGGCCAACTCCGAGCAATGTGCACGTCGCATTCTTGCAATCGATCCTGACTCCGGTCACGGCCACAGATTGCTTGGACTGGTTGAGTGTTCAAGGGGTCACACCCAGCAGGCGGTGCGACTTTTGAAGAAATCCCTTGAGAGCAATCCGAATGATCCGGACACGCTGAGTTGGCTTTGCGCAATTTGCAGCCTGAGCGGAAAGGGTTATGCGGTGGTGTCCATGGCGCAAAGATTGATTGATGTCGATCCATTGACGCCCATGTGGCAGATGGTTCCCGGCCTTGTGGCAATGCTCTCTGGCGAGTTCGGACGCGCGCTGGCTCCTTTTGAGCGAGCCCTGAAGAGCGATCCGCAAAACGCGATGCTAGGGTTTGTGCACGCACAGATACTCGCCTTGAATGGACGCACCGATGAAGCCATTTCAGCACTGGAAGGAATGACGACGCATGGTGAAGATAATTTCTTTACGCAGCTCGCCACGTTCTACGCTCATGCACTGCGCCGCGACAAAGAACGTGCGCTGGGCTGCGTGAAGGAAGAGTTGGCAAGTGCAGCCATTGCTGACTTGAACTACGCGTGGGTCATGGCCCAGGGGTTTGCGCTGATCGGTGAGAAGGACAAATCGCTGGAGTGGCTGAATGCTGCGGTCGAGCGCGGCTTCATCAACTTTCCATTGCTGCACCATCTTGATCCATTTCTGGAGAGCGTTCGCGGCGAGGCTGGGTTCGACCGCCTGATGGAGAGCACGCGGCAGCAGTGGGAAGCGTTCGAGGTGTAAGCGATGGAAGCGTCGGCGACTGAAGATTCAACGCGAGCAGAGTTGGCGGGACACAATCACGTTCCGCTGGATGGCGAAAAACAGAAGCACGCGACCGCTCCGGATTCCGAGTTGCAAGTCACAGTTCTCTTGCGTCGCTCCCGCGAACTACCGGACGTTCATGCCACATTCGGTTCTCAACTGCCGCATCAGAAAAAGCACTTAACCGTGGCAGAGGTGTCGAGCGGATACGGCTCCGCACCCGATGACATTGCGGCTGTGGAGAGCTTTGCGGCAGAACATGAGCTCACGGTGCAAAAGAGTGCGCAACATCGCGGCAGGCTCACCTTGAACGGCAAGGCCGCCGCGATGGAACGGGCGTTCGGCGTGAAGCTTGTCGAGATGGAACACAGGCGAGCAAACTACAGGGCATCGCTTGGAAGGGTCAGCGTGCCTCCTGAATTGAAGCACATTGTGCGCGCGGTACTAGGGCTGAATACGCGCCCGTGCGCAGCGCGCTCGCGGGTCCACCACAGCAACACGATTACACCTTTCTGGAACGTGCCGCAGATGGCAGCGGCTTACGGATTTCCTGTTGAGCGAAGCGCTGCGGGACAAAGCATTGCGCTTATCGAATTGGGCGGCGGATATCACGAAGAGGATTTGCAGCAGTTCTGCGCGAACGTGGGCTTCGCCATGCCAGTCGTTCGCTGTGTTGCCGTGGACGACGCGCAGAACGCTCCGGCTTCCGCAGAGCAGATCAAGCAGTTCCTCGATGTGGTGGAGGGACGACGCAAGCTCTCTGAGGTTCCCGAAGATGTTCTTTGTGCTGCGCAGGCCACGGTGGAAGTAACGATGGATATTGAATTGGCCATCGCCCTGGCACCTGGCGCGGAGATTGTGGTGTACATGGCTCCGGGCACGGAGCAAGGGATTTTCGATGCTCTCAGCCTGGCGATTGCAGCCGCAGAGAAACTTCCGAGCGCGATTTCGATCAGTTGGGGCGAGCCGGAAACAGGCGTCTCCGCAGCGTACCTGAACTCCATCGATGAAGTGCTGCGCGAGGCGGCCATGCTGGGTGTGACGGTCTGCGCTTCCTCGGGAGACGAAGGAGCGATGAACGGCTCAACCGACGGCACGCCGACCGTGAACTTCCCCGCCAGCAGCCCACACGTTCTGAGTTGCGGAGGCAGTACGGTGCACGAGACGAGCGGCGAGAGTATGCAGGAGTCCGCTTGGAATTGCACACTGCATGGAATGCGCGGAGCAACCGGTGGAGGAGTGAGCCGCAGTTTTGAGACTCCGGCGTGGCAACAGGAACACAACGTGCCTCTGGCACCCAACGGGAGCAAAGGCCGTGGCGTGCCAGATGTGGCCGGGCCCGCCGACCCGCATCGCGGTTGCGCCATTGTGGTGGGTGGGGAAAGTTGTTCATCGGCCGGAACCAGCGCGGTTGCTCCGCTGTGGGCGGCGCTGGTGGCTTGTGCGAACGCAGCGCTCGGCGCACGTTGCGGCTATATCACGCCGCTGCTCTATGAGCTTTCAACCGGGCAGGCGAATCCTCTGCATGAGATCACGGAAGGCAATAACGGCTTCTACCATGCGGGACCTGGATGGAACGCGTGCACGGGGCTGGGCTCTCCTCATGGGAAGCAGTTCATTGACGCGCTGCGCGAGGGACGTGGCGCGAATCCATCTTGAGCCTCTTAGTGCATGGCGCCTTGCTATGCTGGCGTCTCTTCCTTCTCTGGACGCTGAACCAGCTTCGACGTACGAATCGCGCTCACGATCAGTTCTGCGCAGGCATCGAGCCCGAGCGTGCTGTTCAGGCAGAGATGATACAGGCTGCGGTCGTGTGAGTCGCAACTAAAGTATTCACTGGTATAGCGCAGGCGCTCTGCATCCATGCGGCGCAGCAAGCCCGGCAGATCACGCTCTTTGGGATGGCGGTGCTTCATGCGCTCCAGTTTTTCCGGCAAGGGCGCGTACACCAGGACGTGCAATGCCGAGGGTTCGTGCCGCAACACGCATTGAGAACTGCGTCCCACGATCACACAATTGCCCGCCTTTCCCGCCTCTTCAATCACGCGGGCCGTGAAGTGTTGCAGTGAGTCGCGATCCACTCCGGTATCAGCCACGCCACCCACGTACACTTCAGGGCCGCCATGCCGAAAACCACTCAGCACGCGCTCCCACCATCCGCAGGACTGCTCATCGGCTTCTTCGGCCCACCGGCGATCGATCTTCCCAATGACAGCCACGCGCTCAATGATCTGCTTGTCGACCAGCGCCCAGCCGAGCATCTCCGCTGCCCGGCGTCCAATTTCAGCTCCGCCGCTGCCGTACTCTCTTGCGATGGTCACGACCTTAAACATGGCTACCTCCTCGCTCGCGCCAGAAATCTTTTGTCCGACCCAGCGTACGCCCTTGTACGGGTTCGATGAATTCAGGCGCCACTAAGATGTGCTCAATGCCGATCTGCGCATCACCGTGTTCTTCTCTCGTAGAATGATCTTAGACGCTATGTCCTGCCGTGACCGCAATCACAAACTCGTTGGTATCCTGATCGGCGCATTTCTCTTCGCAGCGCCAGCGGCCTTTGTTTTGTGGCAGAACACGCATCTGACGGTGCTATGGGATCTCAGCTACATTCTTGAAAATGCAACGCGCATCTCGCTTGGACAGCGTCCGTACCGCGATTTTCCGTTTCCTTATGCGCCCCTCACTTTCCTGATGCAGGCGACGATCATCAAGCTGTTTGGACGTGCGGTTTTCCATCATTATCTCTACGCAGCATTCACCGCTGGATTAGGCTCGCTTCTCACGTGGAGGATTCTGCGGCGAGTGATGCCCGACTCGCAGGCGAGACTGATCGCATTCCTGCTCAGCGTGCCACTCGTTTTTCTAGGCACAAGCAGCATATTTCCGCATCCGTTTTACGACTCGGATTGCACGTTATTCATGCTCTTCTGCGCGTGGTGGCTGTTGCGTCTGGAGTCCTCAGACTTTCCCGCATTTCGCACGTTTCTGTGCGGGGCGCTGCTCGTGATTCCGCTGTTCATCAAGCAGAACACGGGACTCGCATTCCTTCTCAGTGCCGCCGTGTGCGTGATTTTGCTCGGGTTGCGAAACCGGCGGGCCGCGGCTCTGCTGCTGTCTGGAACGGCCGCGGGCGTGGCTTTCGCAGGCATCCTTGTTCAGCACACCGTGGGAGTTGCCAACTACTTTCACTGGACGATTGCGTTCGCCGCCTCACGCCGGTTGCCCGGACTGACGACCATGCTGGGCGTGTACCGCGATCCGGCCTTGATCTGGCCGGGGGTGGCCTTCGCCCTGGGCATCGCGCTCTTTGTGATTCCCCAACTGGCGCGAAAGGTCGCGCTTCGCTGGCTTGGCGCAACTCTGCTCTCCGTGCCATTTCTCGTCGCTGTGGCCGAGTTGCACTTTCAGGACAATGCGTCGGATCGCGTTGAAGCTCTCCTGCGTCTCTGGCCGGTGCTGCTGATTGCATCACTGGTGCTTTCACTGTGGCAACTTCGGCGAGGCGTAAACGTTGCGAGACTGCTTCCGTTGATTCTGCTCGGCAGCATCCATGGAGCTTTTCTTTCGCAGCAGCTCTGGGGTTCCACTTACGCGCTGTGGCCGCTGCTGATGATTCTTATCGGGGCTATACTCGCGGCTCTGGTCCAGGAAAAAGACGCCGACCGTAGCGGCATGGCTGTTCCGCTCACTGCCTTCGCGACCGTGGCTTGCGTCGCGCTGCTGGTTGCGGGCGGTTATTATGCGCTCAGTCACGAGCGTCTTGATTACGCTGATCTCTCGGGAGACACGCTGGTTCGATCCAGCTTGCCGGCATTGCGCGGACTAAGGATGCGAGGCCATTGGCTGCCCGATTTTGAGGAACTGGTTGTGTATTCAGAGCGTGAAATTCCATGGGCCGACGCGATCCTGGAGATTCCCGGCGAGGACTTGTTCTACTTCACAACGGGCCGGACGCCGCAGTTCCCCGTTATCCTGATGGACAACACGGTGAATCCCTATAATGCGGCAGAGATCGCTGCACTGGCGCGGCAGCGCAACGTCCGCTGGCTTATCGTCAAACGTGAGTTGCAACTGCAGGAGCAGCCGCTCGCGTTTCGTCCCCAGCTACTAGAGCTTCTTTCGCGCGATTTCTCGCTTGCCGAATCACTCGACAACTATGAAATCTATCGCCGCAAGGAGTAGTTCTCTGCGGGCCTACACGCGGCGAAGCCAAACCTCACGAACCAGATGATCGCGTCCCTTCTGCATCACGACCTGCGCCCGCTCCCGCGTTGGAGCCACGTTGGCTACCAGGTTGACAAGGTTGATCCGCTCCCAGATGTCGGCCGAAAATGTTCTGGCTTCGTCCTCACCCATCTGCGCAAAGCGGTGGAAGAACGACCGCGGATTCTGGAACGCAGTGTTTTTCAGCAGCATGAAACGTTCCATATACCAGCGGCGAATGCTGGACTCCTCGGCGTCCACGTAGATGGAGAAGTCGATCAGGTCGCTGGCGAATATTTTAGGCGTGCGGGTTTCGCCCAGCAGATTCATCTGAAGAAGGTTCAGTCCTTCAAGAATCAGAATCTCCGGACGCCGAATCTCAAGGAATTCATTGGGGACAATGTCATAGCTGTCGTGCGAATACACCGGGACTTTCAGGGTCTTTGCGCCCTGCCGGAGCGCGATCATGAAATCCAGCATCTTGCGCAGATCGTAGCTCTCGGGAAATCCCTTGCGCTCCATCAATCCACGCGTTTCCAGTACCGAATTTGGCAGCAGGAAGCCGTCGGTCGTGACTAGCTCCACCGAAGGATGATCTGCCCAGCGCGAGAGCACCTCGGCCAACACGCGCGAAAACGTGCTCTTGCCAACAGCGACGCTGCCAGTTACGGCAATAATGTAGGCAGGCCGTGCACTGGGACGTCCGAGAAAAGAATCCTTCACCCGCTCCAACCCGTGCGCCGTGGCGATGTGGATGTTGAGCAAACGACCGAGCGGAAGATAGATGCTCTCTACCTCATCGAGCGAAACCGGATCGTTGAGCCCGCGAAGTTCGTCGAGGTCCTCATGGCTGATTTCCAGAGGCATGTTGGCGCGCAGTTTAGCCCACTGTTCGCGACTGAACTTCTCGTACAGGTCGGGATACCTCCGGTGCATTTCTTTCGCGCTCCGACTTTCCGCACTCATGGCCTCACGCACCCCGTTTCCTCCACGACCATTCGATTTACTGTCCACATTCACCGGCCTGCCTGTTTCAATTTGAGTCTAGTTCACCGAACGCATGTACCGCCAGATGAGCGTAAGCCGCGTCGCATTAGAATCCTACAGGGTGCTCTCCCACCACTCCAAACGCATTTTCCAAAGAGATACCCGCACGACCGAGGAGACCCTCGCCGAAGAGCGGCCCTATTAGCGAAACTCCATGCGGAACGCGACGTGGCGGATCAAACCGGGGCAGCGGATGCGATGGGTCCGGAGCCCAGTCACTGCGCGCCTCTGACACCTTTACGAACCCGGCACGCAAAGTGAGCGACGGATGGCCGGTGAAGTTTGTAAGGGTCAGCATTTCATCGCGCAACGCAGGTACCAGCAACAGGTCCACCTGCGAAAAGATGCGAGCCATTTCCATTGCGACCATGCGGCGGAAGCGGTCGGACTGTACGAAGTCCACGGCGGAGAGAAATCGCGATTGGCGGAAAGAGTTGGGCCAGGAGTCCGGCGTTTGCGACTTGAGCTGATTGAGCCCGCCGTTGAGCGTGAGTTCCTCAAAGGCAGCAGCCGCCTCGGCAAAGAGGATGACATCGAGCGAATCGTATGGCCAGTCTGGCAACGCGACTTCGATGAGGTTGAAGCCAAGGTGCCGGGCAGCTTCCAAGGCCGCGCGGTCCACTTCGGTCGCGGGCGCTTCGTTCATCCATGCAGGGAAATATCCGAGGCGCATGCCGCGCACCGGAGCCGTGGCTTCGAAATCGAGGTGGCTGGGAACGCTCGAGAGGTCGCCTGCGTCAGGACCGGAAATTGCGTTCAGCACGAGCAATGTATCTTCCACTGAGCGCGCCATGGGTCCCAGTTTATCGAGCGACCAGCACAGGGTCATCGCCCCGGTGCGCGGCACGCGTCCGAAGGTGGGCCGCAGTCCAGTGACGCCGCAGCGCATGGAAGGGCTGACAATGCTGCCGTCTGTTTCACTGCCGATGGCAAACCCCACCAAGCCAGCGGCGGTGGCCGCTCCCGGTCCGGCGGAAGAGCCAGAGGAGCCTTCTTCGGGCAGCCACGGATTCATCGTCTGACCGCCGAACCAAATGTCATTGAGCGCCAGCGCGCCGAGCGACAATTTGGCGACCAGCACGGCTCCCGCCGCATGAAGACGCTTGGCGACCGCTGCATCTTCGGTGGGGACGCGATCACGAAACGGCTCGGCTCCATAGGTGGTGCGAATTCCGGCAGTGTCGAGCAGATCTTTCGCGCCCCAGGGAATACCGTGCAACGGGCCGCGATAGTGGCCTGCGGCTAGCTCACGATCGGCTTGGCGGGCCTGCGCCAGAGCCAACTCCGAAGTAAGGGTGACGACGCAGCGAAGCTGTGGGTCGAAGCGTTGGAGACGTTCGAGATAAATATTGGTAAGGCGCTCGGAGGTGAGCTTGCGATGCTCGATCCATCGCGAAAGGCTCGTAACCGGAGCGAAGGCAATGGCCTCATCGGTGGGCGGCAGCGGACCCGGGTCGGTTGCACTGCGTACAAAGTGATCGCGCTGCGGGCCTGCAGACTGCCCGGGCATCACCGGATTCCACTGCGACCAGGGAGCGATGGACGGCTTGATCTCCACCTTGCGCGGGCCGACACGACGCTCGTAGAGAGGTGCAAGTGAAACTCTCCAGTTGCCCGCAGCCTCGGCACGCTCCGAGTCAGTCAGCAGGAAGTTGACCAGCTTTTCTGCTCCCGCAAAGTCGGACGGTGCGACTTCCGGACCAGCCGCCGGAGACGTACCGAATGCGGGCGGTGCACCAGGAGGAGGCGTATTCGATTGCGGGGAATTCTGGCCGATACCGGCTGCGGCACCAAGAACACTAAGAGCAGAGAGGGTGAGGAATTCACGGCGCGAAGCGGACATAACACTCCGGAACCCGCGCCTGCGCGCGGGCGTGGCATCTACGAAACAATATACGCCAGCAATCGCTTCCCGCTGCGTCGGTGATCGCCTCAGGAGCAGGCAATCCATCTGCTCTGGCCAGCGGCGTAAATCCTGTTTCCCCTTTATCATCCAATCAGGTGAATATGTCTGACTCCACTCAGCCCGCTCCGCGCTGGAAGTTCCTGCTCCGCGCCCTGGATCACAGGAATTACCGGCTGTTCTTTAGCGGGCAGAGCCTTTCGCTGATTGGCACGTGGATGACACGCATTGCCACCAGCTGGCTTATTTACCGCCTGACAGGTTCGGCGTGGATGCTGGGACTGGTCGGCTTTCTCGGACAGGTTCCCACGTTTCTGCTTGGGCCGTTTGCAGGAGTGTGGGTGGATCGCTGGAGCCGTCACCGAACCCTGGTGTGGACCCAGATTCTCTCGATGGTGCAGTCCTTCGCTCTTGCCGCATTGGCCTTCAGTGGACACATTGCGGTGTGGCATGTTGCCGTGCTCAGCGTGATGCAGGGCATTATCAACGCCTTCGACACGCCCGCGCGACAAGCTTTCCTGATTGAAATGGTGGGCGACCGCAACGTGCTCTCCAACGCTATCGCCCTCAATTCCACCATGGTCAACATTGCGCGCCTGCTCGGCCCCGCCATTGGCGGCCTGATTATCGCCGCCGTGGGTGAGGCCTGGTGTTTCACCATTGACGGCATCAGCTACATAGCGGTGATTGCCAGCCTGCTAATGATGACCGTCGCGGAATCCGCGCCGCGCCGGCGCGAGGAGGAGAACCTCTGGCGCGAGCTCACCGAAGGCTTCGGCTATGTCTCCAGCTCGGTGCCCATACGGACCATTCTGTTATTGCTCGCCATCGTGAGCCTGGTTGGGATGCCGTATTCCGTGCTGCTGCCAATCTTTGCATCGCAGGTTTTCCATGGAGGCGCTCACACTCTCGGACTGCTGATGGGCTGCACGGGAGTTGGCGCATTGATCGCCGCAGTCACGATGGCCGCGCGCCGATCCATCCTCGGGCTCGGTCGCCGCATTGGACTGGCCGCCACTCTGTTCGGGAGCGGAATCCTGATCTTCGCGCTTTCGCGCAACCTCATTTTGTCGGCATGCATGTTGCTGGTCACTGGCTTTGCCATGATGCAGCACATGGCTTCCAGCAACACGATTCTTCAGACCATTTCAGACCCGAGTAAACGCGGCCGCGTGATGAGCTATTACACGATGGCCTTCATGGGCATGACGCCCTTCGGCTCGCTGTTCGGCGGAGCCATCGCCGCCAAATTCGGAGCACCCCGCGCACTGGCCGTCAGCGGCTTGGTCTGCATTGCCGCCGCCGGAATCTACTTCCTCTATCTGCCAGCGATCCGTCGTGCTCTCCGCCCCATTTACATCGAGCTCGGCATCCTTCCGCAGATGACCACAGCGATTGATGCGGCCTCAACCCTGGCATCTGACAGCACGCCGCAGTGACGCACAAAAAAAGGGCCACCGGACGCCCGGTGGCCAAGTCGCAGAGTTCAGAGCTTAAGAAAGGTGCTTCCCGAAATGCGCTCATCTGTTCCGCCAGCGCAGCATTTGCCATCACCGCGAAACAGGCAGGACCGAAGTCCCGCACCTTTATAGCTCACTGACTCTGTTGCAAATTTCTGTCCATCCTCCAATAAATTTGTAGGTCTCTCATAGCAGACGACTTATCTTTTATGGCCCTACGTGCAGTGCTACCGATTCTATGGAAAGCGGAACAAGAGACGCCTTCGCTCTCCGGTTTTCGGTAGATTTCAGACGGTTTCTGCCAGGGCGTTTTCGATCTCCCGTGCTGCCGAAAGCGTCAACCAGTCCTGCCCCCAGGCGGCGCTCACCTGCACACCGACCATGCGTCCGGCAGGTACTGTCACTGTCGGCCATCCCAGCACATTGAACGGTCGAGTGTTGCGCAACATCTGCAACTCCAACCCGCGCGCGCCTCCTTCTGCAAACGCTTCAAGCGTTGGAGGAAGGATGGGAACG